>OERZ01000031.1_pt1 | contig 29216 bp, 23 predicted proteins | sample 1540151 | NCBI WGS metagenome assembly OERZ01 (sample SAMEA3891880, study PRJEB23780) | metagenome | biome: terrestrial biome; feature: animal house; material: Caecal content | place: Italy | collected 2015-05-05 | reverse complement strand
GACTTAAATGGCTTATCCGCACCCCAACTGCCCCAAGGTTACGCCCTTTGTGTTCCTGCTCTGAAGCGTTTTGCAGCCCATATCAATCAGTGCTATCAAGGAATCCACATCCGGGAAGCGGAGTTACAAGCCTATACTGCCCGACCGGTTTACCTTTCTTCTCTTTGGTTGGCCGTTCAGGATAATAAAACCGGTGATATTGTGGCAACCGGGATTGCAGAGCTGGATCCTGATTGTAAGGAAGGTATTTTGGAGTGGATTCAAGTATCGGAGCAGGATCGCGGACGGGGATTGGGCAGTTACATGGTTGCCGAGTTGCTGTGGAGGATGAAAGGCGTCGCCCGGTTTGCCACCGTATCCGGGCAATGCAATAACCCCACCAACCCGGAAAGTCTATACCGCAGATGCGGATTCACCGGAAATGATGTGTGGCATATCTTAAGAAAAAGAAGTAATTTTTGAAAGCCGGATGACAGGGCCGTTTCACCAAGCCGCCCTGTCCGAGCTTTGACAAACGACGAATAACAATGCTGTCACCCAAAAGCGGTCTGAATTTTCCAAATTCGGACTGCTTTTTTATTTCTCCGACATAAAGACCTTCACGGGAATCCCCTGAATTTTGCAATAATCAATTACAAATTTCGTTCCCCGGGAAGTGCCGTTCCAAAACGCCAGGACAAGGTCGGCGTTTTGGATAATGGACAGGTTCCGCCTCAAAGGGGCCGACCTGCCATACTGTTTATAGTCCGGAAGAAATTCCCTCAATGGGATACCGTGAGCCAAGGCGTATTCTCTGGCACAGGTATCCACGCCTTTTGCTCCGCCGGAAACAATCTCTGTCACCCCCTCCGGCAAGTATTTTCCCAGATTGCGAACCCACAATTCCCTGGAACCCACGATTGCCACTATCATAAAATTTCCTCCTGTACATTTTTTAGATATATTGTATATCTATATATAACATTATACCACATAATAAATATAAGATAAACATACAATATATCCAACGGCGGTGATTGTATGGCAATAAAAAGTGTATCCATTCGGATTGAGGAGGAAATGCTCCAAAAGCTGGGGTTTGTGGCGGATTATGAGGGGCGGTCGGTGAACAGTCATATACTGGTGCTCATCCGGGAGAATATCCGTGGCTTTGAGCAGGCCCATGGGGAGATTGACGGTGCTGTGAATCCGGCGGAGAATGTGAAGCCCACCAGGAAAAATTAGAAACAGATATGAGGCGGCGCTTCCCCTTCCAGGGCAAACTCGCAAGCACCATAGACGGCCGCACCTTCACCACCAGAAGGTATACAAAGACTCTGTAAACGTCCAATCCCCTCCCGAAAAGCTCGGGAGGGGATTTTGTCTGCCGGTTTTGGGTTGCAACCTTTGAAAAATTCGTATACAATAAAGGGAAGAGCTTTACGAACCCGAAAACGGAAGGGCTCTGGGGGAGGTAGCGTATGGAAGGTTACTTGTCTATTGGAGAGGCGGCAGAAAGATGGGGTGTGTCGGAGGGGCGGATTTGCCAGTATTGCCTCCGGGGGCGTATTCCCGGTGCGAAGCGCTTGGGCGGTGCCTGGGTCATTCCGGAAAGTGCGGACAGGCCGTCAGGAAGCCAGCCGGCGAAGCCCGGGAAAACGCCGGAGCTGTTTTCCCATCTCATGCCCCTGATGAACACCCCCTTTTCCCCGGGGCAGTGCCGGCAGGCCATTGCTGATATGAAAGCCGGCCCCAAAAGGGACATTGCCCTGGCAGAATACCACTATTTCAGCGGTCAGGCGGAGAAGGCCATGACGGAGACGGAGCGGTATCTTACGGCGAAGAACGGAGCCATCCGCCTTTCCGCCTGCTGGCTCTATGCTTTTGCCTGCCTGACCATGGGGCGGCCCGACCATGCCCGCCATGCCCTCCGGGAGATTCAAAGCACCCTGGAGTCCGGCGGCGAAGCGGAGCCTGCCCTGCGGGCGGCCCAGGCCTTTGTGGCCTTTGGGGCGGCGGTGCTGCTTCACCTGCCCCTGCCGGAGGAAATGCCCCCGGCGGAGGATTTTCTCCCCCTGCTTCCCCCGGGACTGCGGGCATTTGCCCTGTATGTGCAGGCCCACTACCTGTATCTCAAGGGGGAGTATGGCCGCAGCGTGGGGGTGGTGGAGGCTACCCTGACCATGGGAGCCCACGCCTACCCCATTTCCGCCATCTACTTGCACCTGGTGGGGGTAATGAGCTATATGAGCCTGAAGCAGACAGACCGGGCCCGGGAGCACCTGCTGGCGGCCTGGGCGCTGGCCCGGCCTGACGACCTGATAGAGGGCTTCGGGGAGCACCACGGTCTGCTGGGTGCCATGCTGGAAGCCACCATCAAGCCGGAGTGGCCGGAGGATTTCAGAAGGATTATCGACATTACCTACCGCTTCTCCTCCGGCTGGCGGCGGGTGCACAACCCGGTCACCGGCCACGATGTGGCAGACGATCTGACCACCACCGAGTTTGCCATCGCCATGCTGGCCGCCCGGGGCTGGACCACCCAGGAGATTGGAGAGCACCTGAATGTCTCGGCCAACACAGTAAAAGCCCACATCTCCCAGGCCATGAAGAAGCTGAATGTAAAAAACCGGAAAGACCTGAAAAAGCACATGCTCCGCTAATGCGGGCAGTGCCCGCAGCCAATTTCGCACGCCGGGGTGCCCCCGGTGGCAATTTCGGCGGCGAGTCGCCGCGGACAATGCGCACGGCAGCTTTCTGCTACTCGTTACTTCCCTGACCCGCCCGGTATCGGCGGCCTGCCGCCGAACTTATTACATATTCCCTCTTCCCTATTCCCTGAAATTGCCCGGTAACGTTACCGAGCAAAATGGGGAGCGAAAACATGAGCACTGTGCACGCATTGACAGCGGCGGCACGCCGCCCCGCCCGGTATCGGCGGCTTGCCGCCGAACCTATTACATATTCCCTCTTCACTATTCCCTAAAAAACCTTCCCCTTTCCACATAGGTTTGTACTTTTGAGAAGTGCCTGCTCCCTTTGGCAAGGGAGCCTTGCGGGCAGTGCCCGCTGACTATTTCGCACGGGAATCTTCTGCAAATCGTTACTGCCCCTCCAGTGCCCGGTATCGGCGGCTTGTCCGCCGAACCTATTCCATATTCCCTCTTCCCTATTCCCTAAACTTGCCCGGTATCGTTACTGCGGTGGAAAAATCCCCAGGGGAGACGTTTTTCCCCTGGGGATTTTCATATGGATGTTTTCCCGCCTACGGAAAAAGGCACCCGGTTTCTTTCCGGGTGCCTTATTTGCTTTTTACGCCGGTGTCTGGAAGTAGAGCACCAGAAATATCCCGGTGATTACCATGCAAACCAGTCCGGTAATCAGCAGGAAGCCATATCCGCCCCTGCGTTTTTCCTGCTGGGCGTCCAGAAAATCCCGGTAGCTTCCCCGCCAGTAGGCCTTGCCGGGAATCAGCATGGAGGCCACATACCGAAGGATATAGGTGACGCCATCCAGCGCTCCCTGGTATGCCAGCCAGCCAATGCCGCCGGCGGCCAGCATCAGCATCCCCGGCAGGGTAAAGGCATCGCACAGGACCAGGTACCGGTCCTTCCAGCCCAGAGCCCCCAGATCATAGCTGAGGGCGTAGGCCGCCGCCATCAGAAGGCAAATGCCTCCGGCGATGGCATAGGAAATCCACTTGCCTTTTTTGGGGTTGATCACAGCCCCAGCTCCTTCTTATACTGCGCTTCCTCTGCATCGTTGCACCGGACAAAGTGGCCGGGCTTGATTTCCCGGAGGCTGGGCTTGTCCACGGAGTAATCGTGGGAAGCCAAGGCATTGTAGACGATTCTGGTGCGGTTCTTCTCCGTTCTGGGGTCAGGCAGAGGAATGGCCGACAGCAGGCTCTTGGTGTAGGGGTGGAGGGGATGGGCAAACAGCTCATCGGAGTCCGCCAGCTCCACCAGGTTGCCGAAGTACATAACGCCAATCCGGTCAGAGAAGTACTTGACCACGGACAGGTCGTGGGCAATGAACAAAATGGTTAAGTCCAGTGTCTTCCGCAGGTCGTTCAGCAGGTTGATCACCTGGGCCTGAATGGACACGTCCAGAGCGGAGACCGGCTCGTCAGCAATCAGCAGGCTGGGCTCCATGACCACAGCCCGGGCGATACCGATTCTCTGGCGCTGACCGCCGGAGAACTCATGGGGATACCGGGTAGCGTGCTCCCGCACCAGACCTACCAGCTCCAGAATCTCATAAACCTTCTTGTCGATATACTCCTGATCCCGGATACCGGCAATGGTCAGGCCCTCGGAGATAATCTCCCGGACGGTCATACGGGGGTTCAGGGAGGCGATGGGGTCCTGGAAAATCATCTGAATCTGGGTGATCAGACGGGTCTTCTTGGCCAGGCGCAGCTCCTCCTGATACTGCTTCTTCAGCTCCGGCAGCTTCTGGGGATCGGCCTTGGCCATCAGATCCTGGTACTTCTTCTCCACATCCTTGGCGAGCTTCTGGGCGTATTCCTCATCGGAGTGGTGATGGTCAAGCTTTGCCCGCTTGATTTCATCCTTCAGCTGAGCAATCCGGGCCTCGCAGTCGGAAATCTCCTGGCTGGCGCCGCCCTTCTTCTTCAGCTCCTGGATTTTTGCCCGGAGCTCCTTCAGCTCCTGGGTATAGGTGAGGGTACCGGCGCAGATGCGCTGACCCTTGAAGTAGATGTTGCCGCCGGTGATGTCATAGAGCTTGATGATAGACCGGCCGGTGGTGGTTTTGCCGCAGCCGGACTCACCCACCAGGCCGAAGACCTCGCCCTTACGAATCTCGAAGCTCACATCGTCCACAGCCTTCACCGGGCCAAAGTGCTGGCTCAGGTGCTCAACCTTCAGCAATACTTCCTGATTATCCATTCTGAGCACCTCCTGCCTTCTTGTTCATTCTTTCGATACGGTTGCGGATGATGGCGGGCATTTCCACCTTGGGAGCATCCGGGTGGAGCAGCCAGGTAGCGGCATAGTGGGTATCGCTCACCTGGAACATGGGGGGCTGCTGCTCAAAGTCAATCTCCATAGCATACTTGTTCCGGTCTGCAAAGGCATCGCCCACCGGGGGATAAATCATGTTGGGGGGCGTGCCGGGGATAGCTTCCAGCCGTTCGTTGGTATCCAGGTCCGGCATGGAGCTGAGCAGCGCCCAGGTATAAGGATGCTTGGGGTCGTAGAAGATGTCGTCGGCGGTGCCGTACTCCACAATCTTGCCGGCGTACATAACCGCAATGTCATCAGCCATGTTGGCCACCACGCCCAGGTCGTGGGTGATGAAGATAACGGACAGGTTCCGCTCCTTCTTCAGCTTGTTGATGAGCTCCAGAATCTGAGCCTGGATGGTCACGTCCAGAGCGGTGGTGGGCTCGTCACAGATGAGGATTTCCGGGTTGGCAGCCAGGGCGATGGCGATGACGATACGCTGACGCATACCGCCGGAGAACTCAAAGGGATACTGGGTGTAGCGCATACGGGGCTCGCTGATACCCACTTCCTCCATGAGCTTGATGGCCCGCTCCTTGGCGATGGCACGGGTAACCTTGTAAACCACCTTGGAGGCCTTGTCCTTCATAAACTCAATGATGGCCAGGCCCTCTGCCCGGTAATCCACCTGGTCAGCCCGGGCAATGAGCTTGCCATAGTGCTTCTGCAGGTCGGTAATCACCCGCAGCACTTCATCGTGGAGCTCCTCCAGGTCATAAACCTGCTTGGGAACCACGCTCCAGTCCACCTTCTTGCCCTTGGCAATGAGGGCTTCCCGCTGCTTGGTCTGCTGCTCGAAGCGCTTTTCCTCCTTGGGGTTGTTCTCCATGGCCCGGAAATACTTGTTGATGGCGCTGTTGAGGCTGGTGCGGAAGGTATAGGCCAGGCTGTCCTTGTTGATTTCCAGCCGGTCGATGCTTGCCTCCACGCTGTCGGAGAGCTCCTTGGCCAGATGCAGGGCATCCTTGCTGTCATACTGTCCCTGGAAGAAGGGCACAGCTTTTTCCAGCTGCTCCAGGGCGGTCTTCTTCTTCTCCATAGCCTTCCGGCCGGAGTAGGCCACGCCCTTCACCTCCGCCTCCACAAAGGCGTCCATGAACTCCTGCTGGATATACTTCTGGCAGAAGGCATTGAGCTCTGCCACATCCCGGCTGGTCAGATTCTCCTGGGGATTGCGCATCTTGTAGTAGCCGATGCTGAAGAAGTCAGGACGGGTCCGGTTCTCCATCTCGGTGAGCACCTGCTCCACTTCTTTCAGAGTGGTGACAATGCTCTGGGGCAGCTCCTTGTCCCCCTTCTTATAGTCACCGGACACCTTGCCCAGCCGGTCACCCAGCTGGCTCAGCTGGGTGCCGTAATTTTTGGCAAAGAAGGGATTGGAGATGGTCTTCAGGTTGCTGCGGAACCGCTGGAGGCTGGCCTTCACATCCATCTTCTGGTGCTTTTCCATACGGAACAGGAAGTCCTCAATACCGGACTTCAAATCCTCCGCTACGGTGATGGCATCATTGTACTTATGCTCCATCCGGTTGGCCACAATGCAGAACTGGTCGAAGGTCTTGCACAACTGGGCAACCTTGTCCGCCCCCAGATCCGTATTGGCGGCGGTCATATTCTTTTTCAGCATCGCCAGCATATCATTGAACTGGCGTCTGGACTCCTTCCGGCCGGCCTTGTTCTTCAGCAGCATGGCCTCGGTAATCTGCTTACCGATGCGGACGATGGGGTTCAGAGAGGACAGGGGGTCCTGGAAGATCATGGAGATCTTGTCGCCCCGGATTTTGCACATATCCTCCTCGGAGACCTTCAGCAAATCCCGGCCGTCATAGATAATCTCGCCGCCCTCAATAATGGCGTTGCCCGCCAGAATTCCCAGGATGGCCTTGGAGGTGACGGACTTGCCGGAACCGGACTCGCCCACCACAGCCAGGGTCTTGCCCCGCTCCAGGTCAAAGGAAATGTCCCGCACCGCCTTCACCGTACCGTTGTTGGTGCGGAAGGAAACTTTCAAATTTTTCAGCTCTAAAATTTTATCCATGCTTACTCCTCCACACCGCGCAGCGAGGGATTGAAAGCATCCCGCAGGCCGTTACCGAACAGATTGAAAGAAATCATCAGAAGAGAGATGAAAATCGAGGGGAACAGGATGATGTGAGGATAGCTGGACAGATACTGTCTGCCGTTGGCCAGCATGGTACCCACAGAGGTCATGGTGGAGCTTTCCAGGTTCACAATGCCCAGGTAGGTCAGGCTGGACTCGGAGAAGATAACGCTGGGAATCACCAGCACGGAGGTGGTGACGATGGTACCCAGGGAGTTGGGGAAGATATGCCGGAACATAATCCGACGGTCCTTGGCGCCCAGGGTTCTGGCTGCCAGCACATACTCCTGACCTTTGAAGCGATAGAACTGCATACGGGTGGTGGCAGCCATGCCAATCCAGCCCGTGAGGATAAATGCGAAGAACAGTGACGGCACCACGCCCACCTTTTTCGCCAGGTGCAGCTGGAATAGGGTTGCCACAACCATGAAGGGAATCCGGGCCAGCACGTCCACAATACGCTCCATCACCATATCCACGGCACCGCCGTAGTAACCCTCAATGGCGCCGTACATGGCACCGATGAACAGGTTGATGGCGGAAACGCAGATGGCGAGGACAAAACTGAACCGGGCACCGGAGGCCAGACGGGTCAGAATATCCTGGCCCAGGGCGTTGGTACCCAGCAGGAAGCTGGGCTCGGCGCCGTAGCGGTACATAAAGTAGGTGTACTTGAAGATCCGGCACTTGTAGGACACGTTGTTGGAGTCGCCGGTAATGGTGGCATAGCGGTAGCGGTCCTCAGCCTCCGGGTTCTCCAGGCCGGGGTCTCCTTCAATCCGCAGAGAGTCATACTCGCCGTCATTGCCGCTGTCCCGATAGATGTTCTGGAAGTTGCCTTCCTTATCCAGCTGAGGCACGCCCTTCTTGTTGGTCTCGTACCAGATGTTGGCATCGGTCTGGCTCTTGTCGGTGATGGCAGGGTAGATAACCTGCTTGCCGTTTTCCAGCTGCCACTGCTGAATGGACTCATATTCCTGAGGCGTCAGGGTCATATACACGAAACCGTTGGAAATGTAGCTGTCCACCCGGGAGGTATAAGTCACCTTTCCCTTTTCGTCGGTAGAGGTCGTCACCTCGCCCTTGACCACATCATAGCCGGTTTCCACACCAATGGCCTGGAGGGCCTGGAAATTGGCCTCGCCCAGGGTCTGCTCGGAAGCGCCGTCCCAGAAATACAGGCCCATGTTGGTAAAGAGGCTGGACTTGGGCAGCAGCTTGGTGTACTGCAGATAGGTGGTATCCGTCAGGCTCTTGGAGTAGTTGGTCTCACAGAAGATAGGCACCAGCATGGCGTAGAGCACCAGCAGCAAAATGATGATGGTTGCCACCACGGAGCTCTTGTTCTTGCAGAACCGGCCGAAGGCATCCGCCAGATAGCTGACTTCCTTGGTATCAAACTTCCGGTCGTGGAGCCGGTTCTCATCGCCGACAAAGCGGAACTTTTCGGCGGGAATCTTTGGAATTTCGTTTGTCTTTTTCATTTCTTAGACCCCATTCGAATTCTCGGATCGATGATGCCGTAGCTCAGGTCAACAACGATACCGGCGGCCAGTCCGATCAAAGTATAGAAAGCGGACAGAAGCAGGAAGAAGTTGTAGTCCAGGGTATTGATGGAGGACACGTACAGGTTACCAACACCGGGCACCACGAAAATGCTTTCAATGATCAGGGAACCGGAGAGCACCAGGATAACCTCACTGATGATATTGGGGAAGATGGGCACCATGGCGTTACGCAGGGCATGGCGCACCGTGGTCTGTCCTCTGGTCAGGCCCTTGGTCCGGGCCAGGAGCAGGAAGTCACTGGTGAGCACCTCCGTCAGCTCCGCACGGGTAAACCGGGCGTAACCGGCAATGGAGCCCAGGGACAAAGAGAGAACCGCAGGAATCATACTATGGAACATGCTCCAGGAGAAGTAGTCCGTACCGGCTTCCATAACCAGGGGGAAGAGCTTCAGCTTGAAGCACAGCACATACTGAATCAGGAAGGCGTAAACATAGCTGGGAACAGAAACCATCACCATGACGCCGGTGGAGATCAGGTGATCCTGCCACTTGTTCTTCTTCAGAGCGGCGTAAATGCCCAGCAGCAGGCCCATGGGCACAGCAAAAAGAGAAGCGTAAGCATTGACGATGATGGTGTTGGGCAGCTTGCTCAAAAACACCTGGAAGCAGTCCTGGCCGAAGTACAGCTTTTCACTCAGGCCCCAGTTGCCCCCAATGAGGGTGTTCTTCACGAAATTGCCGTACTGGACAATCAGAGGAATGGGATTGCCGTTGATATCCGTCAGGCCCTGACGGTAACGGCTCTGGAGGACAAGGGACATATCCTTGCCGAACTGCTGCACCGGTACATTGGGCAGCAGGCGAATCAGCACGAAGCAGGCTGAAATAATAATGAAATAAGTCAGTATCAGAAACAGAATTCGTTTCAGAACATATTTGAACATATACAAGACAAATCGTCCTCCCTTTTGTATAGATTCACGGCTTGCGCCGCTGCATGATATGGGAAGAATCCAGGTAATAGCCCTGGGCGGCCCGAACCCGGGTAGGCGGAACCGTTGGGTTCGGCCGAATTTGCCAAACCGTTTGTTGGCACGAAACACCAATAGAAAACAGACAAAATTCCCCATGAAAGCGATACACTCAGTCCACCTAAGCCGTGGCTGACGATTGCCTCATGTGGAAAGTAATCTGGTTTCTATTGGCGTTTCATGTGGAAGGGGCAGATTTCTTCTGCCCGGATACCCCACAGACAGGGGCCGCAGGGCCCCTGTCCGGGAATATCCATAAAGGTTTTGGAATTACCGATTAGGTGTAATCCAGCTCGCCGTTCTGAGAAGCGACATAAGCGTCCCACTCAGCATCGGTGTAGTTGTAGGTGTAGTACTTGACTCCGCCGAAGCCCATGCCGAAGATGTACTCCTCGGTGTAGAACTCGATCTGCTGACCCTTCAGCTGAGCAGTGGAGTTATCCATCACAGGGATGAAGTTGTAGTTCAGCAGGACAGCGCCTTCCATAGCGCCCAGCAGTCTCAGACGGGTCTCGGGATCGTTGTCAGCAGTGCCGCAGGAGTACTCGATGGTGGAGCCGTCCTCAGCCTTCAGAGTGACCTTGTCGCCCTTCATAACGTTGTTCCAATCGGCAACGGAAGCGGTGTAGGTCACGCCGTCGATCTCGAAGTCCATCTGGATGGCGGTGTAGTCGGTACCGGCATCGTACTGGTAGTCGGGGTTGACATAGGCATCAATCAGGCTGTAGGGATCCAGAGCGGAGCCGGTCCAGCCCACACCGAAGAGCAGGTCGACGGTGTTCTTCTGCAGAGCCTCAGCGAAGGCGTTGCCCAGGGTGTCATCGCGGCTGAAGGTCAGCTTGCCTTCCAGCTTGGTGCCCTTCACAGCCTCGGTGTAGTTGTTCACCAGGAACTCATAGCCGTTGTTGTAGAAGGCGGCGGTGTTGTTGGGAGTACCGATCTTAATCTCCACCACATCGTCCTCGTCCATCAGGCCCATCTCGATGGCCTTGTCGTAAGCCTCGTTGAACTTCTCCTGAGCCATAGCCAGGTTGTAGCCGGTGATGGACTCGACAGCCTCGTCCAGGTCAGCGTACAGCTTGCCCTCGCCGTAGTCCTCGGAGACGCCCCAGAACTCAGCCAGAACTTCCTTGGCCACGTCGGTGGTACGGTAAGCGGTGCCGGCCTCGGGATCGGAAATGATCATGTTGGAGAACAGACCGAAGGCGGCGCTGTTGGTGGGAGAGGTAGCCAGGCAGAATGCAGCACGGTCCAGAGCCAGGCTCATGGCCATACGGAATTCAGGCAGGGTGATGATGGTCTTGTTGATGTTGGCACCGGCATTGGCCTGCGCACTGGTCAGGTTCTCCAGGTCGGGGTTCATAACGATAGCGAAGGTGGAGTCGCCGGTGGCGTAGTAGCAGTAATCGGACAGGGAGTAGGTGTCCATATCCGTAGCATCCAGGCCGTAGGAATCCAGCTTGCCCTGGAGGAACAGCTCCAGACAGGTGGAAGCTTCGGGAACGTAGTCCACAACCATCTTGGTGGTCTGGTAGGTGCCATCGGTCAGGCCGTAGTAGTTCTCGTTCTTCTCCAGGACGTACTGCTTGTCGGCCTGGAAGGAGGTCAGCTTGTAGGGGCCGTAGGACATGGTGGTCTCCACGGAGGTGCCGTAGGTGTTGGTGTAAACGCCATCGGTCACAGTGGCCAGGGAGTCATACAGCTCGATGTTTACCAGCCAGGAGCTGGTCAGGGAGTAGTACAGATAGAAGCCGGACAGAGGCTTCTCCAGAATCAGAACCAGCTCGTTGTCGCTGGGAGCCAGCATACCAACTTCATCCCAGGAGCACTCGGGGTTGGTGTACTTGTAAACCAGGTAGCCGGGGATGTTCTCAGCGGTCTCGCCCCAAGCGGGGTTGCCGGTGATCAGGGTCTCCAGATAGCCCATGGTCTCGTCGGTCAGAGGCACGCAGCCGTTGTCGCCCTTCTTGGCCACCAGGGCATCCCAGTCGGTCAGGTCGAATACCGTATCGCCGTAAGCCTTGACGGTGTCGGTCAGGGTCTGGCCCTGCAGCCAGCTCATCTTCACATCCAGAGCGATGTAAACGGTCTCACCCTGGGGAGTGGTGTAAACGCCGTCCTCGCCCTTGGTCAGGTCGGCAACGGCGAAGACCTCTGCGTTGTCATTGTTGTCCTGCAGCTCCACAACCTTGCCGGAGTTCAGGTACTTCTTGGCATTCTTCACGATCATGTTGCCGGAGTACAGCATATCAGCACGGTAGTTCTGAGCAGCCGGATCCAGCAGACGCTTGGCAGACTCGATGAAGTCCTGAGCGGTGATGGGGGTGCCGTCCTCCCACTTCAGATCGTCCCGCAGGGTGATCTTGTGAGCGATAGCGGTATCGCCTTCCTTAATGCCGTACTGGCCGACATACTCGGCAGTTACATCCTCAGGGAAGTCGGTAGCCATACCAGGAATCACCTTGTAGCCGTCCTGGGTTTCATTGTAGTCGAAGGTGTAGAAACCGTCTACAATGTAGTCCAGGATTTCGCTATCGGTTTCTGTCTGATAGGTGTGCACATTCCAGTTGGTGGGGAACACAGACAGCGCGGTGTTGTAGGTGTAGGTAGCCTCGCCGGCAGGGGCGGTGGTACCGTCGGTGCTTGCTGTGGTGTCGTCAGAGCCCTGGTTGTTGGAGCAAGCAGCCATGCTCAGAACCATGACAGCAGCCAGCAGCAATGCAAGCAGCTTTTTCATTTTCTTTTCCTCCATTTTTCATAATATATACACAGCAGTTTATCTTTACGCTGTTGTATACCGGAATAGAACCGCACAAAGGAGAGTTGTCCGGGAAAATACCACTTTTTCATTCCCTTTGTCCGCCAGTTGTATACATTTTGGACTTTTCAACAATTTCCTCTGATATTTTCAGAATATACCACAATTTTGGCCTTATGTCAATACTTTATTCAAAATCTTGTTTCCGGCATATGTTCAAGTGTTCGCCGTATATGTATCTTTTCCGTGGAAGCCCGGATAAAATCCCCGCCAAAAATATGCGATAAATGGTTTTTTCGCCCTTTTTTTCCTTTTTCCGGAACCCGGTGCATGGATTTTTCCTCCGGCCGCTTTCTTTCGCAAGTCCCGGAGAGTTTCTTGCATTTTTCCTTTTTTCCATCTCGGTATAGCCTGTCCATTGCCAATTTCTTCAGGAAAAAATGAATTTATCCCGTTTGTAACTTGCATTTTTTCCTTCAGTCTGTTAAAATGGAGGAAGTTTCTGACAGGAGGTTCAAACCGATGCGTTATATAGAAGAAGTAATGAATAAGGTAAAGGCCCAGAACCCGGATCAGCCGGAGTTTCTCCAGGCGGTTCAGGAAGTACTGGAGACCCTGGCGCCTGTGGTGGAGCGGAATGAGGCGCTCTACCGGAAGCAGGCCTTGCTTGAGCGGATGACCATTCCCGAGCGGGCCATTGTGTTCCGGGTGCCCTGGGTGGACGATGCCGGCAATGTGCAGGTGAACACCGGCTACCGGGTGCAGTTCAACGGCGCCATCGGCCCCTACAAGGGCGGCCTGCGGTTCCACCCCTCTGTTAACCTCAGCATTATCAAGTTCCTGGGCTTTGAACAGGTATTCAAGAATTCCCTCACCGGCCTTCCCATGGGCGGCGGCAAGGGCGGCTCCGACTTTGACCCCAAGGGCAAGTCCGACCGGGAGATCATGGCCTTCTGCCAGAGCTTCATGTCCGAGCTTTACAAGCACATCGGCCCCGACACCGACGTGCCTGCCGGCGACATCGGCGTGGGCGGCCGGGAAATCGGCTTCCTCTTCGGCCAGTACCGGCGGCTGCGGAACGCCTACCACGCCGGCGTCCTCACCGGCAAGGGTCTGACCTACGGCGGCTCCCTGGCCCGTACCCAGGCCACCGGCTACGGCCTTCTGTACCTGACCCGGGAGGTGATGGAGCACAACGGCCACACCCTGAAGGGCAAGACCGTGGCAGTGTCCGGCTCCGGCAACGTGGCCATCTACGCCATCGAGAAGGCCTGGCAGCTGGGGGCAAAGCCCGTCACCTGCTCCGACTCCACCGGCTGGATTTACGATCCGGAGGGCATCGACGTGGCCCTGCTGAAGCAGGTGAAGGAAGTGGACCGGGCCCGGCTGACCCAGTACGCTGCCGCCCGTCCCAGCGCCCAGTACCACCAGGGCCGGGGTGTGTGGACGGTGAAGTGCGACGTGGCCCTGCCCTGCGCCACCCAGAACGAGCTGCACCTGGAGGATGCCCAGCTGCTGGTAGCCGGAGGCGTCACCGCCGTGTGCGAGGGTGCCAACATGCCCACCACTCTGGAAGCCACCCGGTACTTACAGGAGCACGGAGTGCTGTTCTGCCCCGGCAAGGCAGCCAACGCCGGCGGCGTAGCCGTATCCGGCCTGGAGATGTGCCAGAACTCCATGCGCTACAGCTGGTCCTTCGAGGAAGTGGACAGCAAGCTGGAGGGAATCATGGTGAACATCTACAAGAACATCGATGCCGCCGCCAAGGAATACGGCATGGAAGGCAACTATGTAGCCGGAGCCAATATCGCCGGCTTCCTGAAGGTCGCCGACGCCATGCTGGCCCAGGGCGTCATCTAAAGATAACCCCAAAACAGCAAATCCCCCTTTATGTAGGATAATAACTACATAAAGGGGGATATTTTAGTGAATAGTGAAAAGTGAATAACGAAAAAGTGGCGGCAGGCCGCCGATACCGGGCACCGGAGGGGCAGTAACGATTCGCAGAAGATTCCCATGCGAAATTGACACCGGGGGCACCCCGGCGTGCGAAATTGGCTGCGGGCACTGCCCGCAAGGCTCCCTTGCCAAAGGGAGCTGGCACGGCGCAGCCGTGACTGAGGGATTCTACAGCAGGCACTTCTTAAAAAGTACAAACCCATAAGGAAAGGTACGCACCCCATAGCTCCCTCCGGGAGGGAGCTGGCACGGCGTTAGCCGTGACTGAGGGAGCCAGCGGGCGGTGCAGCTGTGGTTTGCTGATGGATTGGTACTTGCTGACGGTTGTCGATACCCAACCATGCACCGCAGTACCGATACCGGGCGGGTCAGGGAAAGAACGATTCGTAGAAAGCCACCGTGCGAAATCGTCAGCGGCGACTCGCCGCCGATACCGGGCGGGTCAGGGAAGTAACGATACGCAGAAGGCTACCGTGCGCATTGTCAGCGGCCACTGGCCGCCGCCGTCCAGAGGCCGTCGGGGTAGAGGCCCTGGTCGGTGAGGCCCTTCAGGGCTGCAACCACCATGGGCTTGTCCTCGGCATAGGTGACGCCGTACCACCGGTCGCCGGTGGGCAGCACCTTTACCCGGACCGCCCCTTCCCGGAGAAGCTGGCCTACGGTCATGGGCAGATAAAATTCCGCCTTGGCAGGATTCTGGGACACCTCATCTCTGAGAAACTCCGGGAACCGCCGGGCAATCTCCTCCACAAAGCCCTGGGTAAAGCCCCACATATTCATGGAAACCGGAGTATCTCCCGGCACATCCTCCCAGGTCTTGCCCTCGTCCGCCGTAAAGTGGATGCCGCCGGGATACTTTTCAATCCGGGTCCGCTCCACAATGGAGGTGAGATTCCCCTCCCCGTCGGTCTGGCACACGCCCCGGGCCACGGAGCCGTTGTCCGTCACGGTGTTCCCCAGACGATAGCCAATCATGCAAAATTCATAAGGCTGGCTGTCCTTGCTCTCCACCAGGAAATCATACAGCCGCTGGAACGCCTCTGGGCCATAGTAGTCATCGGCGTTGATAACCCCAAAGGGGGCATCCCCGATCTCCGCCCGGGCGCAGAGCACCGCATGGCTGGTGCCCCAGGGCTTGGTACGCCCTTCCGGTACCGTAAAGCCCTCCGGAACCTTGTCAAGCTCCTGATAAGCATAACGGATTTCCATGGGGCAGCCTTCCAGCCGCTTCCCTACAGTCTCCATAAAGTCCTTTTTAATGGCTTCCTTGATGATAATTACCGCAGTCTGGAAGCCCGCTCTGTGGGCATCGTACAGGGAATAGTCCAAAATGGCCTCTCCCTGGGTCCCCACCGGGTCAATCTGCTTCAGTCCGCCGTAACGGCTGCCCATTCCGGCAGCCAGAACCACCAACACAGGCTTGTTCATTTGTAAGACCTCCCAGTCTTTTCTTTATTTATTATGCCCCAAAGGGCAGAATTTCTCCATACTATCCCAGCAAATCCGCAAGATCTACACAAATTTCCTGCTTTTTCAGCTTTTCCCAGGAAAATTCTTCCGCCAGCTCCCGGGGGCTGATGGCCTCCTGCCTGGGAAGCAGCCCTGCCTGCCAGGCAAGCCACCCCACCAGAGCCTCCGGCCTGTGGGTCAGCCGCAGCCGCCCCAGATCCAGATCCTTGTCCCGCTTGCTCAGCCGACGCCCATCCCGGGCGGTGAGCAGAGGCACATGGCCGTACTCCGGGTGGGCATAGCCCAGCAAATCCTGCAGGTACATCTGCCGGGGCGCAGAGCCCAGCAAATCCACGCCCCGCACCACCTGGGTCACCCCAAAATCCCCGTCGTCCACGGTGACTGCCAGCTGGTAGACAAAAACCCCGTCGGCCCGGCGCACCACAAAATCGCCGCAGCCGGAAGATAAGTTCTGAACATACTCTCCCTGGCCCAAATCCGCCACCCGGTACTCCCGGTCCGGCACCAGAAGCCGCCAGGCAGGCTTCCGCTGAAAGGCCGCCCGCTCCCGGTCAGAAAGCCCCCGGCAGGTGCCGGGGTACACATAGGTGCCGTCACTCCGGTGGGGGGCATTGACGCTGTGAAGCTGGCTGCGGGTGCAGTAGCAGGGGTACAGAAGCCCCCGATCCTGCAATTTCCCGAAAGCCTGCTCATAGGCCGCGGTCCGCCGGCTCTGGGGCGGGGTCTCCTCATCCCAGGGAAGTCCCAGCCAGAGAAGATCCTGCCGCAGCACCTCCCCCAGCTCCGGGCTGGTGCGCTGGGTGTCCAGATCCTCCATCCGCAGAAGAAGGCTTCCACCCCAGGACTTGACGGACAGCCAGGCAATCAGGGCAGCGAATACGTTTCCCAGATGCATCCGGCCGGAGGGTGTGGGGGCGAACCGCCCCACCGGGGGCGTCACAGAATCCCCGACAGCCGCAGTACCCACCACAGCACCACCAGTACAATGCCCCCTGCCAGCAGGCAGTTGGCAATAATCAGGCCCCGGTTCCCCTTTTCCTTTCCCTGGGGGACTTCCTCCGGCTCCTCCGGTTCTGCCCGCTCTTCGCCGTAATCGTTGGCAAAATTCCGGTAGGTCACATTCTGGGGCGGGGCCGCCACGGTGTCTTCCATCAGGGCCTGCAGTTCCGGGTCGTTCAATATATCATCCACATTCGGGCCATGGGAAGTCTCCCGGGGGTCCTGCACAGGGGTGAAGACCTGGGTCGCCTGCTCCTGCAGAAGCTCCTGCTGAAGTCTGTCCAACTCCTCCTTGGTATCCTTAAACATGGCAATTACTCCTTTGCTCAGGTTTTGAGATGACATAATTATACCTGAGGAATCTCAGGCTGTAAAGGCTTTTTTCTCTTTTCTTTTGGGGTCTTGTGAAACAGGCAAAAATCGTGTATAATATAGGCTGCTTATTTTAAGAAGAAGGAGGACGTGCGCCTATGGCCATTGACCCGGAAGAATTGAAAAAGCGCAGGCTCCTGCGGGAAAAGCGCAGGCAGGCCCAGCGGCGAAGGCGGCGGCAGCTCCTTCTTCGCCTGGGACTGGCTGCCCTGGTACTGCTCCTGGTGGCAGGAGGCATTTACCTCTGGAGCCTTCCCCAGGAGGGACAGGAATCCCCCGCCCAACAGGAGACCCTCCAGGTCACCCAGCCCACAGAACCCACAACCCTTCCCCCCACCTCCGTGGTTCACGTGTCAGCAGCGGGCGACCTGAACATCACCAACGCCGTAGTTCAGTCCGGGGGCGAAGCCCGGGACTATACAAAGACCTTCCAGGATGTGGCCTGCCTGCTGGCGGATGCTGACCTTTCCGTGCTGAACTTTGAAGGCCTGCTGGTGGGAGAGCCCTACGGCTCCACCGGCTCCGCTCCCCAGGCGCTGGCGGAGGCCCTCCACAGCGCCGGGGTGGACCTGATTCAGATGGCCAACTCCTACTCCATCAGCCAGGGCACTCTGGGCCTTGGCACCACCCTGCAAAACATCCGGGCCGCCGGCATGGAGCCCCTGGGGGCCTATGCCAGCAACCAGGAATACCAGCAGGCCAAGGGCTATACCATCTGCGAAGTGGAGGGTGTACGCATCGCCTTTGTGGCCTTTACCAAGGGCATGAACTCCATGACCCTCCCCGCCGGCAGCGAAAACTGCGTGAACGTGCTCTATAAGGACTACGACAGCACCTACCAGAGCATCGACCGGGACAAAATCGCCGCCGTTATGACGGCGGTGCAGCAGGAGGAGCCGGACATCACCATCGCCATGCTCCACTGGGGCAGCGAGTACAACGACACCATCAGCGACTCCCAGGAGTCCATCAAAAAGCTGTTTCAGTCCTACGGGGTGGACGCCATCATCGGCACCCACTCCCACTACGTCCAGAAAATTGAGTACGACGAGACCGCCGGCACCCTGGTTGCCTACTCCCTGGGGGATTTCCTGGGCGACGGGGAGCGCTCCGGCTCTGAGTATTCCATTATTCTGGATATGGAAATCACCAAGGACAATGTAACGGGAGAGGCCAAAATCACCGGCTACTCCTACACCCCCATTTTCACCGTGAATCAGGCCGGCATCCCGCTGCAGGTGGTGCGGCTGCCCCAGACCATCGCCGCCTATGAAGCGGAGTATATCAACCGGGTGTCCAAGACCACCTACGAGGCCATGACCTACGCCCTGGAGCGGGTCCAGGCCCGGGTGCTGGGAGAATAAGAAAATCCGGCAGGAAGCTGTGAAGCCTCCTGCCGGGATTTTTTTACTTGATAGATACGTTTAGGGAAGCTCTGAATAAATTGGCAAGAGCTGGCAGCGTGAGATTTTTCGTCAGACAAAAGAATGGAAAACAGTGGAATACTGTATGTATTTCCTGTTTTTCATTCTGCGTGGATGGCGAAAAAGATCCGCTGTCCAGCCGCAGACGATTTATTCAGAGTTTCCTTAGCACCTGAAACGCTTTGTAATCGTCGCAGTTGGTCAGGAGCACCGCCACCATATCGGAGCAGCCTGCTGCCTGAATCTTCTTCCGGCTGAAGCGGATCAGGGGCTGTCCGGCTTTCACCTTGTCCCCTTCCTTCACCAGCATCCGGAAGCCTTCCCCCTTCATCTTCACGGTGTCCACACCAATGTGAATCAGCACTTCCATGTCAGCCGGGCCGGTAACGCCCACAGCGTGACCGGTCTCGGCGGTGGTGGAGATCACCCCGTCAAAGGGAGCAACCACCACATCCTCCTCCGGAACAATGCCTACGCCCCGGCCCAGAATGCCGCCGGCGAAGGTCTCATCGGGAATTTCCGTGTGGGGAACCACCTTGCCTGCCGCGGGAGCCAGAATTTCTCCTGCCTCACAGGTCATCACCGGTGCCTGGTTCTTCTTTTTTGCAGCGGCTTCCGGATCCTTCCACACCACCAGGGTGAGAACGAAGGCAACACCGCCGGAGATGGCCAGCAGGATGGTGTACAGCAGTGGCTTGTTGATAATCAGGTAGCCGGGGAAGCCGGTAACGCCGTAGCTGCTGCCGCCCAGGCCCACGATGGAGCCGAACATGGCGCCGATTCCGCCGCCGATCATGCCGCAGATAAAGGGCTTCATGAAGCGGAAGTTCACGCCGAAGATGGCAGGCTCCGTAATGCCCAGAGAAGCGGACAGCGCGGAGGGCACCGCCACGGTACGGGTCTTCATCTGATGGGTCTTAACCGCCACAGCCAGACAGGCGCCGCACTGGGCAAAGTTGGCAGCGGAGGCAATGGGCATCCAGATATTCAGCCCCTCAGCGCCGGAGAGCATGCCCACCTCAATCACATTGTACATATGATGCAGGCCGCAGACCACCGTCAGGGGGTAGATGGCACCCATCACCAGGGCGCCCACGCCATAGCCCACCGTCACCAGCCACTGGGCAAAGGACAGGATGTAGGTCTCGGCAGTGGAGAAGATGGGTCCGATGATGGTAAAGGTAATGAAGGTGGTAGCCAGCACCGTCGCCAGGGGGGTGACAAACAGGTCAATGATCTCCGGCACAATCTTGTGCAGCCGCTTCTCAATCCAGCACATGAGCCACACAGCGATAATCACAGGAATCACGTGGCCCTGGTAGCCCACCTGGGGCACCTGGAAGAACAGCAGCTGCCAGGTGGGAACGGATTCCATACCGGCAACGGACCAGGCATTGATCAGGCTGGAATTGATCATGGCCAGACCCACAACGCCGCCCAGGAACAGATTGCCGCCGAACACCCGGGCGGTGCTGATGGCCACCAGCACAGGCAGATAGGAAAAAGCGGTGGAAGAAACCATGTCCAGGAAACCGTACCAGTCAGACCCGGCGAAGGAGGGAATCACCTTGCCCAGAGCCTGCACCAGACCCATCATCAGGCCTGCGGCCACAATGGCGGGAAGAATGGGTACGAATACGTCGCCCAGAGTCTTGACCATTCTCTGGGGCAGGGGCTGCTTGGCAGCAGCGGCGGCCTTGACCTCCTCCTTGGTGGCGGCGGTCATGCCGGTGATGGCGAGAAACTCGTCATAAACCTTGTTGACGGTGCCGGTGCCGATGATCAGCTGGAGCTGACCGTTGGAGTTGAATACACCCTTGACTCCCTCCGTGTCCTCCAGTGCCGCCACGTCAACCTTGCTGTTGTCTGCGATTACCAGCCGGAGCCGGGTCGCACAGTGTGCTGCGCTGATGACATTTTCCCGGCCACCTAAGTGGCTGAAAATCTCTTCGGCGCATTTGCGATAGTCCAATGCCATGATGGAATGCTCCTTTTCCTCTTTTTTGAAATCGTTTTGAAAACGATTTCACCTCATAACCAAATTATAGTCCTTTCCTCCCGCTTTGTAAATCCCGCATTTTTAACAAATCGTGAACCCAAAAATTAGCCAGGATACACAATAAAAAAGGAGGGGACACTCCCCTCCTTTTTTACACAAGATCGAATTTTGCAAAAGCCTTTGCCAGGCCGTCCTCATCCACCGACGGGCAGACATAATCCGCCAGGGCCTTGAGCCGTTCGTTGCCGTTTGCCATGGCAACGCCCACACCCACCGTCTGCATCATCTCCAGGTCATTCATGCTGTCCCCGAAGCCGAAGGTATCCTGCAGGTCCACCCCCAGGTGCTGGCACAGCCGCCGGATGCCCCGGCCCTTGTCAAACTCCCGGTTGATCAGCTCTCCGTTGACGCAGAAAGGTCTGGAAACAATCTGGCAGCAGAAAAGGAAGTCCTTTTCCAGGGCCGCCCGGGCCTCGTCCAGCTGGGAATCCTCCAGGCACATGAAAACCACCTTGTAAATGGGCCGGCCGTCATAGTTTTCCATGGGCTGGATGCCCAGTCTGCCTGCCATGGCTGCCCGCCAGCGCTGAATCTCGCTGTTGTCCCCCTGGTTCCGGCTGAGGAAATCCCCCAGTTCCCGGTCTCCGTAGGTGGCGTCCTTTGCCTCAATGGTGCAGAACACCCCCTGGGCATGGAGGGTTTTCAGGGCCAGCTCCAGCTTCTGCCGGGGCATGGGGCAGTCATAAATCACCTGATCCCCATAGACCACATACCCACCGGCGCTGGCTACCACCCCGTCAAAACCGTATTGGAGCAGCGGGGACAGCATAGCCAGATTCCGGCCGGTACACAGCAGCACCTTGTGTCCCTTGGCCTGGGCAGCCCGGATGGCTTCCAGGGCGCTGTCCGGGGGCACATTGCTTCCCGGACTGGTGAGGGTGCCGTCAATGTCCAAAAAAATCCATTTTTCTTTCATAGAGACTCCCTTCGCATAACGGTGTATCCCAGTTTGATCTGCCGCAGAGGCTGCTCTGCCATCTTCCCTTCCATCATCTGAAGAAGAATGGAGGCCGCATCCTCCCCGCACCGCTCATGGTACAGCCGGGCGGTGGTGAGGGTGGGGGTGGTGAGCCGGTCGGGCCAGTCATCCCCCACGCCGCAGACGCTCACATCCTCCGGCAGCTTCTTTCCTGCTTCCTTCAGGGCCTTCATCACGCCGTGGGCCAGTTTGTCCGTGGCACACAGGATGCCGTCCGTATCCGGGTACATGGACAGAATCTGCTGGGCGCATTGATAGCCGCTTTCCACCTCGTAATGGGGGGCAAGGAGATAGGTGCCATCCAGCCCCGCCCGGCGGAGGACATCGAACGCCGCCCGCCGCCGGGCAAGGCCGGTGGCCGCGTCCTTCTCGTCCACGCCCACATATACAATCTTCTGCCGCCCTCGGGCAATCATCAGCTCCGTCAGGGCCTCCATGGCGCCGTAATCGTCGTGGTGCACGCAGCACAGCTCGGAAAAATTCTGTCCCGTAATCACCAGGGGCACCCGGCAGGCCTTGAAGGCGTCCTTTTTCATGGGGGTCATGGTGGTGCCCATGAGGACGATTCCCGACACCTGATTGTCCTGCATGAGATTCAGGCACTGCAGCTCCTTCTCATCCTCCCCGCCGGTGGTGGCAAGCAAGATGGAGTATCCGTTGGCCGCCATCACCTCGTTCACCCCTGCCACCACATGGCCTACGGAGCTGGAGCTGATTTTCGGCACAATCACCCCCACCTGCTTCAAAGCGCCGGTGCGGAGGGTCTGGGCCGCCTGATTGGGCCGGTAGCCGGTCTGGGCAATGGCATCCCCAATCCGCTGGGATTTTTCCTCGCTGAGGGAACCGCCGTTGAGATACCGGCTCACCGCCGAGGGGGAAACCTCTGCCAGCCGGGCAATGTCTTTGAGTGTAACCATAGCTTACTCCTTTTCCTGGGGGTAGCGGAGAATCAGCCACCGGAATTCATAGGGCTTCATGGCAACTGCCTTTGCATCCAGCTTCTCCCCGGTGAGAAGGTCCTCATAGACCTCCCCCTCCTCCAGCCAGGCAGTCTCATTGCCTCTGCCGAAGTTGAACAGCGCCAGGAGCTTCTCCCCCTGATAATACCGGCCGATGGCCAGAATGTGGGTGTTTTTGGGCTCCAGGGTCCACACATCCGCATCGGCGTGGAAGGCCTTTTCTCCCTTGCGGATGGCCTCCAGCTTCAGAAGGGCCTGGTAAAGGGGATTGGTGCTGCGCTTTTCGGCGGCAGCCCAGTCAAAGTTCCCTCTGTGAAGGAACCGGCTGTCCTCCCGCTTGATGGGGTCACAGTGGTAGCTGTAGTCGTTCAGCTGCCCCAGCTCGTCGCCGCTGTAAAGAATGGGCAGGCCGCTCTGGGTAAAGAGGAAGGCGTGGAGCATGATGTCCAGATTCAGGCTCTGCTCCGACCCGGTTTCCATGCCGCAAAGGGAGGCGGTGGTGCCGCAGTGCCGGGCATCTCCCAGCCGGGGATCGTCGTTGTAAAGCTCTCCCCGGGCCTCGCTGCCAAAGCACTTGCCCTGGAAGTAGTCGCTGAGGAACCGCTTGTGGGCCACTTCCTCCACGCCGAACTGGCGCAGATATGCATAGTCCAGTCCCCAGCCAATGTCGTCATGGCACCGCAGGTAGTTGAGGAAGGTGTACTGCCGGGGCAGGGCGAACACCGTGTCCATCTGATGCCGCAGCAGCCGGGTATCCTGGGTGGCCACCGTGTGCCAGGTGGTGCACATGGTGGTAACGTTGTAAAGCATATGACACTCCGGGCTTTCGGGGGTGCCGAAGTAGGGCACCACCTTGCTGGGCTCCATCACCACCTCACCCAGAAGCAGGGTGCCGGGGCAGACAATGGCAGCCGCCAGATTCATAATCCGCACCAGGGTGTGAACCTGAGGCAGGTTCCGGCAGGTGGTCCACAGCTCCTTCCAGATATAGGGCACCGCATCCAGACGGATCACGTCAATGCCCTGGTTGCACAAAAAGAGCATATTCTCCGTCATGTCGTTAAGCACCGTGGGGTTGGCGTAGTTCAAATCCCACTGGAAGGGGTAGAAGCTGGTCATAACCACCTTCCCCACCTCCGGGCACCAGGAAAAGCTGCCGGGAGCGGTGGTGGGGAACACCTGGGGCACCGTCTGCTCGTAGAGATTGGGAATGTCCCAGTTGTCATAGAAGAAATACCGCTGCTGGAAGGCCTCTTCCCCGGCCTTGGCCCGCTTGGCCCAGATATGTTCGTCGCTGGTGTGGTTCATGACGAAATCGATGCACACCACCATGTCCCGCTTGTGGCACTCCTCTGCCAGGTCCGCCAGATCCTCCATGGTGCCCAGCTCCGGCTGAACCTTCCGGAAATCGGAGACCGCATAGCCGCCGTCGCTTTTCTCCTTAGGGCTCTCCAGCAGGGGCATCAGGTGCAGATAATTGGCCCCCGTCTCCTGGATATAGTCCAGATGCTTCTCCACACCCTTGAGATTCCCCCCGAAGCACTGGGTATAAATCTGCATCCCCAGCATCTTCTGATCCTTGTACCAGCCGGGATTCTCCTCCCGCCGGGCATCCAGCTGCCGGAGGCTCTCCTTCCGCTGGGCATACTGCTTCTTCAGCATGGAGCAAAAGTAAGCATAGGCCTGCTGGTCGTGATACAGTCCCAGATACAGGGAGCGCAGTTCCCTCTCCAGTTTGGCAAAACGCCGGTTAAAATCTGCCATTTTTACCCTACCTCCTTCAGCTTATCCATAACCTCCTGCAATGTGGGCATGGCAGGAATGGCTCCGGGACGGCTGGTGGTGATGGAAGCGGCACAGTTGGCCAGCTTCAGAATCTCCCGCAGTTCTTCCTCCTCCAGCTCCACCAGGGACTTCTCTGTCAGAGAGCTCAGCACCGCCCCAAAGAAGGTGTCCCCGGCGCCGTTGGTGTCCGCGACCTTGGTGGCAAAGCCGGATACCCGCCCGGTTTTCCCCCGGAAACGGTACAAAACCCCATCTGCCCCCAGGGTCACCAGCACCAGGGAAATGCCCTGAGCTTCCAGGGCCTCTGCCGCTTCCTCCGGGTCAGAGAAACCGGAAAGAAGGGCCGTCTCCTCGTCGCTGATTTTCACCACATCTACCAGGGGGAGCGGCCGGCGCATAGCCTCCACCGCAGTTTCCTCATCCTGCCACAGGTTTGCCCGATAGTTGGGGTCGTAGGTGATGAGCGCTCCACGGACCTTTGCATACCGGACAGCCGCCATGGTGGCAGCCCGGCTGGGGTCTGCCGTCAGGCTGACAGAGCCAAAGTGGAGAATTTTTGCGGAATCCAGCAGGCCCTTATCCAGCATGGTCTCCTCCAGACAGATGTCTGCACCGGGCTTCCGGTAAAACTGAAAGCTCCGCTCCCCGGTGCTGTCCACGCTCACCACCGCCAGAGTGGTGGGCGCCTGGTCAGTCTCCACCAGACCGGCGGTGTCCACACCCTGAGAAACCAGGGTGCTGCGGAGGAAAGCCCCAAAGGCGTCCCGGCCCACGCAGCCGATAAATCCCGCATCCGCCCCCAGCTTTGCCGCTGCCACCGCAGCGTTGGCAGGAGCCCCACCGGGATTGGCCACAAACTGGGGAATCCCCAGCTCCGTAACCCCCACCTGTGTCAAATCAATAAGAATTTCTCCGATACTTACCAGCTTTGCCATAACCCTTCCTCCCGAAGTGAAAGCATTTTGAAATCGATTTCATTATAGAAAGATTTTTCCCATTTGTCAACCCATCTCCCAGGGTTTTCCTCCACTTCCTGAAAATTCCCAGCAAGTCAAAGGCCGGAGGGATGCTCCGGCCTTTTTCCTATCTGTCTGAAAATTTTCTGGTTTTATCCCATTTTCCGGGCCTGCAGATAAGCTGCAAACTTCTCTTGCGCCTCTTTTTCCGCCGCATTTACACCGTCACTGGCAACAATTACCTGCTCAATCAAAGTGCCAAACCCATTCAGGGCCTCCACAGAAACATGTTCCAGATACTTCACCAGATGGGCAAATGTCAACGGCTTGATCTGCCGGAGCCGTGTCACTTCCCCGGTGATTCTCCCACCCATAACCGGGTTGACAACTTCCTCAATAACCGCCGTTTCCTCTTCCGATACACAGTTATCGCATCCTGCAAAATAATACAGGATTGCCGCTGCTGCAAGGCTGTTGGATTCCTGCTCATTGAACGGCCATTTTTCCTCCTTTTTCCCTTCAAACCCCAGTTCTGCCATCAGGGTATTGGCCGCCCGGATATTTTCTTCCACATCCGCCTTGTTCACCCGGTTGAGCGTTTCTTCCGTTTCGGTTTTCAGCACAATCTTGACCTGACACATTTTATACAGCAGCTGAACCAGTAAAACGGTGTTCTGGGTGACCAATCGCTCCCGGGGCGTAAAATCCTGCCAATCTGTCTTTTGGATTAAGTTCACAATCCCGTCCAAAGCACTCAGATGTCTTCTGTAAATTTCATTGACCCTTTCCATGGTAGCGTAATATTCTGTGGCTGCCGTGTCCAGCTCCTCCAGATAAGCACAAATTCGGTTAATCTCTTTTTCTGCTGCAAGCATCTCCTCGTATGCTTTGTCCGCTTTCTGAGACAGTTTCACGCCTGCAATGCTGAATATCACGCCGCCCACAAGCAGACCCACTCCCAGGGTGGTAACTCCCAGCATGGTCGTCCCCAAGGCCACGCCACCGCCTCCGGCAGCCAGGGCTCCCCCGCCCAGGGCAGCCAATGTGGCGTTGGTGGCCGCTGCCCCGGACAAAGAAGCGATTGCTGTTCCGGTGGAGGCAGTGCCCAATGCGGTGACGGCAGCGGTTGTTGCACCTGCCGCCGCAAAGCCCCCCGCAGTTCCCAGAGCCGCTCCTCCCAGGCCGCCCAGCAAAACACCTGCTCCCACAGAAACTCTGGAAAGCTCCTCTTTATCGTAGCGGGGCAGGGTCACAGAATCACAGGCAAATTCCCGGAAACTGGGGCGATTCTGGATTTGTTCCAGGATGTCCGAAAACTTCTCAAAACTTGCCAGAATGTCCATCTCCAGGTTGCCCAGCTTATCCATGCTCCCTGCGGTTGTTTCGTTGCAGGATTCAAATCGCTGAATGTTTTCATTGTGGCGCTCTTCGGCCGCTTTCATCGTATCATTTGCGCCCTTCATCTTTACGGCACCGTGAACGCCGGTTCCGATGCCCCCTGCCGCCGCCATGGACGCGGCAATCGCCAGAAATAAGGGTAAAGGCATTACCATTCCTTCTTTCTTTTCAGGAATTGACAGCTCTCATAGTTGCGCTGATCGTATTCCTCTTTTGTCATCACGCCGGAAAACCACGCTTCATAGGCCTCATCCCCCCGGCATTTGAAAGGTCTTGTTTCATAAATGCTGCATAGGTTACCCTGCAAACCCTATCCCCTCCGTCCAGGTCTGCATAAATTTCAGACAGGGGCAGATTCCGGCACCATTCCCCCCATTTTCCCACTGGAACATCACCGAAACATCAGAGTATTGTTTTTATCCGACATAAAATCGTCGAAATCCCCCTCCCAGGGACGGTTGATTCCAAGGGATTCAAAGGTTTTCAGGATAACGGTATTCATATCCTTCTCGTTAAGGTCAGCAAGAGAATGGGGAAGGCTTTGGAAGGCTGCGGTTTCTTCCCGGAACCGCTCCCTATCGATTTTTTCCAGCTCCTCGAAATATTCCTGCGCTGCCAGCTTTACACGCTGCAGCGCAGCGATGCTATCCTCCGCCCCTCCGCTGATGCCCACTTTCCGCAGGACTTCCTGCAGCACAAGCCACACCAGGCGACACCATGCCACCAAATTCAGCCGGGTAAAAAACGCCAGCCAGTTTCCCCCGGAGCGGATACCTGCATCCGCAATATCCATCACGCACAGTGTACCTTGACCGATGAGAAGCATCATACGAAGACTGTCATGCCTGGCGGTGGGAATACATTCTTTCAGAGGCAGATTCATCTGAAACTTCCGCCGGATTGCCCAAATCAAACGGATAGAAAGCTCTGTAACGGCAACAGGAATCCCCAAGGCCACGCCAAACCGGAAATCGTATCCACTGGTAAAAAGCTGCATGGCAATCTCTGACAGATCTTTCTGCTCACTGCCAAAGCTGCCGAATTTGCACAAGCCAAACAGCTCATAAAAGGGCATTACGATACCGGTCCCCCTGCCGTGCGCCCCAGAGCTGCCAGCCACATCGGACAAAAGGTGACCAATCCAGTTGGCAATGCCGCACATAATTTTCATCAGGAAGTTACCGCCCTGTAATTCGAAGGTATCTGACCGAATGGTTATCAGTCCGCCGTCGGCAATAAAGGAGCTTGTAGATGTAAATTGATTCAATACAGAAAAGAACAAGCCCACAATGTCCGGAGAATGGGCCAGGGACATCATGTGGTGGGTCTTAGGGGCTATATTGAACATATCCTTCACATCGGAGGTTTTCCTTTGATCATAGTTGACTCTGAATTTTCTCTCCAGAAATCCGATTGCGCCATTTACATTGCCTTCGCCCCCAGCCTTGGGCTTCCAGCCCATTTTCTTTGCAAAGGCGGCCACAACTTTGTCTGTTTGTTCGTCCGTCCACTTTCCCAGCACACTGTCACCGGGTGCGCCCACCAGGAAAATGTCCACCACACCTCCAATCACGCCGCAGCCAACAGCAGTCAGATAGTCATATTTGTCGCACTTGTCATTAAAGAAAAGATCCCGGTTTTCCTTGCTGTTAACCAACATGGGGTATTTATCCGCCCCCGCAGCCATAGGCATTCCCCTTTTCCCAGATAGGTAAGATATCTATTCCCTATGATAGCAAAAATTCCCATCGGAATCAATACCTGACAGGTCCCAAAAATAAAAAAGACCAGTCCATAATGGACTGGTCTTGGATGGTCTGTCAGACGGAGGTATTTCCAATCTCATTTCCTTCATCCTGGGAAATCCCGGCGGCATCCGGGCTTTCCCCGTCCTGACTGCCCAGGCTACCGGCAATCCGGTGGGAGTTTTCAATCAGCTGTGCAAAGCCATACAGGCATAGGGATGCGACCCAGGCAATGAGGGAGCCAAAAAAGATATACACCAGCCCCAGAATGACTGCACCGCCGTCCAATAAGGCAAATCCGCAAAGCACGGAAACCCCAACTCCGCCCCAACAAACCACCGGTGCTAAAGACTTGATTTTCTCCGAAACGTTTTCAAACATAAAAGCCCCTCCTGTCAAGATATTGGTTATCCTGATAAAATTATAACCGGCGGGCTGGGGCAATGCAAGATATTTATAGGGATGATCCATCCAAAACCATAGCTTTTTCAGGCTGTCATCCTATGGGCAAGTCATCCCCCAAAAGCCTCTGATAGCAAAAAAAGACCAGCCCAAAAAGGACTGGTCTTCTGGCTCCCCCTGTTGGACTCGAACCAACGACCTGCGGATTAACAGTCCGTCGCTCTACCGACTGAGCTAAGGGGGATTATTTGTGTTGGCATTACCTATCTTCCCGGGCAGTCGCCCGCCAAGTATTGTCGGCG
>OERZ01000030.1_pt1 | contig 30002 bp, 24 predicted proteins | sample 1540151 | NCBI WGS metagenome assembly OERZ01 (sample SAMEA3891880, study PRJEB23780) | metagenome | biome: terrestrial biome; feature: animal house; material: Caecal content | place: Italy | collected 2015-05-05 | reverse complement strand
GGGGGGGGGGGGTAGTCGCTTGTTTCACAAAGTTTACACGATTTTATTGGATGTATTTACTAAAACATTGCGATAATATATGATTTCTATGCGGCTACTTTTTAAAATAAATGGATGTAAACAAAAACCGTCCTGTGCAATTTGATAGTCTGCACAGGACGGTTTTATTATCAGAGTCTGAAGAAAAATGTAGATATAAATCGGAAGGATATGTTTATAAAGCAGTTGGATTAGAGGGGCGTTTTTTAGGGATTTATTCTGTAAAATTAGAACGAGGGGGAATTTTTAATTTAGCCCGCGTGACGGACGAGGAATACTACCCAGGCATTGTCCGAGAGATCATTGGGGTTGGCGACCCGGTAAATCCGGGCGTCAAAGGTATCCATACCAGGGACAGGCCGGAGAGCCGTCATCAGCTCTTTCAGCTTGGCAACAACGTTATTCGGATTGATGCTGCCCGACAGAATGAACAGCTCACCGTGAGCTTTCGGATCTGCCTTCTCAATGGCTTTATTGAAATCATAACTGAGATTGAGATCTTCGAGGTTGTCTTCAGCGGAAACAAACTTCGAGGGAGAGGCGGAGATTTGCTTGGCCATATCTTCGATGGCGGCGTTAAAAGACTGGTTTTCTTTGGTGGAGAAGCCGGAAGTAGTGAGGAAGCTGTGCAGACCGCGCTCCACCACAGGTACGCGCTGGATGGGGGTCGAGGGATTGAGGATGCCGCTGCCGCCGCAGCCGGTCAGCAGGGCGAGGGCCAGCATGCCGGCCAGCAGGGAAGAGAACAGACGCTTGAACATCTTCATAAAAGAGACCTCCTGTTGGTTGATGAAAAATATGGCTGAAAAAGTCATACTTATTATACCAGATCGCTGGGAAAGAGAATGGTTACAGATTTAACGACTCTGGAGAGAATAACCAACTGTTTTTGTAGGAATTGATAAAAAGAGAGGAACGGGGCCCGCCGAAGGGGTGAGGGAGGGTTCAACTTGCCTATTTACCCCCGGGGGCGGTTATGCTAAAATAAACCCAGAGGGCCGCCCGCGGCGCAGGACCCCCGGGCGGAAAATGAAAGAGAATTGGTAAATGAAAACCCACGAAGGGAGATGCTTTATGCCGAAAGCTGCACATAAAGTCGTTGTCATCGGGCACCGCAACCCGGACACCGACTCGATTTGTTCCGCCATCGCCTATGCGGAGCTGAAAAATAAAACCAGTGACCTGGTCTGTGAGCCCCGCCGGGCCGGCAAGATGAACCAGGAGACCGAGTTCATCCTGAAAAAGTTCGAAGTCACCCCGCCCCGGATGTGTACCGACGTCAACCCCAAGATCCGGGATGTGGATTACCGCGAGATGCCCGGCATCCCCGGCAGCACCAGCCTGCGCCGGGCCTGGCAGATCATGCGGGACCAGACCATCGACACCCTGCCGGTGGTCAGCCCCGACGGGGAGCTGGAAGGCGTTATTACCGTCAAGGACATTGCCACTGCTAACATGGACGTCTTTGACACCGAGGTGCTGGCCAAGAGCCGCACCAGCTACAAGAACATTCTGGAAACCCTGGGCGGCACCATGGTGGTGGGGGACGAGAACGACATCTGCGTCAGCGGCAACGTCCACATCGGCACTGCCACCCCGGAGATGCTGGAGAGTGTGGTGGAAAAAGGGGATATTGTCATCCTCACCAACCGCTACGAGAGCCAGCTCTGCGCCATTGAGATGGAGGCGTCCCTGCTGATCATCTGCAACGGCGCCAAGGTGGGCCGCACCATCCAGCGGATCGCTGAGGAAACTGGCGTGGCCATCATGACCGTGCCCTTTGACACCTATGCGGCGGGCAAGCTCATCAGCCAGTGCGCCCCCATTTCCTATTACATGACCCGGGAAAATATCCTGAAATTCACGCTGGTCACCCCGGTGGCCGACGTCACCCGGGTGATGGCCAAGGTTCGCCACCGGTATTTCCCCATCCTGGACGAAGAGGGCAAATACTGCGGTATGATCAGCCGCCGGAACATCATCAACCTGCAAAAACGGCGGATCATCCTGGTGGACCACAACGAGGCCACCCAGGCGGTGGAGGGCTTCGACCAGGCTGAAATCCTGGAGATCATCGACCACCACCGGATCGGCAGTCTCCAAACCAGCGGGCCGGTGTACTTCCGCAACCAGCCGGTGGGCTGCACCGCCACCATCGTCACCCAGATGTACGACGAAAACGGGGTGGAGATCCGGCCCCAGATCGCCGGGCTTCTGCTGGGTGCCATCCTGTCCGACACCCTCATGTTCCGCAGCCCCACCTGCACCAAGATCGACGAGGCCGCAGCCCGCCGCCTGGCCCAGATCGCCGGGGTGGACATTGAGGAGTTCGCCGCCGAGATGTTCGAGGCTGGTGAAAAGCTGGACGGCAAGACCCCCGAGGAAGTCTTTATGCAGGACTTCAAGGTATTCATGTGCGGCGACATCCGCTTTGGGGTGGCCCAGGGCAGTTATATGACCCGCTCCAACCTCCACGCCGCCCAGAAACTCCTGACCCCTTATCTGGAGGAGGCCCGGAACAAGCAGAACGTGGAAGATATCTACATGCTGCTCACCGACGTACCCAAACAGGAGAGCGTGGTCATCTGCGCCGGGCGCTATGCGGGCGGGCTCCTGACTACCGGCTTCAACTGTGAGCCCGAGGCCGATGGCAGCTGGGTGCTGCCCGGGGTGGTCAGCCGGAAAAAGCAGTTCATCCCCACCATCATGGGGGCCTACCAGGAGCTGTAACGCCCAAAACAACCGAGAAAGGGGGAGAGGATGGCCATGTTCGACTTTTTGAAACAGAAAAAAACCGCCCCTCGGACTCTGCCCGAGGGCACCGTCCGCCGCCGGTACCACATCTGGGGCCAGGTGCAGGGGGTGGGCTTCCGCTACCGGGCCAAGTACGCCGCCCAGCAGCTGGACCTCACCGGCTGGGTGGAGAATCTGGACGACGGCACCGTCGAGCTGGAAGTCCAGGGTCAGCCCGACCAGATCAAAAAGATGTTCGGGATGATCCAGGCCAGCGAGTACATCCAGATCGTCGGGATGCGCCAGGAGGATCTGACCCCTGACCCCTACGCCCGGGGCTTCTCGGTGCGGGGGTACTGATCAACCGCAAAAGAAAACCCGCCCCGCAGGCGAAACCCTGCGGGGCGGATTTGTTATAAGTCAGGAAGCAATTTTCAGGGGCGAATCTCCCTGCCAGAGGGTGCCGTCCAACAGGCGGGTCACCGCCAGAAGGCCCCCGGCCGACACCCGGGCCGGGTCCAGGGCATAGAAATCCCCCTCGGAGAGGTTGGCCGGGTCGGCGCTGGGGTCCATCCCCACCACGCAGACCCAGTGGCCGTAGGTGGAACTGGTGGAAATATGAGGATAGTTGACCTCGTCCCAGCCGTCGGAAGTCAGATGATACTCATAGGTAGTTACCCGGTTTTGGTGTTTGGATACCCCGCTGACGGTGGTATTTTGCAGATGGACGATCACCGGCCGGCCGGCGGCGAGTTCAGTGTAGATTTTGTCCAGGCACTCGGCCACGCTGCCCGAAAAGCCGGTGTAGCCCCCCGCCGACCAGACGGCGCCGTTCGACCACATGCCGGCCCCCGAGCAGACGGTGCCGTCCAGCACCGTCCGGGCGTAGCGCAAAGCGTACAGACTGCACTGGCCGGGGGCCTGGTTGCCGATGGAGACGATCTGCCCTGCGTCAAAGGGAAGAAGGTTGATCCCGTCCAGGTTTACAAGCCGGGTTTCGGCGGCGGGCTCGGCCGCCCGGGCCCGGGGCGGCGCCGCCCATAAAAACATCAGGGCGCAGAGGACCAGCAGCAACGGGCGGACACGGCTGAGGGAATGCATGGGCGGATACCTACCTTTTTTCTGTTTTCTTGGCCCCTTTTGGGGCGTACAAGAAAACTATACCATCGAAGAATGGGAAAAAGGTGGCAATTTTGTGAAAATACGCTTGCGGATGCAATTTTCCGTAAAATTGTGGTAAAAGGGGGCCGAATTGTCTCTGGACGGTTGACAAGGGCCGCCTTTTCGTGTTAAAATGAGCCGAATTTGGGGAGATGAAGAATTTTCAGGGTCTTTCCAAAGCAATTGTTCTGGGACCACTCCGCCAGGGAGTCAAGGCCATACGGACAGCCGGGTCCACTGCCGAGCGACGGCGCAAGCCGTCATTATTGATTGAGTTAAAAGCTCAAATTTTATAAGTTGGTTTCTTACAAACCGAACGGCGCCTGCGCGCTGGCTTGTGAAACGGTCAATAAAGAGTAGTAAAAGTATAATTGCTATATAGACTCTGACACGCATTTTCCCGCTTTTCCCGGGGGGAGAGGCTTTTGTCATCCTGCAAAGGAGAGAGCCGCCCCTTGAGCAAATGAGGGCTTTTTTCACGGGCCAGCTGAACCAATCGCGTTCGGCTGGCCCGTGTTTTTTTGCACGAGGCGGGCAGCGGCGGCAAAAGAGGAAGGAAGAATGGAAAACAAGACAAAGCTCGACCAGAGCCGGGCGCCCATCTACGAGGCGCTGGAGCGGTTCCGGCAGATGCGGGTGGTGCCCTTCGACGTGCCGGGGCACAAGCGGGGCCGCGGCAACCCCGAGCTGACGGATTTCTTGGGCCAGCAGTGCGTCGGGGTGGACGTCAACAGCATGAAACCCCTGGACAATCTCTGCCACCCGGTGTCGGTCATCCGGGAGGCGGAACAGCTGGCCGCCGAGGCCTTCGGCGCGGCCCACGCCTTTTTGATGGTGGGGGGCACCACCAGCGCCGTTCAGAGCATGGTGCTCACCGTCTGCAAGCGGGGGGATGAGATCATCCTGCCCCGGAACGTCCACCGCAGCGTCATCAACGCCCTGGTTCTCTGCGGCGCGGTGCCCGTCTACGTCAACCCCGAGATGGACCAGCGCCTCGGCATCTCCCTGGGCATGAAGCGGGAACAGGTGGCCAAGGCCATCGCCGAGCACCCCAAAGCGGTGGCGGTGCTGGTGAATAACCCCACCTATTACGGCATCTGCTCCGACCTGAAAGCCATCGTGGAGATGGCCCACGCCGCCGGGATGCTCTGCCTGGCCGACGAGGCCCACGGCACCCACTTCTATTTCGGCGAAAATCTGCCCATCTCGGCCATGGCCGCCGGGGCGGATATGGCCTCCGTCTCCATGCACAAGAGCGGCGGCAGCCTGACCCAGTCCAGCTTTCTGCTGGCGGGCCCCAACGTCCACGCCGGGTATGTCCGCCAGATCATCAACCTGACCCAGACCACCTCCGGCAGCTACCTGCTCATGTCCAGCCTGGATATCTCCCGGCGGAACCTGGCCCTGCGGGGCAAGCAGATCTTCGAGCAGGTGAAAAAGCTGGCCGAGTATGCCCGCTCCGAGATCAACGCCATCGGCGGATACTACGCCTTCGGCCAGGAGATGGTCAACGGGGATTCGGTCTTTGCCTTTGACCCCACCAAGCTCAGCGTCCACACCCTGGACATCGGCCTGGCGGGCATCGAGGTCTATGACCTTCTGCGGGATGAATACGACATTCAGATCGAGTTCGGCGACATCGGCAACCTTTTGGCCTACATTTCCATCGGCGACCGGGTCCAGGAGATCGAGCGGCTGGTCAGCGCCCTGGCCGAGATCCGCCGCCTCTACCAGAAAGACCCCTCCGGCATGATGAGCCAGGAGTACATTGACCCCGAGGTGGTGGTGAGCCCCCAGGAGGCGTTCTACGCCGCCAAGGAGAGCCTGCCCCTGCGGGAGACCGAGGGACGGGTTTGCAGCGAGTTTGTCATGTGCTATCCTCCGGGAATCCCCATCCTGGCCCCCGGCGAAAAGATCACCCGGGAGATTCTCAACTACATCGAATACGCCAAGGCGATTGGCTGCTCCATGACCGGCCCCGAGGACCCGGACATTCTGCGGCTGAACGTCCTGGCCTGACCAAAAAGGGGAGGGAAGAAGGATGGAACTTTGGTTCAGCGAGCACCACACCCCGGACGTAAAGCTCAGCCTGCGGGTGGATCAGCAGCTTTACTCCACCGAGAGCGAATACCAGCGGATCGACGTCTTTGACACCCCGGAGTTCGGCCGGGTGCTGGCCCTGGACGGCAACATCATGCTCACCGAGCGGGACGAGTTCATCTACGACGAGATGATGACCCATGTGCCCATGGCCGTCCACCCCGACATCCGCCGGGTACTGATCATCGGCGCCGGCGACGGCGGCGTGGTCCGGGAGCTGACCCGCTACGAGCAGATCGAGCGGATCGACCTAGTGGAAATGGATGAGATGGTGGTGGAGGCCTGCCGCCGCTACCTGCCCGGCAACGCCTGCCGTCTGGACGACGAGCGGGTCCACATCTACTACGAGAACGGCCTGAAATTCATCCGCCGGAAAGAGGACGAATACGACCTGATCATCGTGGACTCCACCGACCCCTTCGGCCCCTCGGAGGGCCTGTTCACCCGGGAGTTCTACGGCAACTGCTACAACGCCCTGAAGGAGGACGGCATCCTGGTCAACCAGCAGGGCAGTCCCTTCTACGGCGAGGACGCCACCGCCATGCAGCGGAGTCACAAGCGGATCGCCAGCACCTTCCCCATCAGCCGGGTGTACCAGGCCCACATCCCCACCTATGCGGCGGGGTACTGGCTCTTTGGTTTCGCCAGCAAGAAATACCACCCCATCGACGACCTGAACGCCGTCCGCTGGAACGGCCAGCACCTGCGCACCCGGTACTACACCACCCGGCTGCATGTGGGCGCGTTCTATCTGCCCGCCTTCCTGGAAGAGATGCTCCAGGAAGTGGAGTAACCCCCGACACAAGAGAAAAAGGAGATAAATTATTATGAGCAGAGTTCTCATCATTGGCTGCGGCGGCGTCGCCTCGGTCGCCATCCACAAGTGCTGCCAGGTGCCGGAGGTCTTCTCCGAGATTTGCATCGCCAGCCGCACCAAGTCCAAGTGCGACAAGCTGGCCGAGGAGCTGGCCCCCAAGACTGCCACCAAGATCACCACCGCTCAGGTGGACGCCGATAAGGTGGAGGAGGTTGTGGCCCTGATCCGGGAGTACAAGCCGGATCTGGTCATGAACATCGCCCTGCCTTACCAGGACCTGACCATCATGGACGCTTGCCTGGAGTGCGGCGTCAACTACATGGACACCGCCAACTACGAGCCCGAGAACACCGACGACCCCGAGTGGCGGGCCATCTACGAGAAGCGCTGCAAGGAGAAGGGCTTCTCCGCCTACTTTGATTATTCCTGGCAGTGGGCCTATGCCGAGAAGTTCGAGAAGGCCGGCCTCACCGCCCTGCTGGGCAGCGGCTTTGACCCGGGCGTGACCCAGGCTTACTGCGCCTACGCCAAGAAGCACGAGTTCGACACCATCGACACCATCGACATCCTGGACTGCAACGGCGGCGACCACGGCTACGCTTTCGCCACCAACTTCAACCCCGAGATCAACCTGCGGGAGGTCAGCGCCCCCGGCAGCTACTGGGAGGACGGCCACTGGGTGGAGATCCCCGCCATGAGCATCAAGCGGGAGTATCACTTTGACCAGGTGGGCCAGAAGGATATGTACCTGCTCCACCACGAGGAGATCGAGTCCCTGGCCAAGAATATCCCCGAAGCCAAGCGGATCCGCTTCTTCATGACCTTCGGCCAGAGCTACCTGGACCACATGCGCTGCCTGGAGGATGTGGGCATGCTCTCCACCACCCCCATCCTCTACGAGGGCAAGGAGATCGTCCCCATCCAGTTCCTGAAAGCTCTGCTGCCCGATCCCGCCAGCCTGGGCCCCCGCACCAAGGGCAAGACCAACATCGGCTGCATCTTCACCGGCAAGAAGGACGGCAAGGAGAAGACCTACTACATCTACAACGTCTGCGACCACCAGGAGTGCTACCAGGAGGTGGGCAGCCAGGCCATCAGCTACACCACCGGCGTTCCCGCCATGTGCGGCGCCCTGATGCTGCTCACCGGCAAGTGGACCACCAAGGGCGTCCACACCGTGGAAGAGTTTGATCCGGACCCGTACCTGGACGCTCTGGACAAATACGGCCTGCCCCGGCGGGAGAGCCACAGCCCCGCTCTGGTGGACTGATGGCGCCCCTGCGGGACAACCGGCCCCCCTTCGCGGGGCTGGCCGGGTACGACCTGGAAAAATTGGCCGCCGCCCTGCCCAGCCCCTGCTATCTCTTGGACGAGGCCCGGCTGCGGCAGAACGGTGAGATTTTAAAGGGCGTCCAGGAGCGGACGGGCTGCAAGATTCTTTTAGCCCAGAAGGCTTTTTCCAACTTCGATTTATACCCGGTGCTTTCGCCTTATCTGGCGGGCACCGAGGCCAGCGGCCTTTATGAGGCGCGGCTGGGCAAAGAGGAAATGCCAGAAGGGGAGGTCCACGTTTTCTGCGGGGCCTACCGGGAGGAGGAGTTCGGCGAGCTGCTCCGCTGGGCCGACCATATTGTCTTTAACTCCCCCCGCCAGCTGGAAAAATTCGGCCCCCGGGCCAAGGCGGCGGGCAAGAGCGTGGGGCTGCGGGTCAACCCCGAGCACTCCACCCAGGAGGGACATGAAATCTACGACCCCTGCGCCCCGGGCAGCCGTCTCGGCACCACCCGGGCCCAGTGGGAGAAGGCCGTGGCCCAGAACCCTGCTCTGCCCGAGCTGTTGGACGGGCTCCACTTCCACACCCTCTGCGAGCAGGATTCCGACGCCCTGGCCGAGACTCTGCCGGTTGTGATCGAGAAATTCGGGGATCTTCTGCCCCGGCTGAAATGGCTGAACCTCGGCGGCGGCCACCACATCACCCGGCCGGATTATAATATCCCGCGCCTCGAGGAATGGATCCGCCGCCTGCGGGCAGACTATAACCTCGAGATTTATCTCGAGCCGGGGGAGGCCTGTGCCCTCAACGCGGGCTATCTCTTGACGCGGGTACTGGACACCCTGGAAAATGGGGATTACCGCCTGGCCATCCTGGACATGTCGGCGGCCTGCCACACCCCGGACGTCATCGAGATGCCCTACCGCCCGCCCCTGCTGGGGGCCGGGGAACCGGGGGAAAAGCCCTGCACCATCCGGCTGGGAGGTCCCACCTGCCTGGCCGGGGACGTGGTGGGGGATTACAGCTTCGACGCCCCTCTGGCCGAGGGAGACGCCCTTTGGTTCGGGGATATGGCCATCTATTCCACCTGCAAAAACAACACCTTCAACGGGATGCCCCTGCCCGAGATCTGGGTTCTGCGGGCCGACGGGCGGCCGGAGCGTCTGGCCCGGTTCGGCTACCGGGACTTCAAATACCGGCTGGGCTCCCGGGGGGAATGAACGAAAGGGAGGCGTGATGCCATGCTGGAACCACTGATTTCCTTCTGGCTGATGCTCTGCCACTGGGTAAAGTTCGAGACCGCCCCCACTGAGGAAGAGCTGGAGGACACCATCGAGCTTTTGAAACGGCAGAACCTGCCCCTCAAGCTCCGCGCTCGGAAGAATAAGGCCGGGGAGGACGAATATATCCTCTACGTCCGGGACGCAGACCGGGATCTGGCCCGCTACTGCACCGGCTGGCGGCCCTTCTGAGCAAAATAAAACCCCTGTGCTTAAGCACAGGGGTTTTTGCTTTATTCAGCGCAGAGGCAGCACCTGGCCGTCCTCGTTCACCAGCTCGCTGCGGCCGTCGCCGATGTACCAGGCCTCGCCGTAGAGGGTCTCGTGACCGTCGGCGCAGAGGATGTACGAGCCGTCCGGCAGGCCGAACACCGGCCGGCGGATGCAGTCCGCCAGGCCCATCTCCAACAAGTTCTTGCCGTCCACCTTAAAATCCTTGGTGCACTGGTAGTGGGGGTAGATCCGGGTATCGGTCAGCCCCAGGCCGGACATCCAGCGGGAGAAGTGGTGGTCGGTGGCCTCGCCCGGCTCCTCGGGCAGGGCGTAGACGATCCGGGCCGCGTTCATGGACCCGGCGCTGATGCCCAGCACCAGGCCGTGGTAGCTCTGCATCAGGGCGGGCAGACCCAGCTGGGAGAAGAAGCAGTTCTGGGTGGGAACATGGCCCCCGCCCAGGATCAGAAAATTGCACTGGGCCAGCAGTTCACCGATCTCGTCCTGGTTGCGGCTGTCGCAGACGATCAGTTCTTCCAGGGGCAGCCCCGACTTGCGCAGGCAGGCAGCAAAGGCCTCGGCGGCCCGGTCGTTGCCCTCGTGGTTGTCCGGATCGGCCACCAGCAGCAGCCCGCAGGGGGGCTCAGAGGGCCAGGCGGCCCGCAGATTCTCGACAAAATGGTTTCGCTCGTCCAACACCGGGATCTCGGGGCCGGGCTCGTAGGGGCAGCCGGTGGGGCTGCTGGTCAAAAACAGGGTCATAGCTTCTTTCCTCGCTGTGTATAAACCGGCCCGCAGAGGCGGGCCGGTGGATGGTATTATGTGCCGTAAGCATGGCGGCTCTATTGTAACACAAAACCTCCCGCTGTGGCAGGGGTAGAATCACCAAAAGAAAGGAAATTCTTTTGATGTTCTGCTCAAAACTGCCTGTCCCTCCCGGGGGCGGGGATCAGCCCTCCTTATAGAGGCCGAAGAGTTTCAGCAGTTTCTGCCAGAAATTCAGCGGTGCAGCGGCGGGTTCTTCTTCCACCGGGGCCGCTTCGGGGGTGATCCCCTCGGTCTGGAGGGCGAACTGCACCGCCTCTACCTCAGTGTTCTCCGCCGAGACAAAGGACTGGGTTTGGCCCTCGTCGGTCAGCATGGAGAGCAGGCTGTTGAGCTGGTCGTTTTCGCCCAGGCCATTGGTCTGGGTGTAGAGCTCCTGGGTGCCGGCGGCCAGCTGGGCGGCGCCCTCAGCCAGCTGGGCCGCGCCGGCCTGGAGCTGGCCCACCGCGTTGGTATAGGCCGAGATACCGTTGTCCAGTTCAGGATACTGCCCGGCCAGGGTGTTGATGGCGTCGGTCAGGAGGGAAAGGTTGCCCACCATATCGGTAAGGGTGGCGGCCAGCTGGCGGATGCCCGCGTCAAAGACGGCGTAGTTTTCGTCCAGGGTGGCGGCCCCGTCGCTGAGGGCCTGGGCGCCCTGGTTGACGGCGTCCAGATAGGTCTGGATGGCCCCGAGGTTGGCCCGGTTGCCCTCCAAAAGCAGGATGATCTGGTCGATCTGGCCCCGCAGGCAGCCGGGCAGGAAGGAAGCCAGGTTGTTCAGCATCTGGATGGCCTGGTCGTTGCCCGCCGCCAGTTCGTCCAGGTCCAGACCGTTCTGGGCCAGAATCTCCTTATAGGCTTCATAGCTCAGCTGGCTTTCCAGCTGGGCGGCGCCCTCGTTTAACTGATGCAGACCGTCCCGAATCTGGGCCGAGCCGTTCAAAAGGGTGTCCAGCTGGTCGGTGGAGGCCGACACTCCGGCCAGCGCCCCCTGCAGCTGGGTCAGAGCCGAGCGCACCTGGGCCGAGCCGCCGGTGAGGGCGGAGGACTGGGCGTTCAGGGCATCAAGGCCGGCTTTCACCTGGTCAATGCCATCTTTCAGGGCCTGGGCCCCGTCGTTCAGCTGGGTGGAGCCGTCGGTCAGGGCTCCGATGGAATCGGTGAGCGCCCCGCTGTCCAGGGAAAGGCGCATCCGTACCCCGTTGATGGAGATGGGGTCCAGGGCAAAATCGGTCACGTCGGCCGAGACGGTGAGGGCGGTTTCCTGCCCGGGCAGAACCAGGAAGGTGAGCTGTTTATTGGAACCCACGTTGGCCACGGTGGCCCCCGGGGCGACAATGTTCTGGGCCTTGTGGGTGTCCAGGGTCAGGTTGATCTGAAGGGCGTACTGGTTGAAGAAATCCCCCTCACAGGCGGGGTTTTCTTTGGCCGAGAGAGTCAGCACCAGGGCGCCGCTTTTGCCCGCCAGTTCTTCGGGGGAGACCTCGGCCCCGTCCAGGGTATAGGTCAGCTCGAACAGCCAGGGCAGCTGGGCTTCGGCCAGGGTGCCCTCGCAGTAGATTTTTCCATCCTCGGCGGGGGTCAGGGTCAGGACCCCGTTTTCGTAGTTGAGGGGGTCGGTGGTGGTCATGTTCCGCAGAGCGGTGTAGTCGCCGTAGTCGGTGATGGTCTGGCCCGCCACGCCGTCAAACTGGCTGACTACATAGACCCCCGTGACCTCGCCCTCGGCGGAAAGGTTGGCGTAGACGATTTCCTCTTTCGAGGTGGAGGGGGCGGCAGCCCCGGCAGGCAGGACGGCCCCGGCCAGGAGGGCGGCGGCCAGCAGCCCCGCCGCAGCCCGGCGGGGGAGAAGATGGAGATTCATAGGGGTTTAGCCTCCTTTGCAGGCAGGGCGGCAGGGGCCGCCTTTTTGATGAAGAAACGGTCGGTGAGGTAGAGCAGGCCGGGCAGGGCCAACAGGACGATGGCCAGAGAGGCCAGGCTGCCCACCCCCAGGAAGTTGCCCAGCTGGGCCAGCAGCTGGTTCGAGGAGATGGCTCCCATCAAAAAGCCCACGACGGCCAGAGCGCTGCCGGTGGTGAGCACCGAGGGGGTGACCACCGAGACGGTGGCGGATACCGCCGCCCGGGGGTGGAGCTCGGAGCGGAACTCCCGGTACCGGTCGGAGAAGAGGATGGCGTAGTCCACCGTAGCGCCCAGCTGCACCGAGCTGATGATCAGGTAGGCGATGTAAAAGACGGGTTTATCCAGAAAATAGGGCAGAGCCATGTTGATCCAGATGGCGGTCTCGATGCTCAACACCAGAATCACCGGCAGAAGCAGGTTCCGCTGGAGGATCAAAAGCACCAGAAAGACCGCCGCCACCGCCACTAAGTTCACTTTCAGCATATCGGCGGTGATGGTGTCCATCAAATCGTAGATGCTGACCCCCTGGCCCGCCAGATAATAGGCGTCCGGGTAGTATTTCTGGGCGATGGCCCGGATCTGTTCCACCAGGGCGAAGGTTTCCTCTCCCTCGCTGGCCACTGCCACCGAGAGGACCAGCCGGCTGTACCCGCCGTTCACCAGCAGGGAGAGGGTGTCCTCGGGCAAAAACTCCGGCGGGATCTCGGCCCCGGCGGAGTCCACATAGGAGATGATGCTGGTAATGGCGGGCAGGGTGTGAAGCTCCGCCGAGAGGGCGCTCTGGGTGGCGGTGTCGCCCTCCGGCACCATCAGAACGTAGGTGTCACTCTTGCCGAAAATCTCCTCAATGGCGGCGGTATCCGCTCCCAGACGGGTGTCGAGGCCGAACATATGCTCCGCCCCGTAGTAATAGGTGTTGGCATTGGAGGCCAGGAAGGAGGGCACCATCAGAATCACCAGCACGGCGGCCATGGGCAGCATGATCCGGCCCACCAGTCGCCCAAAGGCGCCGAAGCTGGGCAGAAGGGGACGGTGCTGGGTTTTGTCCAGCAGGGGGCAGGCCGCCACCACCAGGGCGGGCATAAAGGTAAAGACGGTAAAAAGACTCAGGGCTACGCCCTTGGCTAGGGCCAGGCCCAGGTCGGGGCCGATCCGGAACTGCATCAGCACCAGGGCCAGAAAGCCGATGACGGTGGTCAGGCCGCTGGAAAGGATGGAGCCGGTGGATTTGGTCAGGGCCTCCACCATGCACTTGGCGGGGTCAGCCCCGGGGCCCGCCACCCGGCGGCACTCGGTGAACCGGTGGATCAGAAAGACCGAGTAATCCAGAGAAACGGCCAGCTGCAAAATGCTGCCCGCCGCGTTGGTCACAAAGGAAACCTCCCCGAAGATGAGGTTTGAGCCATTGTTCAGCAGGATGGCCACCCCCATCCCCAGCAGGATCAGGACCGGTTCGACCCAGCTGCCGGTGGTGAGGATCAGGATAAAGAGGGCGTAGACCACCGAGATGGCGGCAATCTTGGCTACCTCGGTGACGGTGGAACTGGTGGCCACCGCCGTGGAAACCGCGTTGCCGGTGAGGGCGTTGTCCTCCCCGATCAGGGCGGTGATGGCGTCCACCGCCTCCACCCGCAAAGCGTCCTCCACCGTGACGGAAAAGAGGGCGGCGCCGTCTTTATAATAGGTCTCGACGGTGGCGGTGTCCTGCATTTCCAGGGGAATGGTCAGATCCACGGCATCGTCCAGCCAGCTGACGGCGGTGACTCCCTCAATCCCGGCCAGGGCGGCCTTGTATTCCAGGGCCTCGGGGACGGTGACATCCCGTACCATCACCCGGACGTTGGGCACACCCCCGGGGAACGACTCGTTCAGCACCTCGATGGCCACGGTGGAAGGGGATTCCGGGGGGAGATAGTCGTTGATATCGTAGTTGACGGACACCAGAGGCCACAACAGAGCGCAGAGGGCCGCCGCAGCCAGAAAAACCGCCAGCACCCGTTTGGGCCGGCGGACCAGCGCGGAGTAAAAGGTTTCCATTCGGAAAGGCTCCTTTCCCAATACAAAAGAAATACTGTGTTCCCATTATAAACGCTTTGACGCGGAAAGCAAATGAACATCCTGTGAACTTTCTGTTTCCGGGGCGGCGTTGACAGCCCGCCGCCCGGCCGATATAATGAAGAAAAACCGCTTAAAAAGGAGTGTTTTCCGGTTATGGAACAGCTGTACGAAAAGGCGCGGGAGAGCGCCGAATTTATCCGGTCCCGGCTGGCGGGCCAGCCCAAGATCGCGGTGGTTCTGGGCTCGGGCCTGGGCAACCTGACCGCCGATTTTACCGACACCCAGGAGATCCCCTACGCCGAGATTCCTCATTTCCCCCTGTCCAGCGTGGCGGGCCACAAGGGCGCCCTGCTGGCAGGCAAACTCCACGGCCGGGAGGTGCTGGCCCTGGAGGGGCGGTTCCACTTCTACGAGGGCTATACCATGAAGGAGGTCTGCTATCCCTTCTACGTCCTCAAGCTGCTGGGGGTGGAGCAGGTGGTGCTGACCAACGCGGCCGGCGGCGTCAACCGGAGCTTTGAGCCGGGCACCCTGATGCTGATCAACGATTATATCAACATGATGGGCACAAACCCCCTCATCGGGCCCAACGACGAGCGGTTCGGCCCCCGTTTCCCCGATATGACCGAGGTGTTTGACCCCGGCCTGCGGGCTCTGGCGGGCCAGGTGGCCGATGAGCTTGGCATCGAGTACAAAGAGGGCGTTTACCTGGGCTTTATGGGCCCCTGCTATGAGACCGCCGCCGAGATCCGGGCCTTCGCGACCCTGGGGGCCGACGCGGTGGGCATGAGCACCGTGCCCGACGCCATGGCCTGCAACTATCTGGGGATGAAAGTCCTGGCGGTGAGCTGCATTACCAACATGGCCACCGGCATCCAGACCGTCAAGCACAGCCACGAGCGGGTGCTCCAGATCGCCAATGAGGCCGGAGAGCGGATGTGCCGCTGGCTGGGCGAGGTCATCGCCCGGATGTGATTTGTTGACCCCATCCGCCCGAGAAAACCAAACGAACAAAAAGGCTGCCCGGATTTCTCCGGGCAGCCTTTTGCTGTCTAGATCGGTTAGAAGTCCCAGTCGGTACGGACCCGTCCGCTGGCGGACTCGGCCTGGTTGTTGCCCATGACGGTATACTGCTTCAGCTCGATGTCGCCGGTGTTGGTGGTGAGGCTGGCATCACCACGGATGGTGGCCCACTCCACCTCAATGTCACCGGTGGAGGTGCTGACGGTCAAAGCTGCGGCAGTCAGGTCTTTCAGCTCAACGTCGCCGGTGGAGGTGACCAGCTGAACCGGACCGTCCGCCGTCACCTTTTCCAGCTCGATGCTGCCGGTGGAGGTTCCGACTTCGATGCTGGCTGCCTGGAGGTTTTTCAGCTCGATGTCGCCGGTGGAGGCGGTGGCCGTCAGGGTGCCGGTGACCTTGCCCGCGATCTCCAGATCGCCGGTGGAGGTCTCAGCCCGGACGGTGCCGAAGGTTAGCTGAGAGGAGGTTTCCAGGTCGCCGGTGGAGCTGGCAAAGGTCAGACTCTCGTACTGGTTGCCCGGCAGGTAGAGGGTCAGCTCAGGGTCCCGGTCATCGGTATAGAACATATCTGAGCTTTCCATGGTCACCTTCAGGACACCGCCCTCCACCGTGATGGTGTGGGGGTGGTTGGTGAACTCCCGGCAGACCACCCGGGCTTTGCCCTTGGCGTCGTAGGCGATCTTCACATCCGAGACCGTCTCGTCGATCTCGATGCTGGTGAACGCGCCGCTGATGGGGTAGGTGCGGGTGGTGAGGGTATCCTTGACAGCGGACATCTCCCAGTGAAAGAGCTCAAAGCCTGCGCTGGCTTTCAGCACCGGCTGGGTGACAACCAGGGCACCAGCCAGCAGTACGGCCAGAGCGGGCAGAAAGAACTTGGGCACAGAATGACGCATAAGGGCGATTCTCCTTTCGTAATTGGTGGGGGTTGGGCGGTTTTAGTGGGAATACCCGGCCTCGATGGCCCGGATCCTCTCGTAGAAAAAGTCGTTGGCGGGGGTGGGCATCCCGTGCTTTTTGGCCAGGCGGCGGACCACCCCGGCAAACTCCTCCACCTCGGTGGGGCGCTGGGCCAGCACGTCCTGCCGCATGCTGGGCATCCCCTCCGGGTGGAAGGTGGGCATGGCGGCGTCCAGCCAGGTCACATCGTTGTCCGGGGGCAGGGGCACCCCCTCCAGATTGGCCAGCCGGATCACTTCCTGCATAGCCTGGAGCATCTTATCCCGGGCGGGGCCGGGCTGGGCCAGCCCGCCATAGGGCAGGTTGAAGGCTGCCGCGGCCTGGTTGAGGCCGTCGTTCACCATCAGCTTGTGCCATTGTTTATAGAGAATGTCGGTGCAGGGCTCGTTCTCGATGCCGCAGGCGGTCAGATAGCGGGCCACCGCTTCCACTCGGGGAGTCATCCGGCCGTCTTTCTCCCCGAACTGGATTTTTCCGGCGGATTTGAAGGTGAGGGTCCGGCCGGTGCGGGTGGCGTCCATCCCGATGGCCACGCTCCAAAGGGTATGGCCCGGATAGGCGGCCTCGATCCGCTCCTCGCTGGTGATCCCGTTCAATACGCTGAGAATAACGGTATCCGGCCCCACAAAGGGGGCGATCTCCCGGATGGCCTCGTCCAATACGGTGGCTTTCACCGCCACCAGCAGGAAATCCACCGGTTTGCCCTTCTCGGGGGCGACGTAGGAGAAATGACACTCCTCCCCGTTGCAGAGCACCGGCTGGGCCGCATAGCGGGCGGCCCGCTCCGGGTCGGCGATTACCTGGACCCCCGGCATCTTTCGTCCAAAGAGGATGCCCAGCGCCCCCAGACCAATGAGGGCGGCGGAGCGGATCTCCGGGTCCGGTTTCACCAGACCTTCCGGCCCGTCCAGGACGGCGTCTCCCTCCTGGATGTCCCGGGCCCGCAAAAGATGGTCGGGGACAAGACAGGTTCGGGTGGCCCCGGCCGCGTCCTCCAGCAGGACCTGGCAGCAGACAGGGCGGCCTTCGGGCAGCTCCTCGCAGCCGTAGTCCTCCTCCTCGATCCGCAGCACACGATAACGCTCCATCCCGCATCCTCCTTTGAGTGAGAATCTTTCTTAGTTACGAACTAACTCTATTATATCGGTAGGATATCCCCCTGTCAATGGGACGGAATCACAGAGGGCTGATGTTTGAAAATTGCCATCTGCTCCTTATAGCAGCGGACAAAGTAGATGATCTCGGCGATGGCCGTGATGGTCCAGGAGCAGACAAAGAGCAGATAGAGGGATTCAATGGTGTGGAAGTAGGCGAAGACGGTATAGATCCAGGCGATGCGGAAGACGCAGGAGCCCAGAATCACGATGACGGTGGGGGCCACCGTCCGGCCCAGGCCCCGGGAGGCCGCGATGGTGCAGTCCATAAAGGCCGAGATGGGGTAGGACAGGCCCATAATCATCAGCCGCTGCATGCCGGCTTCCACCACCGGGGCCTCGGTGGTGAAGAGAGCCAGGAAACTCCGGCCAAATACCACCAGGCTCAGCCCCAGCACCAGGCCCACCCCGAAGGAATAGGCCAGGGAGATAAAATAGCTCTTTTTGACCCGGTCGGGCTTGCCGGCGCCGTAGTTCTGGCTCATAAAGCTGGAACAAGCGGTGTAGAAGGCGGCCATCACGTCGTAGACCAGGGCGTCGGAGTTGGCCGCGGCAGAGTTGCCCCGGACGACGATGGTGTCGAAGGAGTTGATGCTGGCCTGGATGAAGAGGTTGGCCAGGGCAAAGATGGCGTTCTGACACCCGGCGGGGATGCCCAGGGCCAGGATGGTGCGGGTCTTGGCGGGGTCCAGCTTGAGCTCAGACCGGCGGAGAGCATAGCAGTCGGTGCTGCGCATCAGGGCCCGGAGGATCAGACCCGCAGAGAGGTACTGGGAGATGATGCTGGCCAGGGCCACGCCTGCCACATCCAGATGAAAGACGATGACGAAGACCAGGTTCAGGATGATGTTCAGGACACCGGCGGCGGAGAGGTAATAGAGGGGGCGGCGGGTGTCGCCCACGGCGCTGAACACTGCGTTGCCGAAGTTATACAGGGCCATGGCGGGCATGCCCAGGAAATAGATCCGCAGATAGAGCACTGCGCCGTCGATCAGGTCGGGCTTGGTGCCCAGCAGCTGGAGCAGGGCGGGGGAGGCCACCAGGCCGATCACCAGCAAAAGGGCGCCCGCCGCCAGGCTGATGAGGGCGGCGGAGTGGACGGTCTCGGATACGTCTCCGGGGTGCTGTGCGCCGTAGTACCGGGCCACCAGGACGTTGATGCCGCCGCCCAGACCGATCAGGAAACCGGTGAACAGGGTGACGAAGATGGTGGTGGAGCCCACCGAGCCCAGAGCCGCGGAACCGGCGAACCGGCCCACCACAGCGATGTCCGACATATTAAAAAGGACCTGCAACAGGTTGGACAGGACCAGCGGCAGGCTAAAGACTAAAATTTGACGGCTGAGGCGACCCTCGGTCAGGCTGGGGGCAGCGGATGACATGATGATTCGACGCTCCTTTTTTCTTGTTGTGTGTTTGTTCCGCGGACAGTATAACGCATCCGCATCGCCGCGTCAATCGGTTTATTCTGCCGCCTGAGCCAAAGCCTCCAGCGCCTCGAAAAAGGCGGGATAATCCCGCCGCAGACGCAGGATTTTGCCCTCCCGGCTGACAAAGCAGTGCTCGCTCTGGCCGGTGCAGACCTCGGCCCCGTCACAGGCCCGGGTCATCCGGTAGCCGATGATCAGCCGGGCATTTTTCACCTCCCGGACGAACACCTCCACCAGCACCTGATCGTCAAAGGTGGTGCTGGCTTTGTAGCGGCAGTCCAACGCGGTCACCGGGGAGAGGATGCCCAGCTCCTCCAGCCGGGCGTAGCTCCAGCCGATCTGGGCCAGAAAGTCGATTCGGGCTTCCTCCATCCAGCGAATGTAGTTGGAGTGGTGGGTGATGCCCATTCGGTCGGTTTCGTAGTATTGGACGTGATGGCAGTAGGGCTGCAAGAGAATTCCTCCTTTTTCAATCAAATAAAACCTTTAAAATTTCTGTCAGATGGGGCCGGGGCTGGCCCGGCGGCTCTATTCTCTCACAGCGAAAGCGTTTTGTCGAGTGCGTGCCGCGCTGAAGTGCCGCCTATGGCGGCCACCGTCGTTGTGAATGAAAAAATCCTGGATTTTTTCTATCTCTGGCCGGGGCTTTCGCGTTATAATAAAGAAAAAACGCCCGAAAGGGCAGATGAGCTAGAAAAAGGAGAGGGTAGAGCATGAAATACGATTTCACTTCCATCATGGACCGCCGGGGCAAGGACGCCATCGCGGTGGACAGCCTGGGCAAACCGGGCGGGTTTGCTCCCGGGGCCCCAAAAGAGGGGTTTGACCCCATCCCCATGTGGGTGGCGGATATGAATTTCCCCACGGTGCCCTCCATCCCGGCGGCCATCGTCGCCCGGGCCCAGCACCCGGCCTATGGCTACTTTGAGCCCACCGAGGCCTATTTCAACGCCATCATCCGCTGGCATCAGACGCGGAACGGCGCCGACCCGGCTCTCCTGACCCCCGAGTGCATCGGCTACGAGAACGGTGTGCTGGGCGGGGTGCTGTCGGCCCTGGCCTGTGCGGCGGCCCCGGGGGATGGGGTGCTGGTCCACAGCCCCACCTACATCGGCTTCACCAAATCTCTGAAAAATGCCGGGTATCGGATCGTCCATTCCCCCCTGGTGCAGGATGAGAATGGCGTCTGGCGGATGGACTACGCCGACATGGACGCCAAGCTGAAACAGTATAAGATCCATGCGGCCATCTTCTGTTCCCCCCACAACCCCTGCGGCCGAGTCTGGGAAAAGTGGGAGATCGAGAAGGCCATGGAGGTCTACAAGGCCAACGACTGTCTGGTGGTGTCGGACGAGATCTGGTCGGATATCCTGCTGGACGGCCACAAGCACACCCCCACTCAGCTGGTGAGCGAGGACGCCCGGAACCGGACCATTGCCCTCTACGCCCCCAGCAAGACCTTCAACCTGGCGGGCCTGGTGGGCAGCTATCATATTATTTATAATCCCACTCTGCGGGATCGGGCCCGCGCCCTGGGCTCCAAGAGCCACTACAACAACATGAACGTCCTCTCCATGCACGCCCTGATCGGCGGGTACAGCCCCGAGGGGGCTGAGTGGGTGGACGAGCTCTGCCAGGTGCTCAGCGGCAACGTCCGTTTTGCCTGCGACTATATCCGGGATCATTTCCCCGGGGTAAAGGTCAGCCGGCCGGAGGGTACATACATGCTGTTCCTGGACTGCACCGACTGGTGCGCGGCCCACGGCAAGACCATTGACGAAGTGCAGAAAGCCGGCTGGGACGTGGGCGTCGCCTGGCAGGATGGCCGGATGTTCGGCGGTCCCTGCGCCATCCGGATGAACCTGGCCCTGCCTCTGACCCGGGTGGAGGAGGCCTTCCGCCGGCTGGACCAGTATGTGTTTAACGCCTGAGAGGGGATGCCGCTTTTTCGAGAAAAACGGCGCAAAAAGCGTTTTGATCCAAAACCGCATCCTGCGGTTTTGTGAGAGTTTAAAAAAGCAGCTGTGCTCTGAATGATGGGAGCACAGCTGCTTTTCGTTTTATTCTTCTGGTTCGCCGGGAATTTCCAGCCGGGCCAGCGCATAGTCGATGCACATCTGCACCAGCTCGTTCCGGGTGCGGCCGGTCTGCCCAGCGATCTGTTCAAGCCGGGCCAGGGTGGTATTGGGCAGGCGCACCGATACCACCGTGGATTTGCCTACCGCCGGTTTGCGGCGGGGAACAATAAATTTATCTTCCTGCACGATACCATCCCTCCCTTTAAAATTCTTGTAGTTATTATGGGTCACTGTGTTGTATTATTTATATACTACATATTTGTATTACAAGCGGCGAAAGGGAGGATATCTATGGAAAAACGGGCTTTAACTTGTTGTTTTACGGGGCATCGTGAACTTCCCATAGAAAAAGAAGGAGAAATCTGGCAGAAAACATACATTCGGGTACAACAGCTTTTAGAGCAAGGAGTAAAATATTTTGGAGTAGGCGGAGCAATTGGTTTTGATACGCTGGCAGCGGAGGGAATGTTACAAGTAAAAACTTTAAATCCTCAAGTTAAAATTATTTTGGTGTTGCCGTTTAAAGGTTATCAGAAATATTGGTTGCCGGGTCAACAAGAACGTGCGGCAAAAATTGAAAGACAGGTTGATAAGATTGTTTATTGCTGTGACCGGCCATCCCGTGCGGCATTTTTAATTCGGGACAGACATCTTGTGGACGAGTCGGCGTATTGTATTGGATATTGTACACGATCCACAGGAGGTACCGCATATACACTCCGCTATGCAGAAAAACAGGGGCTGAAAGTGTGGAATATAGGAAAAGAGTTGAAAGAGCCGAAAGAGGACTCGGAGAAACTTCGGATCAGCCGAAGCCTAATTTGATTGAAAATGTTCCACGAGGAACAATTTTTCGGATCAAGGAGCAAAATTCCGTTGACAGAATGCCCGCTGGATGGTACCCTGTTCAGGAGACTAAAGAATTGTGAGGGAACAACATCATGGCGCTTTTGAAAGCGGTTTACAATTTGCTCTGGGGAGATCTGGTTCAGATCCCTCTGCCGGGGGGCAGCACCCTGGGGCTTTCGCTGCTGGTGATGCTGCTGGTGCCCGCCGGGGTCTACTTCACGGTGCGCACCCGGTTTCTGCCTTTCCGGCTTTTCCCCGAGATGGTTCGCCTGACCCTCGAGAAAAACGGCGGGGGAGAGCGGAGCGGCATCTCGGGGGTTCAGGCCCTGATCGTCTCCACCGCCTGCCGGGTGGGCATGGGCAACCTGGTAGGCGTGGTGGCGGCCATCTCCGCCGGCGGCGCGGGCGCGGTGTTCTGGATGTGGCTCATGGCTCTGATCGGCTCCTCCACCGCCTTTGTGGAGGCCACCCTGGCCCAGCTGTATAAGGAAAAAGACCCTCTCTACGGCGGCTACCGGGGCGGCCCGGCCTATTATCTCCACCATCTGTTCTGCCGAGAGGGCAGCGGCAAAAAGCGCTCGGTGATTGCGGTCCTCTTCGCCCTGTCGGGCCTGATCTGCTGGTGCGGCATCAGCCAGGTGACCAGCCACTCCATCTCCTCGGCTTTCGAGAACGCCTTCGGCATCCCGCCCATCTGGTCCACCGTGATTCTGGTGGCCATTGTGGCGGTGATCGTCCTGCGGAAAAACGCCACCGTTAAGGTGCTGGACCGTCTGGTCCCGGTGATGGCGGCCTGCTATTTCTTCATCACCCTGTTTATCATTCTGAAAAATGCCCCTCTGCTGCCGGGCGTGTTCAGCCGGATTTTCGCCGAGGCCTTCGGCCTGCGCCAGGCGGTGGCCGGCGGCATCGGCGCCGTCATCATGAACGGCGCCAAGCGGGGCCTCTTCTCCAACGAGGCGGGCTCCGGTTCGGCTCCCTGCGCGGCAGCCGCCGCCGACGTCAGCCACCCCGCCAAGGCGGGCCTGCTCCAGGCACTGGGCGTCTTTATCGACACCCTGGTGATTTGCAGCTGCTCGGCCATGATTATGCTCCTAACCCCCGAATCCCTCACCAATGGCCTGGAGGGGATGGACCTGCTCCAGGCGGCCATGGGCTACCACATGGGTCAGTTCGGCGTGGTGTTCATCGCGGTGATCCTTTGGCTGTTCAGCTTCTCCACCTTTTTGGGGATTCTGTTCTACGCCCGGTCCAACGTGGCCTATCTCTTCGGCGACAACTGGCTCTCCCAGACCCTGTATAAGATCCTGGCCCTGGTGATGCTCTTCATCGGCGGCCTGGCGGCCTATCAGTTCGTCTGGGATCTGGGGGATATCGGCGTGGGCCTGATGACGGTCTTTAACATGATCGCCCTTTTCCCCCTGGCACCCCAGGCCCTGGCCAGCCTCAAGGATTACGAGCAGCAGGGGAAAAAGAACTGAAATTTGGTCCCTCTTGTGGAAATCCCACAAAATCGAGAGATCTTTTTTTTGCAGAACGATGTATAGACAAAAATGACGAAAGCCGGTATAATCTAGAACGGAAAATTCAGCTGGCTTGTTACTGGAATACCTATGTATCGTTCAGGCAAGACCTTTAGTTACAGCAACGGGATTGCTGTCGCTATAGGTTTTGTCTTTTTTTGTTGCCTTTTAGAATGGAGCGCACCGGAGGGGAGTTGCGGCATAGTTCCCCTCCCGCGTGGGGAGGACCGGAAGTGAAGGTAGTCAAAATATTGAATAATAACCTGGTTTTTGCCAAGGACGATGCCGGGCGGGAGGTCATCGTCAAGGGACTGGGCATTGGATTCCATGCCAATCGGGGCGATACGGTGGACGAAAGCCGGATTGGACAGATTTTTTACCCCCAGGCCAGCCAGAATCTCCAGCAGATCCAGGAGTTTCTGCTTTCCATTCCCGCCGAATATCTCAACTTCGTCCAGGATTTTGTGGATGAGGTCAAGGCCCGGGAGGGGGTCAGCTTCAACAGCAGCATCTATCTGTCGCTGAGCGATCACCTCCAGGGCACTCTCAAGCGGTACCGGGAGGGCATCTCCCTCCAGAATGTGCTGCTGCTGGATATCCAGCGGCTGTACAAAAAGGAATATACCTGGGGCGAACAGATGCTGGCCGAGGTGGCCAAGGTGTTCGGGGTGCAGCTGCCCCCGGACGAAGCGGGCTTTATCGCCCTCCACTTCGTCAACGCCGAGGAAAACCAGGGCGGCGGCGACAGCTACAAGATTGCTGCCATCGTCAGCGATATCGTCAAGACGGTGCGGGACTACTACTCGGACCTCTGGTTCGACGAGAACAGCCTGTATTACCAGCGGTTTTTGACCCATCTGAAATACTTTGCCCAGCGCTATCTCCACAAGGAGCTCCAAGCCAACGAGGACGACGGGCTGTTCCAGCTGGTGAGCCAGCAGTACCGCCAGGCCTATGGCTGCGTTAAGCTGATTTTCCTGATGATGGAGGAGCGGTACGGCTACCAGATGAGCAAGGAAGAGATGATGTACCTGACCATCCACATCCAGACCAACGCCGAGCACGCCCGCCGGAAGGACAGCCAGGCGTAAGCCGAAAAAATTTTTGTTGTTGCCCTGGGGCGCAGCCGGGCCTGTACGGCCGACAGACCCGGCGCCCCTTTGCATAGAGTATCTCTGTTTAAATTTTCGAGGAGGAAGTATCCCATGAAAAAGGATTACACCCAGTCGGCTGAAAAGCTGATGATTGCGCTGGGCGGTAAGAGCAATGTGACCCGGATGTTCCATTGCATGACCCGGCTGCGCTTTTACGTCAAGAACCGCAAGCTGGTCAACGAGGCAGACATCAAAAAGCTGCCCGAGATCTCTGGTGTCAACTGGTACCAGGATCAGTTCCAGGTGATCGCCGGCAACGAGGTCAACGAGCTGTATGACGCTCTGGCCAAGAAGGGCCTGCCCACCGACGAGGGCGGCACCGCCAATGCACCCCGGGAGAAGAAGAGCCTGGGCTCCGCCATTGTGGACTCCATCACCGGCTGCATGACCCCCATGATCCCGGCTCTGACTGCCGCCGGTATGATCAAGGTGGTGCTGACCCTGCTGACCACCTTCAAGCTGGTCAGCGATACTTCCAGCACCTACCAGGTCATCTCCTTCATCGGCGATGCAGCCTTCTATTTCATGCCCTTCCTGATCGCGGCCAACGCTGCCAAGGTCTTTAACGTCAACCAGTCCCTGGCCCTGATCATTGCGGGCGTCTTCCAGCACCCCAACTTCACCGCCATGATGGAGTCGGGCGAGCCCATCGACTTCTTCTCCATCCCGGTGACCCCCATGACCTACTGCTACTCGGTCATCCCCGTCATCCTGATGGTCTGGATCCTGTCCTACATCGTTAAGTTTGTGGACCGCATCACCCCGCGGATCGTCAAGCTGATCCTCCACCCGACCCTGAGCATGCTGATCGCTGCTCCCATCGCCATCATCGTGGTGGGTCCCCTGGGCGGCATCATCGGCGACGGCCTGGCAGTTGCCATCGAGTTCCTCTCCGCCAAGCTGGGCTTCATCATCGTGGGCATCCTGTCCGCTGCCTTCCCCTTCATCGTCATGACCGGTATGCACCACGCTCTGACCCCCGTGGGTCTGAACGCCATCGCCACCGGCGGCTCCGACGCCCTGATCTTTGTCTCTCAGGTCTGCTCCAACGTGGCCCAGGGCGGCGCTGCCCTGGCGGTTGCCTTCCGCTCTAAGAACCAAAATATGAAGCAGCTGGCCAGCGCCTCTGCTGTCTCCGCTCTGATGGGCATCACCGAGCCCGCTCTGTACGGCGTTACCCTGAAGCTCAAGCGGCCCGTGGTGGCTGCTGCCATCGCTGCCGGCATCGGCGGCATTGTGGGCGGCCTGCTCCAGGTCTCCCTCTACATCGCCCAGAACAGCCTGCTGGCCATCCCCGCCTTCATCGGCGAGAAGGGCATGACCAACCTGCTCTACGGCCTGATCATGATCGCTGTTTCCCTGGTGGGCTCCTTCGTGCTGACCTGCATCTTCGGCTTTGAGGATGAGCCCGAGGAAACCGAGGAGGCTCCCGCTGCCCCCGCCGAGGAGAAGAAGCCCCTGGTGGAGAAGATCCAGATCATGAGCCCTGTCACCGGCACCGTCCAGGAGATCACCGAGGTCCCCGACGCCGCCTTCTCTGAGAAGGTCCTGGGCGACGGCATGGCCGTCATCCCCACCGAGGGCAAGGTCTACGCCCCCGCCGACGGCACCGTCGTCTCCATCTCTGACTCCAAGCACGGCATCATGTTCCGCACCACCCAGGGCGTGGAGCTGCTGATCCACATCGGCCTGGAGACTGTCCAGCTCAAGGGCGAGCACTACACCGCCTGCGTGGCCAACGGCGCCGAGGTCAAGGCCGGCGATCTGCTGGTGGAGTTCGATCTGGACGCCATCAAGGCCAAGGGCTATAACCCCGTCACCCCCGTGGTGGTGACCAACATCGACGAGTACATCCGTGCCGTCGGGATGATGAAGTCCGGTGAGACCGTGGAACACGGCAGCTGCCTGATGACCATTGTCTAATCCTTCGCATCCTGTTTGGGAAAATACAGCAAAATACAGCGAGAGCCCCGCTTCGGCGGGGCTCTTTTTGTTTTGCGTCAGATGCCGTAGCGGCGGCGGAACTCAGTGGGGGTGTAACCAAAAGCGGCTTTGAACCGCTTGACGAAATAATTGGCATCCAGGATGCCCACCGAGGCAGCCACCTCCTGGACCGGGGCGTTGGTGCGGGCCAGCTGGCGGGCCGCCTGACGCATCCGCACCCGGTTGAGGTAGGAAAGGGGAGGGACCCCAACTTCCTTTTTGAACTGGGCGGTCAGGTAACCGGGGCTGACCTCCAGCTCCCGGGCCAGCCCCGCCACCGTGATGGGCTGAGCGCAGTGGCGCTCCAGCTGGTAGATGGCGCTGAGCACCAGGCTGGAATAGCCGCTGTCCCGTTTGATGCGGATGGCCCGGCAGTATTCCCGGATCAGCCGCTCGTGCTCCCGGTCGATCTCCTCCACCGTCCGGGCCGCCCGCACCAGGGCGGAGCTTTGGCCCGAGATCTGGTCGTTGGTCAGGGGGTCCAGCCCGGCCTGGGCTGCCGCCAACCGGATGGCCGTTCGGGTAATGGCCGCCGCAATCCGGGCGGTCTCCATGGTTTGGCCCAGCTGCTTTATAAAGGCCACCGAATGGTGCAGCTCCTGCCAGCGCTCCACCGCCCGGGGGGCGTCCCCCTCCTGGATGGCATCCATCAGGGCCTGTTCGATCTGGTAGCGTCGCTGCACCAGATCCCCGGAGAGGGTGCGGGTTTCGAGGTCGCGGGGCTGGGCAGGGGGTGTCTCCCATTGGCGGGACCGCAGCTCGCTCAAAGGCGGGCCCCCTACCGCCCGGGCCAGGCTGCGGGCGGTGTGGAGGGGAGTGCCCTCGGAGCAGACCACAATCTGCCCCCGGTAAGCCGTCAGCTCCCGGGGCGGGACGCCCGGAAGCCCCGCCCGCCGCAGCAGGATCTCGCAGTCGTTCTGGGAGAAAAACTCGGTGCAGAAGGGCCCCACCGCCAGGGGCACATCCTGAATTTTGCAGAACAAAAACCGCACCCGGAACAGGTCCAGGGTGCTGAGGATCTCGCCGGGGGCCAATTCGGCCAATAACAGCTCCAGGGCCTGGGGCAGCAGATAATCCTGGGCCGGGTGGAACTGGTGGGCGCTGCAAAAATCGGCCCGCTGGGGGGCGGTTTCCAGCCGGGTGATGGGCACCCGGGTGATTTCCTGCGCCAGAGCGCAGCCTTCCTCCAAATTCACAGTGGATTCCTCCTGTTTTGCGTGGTTTTGTACTGGCGGGATCTCGCCGGATTTTCTATTTTGCGTGGTTTTATTCTATCACTTTTTTGGGGGAAATGGTATCCTCTTCTTGTAAGAACCGGGGGCCGAAACGGGCCCGGGCCCCCGGGGCGTCAAACTGAGAGAAACAGGAGGAAGAACCGTGGCAAAAGATTTTAAAAAATTGGCGCTGGATATCGTGGCCCGGGTGGGCGGCGAGGAAAATGTCGTCTCGCTGACCCATTGCGTCACCCGGCTGCGCTTTGTGCTGAAAGATGAATCCAAGGCCGACACCGCCGCCCTCAGCGGCACCAAAGGGGTCATCAAGGTGATCCAGGCCGGCGGCCAGTACCAGGTGGTCATCGGCAACGACGTGGGGGAGGTCTATGACGCTGTCCTGGCCAACACCAAGATCAAGGCCGCCGGGGAAGAAGCGGCCTCGTCCGGGGCAAAGGCGGCCCCCGGAAAAAAGAAATCCATCCTCGGGGATGGTTTCGTCAGCGTTGTGTCCGGCATTTTCATGCCCTTCATGGGCGCCTTCACCGCCGCCGGTCTGATCAAGGGCTTTTTGGTGCTCTTCACCACCCTGGGTTGGTTGGATAAAGAGGCGACTACCTATACCATTCTCTACGCGGCGGGCGACGGCGTGTTCTACTTCCTGCCGGTCTTCCTGGCCTATACCGCCGGCAAGACCTTTGGGGCAAAACCCTTTGTCTCGATGGCCATTGCCTGCGCTCTGGTCTACCCCAACATCGTGGCTCTGAACGGCGCCGAGGGGGTTGCCTTCCTGGGCATCCCGGTCCAGATGATCAACTACACCTCCTCCGTTCTGCCCATCATCGCCATCTGCTTTGTTCAGGGCCAGCTGGAAAGGCTGCTGTATAAGTACATCCCCAAGCTGGTCAGCGGCATGCTGGTGCCCCTGTTCACCGTTCTGATCCTGGTGCCCCTGGGCTTTATCGTCATCGGCCCTGTGACCAACTTTGTCGGCAACATCATCGCCACTGTGATCACCTTCCTGTTGGAGGTCTGCCCGCCGGTGGCCGGTTTCCTGATGGCGGCGCTCTGGCCGGTGATGATCATCTTCGGCGTCCACTGGGCCTTTATCCCCGTGGCCATCAACAACATGATGACTCTGGGCTACGACAACATTCTGCCCCTGACCGTGGGCTGCAACTTCGGCATCGCGGCGGCTGCGCTGGCAGTCTTCCTCAAGACCCGCAACAGGGATCTGAAAGAGACCGCGGGCCCCTCTGTGATCTCGGCCCTGATCGGCGGCGTCACCGAGCCGGCAGTCTACGGTGTGCTGGTGCGCTTCAAAAAGCCCATGGTGATTGTCTGCCTGGTCAACGGCATCGGCGGCGCCCTCTGCGCCATGTTCCATGTGGTCCGTGACACCCAGATCTCGGTCAACCTGCTGACCATGCCCGCCATCTGGGCTGTCTACGGCAGCTGGGGCATTGTGGCCATCGTGATCTCCTTCGTCGGCTCCTTTGTGCTGACCTGGATGTTCGGCTTCAGCGATAAGATGCTGGAAGCAGAAAAACAGTAATCCGACTTTCTGCCCTGCGGGTGCCTGGGGTGCCCGCAGGGTCTTTGTATCCGAAAAATCACCCGGTATTTCAACAAGGAGGCTGCCCCATGCTGAACCATTCGCTTTTGTACCCTGTCAACAACCGTTGCCGCACCGCCCGCACCCTGGACGGTCTGTGGAAGTTTCAGTTTGACCCCACCGGCTGCGGCGCGGCCCAGGGCTGGCAGAAGGGCCTGCCCGATCCCATTTCCATGCCGGTGCCCGCCAGCTTTTCGGATTTCTTCACCACCCGGGCCGAGCGGGACTACTGCGGCGACTTCTGGTATGAGACCGAGTTCTTTGTCCCGGCGGACTGGCAGGGCCGGGTGCTGCTGCGGTTCGGCAGCATCACCCACCGGGCGGTGGTCTACTGCAACGGGGTGGAGATTACCCGCCACGAGGGCGGATTCCTGCCGGTGGTGGCCGATCTGACCGGGGCGGCGGTCCGGGGCGGGGTGAACCGGGTGAGCGTCCAGGCCAACAACGAGCTGAGCGAGAGCAGCCTGCCCTGCGGCGCCGTCAAGACTCTGCCCAATGGGACCAAGCTGGCGAAACCCTATTTCGATTTTTACAATTATTCGGGCATTCAGCGGAGCGTCTGGCTGGTGAACTGCCCGGCCCAGGCCATTGAGGATTACAGCACCAAGGCGGAGCATTATCAGGGTGATATCTGCC
>OERZ01000029.1_pt1 | contig 31633 bp, 27 predicted proteins | sample 1540151 | NCBI WGS metagenome assembly OERZ01 (sample SAMEA3891880, study PRJEB23780) | metagenome | biome: terrestrial biome; feature: animal house; material: Caecal content | place: Italy | collected 2015-05-05 | reverse complement strand
CGGTCGACCGGGATGATCGACTCCGCCATCAGCTTGGCCGGCTCGTCCTCCCGCACCGACAGCCGTCCTTCGATGACCACTACTGCGTTTTCCACCAGGGCGTCCCGGTAATTGTCCAGCACCCGGGGAAAGACAATGACCTCCAACGTGCCGGTGAGGTCTTCCACGCTGGTAAAACACATCATGCTGTTGGATTTGGTGGTCATCATCCGGTTTTTCACGATGGTGCATACAATTCGCACACGGGCTTCGTCCAGCTGGTGGGCGTCCTCTCCGGTCAGGGCCTTGATGGAATGGGTGGCAAACTTGGCAGATTGTTCCCGATAAGCGTCCAGTGGGTGCCCCGACAGATAAAGGCCGCTGACCTCTTTTTCCATTTGCAGCAGTTCCCCGTGGGCGTATTCGGGATAGGGGCGGATTTCATAGCCATCCCCTTCGCTGGCCTGGGGCCCGCCCTCCATGGCGGAGAACAGATCCAGCTGGCCTTCCAGATTAAACCGGGCGTCGCTCTCGATGCTCTTGAGGATGCCCTCCACTGCCTCCATCAGGCTCCGGCGGTTGTACTCCATGCAGTCAAAAGCACCGGCTTTGATCAGGCTTTCCACCGCCCGGCGGTTCAGTTCGCACCCGTGCATCCGCTTGCAGAAGTCGTACAGCCCCGTAAAGGGGGCCTGCTGCCGCTCGGCCACCACCTTCTCGATCAGGTTGCGGCCCACGTTTTTCACGGCGTTCAGGCCAAATCGAATCTGACCCTTGTCGTCCACCGTAAAACCGCCGTTGGAAATGTTGATGTTCGGGGGCAAAACCTTGATCCCCAGCCGGGCGCACTCGCTGGAATACTCGATGACCTTGTCGGTGTTGTCCAAAACACTGGTCATCAGCGCCGCCATAAACTCCGAAGGGTAATGACATTTGAGGTAGGCGGTCTGGTACGCCACATAGGCATAGCAGGCTGCGTGGCTCTTGTTGAAGGCGTAGGAGGCGAAACTGGACATTTCATCGTAGATTTCGTTGGCCACCGCCTCAGGGATGCCGTTGGCCACACAGCCGGGGCACTCGTGGCCGGGCTCGGTGCAGCCATGGATAAAATGCTCCCGCTCGGCCTCCATGACGGCGTGCTTTTTCTTGCTCATGGCCCGGCGCACGTTATCGGCCTGGCCAAAGGAAAAGCCCGCCAGCTCCCGGAAAATCTGCATGACCTGTTCCTGGTAGACGATACAGCCGTTGGTCACGTCCAGAATGTGGGCCAGCTGGGGCGTCTTGTACCGGATCTGGTCCGGCTGGTGCCGGTTGCGCAGATAGGTGGGGATGGAATCCATGGGCCCCGGGCGGTAAAGGCTGATCAGGGCGATGACATCTTCCAGGTTCTTGGGCTGCAGGCCGATGAGAACCTGTTTCATCCCCGAAGATTCCAGCTGAAAAACGCCTTCCGTCTCCCCTTCTCCCAGCATGGCATAGGTGGCGGCGTCATCGTAGTCCAGTTTTTCCATGGAAAAGCCCGGCTCCCGCAAACGGACGGCGTTTTCAGCGTCCCGGATCACCGTCAGGGTCCGCAGACCCAAAAAGTCCATCTTTAAAAGGCCCAGCTCCTCGATCTCGGTCATATTGAACTGGGTCACGGGCAGGCCGTCGTTGGTGGCCAGGGGCAGATAGTAGTCGGCGGGCTCAGGGGTGATGACCACGCCTGCCGCATGGGTGGAAGCATGGCGGGGCATCCCCTCCACTTTAAGGGCAGTGTCCACCAGTTCTTTCACCTGGGGGTCGCTGTCGTACATCCGTTTGAGTTCCGAGGAGACTTCCAGCGCCCGGTTGAGGGTCATTTTCAGCTCCATGGGCACCAGTTTGGCCACCACGTCCACGCTCTGATAGGACATGCCCATCACCCGGCCCACATCCCGGATGGCGTTCCGGGCCGCCATGGTGCCGAAGGTGACGATCTGGGCCACATGGTCGGCGCCGTATTTCCGGTTGACGTAGTCGATGACCTCCTGGCGGCGCTCGTAGCAGAAGTCCACGTCGAAGTCGGGCATGCTCACCCGCTCCGGGTTGAGGAACCGCTCAAAGATCAGATTGTAGCGGATGGGGTCGATGTCGGTGATCCCCACACAATAGGCCGCGATACTGCCCGCGCCCGAACCACGGCCCGGGCCCACCGGAATATTCTGGCTCTTGGCATAATTGATGTAGTCAAAGACGATCAGGTAGTAGTTGGTGTACCCCATCGACTTAATGACGCCGATCTCATATTTCAGCCGTTCCTTGTTGGCCTCAGGGACATTGGGTCCATAGCGGCGCTCCAGCCCCTCCCAGCAGAGTTTTTCAAAATAGAGCTGGTTGTCCATCCCATTCGGCGCTTTATAATAAGGAATCTTGGTGTGACCGAAATCAAAGTCAAAGTTGCACTGCTCGGCGATTTTTGCGGTGTTGGCGCAGGCTTCGGGGGCCATCGAGAACAGATCGTACATTTCATCGGTGGTCTTCAGATAGAATTCCTCGGTCTGGAACTCCATCTTATCCGCGTCCTGGATGGTTTTGCCCGTCTGGATGCAAAGGAGGATGCTCTGCATTTTCGCGTCATCCCGGCGCAGATAGTGGGCGTCGTTGGTGGCCGCCATGGGGATGCCCGTCTCCCGGGAAAGTTTGATCAGCTGGGGCAGAACGATATCGTCCTCTTCCAGGCCGTGATCCTGGAGCTCGATATAATAGTTGCCCTGGCCAAACAGATCATTGTACCAGAGAGCAGTTGCCTTGGCGCGCTCGTAATCCCCCGCCAGAATCGCCTGGGGTATCTCCCCCGCCAGGCAGGCCGAGAGGCAGATTAACCCCTCGTGGTGCTGTTCCAGCAGCTGCTTGTCCACCCGGGGCTTGGAATAAAACCCCTCAATGAAGGCGGCCGAAACCATCTTAATCAGGTTTTTGTAGCCGGTTTCGTTCTTGCACAGGAGGATCAAATGGTTGTTGCCGTCGATCCGGTTGACTTTATCAAAACGGCTGCGGGTGGCCACATAGACCTCACAGCCGATGATGGGCTTGATTCCCGCTTTCTTGGCGGCTTTGTAGAACTGCACACAGCCATACATGACGCCGTGGTCGGTGCAGGCGATGGCCGTCTGGCCGCACTCCTTCACCCGGTCCATCATCCGGTCGATCCGGCAGGCTCCATCCAACAGGCTATATTCTGTGTGAACATGCAGATGCACAAAATTGCGTTCAGACTGGTTGTCCATTGGCTTCGTTTCTTTCCCCCTTCTCGTTCCGGGCCTGCATCTGCTGTGCCAGCCCCTCCAATTTCTTCATCCGGTGCGAAAGGCCGGATTTGCTCAGTGCGGGCTCGAACTGGCCGCAGAGCGCCCCCAGAGAGAGATCCGGGTAGGCCAGCCGCTTTTCGGCGGCCTCCCGCAAAGGTTCGGGCAGAGCCTCCAATGCGCCTTGTTCTTTCAGGTATCGGATGGCCCGCAACGTCTGGGCGTTGGCCCGAATGGTCTTGCTCAGATTGGCGGTCTCACAGTTGGTAAACCGGTTGACCTGGTTTCGGACCGATTTCACTGCCTTTTCGCTCCCGATCTTTTTGGCGGCTTCTTCCGCCCCCATAAAAGACAGCAGCGCCTCTACATTGGCGCTGGCCTTGACATAGATCAAATTGATGCTTTTGCGGCGGGTGCGGTGGGGAGCAAACTCATGTTCCGCCAGCAGCGCCTCAAAATCCCGCGCAAGGTTGGTGCGCGGGGTCAGAAATTCCAGGTTATATTCTTTTTGCGGGTCGGTGACCGTGCCGCTGCACAGGAATGCCGAACCAATGTACACGCCAACACAGCCCTGGCAGCGCAGCAGCGCCGGATTGATCTGGAGACTGGTCTCCTCTCCGGTGGTGCCAAACAGGGCGTGCATCTGGGCCACCTCAGCAGGCTCGCGGATGGCGAACTCATAGACGGTCCCGCTGGGGCGCTGTTTTTCCAGGATTCCGCCCCGGACCCCGCAGCGTGCAAACATTTCCTGGGCATAAAGGGCCGTCTTTTTCTGTTCGGTCTGGAACACCAGCCCCTTGGCGTCAAAGTATTTTGCAAAACAGGCCACGCCGTAACAGGCCGCCCGCACACAGCAAACTTTCTGTACGCTGCGTGCGACGATCTCCTCCCGTGCCTCAGAAGCAAAGCTCATAGCTTCGTTCCCCTTTTCCTTGATTGTTCCGGGTTCAGCGCGTGGCGTCCCGGTGCTGGACGCTCGGGGCATACCCCTGTTTTTCACAATATTCAGCGATTTTGCGGGCAAATGTAATGGAACGATGTTTGCCGCCTGTGCATCCCACCGCAATGGTCAGCTGACTTTTGCCCTCCTTGACATAGAGAGGCAGCGCATACTCCAAAAAGCTCTCGATCCGGCGGAGCAGCTCTTTGGCTTCCTCAAACCCCATCACATAATCTACGACCTCCTGGTCGAGGCCGGTTTTGTGCTTGAGTTCCGGCACATAGAAGGGGTTGGGCAGGCAGCGGACGTCCAGAACCAGATCCGCCTCCTGGGGCAGCCCGAACTTGAACCCGAAGGACATCACGGTCAGCAGCATCGCCGCCCGGGCGTCCCCCCGGGGCAGGAACAGACCGCAGATCCGCTCCCGGTTTTGAGCCGTGGACAAGAGCGAGGTATCGATCACATAATCCGCCCGCCGGGCCAAAGGCTCCAGAATCTTCCGTTCCTGGGCCAGGGCGTCCAGGGTGGAAGCCCCTTCTGCAATGCTGATGGGGTGGCGGCGGCGGGTCTCTTTGTACCGGCGGCAGAGTACCTCGTCCGACGCATCCAGAAAGAGAATCCGATACGGGATTTTGTGCAGGTCCAGCTGTTCCAGCGCGCTGAGAATTTCCTCGCTGGAATGGCAGCCCCGCACGTCCATGGAAATCGCCACCTTGGCCAGCTGGTTGTCGCCCGCTTTGGAGAAGGCGACAATCCGCGGCAAAAGCCCGGCAGGGATGTTATCCATACAAAAATATCCGATATCCTCCAGCGCGTTCATCGCCACCGATTTGCCAGCGCCGGACAGTCCGCTCACAATCAACAGATCCATTTCCACATTCCCCTCTTTTGATCGATCAGCCCTTTACCACCCGGATCTCCTTTTCCAGCAGATATCCGGTTTTCTCCTGCACGATATCCCGCACTTCGTCGCAGAGCGCCAGCACATCCGCACAGCTGGCCCCGCCCAGATTGACCACAAAGCCGCAGTGCTTTTCGCTGATGGCGGCGCCCCCATGGCGATAGCCCCGAAGGCCGCACTGGTCAATCAGCGCGCCCGCGAACGCGCCGGCCGGCCGCTTGAAGGTGCTGCCGGCGCTGGGTTTATCCAGCGGCTGTTTGTCCCGGCGGCGGCCCATGAGATCCTCCATCTTGGCCTGGATCTCCGCCGGGTCGCCGGGGGTCAGGCGGAACTCTGCCGAGAGGATGCAGCCGCCGTTCTCTTCAAAGATGCTGTGACGGTAGCTCAGATCCAGCTCGGCCGCCTCGGCGCAGACGATCTGCCCCTCCTGGTTGAGATACCGCACCCGGGTGAGGACATCTTTCAGTTCCCCGCCGTAGGCCCCGGCATTCATATAGACCGCGCCGCCCACCGTGCCCGGGATGCCATAGGCAAACTCAAGGCCCGTCAAACCGGCGCGCAGAGCCTCCCGGCACAGACTGCTCAAAAGCGTCCCCGCGCCGGCCCGGAGGGTGCAGCCCTCCCGCTGGATGGAGCTTTTCGGGGCAGATGCGTCCAAAATGACGCCGCTCCAGCCCTCATCGGCAAAAAGGATGTTGCTGCCGTTGCCCAAAAGGTAATACGGCAGGCGCAAATCTCTGCAAAGCAGAATAGCTTTACAGAGCTGTTCTTCCTCCTGCGGCGCAACAAAAACACGCGCAGGACCGCCGATTTTAAAGGTGCAGTGCTCGGCCAGGGGTTCATTCTCCCGGTACGGGATACCTGCTGCACCGAGCCCTGCTTTCAGTTGTTCCAGATTCAAAGTTCTTCTCCCTCTTTCTGTGGGTCAGTCCATCTTGTCGTCCAGACCCAGCCGGATCAGCAGCTCTTTGGCTGCGTTGTAGCCCATCTTTTTCTGACGGTTATTGATGGCAGCGGTTTCCAGCACCACTGCCAGGTTGCGGCCGGGCGAAACCGGGATGGAGGTGCTGGGGATGCTGACCCCCAGGATCTCATAGGTCTCGGTCTCGAGGCCGGTGCGCTGATAGTTTTTGCGGGGGTCCCAGGGCTCCAGCTGAACCACCAGGTCGACGGTTTCACTCAGCTTGACGGCGCCCACGCCGTAGACCCGGGCAATGTTGACGATGCCGATGCCCCGCAGCTCGATAAAGTGGCGGATGTTTTCCGGGGCGGTACCTTTAATAAGGCGGTTGGAGACCTTGCGCAGTTCCACGGCATCGTCCGCCACCAGACGGTGGCCCCGCTTGACCAGCTCAATGGCCAGCTCGCTCTTACCGATGCCGCTGTCGCCCAGGATCAGGATGCCTTCGCCGTATACCTCCACCAGAACGCCGTGGCGGGTCACCCGGGGGGCCAGCTCCATGTTCAGCACCGTGATCAGGCTGCCCATCAGGGTGCAGGTGGTCTCGCTGGAGCGCATCAGAGCCACTTTGTATTTTTGGGCCAGCTCCAGCATCTCGGGCAGCGGGGCCAGCTCATCGCTCCGGCTGACGATCACAGCCGGCGGCTGAAGGCTGAACAGCCGGTCCAGAGCTTCATAGCGCCGCTCCGGGGTCTGCTCCGAGAGAAAATTCATCTCCGCCAGGCCGAGGATCTGAAGCCGAAGCTTGTCAAAGTATTCATAGTATCCGGCCAGAAACAGGCCCGGGCGGTTGACCTCTGCAATCTCGACGCTGATTTTTTCCAGCTCGCAGGGGGTGTATACGACGTCCAGGCTGACTTTTTCGGTCAGCTTTTTGAGTGAAACGGTAAAAGTTCCCATATATTTTTTCCTCCCGTAGTGTGTCAAGCCGCATATCAGGCGATGAATATACTTATTATATTATAATGGAATTGGACGCAGATTACAATTCTTCAGCCCGCTTTTCCGCCTGTACAAATTACGGCATCGGCGATCTTTGGTAAAAGTATGTGCCTCTTCTATGCCGGATGCACAAAAATTTTTGAGAAAAAATTGAATTTCCCAAAATCTTTCCCTATAATAAAAACAGCGCCTCGTTTTACATGGATTTTACATAACGATGATTTCAGATTTTACATCCGCCCACTATACTCAAAGCTAAGGAGTATTGAAAGCAAATTTTTTGTAAAACAAAAGCGAGGAAGAATCATGACAATATTTAATGTATTCTCTCTGTTCGGCGGCCTGGCCATGTTCTTGTTCGGCATGGACACCATGGGCAAAGCCCTTGAAAAACAGGCCGGCGGCCAGCTCCAGAAGATCCTGAGCCGCCTGACCGATAACCCCATCAAAGGGTTTGCACTGGGCCTGATCGTCACCGCCATCATTCAGAGCTCCAGCGCCACCACGGTTATGGTGGTTGGTTTCGTCAACAGCGGCATCATGCAGCTGCACCAGGCCATCGGCATCATCATGGGCAGCAACGTGGGCACCACCGTTACCAGCTGGATCCTGAGCCTTTCCGGCCTGGAGGGCGACACATTCTTCATCCAGCTGCTGAAACCCAGCTCCTTCAGCCCGCTTCTGGCCTTCATCGGCATTATTCTTTATATGTGCCGCAGTGAGCGGAAAAAGGGCATCGGCACCATCTTCATCGGGTTTGCCATCCTGATGACCGGCATGAGCGCCATGTCGGCCGCCGTGGAGCCCCTGGAGCATGAGCCCTGGTTCACCGAAATGTTTGTCAAGTTCTCCAACCCCATCCTGGGTGTGCTGGCCGGCACCATTCTGACCGCCATCATCCAGAGTTCCAGCGCCAGCGTGGGTATCCTCCAGGCGCTCAGCTCCACCGGCGTCATCACCTACAGCAGCGCTCTGCCCATCATTATGGGCCAGAACATCGGCACCTGTGCTACTGCTTTGATCTCCTCGGTGGGCACCAACAAAAATGCCCGCCGCGCCGCAATGGTTCACCTGTACTTCAACCTGATCGGTGTCACGGTTTTTCTGGTCAGCTTCTATACTCTGAATAGTTTCCTGCACTTCAGCTTCGTTGGGGATATTATTGAACCCTGGGGCATTGCAATCGTCCACTCGGTGTTCAACCTGTGCACCACCATCATCCTGCTGCCCTTTGCCAATGTTCTGGAAAAGCTGGCGGTTCTCACCATTCCCGACGACGCAAAGAAAGAAGAGTTTGCCCTGCTGGATGAGCGTCTGCTGAACACCCCCGCAGTGGCCGCGGAGCGTGCCCGTGCCGCCACCGCAGATATGGCCGAGCTGGCCCGCGTGGGTGTGCTCCAGGCTATGAGCCTGACCCACAACTGGAACGAGGAGATGGCCCGCAAGGTCGCCGAGCAGGAAAAGCAGGTGGACCGTTACGAGGACGCCCTCGGCACCTACCTGGTCAAACTGTCCAGCTGCGAGCTGAACCATGAGGACAGCAAGCATGTCAATACCCTGTTGCACACCATCAGTGACTTTGAGCGGATCAGCGACTACTCGGTCAGCGTGATGGAGAGCGCCCGGGAAATTCATGAGAAATCCGTCTCCTTCTCCCACGATGCCCGGGAGGAGCTGCAGGTCCTGGAGGACGTTGTGCAGGATCTGCTCAACCGCACCACCGAGGCTTTCCGCAAGGATGACCTGCATCTGGCCGGCAAAGTGGAGCCCATGGAGACGGTGGTCAACGAGCTGGTCCGCGCCATCAAGGCCCGGCACATCGCCCGCCTGCAGGCCGGCAGCTGCTCCATTGAATATGGTTTTGTCCTGGACGATCTGCTGACCAGCTATTCCCGTGTCTGCGACCACTGCAGCAATGTGGCTGTGGCCCAGATCGAGGTGGCGCAGGACAGCTTTGACACCCACGCATACCTGAAAGATCTGCGCCACGGCAATGCCGCAGAGGAGAGCGAGGCGTTCCGCCGCCGTCTGGACCGGTATCGCGCTCGTTACCCCTTCCCTGCTGGCACCGAGAACAGCACGGAGGAAAAATAAGCCATGATTTATATTGTCGAGGACGACGCCGCCATCCGGGAGCTGGAACAGTATGCGCTGCAATCCAGCGGCTATGAGGTTGCTGCGTTTGAGTCATCGGAGCCGTTCTGGCAGGCGATGCGCACCGCCGAGCCGGAGTTGGTCATCCTGGACGTCATGCTGCCCGGCGAGGACGGTTTCTCGATCCTGAAAAAGCTGCGCAATACCCCCTCGCTCCGGCGGATGCCCATCATCATGATCACCGCCAAGTCCAGCGAGCTGGACACCGTCCGCGGGCTGGACTGCGGCGCGGACGACTACATTGCAAAACCTTTTGGAATTATGGAGTTCCTCAGCCGGGTCCGGGCTGCGCTGCGGCGCAATGCCCCCCAGACCAGACCCAACGTTTACTCCTTCCACGAGCTGATGATGGACAACGCCCGCCACAGCGTCACCGTCAACGGCGAGGATGTGGACCTGACCTATAAAGAGTACAGCCTGCTCCGGCTCTTGCTGGAAAACTCCAACCTGGTGGTCACCCGGGAAACCATCCTTCAGGTGGTTTGGGGCACCGACATTTCGGTGGAAAGCCGGACGGTGGATATGCACATCCGCACGTTGCGCAAAAAATTGGGAAGTGCCGGTAACTACATCCGCACGGTGCGCAAAGTCGGCTACAAGCTGGCGGATACCAAGGAGGGCACTGAGGAATGAAAATGCGCAGTATGGAGGAAAAGATCGGCTACCGCCTGTTTATGATGGGGTTCCTCGGGCTGGTGTGTACGGCTGTGCTGTGTATCTTTGTATTCCATAAGGCGTTTATCGAACAGGCCTGGCAGTCGCTGGAGTATCAGACCGCCCTGATTGCCGCTATTTATCAGGATAACCCCCAGAATCTGGAGAACATCAGCCCGCAGGAGATTCGCCTGACGCTGATCTCCCCCGACGGAGATGTTCTCTACGAGACTGCCACCGACCAGCAGACGATGGAAAACCACATCGGCCGGCCGGAGATCCAGGAGGCTCTGGAATCCGGTGTGGGGCAGGATATCCGGGATTCCCAGACCATGGGGTATCAGACCTACTATTATGCCCAGCGTCTTTCGGACGGCAACATCCTGCGGATCGCACAGGACTCCCAGAGCCTCTGGTCCATTTACGACGAAGCCCTGCCTGCTATCCTGCTGAGCTGCTTGCTGATGATGGGGATTGCCGCCATCACCGCCGGTATCCTGACCCGGACCCTGATTCAGCCCGTCCTTAAAATGACGGAGGATTTGGACCACATTCAGGAAAATGTCCCCTACCGGGAACTGGCTCCCTTTGCAGAGGCGATTCACTCCGACCGTGTCCTGCGGGAAAACAACGAAAAGATGCGGCAGGAGTTCACCGCCAACGTGAGCCATGAGCTGAAAACCCCGCTGACCAGCATTTCCGGCTACGCCGAGCTGATCGAAACCGGGATGGTAAAACCCGAGGATGTGGCCGAATTCGGCAGCAAAATCCACCGGGAAGCCAGCCGGATGATCCGCCTGGTGAACGACATTTTGCAGCTGTCCCACCTGGACAGCGTCCGCCCCGAGGGCGAGGCGGTCACCATGGAAACGGTGGATCTGCTGGAGCTGGCCCGTGACTGCGTGGAGCGCCAAAAAGTCAACGCCCGGCACGCTTATGTGGCCCTGAGTTATTTGGGCGAGAGCGCCCCGGTGCTGGGGTCCCGCACCCTGCTGGAAGAACTGTGTCAGAACCTCTGTGACAATGCCATCCGGTACAATCGCCCGGGTGGCAAGGTCCAGCTGGCGGTGGGATGTACACGGGACGGCCACGCATATCTGACCGTCCGGGACAATGGCATCGGCATCCCGAAGGACGCCCAATCCAGTGTCTTTGAGCGTTTTTACCGTGTGGACAAGAGCCGGAGCAAAGCCACCGGCGGCACCGGATTGGGGCTGGCCATCGTCAAAAACATTGCCCGAATCCACAACGCACGGATCAAGTTGGAAAGTGAGGTCGGGGTGGGCACCACCATCACCGTCACCTTCGAGCTGGCCCACTGAGTTTTTGCATCACAAAACCGTCGTGAAACGAACGTCTGTCCGCAGCTGCGGGCAGGCGTTTTTTGTTGGGGCGAGATAGGCGCTCTCCCCTTCCCGCAGAGCCTGGTAACTGCCCAGGGAAAGAACATCCACCCCTTCGGCCCAGAGTTCTTTCACAGCCCGGGTGCAGGCTTCGGCCAGCCATTGGGTGTAGCGGCTGTCGGGGGTCTGGCCTGCTGCCGTGTGACAGTCCAGCCGGAGGGTGAACTCCCCTGCCCCGTGACAGGTAACCGAGATGGTACAGCGGCGCAGCTCCAGAGGGTGGCCGTCCGGCCAGAACCGCCGTACCCCACCCTGGCCGGTGAGCAGGCGGTAAAGCTCGGTCCGCTCACTGTCCCATTCTGCTCCGCCGCTCTGGGTGAGGAAAAAGCTGTCCTCCCGCAGGGCAGCTTCTCCATTTTCCAGGATGATCCGGGGCAGCAGCAGCCCCTGGGAGAGATTCTTCTCGTACAAATGGGGGGAGATTTCTGCGGCCTTTTTGGCGGTATCCAAAAGACTGGCTAAAACTTTTTCGGATTCCTCACTTTCCGCCGAGAGCGCCTCGCAGTCAAAGCCGCAGACTTGAACCGAGGCAGCGGTCCGTCCGCACTGTTGGGCCAGTACCAGGGCTTCGTAATCCCCCAGGGTCTGCCAGCTGCACCCCGGCGCCAGAAGCAGGTAGTCGCACAGCCGGTAGTTGGCCGCCTGGGGCAGGGCCTCCTGGGCAGCGGTCAGGGCTTTTTCCAGGGTGGAATCCTGGGCGGCCGCGAACTGGATTTCCGCGCTGGCTTTGGAGGAATCCGCCGAGGCTTCCGGCGCCTGGTAGAGCAGCCCCACCGTCCAGCCGCCCTCGTTTTGTTCCAGCAGAATCGCCCGGATCATGCTCTCCTGGGTGCTGTCTGCCCGGAAAAACGCCAGGCAGTAGATCGCCAGCAAAAAAACGGCCAGAACTTTCAGCCGGTAATAGGGTTGGGTCATGCGGTGCCCTCCTTCTCTGTTTTTACAGGCCGGAAGCCCAGCCCCTCCCGCCAGAGCAGCCGAAGACAGCAGATCAAAAAACAGAGCCGGAACAGGGCCGTCGCCAGCCAGAACAAAACCAGCAGCGCGTCCAGCCGGGAAAAATATCCCATCCCCCAGGCCCGCAAAAGCTCAATCCCTGTATACTCGGGGCTGCGCATCCGGCCCAGGACTAATTCCAGCGCCAGGGTATAACCTGCCTGGATTCCAAAACACCAAAAAGGCAGCAGCGCCCCGCTGTGTTCCTTGCCCTTGGTGCAGAGAAGGGGCAGCGCAAAGTATTCAGGATAAAGCCGCAGTTGGGGCAGCCCGGCCGCCCAGAGACTGGCTGGTTCAGGGCCAAACAAACGCTGCCAGTGCATTCGTCCCCCGAGGCCCAGCAGACAGGCGATCCCCCCTACCAGGAGCACCCACCAGAGAATCCGGGCGGTATAGTTGATGGCGTGGTTTTCCATCCGCCAGCTCAAAAGCACCAGCAAGGGCAGAAGGCCGATCAGGGCGTTGCTGGAGAACTGTTGGCGGCAAACCGCCTGGGCCTGGAGCACGGTCCCCGCCAGTTCGACCCCAAACCAGACCAGAAAGGCGGCGCTCACCAGCCGCCCGGTCCAGGTCTGGGCGCTGAACAGGTTGTAACGCAGGGCGATGGCGCAAAACAACAGGGACGCCGCCGAGAGTGCCAGCGTCCCCGGCAGGCCCAATAGAATCACACCCCGGGCCGAGGAGATGTTCCCCATCTGGGCAAAGTTCTGCGCCAGGGTGACGCTCACCAGCCCGAGGCCAATGGCAGAAACCGAAAAACCTTTGGATTGGATCATTTTATTTCCTCCGTTTCTGCCAGATATTAAAGGGCCGCCGGGATAGGGTGCGGTAGTTTTGGCGGATCATCCCGTCCTCTGAGATGGGCCGCTGGGGGAAAGGCAGGTCGGCCAGGTATGGCACGCCCATGGCCGACACCCCCGACAGGCTGAACAAAAAGAACAAAAAGGCTGCCACCAGCCCCACCGGCCCGGCCAAACCGGCCGCCACCACCACCACCAGCCGCAGCAATGTGGCCGGCTCATAGAGTGACGGGGTGATAAACACCGCAATGGAGGTGATACTGGCCACCAGGATCACCGGGGTGCTCATCAGCCCCGCCGCGATGGCCGCGTCCCCGATGATTAGGGCCGCTACCAGACTAACCGAATGGCCCAGGGACTGGGGCATCCGAAGCCCGGCTTCCCGGATGATTTCCAAAATCAGAATGACCATAATCATCTCGGCAAAGAGGGGCAGCGGGGTGGCCATCTCTGCCGCCGTGATTTTATAAAGCAGCTGGGGTGGGATCAGCTCCGGCAGATAGACTGCCAGGCAGACAAACACCCCAGGCAGAAAAATCGTCAGGTAGAACGAAACATATTTCAAAATCCGGAGAAAAGAAGAAAAAACCGCCGTGGTGGCATAGTCGTCGAGGCACTCGAAGTTCTCGGCGAACAGGGCCGGCAGCACCAGCGCCGAGGGGCTGCCGTTCACCAGGATCACCAGTTTCCCCTCGCAGATTTTGGCTGCAGCCACCGCCGGGCGCTCGGTATAGCTCACCGGGGTGAAGAGCCGGGTCCGGCTGGGCAGAAGCCAGGGAACAAAATAACTGGAATCCAGCAATAATTCCGGTTTGGCGGTTTTGAGGATTTTTCGCACCTTCTCAAGCATCGCCGGGTCCGCCTTGTCCCGGCAGTAGCAGAGGACATATTCGGTCCGCATGGTGGTATCGGCCTGGGCGGCCTCCATGGTAAAGGTATCGTTCCGGATCAGCCGCCGCAAAAGGCTCAGGTTGATCCGCAGAAGATCGGTGAACCCCTCCCGGGAACCCCGTAGGTTGCCCTCGGCGGAGGGCTCCCCCACCGAGCGGAATTTCATGCTCTGAACAGAAAAAGCGATGGCTTTGTCGCAGCCGTCCAAAAGCAGAATCGCCATGCCCGCGGTCAGGAACATAATCAAGGTATCCATGTCGGCGATGACCGCGCTCTGGGCGGGTAGGTCGGAACGGTGCATCAGCGCCTGGTACACCTCTGCCCCCGTGTGATAAACCTGGGATTCAAAGGGCGGCCGGCTCTCCCGGTTGACGGCGTCCAAAAGCAGCCGCCATAACCCTTCCAGACTGGCCATGCCGTCGAAAATTATAATAGCCCCCGGGCAGCCGTAAAGCCGGATCTGCTTTGCATAATAGTCGGCCGACCCGCCAAAGATTGTATCAAGTGCCGAGAGATTTTCTCCCAGCTGCAATTTGAGTTCCTGCACCCTGAAACACCGTCCTTTTGCTGAACAGTATGCCCGCCCCCGGCGGAGTTCATACCCTGGGGCCGGGCCATTTACCATACCAAGGAGGGGCCGTTTGTGAAGCTCTTAATCGTCCGCACTGTCTTGATCTACCTCTGCGTGCTCTTTGCCATGCGTCTGATGGGCAAGCGTCAGCTGGGGGAACTCCAGCCTGAGGAGTTGGTTTCGACCATCCTGATCTCCAACCTAGCCTCCATTTCCATCGAATCGGAGGAGGTCCCCATCACCGCCAGCCTGATTCCCCTGTTCCTGATTGCGGCCCTGGAGCTGCTGGGCTCCATCCTCAGTTTCCACAATCAGAAGTTTTCCAATTTGATGGCCGGCCGCCCCAAAGCGGTGATTCAGGACGGCATCATCGACCAGGAAGCCCTTCGGATGCTCCGGCTGACGGTGGCCGATCTGATGGAGGCGCTGCGGGGCAAGGACGTTTTCGACCCGCGGGATGTTTCCTATGCGGTGGTGGAGACCAACGGGAGCTTGTCGGTGGCCCGCCGCCCGGAAAAAGAGGCCGCTACCCTCTCCGATCTGGGGGCCGCCGTCCGGCAGGCCAACGCCACCATTCCCTTTGTTTTGGACGGGCAGATTTTGGAGGAGAACCTCCGCTGGTGCGGCAAGGACCGGGCCTGGCTGGAGCGGACGGCCGAGGCCAACACCCTGCTGCCGGAAGAGATCCTGCTGCTGGTGGGCAACGACACCGAGGATTATTTTTTGCTGAAAAAAGAAAAACGTCCTGCGGGCGGTTTTGCTGCGAGGTGATGGCATGAAACGATTCTATGCCTGTATTGCTATTTTGGTTGCGGTCGTATTTTTGGCAGGTTACAGCAGCCGCAAGGTACAGAATTTTGTCCAGGATATTTCGGATGTGTTGTACCAGGCGGAAGAATCCCTGGAACAGGAGGATTATCCCGCCGCTTACCGTACCTTAGCCTACGGGGCTGAGCGCTGCCGGGAGATTCGCCACCAGATGGAGACCATCCTGCGCACCGACGATTTCACCCAGCTGGAGGAATATCTCCGGGCTGCCTGCGGTTATCTGGAGCAGGGCGCCCAGGAAGAAACGATCGGAGAACTGCGTCGTGCGGCTGTGGAGGTGGAACGGCTGAACCGGCTCTCACGGCGTTTGGTGTAAAATGTCGGGCATTTCCGTGATTGCACTGCCGGCAGCCTGTGTGTATAATAAGACTGTACTGTGCCTGACTCCGGGCTGTTTTGGGACGGAGTCTGGCCTTATACATTTTTAAGGGGACGGCGGTCCGCCCCTATTCCCTATTCCAAGAAAAATCCCTTTCCCAGATATAAGGAGGAGCTGCCTATGGACCCGATCCGACTGCTTGTTTCCCTGGACCAGAACTACATTCCCCAGCTTGAGGTTCTGCTGGCATCCGTTTACTGGAATAACCCCGGCGATTCTATGGAGGTTTATCTGCTGCACAGCGGCATCCCTGCGCCGGCCCTGGAACCGGTGGGGCGGCTGTGTGAGCGGATGGGATATGGTTTTTACCCGGTGCCCGTGGAGGATGCCCTCTTCGCCGGGGCGCCGATCATGAAGCAGTACCCCAAGGAGATGTATTACCGGCTTCTGGCCGCCCGGCTGCTGCCCCCGCAGCTGGACAAAATCCTCTATCTCGACCCGGACATCCTGGTGATCAATCCTCTGCGCCCCCTCTGGGAGATGCCGCTGGAGGGGCGTTTGTTCGCAGCGGCGGCCCACATCGGCCGGGCAGAGCTGGCCGGCAACGTCAACCGCCTGCGGCTGGGGACCAAAGCGCCCTATTATAATTCCGGCGTCCTGCTCATAAACCTGGAGGAATGCCGGAACAGCATCTCTGAGCAGGAGATTTTCCGTTACGTGGAGGAGCATAAAAAAGAGCTGGTGCTGCCGGATCAGGATGTCCTGAACGCCCTGTATGGAGACCGGATTCTCCCCCTGGACGACGCCATCTGGAACTACGACGCCCGGCACTATAAGTCCTACCACCTGGCCAGCTCCGGCCAGCACGACACCAAATGGGTGATCCAAAACACGGCCATTCTCCATTTCTGCGGCAAAGCCAAACCCTGGAAGCCCGGCTATTTTTATCGCTTCGGGGCCTTATACCTGCACTACGCCCACCGGGCCGGCCAGTTTTTCGGACTGAAAGAAATCTGAGCTGTGTCTCCCCACCCCCAGGAAAAGAAAGAGGACCCGGCAGATCCTGCTTAAAGCAGAGTCTGCCGGGTCCTTTTGTGCTTTTAAAAGCGGGGCTCAGCCCTTGCGGTCGTCCATCAGCTTGCGCAGCTCGGTGAAGAAACTCTCCACATCCGCAAACTGGCGGTAGACCGAGGCGAAGCGCACATAGGCCACTTCGTCAATTTTTTTCAGTTCCTGCATGGTCAGCTCGCCGATCCGGACGCTGCTGACCTCCCGGTCATAGGAATTCAGCAGGGTCTGCTCGATGTTGCTGACGGCTTTTTCCAGCGTCTGGTAGCTGACCGGACGCTTTTCACAGGAGCGGAGCATGCCGTTTAACAGCTTTTGGCGGTCAAAAGCCTCCCGGGAATTGTCTTTTTTGATCACCATCAGGGGCAGTGTTTCCACCACTTCGTAGGTGGTAAACCGTTTGCGGCAGCGCAGGCACTCACGACGGCGGCGGATCCGCTCCCCGTCTTCGGTGGGGCGCGAATCAATCACCTTGGATTCTTCGTCGCCGCAGTAGGGACATTTCATGTTAATTCCTCCATTATCAGCTTTGATCGCCTTGGCGGTATGCGATGATCGGGCGGATTACTGTTTCGCCCGGCGGGCAGACGAATTGCGTCCGCTCCAGATGACCCACGCCGAAGTGGAGATGCACAGCGAAGTGTAAACGCCGCTCAGCATACCCATCATCAGGGGGAAGACAAAGGTGAAGATGCTGTCCAGACCGTACAGCTTGGACACCACACAGAGAACGCCCAGAGCCACGACGGTGGTCACCGTGGTCAGGATGGTACGGCGGGCGGACTGGTTGACCGAGAGATTTACCAGCTCCTCGAAGGGGACCTTCTTGCCCAGGAGCTTGCGGTTCTCACGGATGCGGTCGTAGACCACCACGGTGTCGTTGACCGAGTAGCCCAGGATGGTGAGCATGGCGGCGATAAAGTTGCCGTCCAAAGCAGCCCGAAGCACCACAAAGGTGCCAAAGACCACCATCAGGTCGCACAGCAGGGCGAGAATGGCCATCAGGCCGCCGGTCAGGCCGCCGATGTTCTTGAACCGGAAGGCAATATAGATCAGGATCATCAGCAGCGCAAACCCGACCGCCACCAGGCTCTTCTGGAGGAACTTGGTGCCCATCGCGGCGCTGACGTTGCTGAGGGAGAGCTGCTCAAAGGCGTTGGCCTCGTATTCGCTGCCCAGCGCGTCCAACAGTTCCTCTACCTGGTCGGTGGTCACCGTCTTGTTGCCGGGCAGAGAAATCTTCAGGGTAGACTCGCCGGTGGCAATGTTTTCGCCGGTCTGAAGGGTCAGGTTCTGGCTGCCCAGAGCCTCTTCCGCGGTGGTCTCCACAGAGGCGAGATCCAGCTCGCCGGTATAGCTCAGGGTAATCATGGCGCCGCCGGTGAACTCGGTGTCCAGCCGAACGCCCAGAACCGCCGTGCATACCAGGATCAGGGCAATCAGCCCGGCGGAGATGGAGACAAGGATTTTGCGCTTGCCCATCACATCCACCGTAGCCGGAGCTGCGGCTGCCTTATTCTTGGAGGGAGCGCCGTACAGCCAGGGATTGCGCAGGGCGGGAATGGCCGCTGCGCCCCGGATCATCACGCGGGTAGCAAAGACGCCAAAGACGAAGTTCAGCAGAACACCGGTCAACAGCGTATAGCCGAAGGCGTAGATGGTACCTGCCGTGGAAGGCCCGAAGGCAAAGAACACAAAGTGGAGCAGCTTGGAGAACACGCCGTCGGTGGGGCCAAAAGCGCCCATCAGGACAATGGCCACAATGACGATGGTCACGTTGCCGTCAATGATGGGGGTCAGACCGCGGGCAAAGCCGCTCTTGAGGGCGCCGGGCAGCGATTTGCCGTTGCGCAGCTCCTCCTTGATCCGCTCGGCGGTGATGACGTTGGCGTCCACGCCCATGCCGATGGCCAGGATAATGCCGGCGATGCCCGGCAGGGTCAAGGTAAAGCTCTCAAACACCGGGAAGTACCCCGACACAAAGGCCAGCGTGGCCGCCACCTGACCGGCCAGGGCGATGCAGGCCAGGAAGCCGGGCAGACGGTAGAGCAGGGTCATGATCACCAGGATCAGCACAAAGGCGATGATGCCGGCGTAGACCATGGCCTCCAGGCTGTTCTCACCCAGAGAGGGGCTGATGGTGGAGTAGCTGTCCACCGTCAAAGCAAAGGGCAGCGCGCCGGAGTTGATCTGACGGGCCAGACGCACCACATCCTCCTGGGTGAAGGGGTCCGCCGCCGAGCTGGTGATGATCGCGGTGCCGTCGGTGATGGCGGCGTTGACGGTGGCGGTGCTGATGTTTTCATTGTCCAGCCAGATGCTGATGGTTCCCTTTTCACCATACAGCCGGGTGGTGGCGTCGCCGAAGGCCTTGGCGCCCTCGTCGGTGAACTCAAGGACCACAAAATACTCGGAGGCGCCGCCGGTGGTGGTGGGGCCGTACTGAGCGGTAGCGTTCTCGATCATGGAGCCGTCCAGGATCAGGGCGCCGTCGCTGGCGCTCCCCTCCCGGAAGGTCAGATAGGCCGTGGTGCCGATCTCCTCGATGGCGGCCTCGGGGTCAAACTCGGTCTCCCCCGACTGCCACGGGAACTCCAGAATCAGGCTGTCGTCCTGATAATCCACATACAGCTCGTAGTCGGTGACGTTCAGAGCCACCAGACGGTTCTCGATGACGAGCTGGGCCGCGTCCATCTGTTCGTCGGTAGCGTCGTAGTCCCCCGACGGAACAAAGGCCACATTGACGCCGCCCTTGATATCCACACCAAAGCGGATCTCGGCCGCGCCTTTGAGATAGGTGGTGGTGACGTCGCCGTAACGGCTGGAGACACCGAAAAATGCGGTGCAGGCAAACGCCACAATCAAAATCGCCGTGACAAACAGATGCCACGCTTTGCCTTTTGTCTTCATAAAAATTCGGAAACCTCCCTATATAATAAATCTCTCTGCACAGGTTTAACACACATACAGAGAGATTTTGTCAACAGGTCAGCGATTCTTGAGCAGAACCTCAATGGTCGCAAGGCGCGCGCAGAGGGTCAACAGCTGGGAAGCCGTCTCCAGCTCCTGCAGCGAGGGATAGGTAGGAGCAATACGCAGGTGGCTGTCCTTGGGGTCCAGCCCGTAGGGATAAGCCGCGCCCGCGCCGGTCAGGGTGACGCCGGCGTCCTTGCACAGCTGGACGGTCCGCTTGGCGCAGCCCTCCATCAGATACAGGCTGATGAAGTAGCCGCCCTTGGGGTCGGTCCAGTGGGCGATGTCGCCGCAGGGAGACAGCTGCTCTGCAAAGGTCTGTTTGACCAGATTGAACTTGGGCTCCAGGATGGCGCGGTGCTTGCGCATATGGGCCAGGACGCCCTCTTTGTTCTTGAGGTACTGAACATGACGCAGCTGGTTCATCTTGTCGAAGCTGATGATCATGGGCATCATGTTCTTGAGGATATACCGGATGTTCCGCTCGCTGGCGGCCAGGGCAGCCACACCAGCGCCCGGGTAGGTGATCTTGCTGGTGGAGCAGAAAGTCAGGGGCCGCTCGGGGTTGCCCGCCTTCTGGCACTCATAGAGCAGCGCGGGAATCTCAATCTGCTCGTCGGTCAGATGGTGAACCACATAGGCGTTGTCCCAGATGATCTTGAAGTCGGGGGCAGCGGTCTTCATCCGGGCCAGACGGCGGACCGTCTCGGCCGAGTAGCAGTAGCCGTCGGGGTTGGAGTAGACGGGCACGCACCACATACCCTTGATGCTCTCGTCCTTCTGGACCAGGGCCTCCACCATATCCATGTCGGGGCCGTTCTCGGTCATGGGGATGTTGATCATCTGGAAGCCGAAATACTCGGTGATGCGGAAATGGCGGTCATAGCCGGGCACCGGGCAGAGGAACTTGAGAGAGTTGTAGTGCCGCCAGGGACGGGGCGAATCCACAAAACCCTGACGCCAGCCCAGGTCGATGAGGTAGTACATCAGCTGCAGAGACGAGTTGCCGCCCACGATCACTTCTTCCATGTCGGCATTCAGCAGCTCGGCAAAGAACCGCCGGGCCTCCGGCATGCCCTCCAGCACGCCGTAGTTGCGGGCGTCAAAACCATCCTCGCCAATGTAATTGTCCATCTTGAGCATTTCCTTGGACAGATCCAGCTGCTCGGTGCAGGGTTTGCCGCGGTCCATGTTCAGGTTCAGGCCCATATTTTTGTAGGTCTGATACTCAACCCGCAGCTTCTGCTGCTCTTCGACCAGTTCTTCCGAACTCATAGCAAGATAATTTGCCATTTCAAACACTCCTTTGCATACTTTCTGTTACCCTTTAGTATATCCATTCCGCCCGGCGCCGCGTCAAACCGGCTCCCTGCCAGAGGAGTCTTCTGCCCCGGTTTTTCCCGGGGCGCCCGGTCATTCCCGTTTTGCGCCAGACTACCCTATATTATAGTACACTTTGGCCCCGTAGACAAGAATTTTAGGTCAAAAAAAGCCCGGCTGTGTGCGATGAACGCACAGCCGGACTGATTTTATTGGGGTGTTAGGTAAGGGACGCCTGGTTTTTATACCGTTTGCGAACCGCGCCATACTCCATGTGGGGCTCGCCGCCCTCCACCGTGTCCTCATCAATGGTGACGCGGATGATGGTTGCGTCGGTGGGCACCTCGTACATGATGGGCATCAGGAGATTTTCCATCACGCTGCGCAGACCGCGGGCGCCGCTCTTGCGCTCGATGGTCTTGCGGGCAATGGCACGCAGCGCCTCGTCGGTGAAGACCAGCTCCACATTGTCCATCCCCAGCAGGGCCTTGTACTGCTTGACCAGGCTGTTGCGGGGCTCTTTGAGCACTCGCACCAGGGTGTCCTCGTCCAGGGCATCCAGCACTGTGATCACCGGCAGACGGCCGATCAGCTCGGGGATCAGGCCGAACTTCACCAGGTCGTGGGGCTCCACCTTCCGCAGCAGGGCCTTCTGGGCCTCGCTGGAGTTATCCTTGAGGGTGCCGCCAAAGCCCAGGGCCGAGCGGTCGGTGCGGCGCTGGATGTATTTGTCCAGGCCGTCGAAAGCGCCGCCGCAGATGAAGAGGATATTGGTGGTGTCGATCTGGATGAACTCCTGCTGGGGGTGCTTGCGGCCGCCCTGGGGCGGCACGTTGCTGACGGTGCCCTCCAGGATCTTGAGCAGAGCCTGCTGCACGCCCTCGCCGCCCACGTCACGGGTAATGGAGGGGTTCTCGCTCTTTCGGGTGATCTTGTCGATCTCGTCGATATAGATGATGCCGATCTGTGCCCGCTGAACGTCGAAATCCGCCGCCTGGATCAGCTTGAGCAGGATGTTCTCCACATCCTCGCCCACATAGCCGGCCTCGGTCAGGGTGGTGGCGTCGGCGATGGCAAAGGGGACGCCCAGCATCCGGGCCAGGGTCTGGGCCAGCAGGGTCTTGCCCACGCCGGAGGGGCCCAGCAGCAGGACGTTGGACTTTTGCAGTTCCACGTCGTTGCCCTTGCCGCTCAGGATCCGCTTATAGTGGTTATACACCGCCACGGAGAGGGCCACCTTGGCCGCTTCCTGGCCGATAATATACTCGTCCAGCACATCTCGGATCTCCCGGGGCGTGGGAATCACATCGGGAATATCGGTCCGGTCCTCTATGGGCTCATCACCCGCTTCGTCCAAGATGCTCATGCACAGATGGACACACTCATTGCAGATATAAGCTCCTGGTCCGGCAATGATCCGGGCCACCTGCTCCTGATGCTTACCGCAGAAAGAGCAGCGAACCGACCGCTTATCGTCATTTTTAGGCATGGGTTTCACCTCTTTATTTGGGCCAACTAGCCCAAGGTCGGATATGGCATCCTATGCCTGAAAGCGTGGTCAGGAGGGGCAAAAGCCAGGGGCTTTGCTCCTCTTGACCCCTCGCCCGGCCTGGTTGTGCCATCCGATGGTCTCATCACTTCCTTGTGATGACCTTATCAATGATACCATAGGACACAGCCTCATCAGCAGACATAAAGTTGTCGCGCTCACAGTCGGCGGTGACCACCTCGATGGGCTTGCCCGTGTTCTCGGACAAAATATGGTTCATCCGTTTCTTGATGATCTCCAGCCGCTTGAGATGGATGGCCATGTCCGTGATCTGACCCTGGGTGCCAGCTGAGGGCTGGTGGATCATGATCTCCGCATTGGGCAAAGCAAATCGTTTGCCCTTGGCGCCAGAGGAGAGCAGAAAGGCACCCATGCTGGCGGCCATACCGATGCAGATGGTAGACACATCACACTTGACATACTGCATGGTATCGTAGATCGCAAGGCCAGCCGTCACAGAACCTCCCGGGCTGTTGATATACAGCTGGATATCCTTGTCCGGGTCCTGGGCCTCCAGGTAGAGAAGCTGGGCCACCACCAGACTGGCAGTGGTGGCATTTACCTCTTCCCCCAGGAAGACGATCCGGTCGTTGAGCAGCCGGGAGAAGATGTCGTAAGACCGCTCTCCCCGGTTGGTCTGCTCCACCACGTAAGGTACGAGGCTGGAATGGAACATAGCGATAAAATCTCCTTTTTCCGCTGGCCCTTCCCGGGCCAAAAACAGTATACGCTGAAAAGTATGCCCGGTTGGAGGAAGGTTATTCCTTATTCAGTGGGCTCCTCAGTTTTGTCAGGGGTGCCCTTCTTGGCACGGGTAGTGCGCTTCTTAGGAGCAGCCTCTCCCTCGGTGGCAGGCTCTTCCTCCTTAGCTGCCTTTTTCTTGGCCGTCTTCTTGGGCTTTTCCGCCTTGGCCTCAGCCTTTACCAGCTCCATGGCCTTCCGGCGCAGGAGTGTGGCCTTCACATCCTCAGGCGCAGCGGCAGCCTTGACCTGCTCCACATCCATGCCATACTGCTCGGCCAGCGCCTTGTACTCGGCCTCCAGCTCCTCGTCGGTAATGGTCATGTTCTCAGCAGCGGCCACGGCATCCAGTGCCATCTCAATCTTGATCTGGTGCTCAGCGGCGGCCTTGGCCTGCTCACGCATGGCATCCAGGGTCTGGCCGGTCATTTGCAGATACTGCTGGAAGGGCAGTCCCTGGCGCTCGAAGCGATCAGCATACTCCTGAAGGACCTGATCGCCACGGAAGTCGATCATGGCCTGGGGCAACTCTACCTTCAGCTCGCCGATGAGCGCATCAGTAATGGCATCCTCAAAGGCGTGCTGGGCAGCGTGCTCACGGCGCTCCCTCAGCTTGGTCTCCAGGTCCTTTTTAAACTCCTCCAGAGTATCAAACTCAGATACATCCTTGGCAAACTCATCATCCACCACGGGAGCCTGAGGCTCCTTTACCTCATGGACCTTGACCTTGAAGACCACAGGCTTACCGGCCAATTCGGGCGTGTAGTCCTCGGGGAAGGTAACATCCAGGTCCTTCTCATCGCCGGGCTTCATGCCCACGACGCCCTCTTCAAAGCCGGGAATGAAGGAGTGGGAACCCAACTCCAGGGCATGGTTTTCGCCCTTGCCGCCCTCAAAGGGCACGCCGTCCTTGAAGCCCTCAAAGTCAATGAGGACCGTATCGCCCTCCTTGGCTTCCCGCTCCACATTTACCAGACGGGTAGCCCGCTGAACATAGGGCTTTAGTTCGTTCTCCACATCCTCAGGGGTGATCTCCACCTCTTCCTTGGATGCGGTCAGGCCTTTATAGTTACCGATCTCAAAGGGAGGACGGACCGTGACCAGGGCCTTGAAGGTAAAGCCATCCTTGCCCACCTCCAGAATCTCCACCTTGGGATAGGCCACAGGATCCAGCCCCTCCTGCTCCACGGCCTGGGCATAAGCGTTAGGATAGAGCTCGTCGATGGCGTCCTGGTAGAACACGCCAGAGCCATACATGCCCTCAATGATCTTCCGGGTGGCATGGCCTTTCCGGAAGCCGGGGACAGCAATGTTCTTCCGGTTTTTGCGATAGACTTTGTCCACCGCAGCCTCAAACTCCTCGGCGCCCACCTCGATGACCAGCTCGACGGCGCTATTCTCCTGATTTTCCTTACTCTTGACGTTCATCTACTTACTTCCTCCTGAATGTGTAATATCAGAATCCTATCTATAGTACCAAATCTTTTGGGATTTTTCCACTCTTTTTTTCAAAAACGAAAAAATTCTTCTTTTAGGCCTTACGGGAGTACCAGCTTTGGTACGAAACGCAGGTAGTCGGCCGCCACCAAACGATAGTCTACACCATTGTGCTCCCCCTCGATGGCCAATCGGTGGCTGCCCCCGTGGAGATGCCCGTAGTAGCACCGCGCTACCCTGTACCGCTCCAACAGAGCCAGTATCTCAGGACAGGTATAACCCTGGTAGAGCGGTGGATAGTGGAGAAAACACAGCTTGGGTCTGTCTCCGGCTGCCTTCAGCGATGCCTCCAGGCGAATAAGCTCCCGGTTGAAGACTTTTTCATTGTGTCCCTGCTGATCCTCCTCATAAAACCACCCTCGAGTACCGCACAGGGCTACATCCCCATAAAAGTGACAGTTATTATGGAGGATGTCCAGTGTCTGAAAGCCGTTTTCAGTAAAGAAGGTCTTCATTTTGGAGGCTGTAGTCCACCAGTAGTCGTGGTTCCCTTTCAGGATGAGCTTCTGCCCGGGGAGACTTTGCAGAAAAGCAAAATCGTGCCGGGTATCGGTCAACCGCATGGCCCAGCTGATATCCCCCGCCAACACTACGGTATCTTCCGGCCGAACCAGCTTTCGCCAGTTGTTCTCCAGCCGTTCAACGTAGCCGTTCCAGCCGGGGAAGATATCCATTGGCTTGGCCGCGCCCAAGGACAGGTGCGGGTCGCCAAGCACAAAAAGAGCCATCGTTGTTTCTCCTGTTCTGCGGACTGTTCGACCGCCTGGGGCTGGGCAGGCCCGGTGGATTTGGATTTGTGGGGGTTACTGCTGATAGCTCAGCGCCACCTGGGCGATCTCGGCCGGGTCGATGACGGTATTAAACCGCTCGGCCTTCTGCCGCAGGGCGGCCAGGCTGGCCGGGGCGGTGCGCCCGGTGGCCTGCTCCAGGGCCTGCATGGCCTCGAAATCGTTCTCCGGGGCTTCCTGGCCCAGGGCGGCCAGCACGCTGCGGGGGAACTTGAAGGGCGAGGCGGTGGAGAGAACCACCATGGGCACCCCTGCCCGCTGCTGGCGCGCCGCTACATGGAAGGCCACCGCCGTGTGGGTATCGCAGAGATAGCCGTTCTGCTCGTAGCGGGCGCGGATCTCGGCAGCCACCTCTTCCTCCGAAGCCCAGCCGCAGGCAAAACTCTCCTGGATGGCGGCCAGGGTCTCGGGCCGGACGGTGTAGCTCCCCTGCTCGCTGAGCTGCCGCATCAGGGACGCGACCTCGGCGTCGCTGCCGGTGACGTGGCAGAGCAGCCGCTCCAGGTTGGAAGAGACCAGAATGTCCATGCTGGGCGAAGAGGTTTTGTAGAACTCCCGCTTGGCAGTATAGGTGCCCGTCTCAAGGAAATCGGTCAGGACATTGTTTTTGTTGGAAGCGCAGACCAGCCGGCCCACCGGCAGGCCCATCCGCTTGGCGTAGTAACCGGCCAGAATATCGCCGAAGTTGCCGGTGGGGACACAGAAGTCCACCTCGTCGCCGAAGTGAATCTTCCCGCCCCGGACCAGCTGGCCATAAGCGGCGAAGTAGTAGACGATCTGGGGCACCAGCCGCCCCCAGTTGATGGAGTTGGCGCTGGAGAGGCGGATGTTCCGCTCAGCCAGCCGGGCGGCGATCTCTTTGTCGGCAAAGACCCGCTTGACGCCGGTCTGGGCATCGTCGAAGTTGCCCCGGACGGCGTAGACGGCGACGTTCTCCCCTTCCTGGGTGGCCATCTGGAGCCGCTGGATCTCGCTGGTGCCGCCGGTGGGATAAAAGACCGCAATCTCCACCCCGGGGATATCGTGGTAGCCGTCCAGGGCGGCCTTGCCGGTGTCGCCGCTGGTGGCCACCAGGATCAGGGTCTTTTCGGTGCGGCCCAGATTGCGCTTGGCTTCCACCAGGAGCTTGGGCATCAGCTGCAAAGCGTAGTCCTTAAAGGCACAGGTCGGCCCATGCCACAGCTCCAGCGCGTAGAGAGAATCCGACACAGAGGCCAGAACGTCGGGCTTGCCGCCAAAGGCGGGGCCATAGGTCTTTTCTGCGGCCCGGAGCAGAAACGCCGGATCGTAATCGGTCAGATACTGGCCGAGGATAGAAGCGGCCATGGTCGGATAGTCCAAGGTGCAGAGCTCCTGCGCGTCCACCTGGGGGAAGGTCTCCGGTACAAACAGACCGCCCTCACCCGACAGGCCCTGGGCAATCGCCTCCGAGGAAGTCACTTTCCGGTTGTAATCTCGTGTGCTGAAAAATTGCATTGTAATCGCTCCTTTTCGGCTTGGTCCGGCCCCCACAGGCCGGCACATTTCCCTATACTTTCCCATCTGCGCCCTGCTAATCGCAGGTAAATGCGCCCTTTATAATATGTACCATCCAGCGCCCCGTGTCAAGAGGAATCACTTCCGCCACGTCAAAACGGACGGGCATATCACTCTGCCCCGTCTCCTGGAGGTACTGCTGGGCCGCCCGGATCAGCCGGGCCTGCTTTGCGGGGCTGACCGCTGCGGCAGGCCGGGCCAGGGCGCCGGCGCTGCGGGTTTTGACCTCGCAGAGGATCAGCTCCCCTTCCGGCGAGAGCAGAATCAGATCCAGCTCCCCCAGCCGGGTACGGTAATTGTGGGTTTTCAAGGTATAGCCTTGGTCGAGGTAATACCGGGCCGCCGCCTGTTCCCCACGGCGGCCGGTCTCGGCCCGGTCCATTTTACGAATCCTCCTTTTTGCCGTGCCACTTTTTCAAAAAGCTGCGGCGATAAAAAGGCTGGATGCCGTATTCTTCCAGCAGTGCGTAGTGCTGCTGGGTGGGGTAGCCTTTGTGCTTGGCCAGCTGGTACTGGGGGTACTGCCGGTCCAGTTCCAGCATATACCGGTCCCGGCTGACCTTGGCCAGAATGGATGCCGCGCCGATGCTGGCGCTGGTGGCGTCCCCTTTTACCACCGGCTGACTGGGCAGCGCCAGAGCCGATGGGCAGCGGTTGCCGTCCACCAACACCAGGTTGGGGACAATGTCCAGCCCTTCCACTGCCTGGCACATCCCGCCCATGGTGGCGTTGAGGATGTTGTCCCGGTCGATGATCTCGGGCCCCACAAAGACAATTTTGTAAGCCAGAGCCTTCTGGCAGATCTCGTCGAAAAGCTCCTCCCGCTTTTTCTCGGAGAGCTTTTTGGAGTCGTTGATCCCGTACACCGGGTTTTCGGGGTCCAGGATGCAGGCCGCCACGCAGACCGGCCCGCAGAGCGGCCCCCGCCCCGCCTCATCCACCCCGGCAAAGCAGCCGTACTGAGCCCGGATGGCGGCGTCGTACTCATAGAGCGGGCGGGAGATTTCCTCGTCGGTCCGGCGCTTCATTCCTCGTCCTCCTCGGCGAAATCCGCCAGATCGTCCCGCTGGGGCGGGCGCTCCAGGGAGATCCGGCCCCACTTGCAGGCCCGGAACTCGTCCACCAGCATAATGGCGCACCGCTCGGTGTTTACCTCGCCGCCCCGCACCAGCAGGCCCCGCTTCCGGCCGATGGCCTCCATCAGTTCATAGGGGGGCAGCCGGAGGGTCTCGGCGTCCAGGTTGTACCGCTGGGCCACCAGGTCGGGATAGTTGCGGCGCACCTCGTCCAACAGGTTCATGGCCAGCTCCTCAATGTCCAGGATGTCGTCCTTGATGGAGCCGATAAAGGCCAGGTTAGAGGCGGTGGCCTTGGAGTCGAATTTCTTCCAGAGAACGCCGGGCATGTCCAGCAGATCAAACTTGTCGGTGCTGACCCACTGTTTGCCCTTGGTGACGCCGGGGCGGTCAGCGGCTTTGGCCCGGGCCGCGCCGGCGAAGGTATTGATAAAGGTGGATTTGCCCACGTTGGGGATGCCGCAGAGCATCACCTGAGTTTTGGCCCCGCCCATTCCCCGCACCTGGCGGCGGGCCAGAAGCTCGGCCAGCTCCCGCTCAATGGCGGTTTTGACGGCGGCAGCGCCCCCCTTCTGCTTGGCGCTGATGGCCACACAGCCGGCGTCAGCAGCCCGGAAATACCGGATCCACTCCTCCGTCACCACGGGATCGGCCAGGTCGGCCTTGTTCAGTGCGTAGAGTTTGGGTTTGCGGGCGGTGATTCGCTCGATCTCCGGGTTCAGGCTGGACAGAGGAATCCGGGCGTCCAGCAGCACCAGACTGGCGTCCACATGCTGGATCTCCTGCTCCATCATCCGCAGAGTCTTGGCCATATGGCCCGGGAACCACTGGATGTTATACTGGTTGGCAAACTGCAGTTCTTCGTTTTTCATTCTACCACTCCCATATCTTCAAGGGGCAAAAAGCAGACCAGAACCTTGCCCAAAATGTCGGTTTCGGGGATGCAGCCGATCTGGGACGAGCGGCTGTCCAGCGATGCGTTGCGGTTGTCACCCATCACAAAGAGGGTGCCCTCCGGCACCGTATAGGGAAACTCGATGTCATAGCCCAGCCGGGTGGGCTCGGCCAGATAGGGCTCGTCCAGCAGCTGGCTGTTGACCACCACCTCGCCGGTGGCATAGTCAATCGAGATGGTGTCGCCGCCCTTGGCGATGACCCGTTTGACCAGCGGCTTGCCGTAGACGGTGTCCCCGTCCACGATCACCACATCCCCCCGCTCCGGGGTGTAGCCCGCCCCCCAGACAATCAGCCGGTCGCCGTTGTGCAGGGTCGGGACCATGGAGCTGCCGTCCACCTGAATGATCCGGAAAAAGAAGGAGAAAACCAGCACCAGAACCACCACGGCCGAAACCAGGGTCTCGAACCATTCCAACTGGTTCTGTTCTTTGGGAATTGGGGGCTGATTTGCGTGTTTGGATTCTTTCATGGTCTCGCCTCACATTCCGGTGCGGCCGCCTTTTTCGGCTGCCCGAAGATAAATAAAGAAAAAAGGGACAACAAGTGTCCCTTTTCCCTTTTGAACTTGCAGATAATCAGATGCTGCTCTTGACCTTGGCAGCCTTGCCGGTGCGGCCACGCAGATAGAACAGCTTGGCGCGACGGACCTTGCCCTTGCGGACAACGGTGACCTTCTCAACGAAGGGGCTGTTGATGGGGAAAACGCGCTCGATGCCGACACCGTAAGCCACGCGGCGAACGGTAAAGGTCTCGGCCACGCCGCCGTGCTTCTTGGCAATGACGGTGCCCTCGAAAGCCTGAACACGCTCACGCTCGCCTTCCTTGATGCGAACGTCCACGCGAACGGTGTCGCCAACGTTGAACTCGGGGCGCTCAGCCTTGATGCAGCCCTCGGAAATAATCTTCAGTGCGTCCATTTTTGTTCCTCCATTTGTTTTTAGACGTTCATACACGACTGCCTTTCAGCCGTCAGAGGACCGCCCGTTTAATGATTGTGTCATTAACCCCGCTGTGGTTTCAGCGGACACTAACGCCTTAATATGATAGCACAAATGCCGCGTGGATGCAAGCGATTTGCTGAAAAAAGATGCGAATTTTTTCTGTTTTGCGCAAAAGTCTCTCTCTTAGCAGAAAGGGGTCTTTTCAGCCGTCAAAAGGGCGGTGCGCAGGATGCCCGCCTCAGCGGCCGAGAGGCCGAATCTCTCCTCCAGAAAGCCGGTCAGAAGGGCCGGGTTCAGGTTGAGCTCCTGGGCGGCGGGCAGGCAGACCGAAAACTCCACCCGCTCCCCTGCCTCCTTCAGTTCCAGGGCCGGGACATAGGCTTTGAGGTCGATCTCCTTTTTGCCCCGCTTGCTCTTTTTCTCCACGGGGGCAGCGGTCAGGGCGTTGTACTGTTCCAGAACTGCCCGGGCTGCTGCCGGATAGCTGATGGTATAGCAGGCGTATGCGATTTTGTCCGCTTTCATCTGCACCGGCTCCACCCGGAACACATGGATGCCCGCCGGCATGATGGCGTTCAGCGCCTGCTGCCACTGGGCAAAATCCGGGGCCTCGGCCTCGGTTTTCACATCCACACTCTCGCACAGGCTCTCCTGCCCCAGGGACAGCGGGCAGGAAAAGGTCATATAGATGTGGGGGTTAAACCCCAGGGTGTGCCAGACCGGCAGGCCGCTGCGCTTGAGCACCCGCTGCATCACCCGCTGCATGTCCAGCAGGGAGATATAGGACGCCTCGTCCCGTTTTTCAAACCAGATTCTGACTGTAATCAAAGCAGGGCCCTCCTAACAGATGGTTTGCGCCGCAGGCGTTGCAGGCGCGGTTGCAGGGCGGCGTGGTCTGCGCGGCCAGCGCCTTTTTGTATTCCCGTACCAGATATTCGTGGGTGATGCCGTAATCCATGTGGGCCCAGGGGGTTACCTCGTCCAGGCCGATGGGGCGGTTGCAGTAGAAATGGGGGTCCACCCCGAGATCGGCGAAGGTCTGGAGCCAGGTGTCGTACTTGAAGCACTCCTCCCACCCGTCGAAGTAGCAGCCCCGCTTGTAGGCTTCCACCAGCACCGGCGCTAAACGGCGGTCGCCCTTGGCGAAAACGCCCTCCAGGAAGCCGGTCTTGCTGTCGTGGTAGTTGACCTTGATCTTCCGGCTGTGGACGCTCTCCAGCAGGTGCTTCTGCTTGGCCTGCAAGGTCTCGGCGCTGTCCATGGGCACGAACTGGAAGGGAGTGTGGGGTTTCGGCACAAAGCAGGAACAGCTGATGGTTACCTGGACCCCCTTGCCCTTGGGGTGGCCCGGGGTGGAATAGAACAGGTCCACCACCTTCTGGGCCGTCTCGGCGATGCCCTCGATGTCTTCCATGGTCTCGGTGGGCAGGCCCATCATAAAGTAGAGCTTGACCGAGGTGTAGCCCGCCGCAAAGGCGATGCTGCAGGTCTTTTCGATCTCGTCCCAGGTGACGTTCTTGTTGATGACGTCCCGCAGCCGCTGGGTGCCGGCCTCGGGGGCGAAGGTCAGGCCGCTCTTGCGCAC
>OERZ01000027.1_pt1 | contig 33079 bp, 35 predicted proteins | sample 1540151 | NCBI WGS metagenome assembly OERZ01 (sample SAMEA3891880, study PRJEB23780) | metagenome | biome: terrestrial biome; feature: animal house; material: Caecal content | place: Italy | collected 2015-05-05 | reverse complement strand
GAGGTGCTTTAATTGAAGAAAACACCTAAATCCCTTCCCTCTTTCACTCATGACGTCCCGGAGTCAGACCTCCGAACGCTTGCTCAGCTTCTGTACCAGGATATTCTGGATTTCTACCAGAGCGAGGAAGGCAAACAATACAGGGCCAAATTATTGAACGGCTCCGAACAAAATTCTCAGAGCCCGGCAGATGCCGGGTTACATATCAAAAAAGCAGGTACACCCTGTTTCAAGGTATACCTGCCTCGTTTTCTGGTTTGCCTCAGACGGAAGCCCCACCAATGCGGAGCACTTCATCCATAGCCACCGAAAAGCCAAATACGCCATTCCAAACAAAAAATTGCTCGAACACCCTAAAGTGTTCGAGCAAGTCTCTAATGGTGGAGAATTAGGGACTCGAACCCCAGACCCCCTGCGTGTGATGCAGGTGCTCTAACCAGCTGAGCTAATCCTCCGGATCGGAACGCGATTATTATACCACGCCCCCGATCAAAATGCAAGGGTTTTTTCGATTTTTTCTGTATGCAAAGCCATCTTTTGTTTTTTCTCCGAAGCAGCGCTCTTTTTCTTTGAAAATTCAGTGCTTCCCCCCTGGAGAGGATTGCCCTCGGGCCCAAAGTGTTGTATACTGTTCCTGCAAATTCTTTGGCCCAGCGGGCCACACCTGTCATAAGCGAGGTTTACCAATATGTTGACTGTACGCGGGATCATCACCCTGATCGTGCTGGTCGTACTGTTTGCCCTGGCCGTGGTTTGGATTTCCAAAAACGGCGGCTGGAAGGGCGAGGGCTGCGGGGGCAACTGCTCCGCCTGCCACGAACGGTGCGAGCGCGCCTCCCAAAATAAGAACGAGCCCGAGGACTAAACCGCCCCGGGGCCCAACGCCCGGCGCTCTTATTGCGCCGGGCGTTTTTGCGCTCATCCGCCCCTCAGAGCAGCCCCCGCCGGGCCGCAAACACCGCCAGGGTGCTCAGCAGATCCAGCTGGGCTTTTTGATAGGTGGTACGCCCGATGTGGAGCTTGTCTAGGGTTTTCTCTTCGGTGGTGTGTTCCAGATATCGAATTTGCAGCAGCCCCTCCCGGATGGGGTCACGGTCTTTATAGTAGTCAATGGTCTCCTGGATGGCATCGCACCAGTGCCGGTTCTCCTCACTCTCAAACCGCTGCAAGATGCCATAATTCCAGAGAGCCTTCTTCACTTGCTGGCGTTGTTCGTTGGTCATTCCATCCCTCCGTCCTTCCACAAATGGATTTAAAATCTCCCTTTCTCTCCCCGCACCCAGAAACAGGCCTCCCGTTCCTCGGGGGTAAGCCCCAGCAGGGTAGCCAGCCGCTCCGCTTCTCCCACCTTGAACTCGCTCTGCTCAATCAGCTTGAGACGAAGGGTGTTGGCGCTGATCCCCATGACCTGGGCGATGTGGCCCAGCTTATATCCGCTCTGGCGGATATGTTCCCGCAGTCGTACAATATCTGTCATTTCTTTTTACCCCTTTCTGAACCGTTTGCGTTGAATTTTAATCCACTGACCGAATCTTAGCACCTGGTTGATTTTTTGTCAACCCATTTTCAGAAATTTGTGGATAAAAGTTGATTTTAAATAACCACCTGTGGTATACTAAGGCCATGATACCCCAACCACGGCCTTTTGGCCCACCAGGAGGAACACAACCTATGGATATCTTAGCTCTGCGCATCCGACAGCGCCGGGAGAAGCTGGATCTCTCCCAGGAAGAATTGGCCCGCCGGCTGGGCTACCGCTCCAAATCTTCCATCAATAAAATCGAAAAAGGGATCAACGATATCCCCAACGCCAAAGTGGCTGAGTTCGCCCGGGCCCTGGGCACCTCCACCGCCTACCTGATGGGCATTACCGATGACGACGCCCCCGCTCCCCCCGCCGGGTTTGAGCCCCTGCCCGAGATGGTCCGGGTGCCCCTGGTGGGCTCCATCGCCTGCGGCACTCCCATTACCGCCGAGCAGAACATTGAAGCCTACATTGGTGTTCCGGCAGCCTGGCACGCTGATTTTGCTCTGACCTGCCACGGGGACAGCATGGCCCCCACCATCCGGGACGGAGACATCGTCTGCATCCGAAAACAGCCCCAGGTGGAACAGGGCGAGATCGCCGCCGTGCGGATCGGGGAGGAAGCCACCCTGAAACACTTCCACCGTCAGGGCGGCACCGTTATGCTCTTGGCCGACAACGCCGCCATCTGCCCGCCCATGGTCTACACCGGGGCCCAGCTGGAAGAAATTCAGATCGAGGGCAAGGCTGTGGGCTTCTGCCGCGGACTATAAAGCAAGGGAGAATCAACCAATGGACGAAAAAGAAATGCAGAATCCGCCTTTAAAGGTCATTGCGCACATTCACACCCCTTTCCCCACCAAGTTCGGCATCCCCCGGCAGAGCGGCCTGGTGGAGGGGCTGCGGGCCGAGATCGTCTTTGAGCCGGAATACCGGGTTCCCGAGGCAGTACGGGGGCTGGAAGAATTCAGCCACGTCTGGCTGATCTGGCAGTTTTCCCGGGCGGTGCGGGACAGCTGGTCCCCCACCGTCCGCCCGCCCCGGCTGGGGGGCAACACCCGGGTGGGAGTTTTTGCCACCCGCTCCCCTTTCCGCCCCAATCCTCTGGGGCTCTCCTGCGTGAAGCTGGAACGGATCGAGCTGGACCCCGCCCGGGGGCCGGTGCTTCACGTTCTGGGGGCTGATCTGATGGACGGCACCCCCCTCTATGACATCAAGCCCTATCTGCCCTATGTGGACGCCCATCCCGAGGCCGCCGAGGGCTTCACGGCGCAAACCCAGAGCCACCGGCTGGAAGTTCTCTGCGACCCGGCCCTCTGGGCCCTGGTGCCGCCGGAGCAGCAGGAAGCTCTGCGAGGCGTGCTGGAAAACGACCCCCGCCCCTCCTATCAGCACGACCCCGAGCGGGTATACGGAATGGAATTTAACGATCTGGAAATCCGTTTTGTTGTAGACGGTGACCAGCTGACCGTCCGGGAGATCCACCCGGCCCAAAAGAGGTAACCCTATGGAGCTGCGGAACATCAACACCTTTCTTCATGTAGCCGAGCTCCACAGCTTTTCCCGCACAGCCCGGGAGCTGGGCTACTCCCAGTCGGCGGTCTCGGCCCAAATTGCACAGCTGGAGTCGGAGCTGGGGGCGCCCCTTTTTGACCGGGTGGGAAAAACCGTCCGGCTGACCGATGCAGGCCAGACCTTTCTGGGCTACGCCCGCACCCTGCTGACCACCGCTCAGCAGGCCCGCAGCGCCCTTCAGCAGGTGCCCCAGGCCCGGGGCACCCTGCGGGTGGCCATGGTGGACTCCCTGTGCAGCGCCTTCCTGCCCGCGCTGGCGGAGGCGTTCCACGCCCGGTGCCCCCAGGTGGAGCTGGTGGTCCGGACGATGGTGACCGAAGAGATGGTCTCCCTCCTGAACGCCAACCAGATCGACCTGGCCTATACCATGGACCACCCTCTGGCTCATCCCAACATGGTGCTGGCCCTGGACGAGCCGGAGCCCATCTGCTTTATCGCCCCGGCCTCTCATCCTCTGGCGGGGGAGGCCAGTGTCCCCTTGCAGGCGCTGACCCGGCAGGAGTTCCTGCTCACCGAGCGGGGAAAGAGCTACCGGGACGCCCTGGAACAGGCCCTGGCCGCCCGACACCTGAGCCTCCACCCTTATCTGGAGCTGGGCAGCGCCGATCTGCTCTGTCAGCTGGTGGAGCGGGGCATGGGGCTCTCCTTTCTGCCGGAATACCTGGTCCGGCCCTGCCTTGCGGGGGGACGGGTGATGATCCTGGATGTGCCGGACTGCCGCATCCAGATGCGCCGCCAGCTGTTCTACCACAAAGACAAATGGCTCACCCCCCAGATGGAGGCCTTTATGGAGATCGCCCGGGGCTGTCCGGGGCCGGCAAAGATGCAAGAGGCGAAAGTTTAACCCCCTTTCCCCCGGTTTGCAGAAACAAAAAAGGCCGAAGACGCGTGTTTTCAACGCATCTTCGGCCTTTTATCTGGAGCTGGTGACAGGAGTTGAACCTGCAACCCACTGATTACAAATCAGTTGCGCTGCCATTGCGCCACACCAGCAGGAGATCTTTTTTATTATAGCATCTCCCCGCTGGTTTTGCAAGCGCGTTTTTGGCCCGGGTCAGTTGCCCTGAGCCAGGGCGGCCTGTACCGCCGCGAAATCTTCCAGGGTCAGCTTCTCAGGGCGGACCCGCACATCCAGCCCGGCAGCCTCCAGAGCGGCCTGGACCCGCTCCTTGGGCAGGCCCAGGCCGGCGGCGATGGCGTTGGCGGCGGTTTTCCGCCGCTGGCCAAAGGCCGCCCGCACCAGGGCAAAAAACCCTTTCTCATCGGTCACCTGAACCGGCGGGGCGGAGCGGATGTCCAGCCGGACCACCGCACTGGTCACCTTGGGGGCCGGGTAGAAGCTGCCCGGCTGAACACTGAACAGGAGCTTGGGCTGGGCGTAATACTGCACCGCACAGCTGACGGCGCCGCTCTCCCGGGTGCCGGGAGCGGCGGCCAGCCGGTCGGCGGCCTCCTTCTGGACCATGACCGTCACCGACTGGATGGGCAGCCGGTCCTCCAGCAGCTTCATGATGATAGGGCTGGTGATATAGTAGGGCAGATTGGCGCAGACCGCCACCGGCATATCGGGGAATTCCTCCCGGATCAGCTGGTGCAGATCCACCGTCAGCACGTCCTGGAGAACGATTTTCACGTTGTCAAATTCCGCCAGGGTCTCGGCCAGCACCGGGGGCAGACGCTGGTCCACCTCGATGGCCACCACCTTGGCCGCCCGACGGGCCAGCTCCTTGGTCAGCACGCCGATGCCCGGCCCGATTTCGATGACGCCCCAGCGGCCGTCAATGCCGCTGCCGTCCACGATTTTGGGGCAGACCCCCGGGTTGATGATGAAGTTCTGTCCGTAGCCCTTGGAAAGCGAGAAATCGTATTTTTCGCACAGGGCCAGGATGGTGGAAAGATCGGTCAGTTCCGGCATAGAGGGTGCATCCTTTCCATATTCTTTTTCCGCAAAAAGGCCTCCGGCAGATTCTCCCGGGGGCCTTTTGGTTTTCATTGTGTTCGCAAAAAAGGCGTTTTACTCCGCCTCCGAAGAGGCGGTGCTGTCGGCCTCAGCGGCGGCAGCCTCCGAGGAAGCGGTTTCGCCCTCGGGCTGGGCGGTCTCGCTGGCGGCCTGGCTCTCAGCAGAGGGCTGGGCCGGTTCCAGCTCGCTCATGGCGGTCACGGTGGAGCTGCCGCTCATGTACTGGGCCGTGCTCACCGCCCGCAGAATCTGGGGGTCGGTTTCCACCGTGTAGGTATAATACATGGCCTGCTCGTCGGCCGAGAGTGCACGCTCCACATCCGGCACAAGGCCCACACCGTCAAAGCTGGTGCCGTCGCAGCTGATCAGCTTGGCCACCGTGACCACCACAGCGCTGCCGTCCGACAGGCGCTGAGGGCTGGACTGGATGGTGCCCTTGCCCAGGGTGGTGGTACCCACCAGGCGGGCGCCGCTCAGGGTGCGCAGGCAGCTGGCGAAGAGCTCCGCGGCACTGGCAGTGTTGCCGTTCACCAGGCAGACCATAGGCAGCTCCACGACGCTGTCCCCGCTGCTGCTGCCCAGCAGCTCCTGGTTGCCGTTCTTATCCTCGGCGTAGGCCAGGGCCCCCTCGGGGCAGAGCAGGTCAATGCAGCTCAGCGCCTCGTCCAGAACGCCGCCGGCGTTGTCCCGCAGGTCGAACACCAGGCTGGTGGCGCCCGAGCCGCTCAGGGCGCGGACGGCATAGTCCAGCTCGCTGGGGGTGGTGGAGTCAAACTGCCGGATCTTGATATAGCCAACATTGCCGGCGGTCATCTGGTAGTCGATGGTGGTGCTCACATACCCCGAGCGGGTCAGCTCCACCGACTGCTCGGCCTTTTCGGCGTTGAGCCAGACGATCTTGACGGTGGTGCCGGTCTCGCCCCGCAGCCGGGCCTGGATGGCATCCACGGTGGTCAGGCCCTTGACGTCCACATCGTCGATGGAGGTGATGTAATCCCCCGCCACGATGCCCGCATCCTGGGTGGGAGAACCCTCGTAGACTTTCAGAACCCGGGCATAGCCGGTCTGATCCCGAGCCAGCTCCACGCCGATGCCGATGAGGGTCCCGTTCTGGATGTTCAGCAGTTCGGTGTAAGCCGAGGCGGTGTAATACCGGGCGTACTTGTCGCCGGTGCCCAGAATGTAGCCCGACGAGATGGTGTCATAGAGCAGGGTCTCGTCGATGGTGTAATAGTCGTTGCTGCGGATGTAGCGGTCCAGCTCGGCGATCTTGCTGTACATGCTCTCCTTCTCCTTGACGCTGGAGACGGTGCTGTCAAACAGGCGCATCGCCAGCAGCATGGTCACCGAAAAGGTAACCGTCATGGCCAGGATCACAATGGTGGCCATCATGCCGAGGGATATCTTTTTGTTCATGCAGGTTTACCTCCCGTCAAACAGAGAACATCAGCAGCAGACTGCTCAGAATGGAGAGGATGAACGCCCCGGCCAAAACCAGGCAGGCGATCCGCTGGATCTGTTTGCGCTTTGTTTCTTTCATGGTGATTGCCTTTCTGCTCGATCAAATCAGTTGTGGGGGATGGGGACGTACTGGCGGGGGTTGACCCGGCTGGCGTTGGAGCGTCCCTGCCAGACCTCCAGGTGGAGGTGGTTGCCGGTGGAGTTGCCGGTGGTGCCCACATAGCCAATCAGTTCGCCCTGGGAAACATAGGTGCCTTGTTTGGCCACAATGCTCCGCATATGGCCGTAAAGGGTGGAGTAGTCGGCGCCGTCGTTCATACTGCCGTGGTAGATGATGACGTAGTTGCCGTAGCCGCCGGTGCTCCAGCCCGCCACCGACACATAGCCGCTGGCCGCCGCATAGATGGGGGTGCCGCCGGCCGCCGCAAAGTCGATGCCGCCGTGAAGCTTATAGACGCCGGTCACCGGGTTGACCCGGTAGCCGTACTCGCTGGAAATTCGGCTGTATGTCTTAAGGGGGCAGATGAAGCCGGTAAAGCTCATACTGGTCTGAGACTGGGCCGCCGCGGCGATGATCTTCTGGATCTCGGCCTGGACGGCTTCGTAGTTCATTTCGTCCGAATCCAGTGCCTCCTGGGCGGCCTGCTGGGCCGCTGCGGCCTCCTCGGCCGAGAGCTGGGCCGCCGCCAGGCTGCTCTGCAGTTCAGACTGTTTCTGCTGCATCTGGGCGTTGGAGGCGTCCAGCTTGTTCTTCTGGCTCACCAGGACAGCCTTCTCATCCTCCAGCTCCTGACGGGCCGCTTCCAGCGCTGCCTTGGCGTCCCGCATCTCGTTGAGGATTTCGGTGTCCCGCACCGAGATATCCTGCATCACCTCGCTGAAGGTCAAAAGCTGGTACAGATCGGTGACGGCGCTGAGCATCGCTACCGTGCCGCCCTCCCGCAGTTCCTGCATGGCGGCCATGTGGGTTTTAAAGTCCTCCCACTGGACGGCGATGTTCTCTTCCTGGAGGGCGATCTCGGCGGTTTTGGCCTCGATCTCCTGCTCCTTCTCACCGATGTCGTTCTGGACCGCGGCGATCTCGCTCTTGAGCACTGCGATCTGACTCTGGATGATGCTCACCTGCTCCCGCAGATCCGCCTCCAGGGCAGCGGCGGCCTCAGCCTCTTTTTTGGCGTCGGCCAGATCCGCCTTGTGCTGTTCCATCTGCTGCTGGATCTGTTCCAGTTTCTGCTGCAGATCGCTGACACTGGTGGCGCGGGCCTGGGGGGCGACGCTGCCGATGCTGACGGTCAGGCAGGCCGCCGCCACGGTCAGACTGACCACCCGCATCAGCCGGGCGGCCAGCGGATGGGATTTTGCGTGCTTTGCGTCTTTCACGGTGCTCTATCCCCCCTCGATTATACGTTCAGATGCTTGCGGATGGAGAACATACTGCCCAGGCCGCCCACCAGCGCGCCGCTGACCAGGCTGCTGGAGAGGATGGTGGGCCAGACCGACTTCAGAGGCACCAGAGAGGAGCCCACCAGCATCTGCCAGATGCCGCCGAGGCCGCCCGCCGCATTCACCAGGGCCGCATAGCCGCCGATGCTGGCGCCGGCCGAGATGCCGCCGGCAATGAAGCCGATGGCCAGGCCCTCCACCACAAAGGGCAGGGTGACCAGGGCGTTGGTGGCGCCCACATATTTCATGATCTCCACCTCACGCCGCCGGGCAAAAACGCTCAGACGGATGGTGCTGCCCACCGTGATGACGCTGACCACCATCAGGACAATCACAAATCCGGCGCCCACCTTGGTCACCGTCTGCTGAATCTCCACAAAGGTGTTGGTCAGGTCCATGGGGGCGGTCACCTTGACCACCCCGGGGATCCGCTCCATCTGTTTGCTGAGCTGGCTCAGCTGGGTCAGGTCGGAGACGGTGACCCGGTAGTTGGCTTTAAAGGGGTTGTCGTTTTCAAACTCATCCCAGAGGGAGGCGTATTCCTCCATATAATCGCGGTATGTATCCAGAACGTCTTCCTTGGAGACGTAGATCACGTTGCTGACCCCGTTGAGGGCGGAGATCTTCTCCCCCACCTGGGCGGCGGTGGCATCGTCGCACTCGGGGTCCAGATAGACCACCGTCTCGTTCTGGCTGCCCAAGTAATTGACCATGCTGTCCACATTGACTTCGGCCAGCTGGGCGGCCGTGTTCAGGGTCATGCAGACGGCCATGGAGCCCACACAGGCCAGGGTCATGGCCCAGTGGGTGCCCAGGTTCCGCAGGCCCCGGCCAATCAGAAAACCAAAGGTAGAGAGTTTCATCCGACCGTCACCTCCTGTGCAGCAGGCACGTCCGAAATGATCCTGCCATGGTTCAATGTAATCACCCGCTGGTTAAACCGGTGCACCAGCTCGTGTTCGTGGGTAACCACCAGAACGGTAATCCCCATCTTGCTCACCCGCTCCAAAAGCTCCATCATCTCGAGGCTCAGCTCGGGGTCGATGTTGCCGGTGGGCTCGTCGGCAATGACCAGTTTGGGGGCGTGGGCCAGAGCCCGGGCCACGGCCACCCGCTGCTGTTCGCCGCCCGAAAGATATTGGGGATAGACGTTGGCTTTATCCTCCAGATGAACCAGCTCCAGCATGTAGGGCACCCGCTCCCGGATCTCTTTCCGGGCGATGTTGGTTACATGCATGGCGAAGGCCACGTTCTCATAGACGGTCATGCTGGGGATCAGCCGGAAATCCTGGAAGATGATGCCCATCTGCCGGCGCAGATAAGGGATCTGGCTCCGCCGCAGGGCAGCGACGTTTTTGCCATCCACAAAGACTTTGCCCGAGGTGGGTTTTTCCTCCCGGAGGATCAGCTTGAGCAGGGTGGATTTGCCCGCGCCGGAATGTCCCAGCAGAAAGACGAACTCGCCCGACGTAATGTGCAGGCTGACGTCATCCAGCGCCAGGTGATCTCCCTTTTTATACGCTTTGGATACATGCTCAAAATCAATCATGCGTGTTGGCTCCTGCATTTTAGATTTCTGCGCGGTTTCGGCCCCGCGCAAGGCCGCAGCCGCCCCAAAAGGAGCGGCGAAATCTCCTGAACAGACAAAAGGACCGGCCTTTGGTTTGGACATAAGGGCCGGTCCTGACGGGCGGCAAAGGCCGCTGTCGTTTAGTACTTGGCCGGATTGTTGGACAGGTATTTTTTGACCATCAGCGCCACCTTAAAGACGATGGCGTCGTCGAACTCACGCAGATCCAGCCCAGTTAATTTTTTGATTTTTTCCAGACGGTAGACAAGGGTGTTGCGGTGGACAAACAGGCCGCGGCTGGTCTCCGAGACGTTCAGGTTGTTTTCAAAGAAGCGCTGAATGGTGAACAGGGTCTCCTGATCGAGGCTCTCGATGCTGCCCTGTTTGAACACCTCCCGCAGGAACATCTCGCAGACGGTGGTGGGCAGCTGGTAGATCAGGCGGGCGATGCCGAGGTTGTCGTAGCGGATGATCTGCTTTTCGGTGTCGAACACCTTGCTGACTTCCATGGCGATCTGTGCTTCCTTGAAGCTGGTGGCCAGGTCCTTCATGTTGGAGATGGGGGTGCCGATGCCCACCACGGCCTTGATGTAATGCTCGCCGGACAGGGTGTCCACGATGCTGGCGGCCAGTTTCTCCATATCGGAGCGGTCGATCCCTTTCCGGATCTCCTTGACCAGGACGGTATCGGTCTCGCTGATGTTGAACACAAAGTCCTTCTGCTTGTCCGGGAACAGGCTGCTGACCACATCGTAGGCGGAGATGTCGCTGCCCGAGGCCACCCGGACGATGAACACCACCCGGGACACATCGGTGGCGAAGTGCAGCTCCCGGGCCTTGGCGTAGATGTCGCCGGGCAGGATGTTGTCCAGGACCACGTTCTTGATAAAGTTGGCTTTATCGAACTTTTCGTCGTGATATTGCTTGATGCTCTGCAAGCTGATGGACAGAACCGCCGCAAACTGGCCCGCAACTTCATCCGCACCTTCCACAAAGACCGCATAGTCATTGTGCTTGGCGCTGGAGAACTGCTGGTAGGTGTACCCGTCCCGGGTGAAGCAATCCCCAGCGGACAGGCGTTCGGCCACAAAGCCTTCGCGCACCTCGCCGATCAGGTTCAGCTCGGAGCAGGAGATCACCGCCCCGGTCTCATCGACCACGCCGACCACCCGGTCGATCGCATCCTTCATCTGGTAGATCACGCTCTGAAATACTCTGTTGGCCATAACGTATATACCCCTTTTCCTTGATTGTACAAGCATGTCAAAGCTAGGTTGTGATTTTACACAATTTCCCCACAGTACAATCTATATTTTACACAAAAGAATTTACTTTTGCAACATATTTCACCAAAATCGTTCTGATTTTCTTGGTGAAATTATCTTCCAGGGGTAAAATCCGGTCCAAAAAGCACCATATTGCGTAGTTCTTGGACATATTTTAGCCTCAAATTGTGATATCTTTTTGAAAACGAGGTGAAAACGGTCTCTCATTTTCCGGTAATTTTTTCCAGTTCTTCCGCCGTCAGCTCCCGCCACTGACCGGGTTCCAGGGCCGGATCCAGGGCCAGCCCCCCGATGGCCTCCCGGTGGAGGGCGTTGACCCCCGCGCCGAACACCCCGAACATCCGCTTGATCTGGTGGTAGACCCCCTGGGCCAGCACCACCCGGACCGTGAGCCCGTCGGGGGTCAGGGCCTCCACCTGAGCGGGGGCCAGGGCGGTGCCGTCCGCCAGGGTGACCCCGGCGGCAAAGCCCGCCTTCATCTCTTCGGTCAGGGGGGTGTCGATCACCACCCGATAGGTCTTGGAGACATGGCGCTTGGGGGTCAGGATGTCATGGGCGAAACCGCCGTCGTCGGTCAGGAGCACAAAGCCGGTGCTGGTCTTATCCAGCCGCCCCGCCGGAAAAAGCTCCCGCCGGGGGTAGGCATCCCCCACCAGGTCCACCACCGTGGTATCCCGCTTGTCGGTGCTGGCGCTGACCACCCCCTCGGGTTTGTTGAGCATCAGGTAGACAAATTGCTGCCAGGCCACCGGCGCGCCGTCGATGCAGACGGTGTCCCCCTCCTCCACCTTGGCGTCGGCCTTTTTCACTACCGCCCCGTTGAGGCTGACCCGCCCCTTCTGGAGCAGGGCGCGGGCCTCGCTGCGGGTACACTGGGCCGACTCGGCCAGATATTTATCCAAACGCATGGCGCGTCCCTCCTTTTTGTTTTGGGTTTGGTACAGAAAAAGGCCCGGGGTTTTGCCCCGGGCCAAAAGCATTTTATTCGGGCGTTTTTGATTATACGCTCAGGCTGGCGTTCATGTCCAGCGCCTCGGGGCTGGCGTCGAAGATGGGCTGGAGCACGTGGGCCAGGAATTCCTCCACCTGCTGGGGAGCGCGGCCCACAAAGTTCTCGGGCACCAGGCCGGCGGTGATCTCCTCCTTGGTCAGGCCGAAGGCCGGGTCGGCGGCGATCCGGTCCACCATGTCGTTGGGCAGACCCTCTTCCTTGACAACCTTGCCGGCGGCGATGGCGTGCTGGCGCAGACGCTCGTGGAGCTCCTGACGGTTGCCGCCCTTCTCCACCGCCTGCATCATGATGTTCTCGCTGGCCATAAAGGGCAGCTCGGCCATCAGACGGCTGCGGACCACCTTGGGGTAGACCACCAGGCCGTCGGTGACGTTCAGCATGATGTTCAGGATGGCGTCGGTTGCAAGGAACCCTTCCGCCATGGCCACACGCTTGTTGGCGCTGTCGTCCAGGGTCCGCTCAAACCACTGGGTGCCGGTGGTGAAGCTGGGGTTCAGCACATCCACCATCAGGTAGCGGGCCAGGGCGCAGATCCGCTCGCAGCGCATGGGGTTGCGCTTGTAGGGCATGGCGGAAGAACCGATCTGATTCTTCTCGAAGGGCTCTTCCATCTCCTTGAAGTTGGCCAGCAGACGCAGGTCGGTGGCGAACTTCATGCAGCTCTGGCCGATGCCGGCCAGGGCGTTGAGGATAAAAGCATCCACCTTGCGGCTGTAGGTCTGGCCCGAGACGGGGATCACCGCGTCGGAAGCAAAACCCATCTCATTGGCGATGGAGGCGTCCACGGCGCGGATCTTGTCGGCGTCACCCTTAAACAGCTCCATAAAGCTGGCCTGGGTGCCGGTGGTGCCCTTGACGCCCCGGAGCTGGAGGGTGGCCAGCCGGTGGTCAATCTCGGCCAGATCCATCACCAGCTCGTTGGCCCAGAGGGTGGCCCGCTTGCCCACGGTGGTGGGCTGGGCGGGCTGGCCGTGGGTGTAGGCCATGCAGGGCATATCCTTGTACTCGGCGGCGAAGCGGGCCAGCTTGGCCAGCACGCCCACCAGCTTTTTGCGCACCAGCTCGAGGCCCTGGCGCATGACAATGATATCGGTGTTGTCGCCCACATAACAGCTGGTGGCGCCCAGATGGATAATACCCGCCGCCTTGGGGCACTGCTGGCCGTAGGCGTAGACGTGGCTCATGACATCGTGGCGGACCAGTTTCTCCCGCTCGATGGCGACCTCATAATTGATGTCGTCCACGTGGGCTTCCAGTTCGGCCACCATCTCGGGGGTGATGTTGGTCAGGCCCTGGTTCATCTCGGCCCGGGCCAGCGCCACCCACAGCCGCCGCCAGGTGCGGAACTTGTTGTCGTCCGAGAAGATATACTGCATCTCGTCCGAGGCATACCGGGTGGAAAAGGGGCTGATGTATCGGTCATGCTGAGACATTGCTCTGTTCCTCCTAGAGAGCGGGCCGGGGGCTCCCGGCCCGCATAACGTTAAATCTTGAAGTAGTCCACGCCGCCCTCAAAGATGGGCTGGTACTTGTCGCCGGTGACGTTCTTGTACAGGCGGTCGCCGCTGCGCTCCGAGTGGCCCATCTTGCCGAAGACACGGCCGTCGGGGCTGGTGATGCCCTCGATGGCCAGCACCGAGCCGTTGGGGTTGTAGCGCAGGTCCATGGTGGGCTGGCCGTCCAGATCCACATACTGGGTGGCGATCTGGCCGTTTGCGATCAGCTGATCCAGAACCTTCTGGGGAGCCACAAAGCGGCCCTCGCCGTGGCTGATGGCCACAGTGTGCTCGTCCCCCAGCTCGCACCGGCTGAGCCAGGGGCTGCCGGTGGAGGCCACCCGGGTGCGCACCAGCATGCTCTGGTGCCGGCCAATGGTGTTGAAGGTCAGGGTGGGGCTGTCGGGGGTGATGGGCCGGATGTCGCCGTAGGGGACAAGGCCCAGCTTGATCAGGGCCTGGAAGCCGTTGCAGATGCCCAGCATCAGGCCGTCCCGCTCGAACAGCAGGCGGCGGACCGCGTCGGTGACCGCCGGCGAGCGGAAGAAGGAGGCGATGAACTTGGCGCTGCCGTCCGGCTCGTCGCCGCCGGAGAAGCCGCCGGGCAGCATGACGATCTGGCTTGCGTCAATGGCTTTGACCAGAGCCTCGCAGCTGGCGGTGACGTCGGCGGGGGTCAGGTTTCGGATGACCAGAATCTCGGGATCAGCGCCGGCGCGGGCAAAGGCCCGGGCGGTGTCGTACTCGCAGTTTGTGCCGGGGAAGACCGGGATAATCACCTTGGGCTTGGCCACACCGATCTTGGGGGCGGCGGGGGCGGTCAGGCTGCCGGAGATCTTCTCCACCGCCTCACCCGCCTTGCGGTAGGGATAGACGGGCTCCAGCTTGGACTCCCAGATCTCCTGCAGCTGGGCGCTGTCCAGGGTCTCGCCGCAGGCCGTGAAGGTGTATTCCCGGGTGGTCTCGCCCAGCAGCATCCCGGCGGGGGCGCCGGTGGCGTACTCCAGAACCAGAGAGCCGTACATGGGCTTGAACAGATCCTCCGGGCTAAGGTCGGCCAGCAGTTTGAAGCCGATCCGGTTGCCCAGGCCCATCTTGAACAGGGCCTCTGCGATGCCGCCGAAGCCCACCGAGGCAGCCGAGAGGATCTGGCCGGAGGCGATCATCTGCTCGGCGATCTGGTAGTTGGCTTTCAGGGAGGAGAAGGTGGGGCTGATGCCGTCGGCCTCGTAGACGGGGCGGAGCAGCACCACCGAGCTGTTGGACTTCTTGAACTCAGTGGAGATCACCCGGCTGGTCTTGCCGATGGCGGTGGCGAAGGAAACCAGGGTGGGAGGCACATCCAGCTTTTCGAAGGAACCGGACATGCTGTCCTTGCCGCCGATGGCGCCGATGCCCAGGCCCATCTGGGCATCCAAAGCGCCCAGCAGGGCGGCCAGAGGCTTGCCCCAGCGCTCGGGCTGGGTGCCCAGCCGCTCAAAGTACTCCTGGAAGGTCAGGTAGGCGTCCTCGTACCGGAAACCGGCGGAGACCAGTTTGGTGACGCTCTCGATGACCGCCAGCTTGGCGCCGCGATACTGGTCGGCGCTCATCAGATAGGGGTTATAGCCCCAGGCCATGCCGGAGCAGGTGGTGGTCTCGCCGTCCACCGGCAGTTTGGCAACCATGGCCATCTGGGGGGTCAGCTGGTAGGCGCCGCCGAAGGGCATCAGGACAGTGCCCGCGCCGATGGTGGAGTCGAACCGCTCGCTGAGGCCCTTCTTGCTGCAAACATTCAGGTCGCCCACCATGCTCTTCATCTGTTCGCCGAAGGTCGCGCCGGCCCACTGGGGCTGCCAGACCGAGGCCTTTTCGATGTGGGCTTTCTGGTGCTTTTCCGCGCCGTTGGAGTTGAGGAAATCACGGCTGACGTCCACGATGGCGGCGCCGTTCCAGACCATTTTCAGCCGCTTTTCCTCGGTGACGGTGGCCACAGGGGTGGCCTCCAGGTTTTCCTCGTTGGCCAGGGCGATGAACTTGTCCACGTCCTCGGGGGCCAGGGCCACAGCCATCCGCTCCTGGCTCTCACTGATGGCCAGCTCGGTGCCGTCCAGGCCCTCGTATTTCTTGGTCACCTTGTTCAGGTCGATGTACAGACCGTCGGCCAGCTCGCCGATGGCGACAGAAACGCCGCCTGCGCCGAAGTCGTTGCAGCGCTTGATCATCCGGCAGGCATCCTCCCGGCGGAACAGCCGCTGGAGTTTGCGCTCGATGGGGGCGTTGCCCTTCTGGACCTCGGCGCCGCAGCTCTCCAGGCTCTCCATCTTGTGGGCCTTGGAGGAACCGGTGGCGCCGCCGATGCCGTCACGGCCGGTGCGGCCGCCCAGCAGGACGATCACATCCCCAGGGGCGGGGCACTCGCGGCGGACATGGGAGGCGGGGGTAGCGCCCACCACCGCGCCGATCTCGAGGCGCTTGGCCAGGTAGCCGGGGTGGTAGAGCTCATCCACCTGGCCGGTGGCCAGGCCGATCTGGTTGCCGTAGGAAGAATAGCCCGCGGCGGCGGTGGTCACCAGCTTGCGCTGGGGCAGCTTGCCGGGCAGAGTCTCGCTGACCGGGGCCAGGGGGTCCCCTGCGCCGGTGACCCGCATGGCCTGATAGACGTAGCTGCGGCCGGACAGGGGGTCGCGGATGGCGCCGCCGATGCAGGTGGCCGCGCCGCCGAAGGGCTCGATCTCGGTGGGGTGGTTGTGGGTCTCGTTCTTGAAGAGGAAGAGCCAGTCCTCATCCTTGCCGTTGACGTCGCACTTGATCTTGACGGTGCAGGCGTTGATCTCCTCGCTCTCGTCCAGGTTCTTGAGGATGCCCTGCTTTTTCAGCTCCTTGGCGCCGATGGTGGCAATGTCCATCAGGCAGCGGGGCTTCTGGGTGCGGCCCAGATCCTCCCGGAGAGCCATGTACCGGTCGAAAGCGGCCTGGACCACTTCTTCGTCAATCTGGACGTCGTCCAGGATGGTGCCGAAGGTGGTGTGGCGGCAGTGATCGGACCAGTAGGTGTCGATCATCTTGATCTCGGTGATGGTGGGGTCACGCTGCTCGGAGCGGAAATACTCCTGGCAGAACTTGATGTCCCCCAGGTCCATGGCCAGGCCCTTCTCCTGGATAAAGGCGGCAAGGCCCGCCTCGTCCAGCTCGTTGAAGCCGGTGAGGGTGGCCACCGCGGTGGGGACGGCGTACTCCATCTTCAGAGTCTCGCGCTCCTCCAGGCTGGCCTCCCGGGCCTCCACGGGGTTGATGACGTACTTCTTGATCTCGGCGATCTGCTCTTCGCTCAGGGGGCCCTCCAGCAGGTAGACCCGGGCAGAGCGGACCAGGGGCCGCTCGCCCTGGCTGATGAGCTGGATGCACTCGGCGGCAGAGTCGGCCCGCTGGTCGAACTGGCCGGGCAGATACTCCACCGCGAAGGCGATCTCCTCGCCCCGGGGCAGGGTGACGTAGGTATTATCCACCGGGGGCTCGCTGAACACGGTGCTGACGCACTGGTCGAACAGCGCCTCGCTGATGCCCTCCACGTCATAACGGTTCAAAAGACGGAGGCCGGTCAGCTCCTTGATGCCCAGCAGGCTGTTCAGCTCGTTCTGGAGCTGGCGGGCCTCGCCGTCGCAGCCCGGTTTCTTCTCCACATAAATTCTATATACCATAGGTATTATCTCCTCTGTATTATACAGTTTCCTTATGCGGTTTCTGTAATAATCGGTCGTTTTATTCCGCTCTGGATTCTCGTTTAGAGTTCCGCCAGAGCCTTGAGGGCCCGCATACCGATGTCGGTGCGCTTGTGCAGGTTCTCAAAATCGATATGGCCGGTGGCCTCGTAGGCCCGGGCCAGAGCGTCGGGCAGGTTGTCGGCTGCGGCGGTGACGCCCAGCACCCGGCCGCCCGCGGTCACCAGCTTGCCATCTTTGAAAGCAGTGCCGGAGTGGTAAACGGTGACGTCCTTCATCTCGGGCAGCTGGCCGTCGGTCAGGCCGGTGATCTCCTTGCCCTTGGCGTAGCTGACGGGGTAGCCGCCGGAAGCCAGAATCACGCAGGCGGCAGCGCCGTCCCGGAACTTGACCTCGGTGTCCGCCAGGGTGCCATTGGTGCAGGCGGTCATGACGGTGAGCAGGTCGCTCTCCAGCAGGGGGAGCACCACCTGGGTTTCGGGGTCGCCAAAGCGGCAGTTGTACTCAATGACCTTGGGGCCGTCGGGGGTAATCATCAGGCCGAAGTAGAGGCAGCCCTTAAAGGGGCAGCCCTCGGCGTTCATGGCCGCAATGGTGGGCAGGAAAATCTCCTTCATGCAGCGCTCGGCCACGGCGGGGGTGTAATAGGGGTTGGGGGCCACGGTGCCCATGCCGCCGGTGTTCAGGCCGGTGTCGTGGTTGCCGGCCCGCTTGTGGTCCATGGAGGAAACCATGGGTTTCACCACTTTGCCGTCGGTGAAGCTCAGGACGCTGACCTCGGGGCCGGTGAGGAACTCCTCCACCACCACATGGTTGCCGGAGGCGCCGAACTTCTTGTCCAGCATGATCTCCTTGACGCCCTCGGCAGCCTCTTCCTCGCTCTCGCAGATCAGAACGCCCTTGCCCAGAGCCAGGCCGTCGGCTTTGATGACCACCGGGTATTTGTTCTTGGCCCGGATGTACTCCATAACCTTGGAGGGGTCGTCAAAGGTGGCGTAATCGGCGGTGGGGATGTGATATTTCTTCATCAGGTCCTTGGAAAAGACCTTGGAGGCCTCGATCCGGGCGGCTGCCTTGTTGGGGCCGAAAGCCGGGATGCCCACCTCGGCCAGAGCGTCCACCATGCCCAGGGCCAGGGGGTCGTCCTGGGCCACCACGACGTAATCAAAGGCTTCTTCCTTGGCGAAAGCCACCATGGCCTCCACATCGGTGGCCTTGATGTCCTTGCACTTGGCGTCGTAGCTGATGCCGCCGTTGCCGGGCGCGCACCAGATCTCGGTGCAGCTGGGGCTCTTTTTCAGGGCCTTGATGATGGCGTGCTCGCGGCCGCCGCCCCCTACTACCAGAATTTTCATTGTAACTTTTCCTCCGGCTTAGTGATGGAACAGCCGCAGCCCGCAGAAGGCCATGGCGATGCCGTATTTGTTGCAGGTGTCGATGACCTGCTGGTCTCGGATGGAGCCGCCGGGCTGGACGATGGCGGTGACGCCGCTGCGGCGGGCCCGCTCGATGTTGTCCCCGAAGGGGAAGAAAGCGTCGGAGCCCAGGCTCACGCCGGTGACCTGGCTGAGGTAGGCTTTCTTCTCCTCGGCGGTCAGGGGGGCGGGCTGCTCGGTGAAGGTCTCGGCCCAGACATCATCGCCGATGACATCCTCAGGGGTGTCGCCAATATAGACGTCGATAGCGTTGTCCCGGTTGGGTTTGGTCACATCGGGGCGGAAGGGCAGGTTCAGAACCTTGTCCATGTGGCGCAGCTGCCAGTTGTCGGCCTTCTGGCCCGCCAGGCGGGTGCAGTGGATCCGGCTCTGCTGGCCGGCGCCCACGCCGATGGTCTGGCCGCCCACAGCGTAGCAGACCGAGTTGGACTGGGTGTATTTCAGGGTGATGAGGCTCAGGATCAGGTCCCGCTTCTGCTCCTCGGTCACCTCTTTGTTCTCGGTGACGAAGTTATTCAGCATGGTGTCGGCGTTGATCTCCAGCTCGTTGCGGCCCTGCTCAAAGGTGATGCCGAAAACCTGCTTGCGCTCGATGGGAGCGGGACGGTAGGCCGGGTCGATGGAAACCACGTTGTAGTTGCCCTTCTTCTTGCTGGCCAGAATCGCCAGGGCCTCGGGCTCATAGCCCGGGGCGATGATGCCATCGGACACCTCGTGCTGGATCAGCTTGGCGGTGGGCACGTCGCAGACGTCGGACAGGGCGATCCAGTCGCCGAAGGAAGACATCCGGTCGGCGCCCCGGGCCCGGGCGTAGGCGCAGGCCAAGGGGGACAGCTCCATCTCGGGGGCGATGTGGTACATCTTCCGCTCCACGTCGGTCAGGGGCAGGCCCAGGGCCGCGCCCGCCGGGGAGACGTGCTTAAAAGAAGCCGCCGCAGGCAGGCCCAGGGCCGCTTTCAGCTCCTGGACCAGCTGGATGGAGTTCAAAGCATCCAGAAAGTTGATATAGCCGGGCTTGCCGTTCAGGACGGTGACGGGCAGCTCGGAGCCGTCCGCCATATAGATGCGGCTGGGTTTCTGGTTGGGGTTGCAGCCGTATTTCAGAGCCAGTTCGTTCATGGTGCAAAATCCTCCTTTATTCCATTTCCTCGGGCAGCAGGGGCGGCTCCTCGGGGTCGTCCAGGTCGCTGCACACCGCTTCGTATTTGTTGTAGATCATGTCGCCGCTCTCGCCGCTCTCCAGGTCGATGACCCGTGCGAAGAGGCTGACCTTGTTGTCCTCGTTGAGGTTCGACCACAGGCCCCGGGCAAACTCCCCGATGGTGCGGGGGCAGGCGAACCGGAGCGGCTCGCCCTCAAAGCTGGGGATGGGGTTGCCGTTGTGCTTATAGGTGCTGATAAAGTGGCCCTCGCCCGCCACCGGCTGGGGGTAGTCGAAGAAATAGCGCTGGACGCTCTCCCCGTTGCCGTCGGCGGATTTCAGGATGCTCATCTGGTAGCTGCCGTCGGCGTAGACCACCGCCGAGATCCGGGGGGTCCAGTTGGGGCCGTCCGGCTCAAAGGTCCGGGTGCGCAGGGCGTCGGCAAAGCTGCGGCCGCGGCACATCTCGTCGTAAATGGTATCGGTCTGGTCGCCGTTGGTGACGATGTGGGTCTTGCCCAGGGTCAGCACCGGGTTATAGATGATCAGGCTGGGGTCCTCCAGCTTTGCGGGGTCGGCCGCGGTGGTGCAGATGCCGCCCCGCTCGGGAACCGGCTCAAACACCCGGTTGCGGCTGTTCTCGCTCCGGCCCATGATGAAATAGCCGATGAAGATCTGGCGGCCATCGGGGGCCAGGGCCACGGCGATGCCGCGGCCGGGGTACTCGTTATTCGCCAGGTACTGGTTCAGATCAATCTTTTCCATGGTATTTTATCCTCCCTTCGCCGCGCAAAAACCGCGGCGGGAACGTCATCGTTATTATTCCACTTCGCCGCTGCAAATCATGGCCACGGCTTTCGGCAGCAGCTGCCACTCGGCCTCCACCATTACCCGCTTTTGCAGGATCTCGGGGGTGTCGCCGGGTTGGATCTCCACCGCCTTTTGCAGCAGAATGGGCCCGCCGTCGCACTCCTCATTGACAAAGTGGACGGTGGCGCCGGTGACCTTGCAGCCCCGGGCCAGAGCAGCCTCGTGGGGGCGCAGACCGTACATGCCCGGGCCGCAGAAGGACGGGATCAGGGCCGGGTGGACATTCAGAATCCGCCGAGGATAGGCCGCGATCACGCTGGGGCCCAGCACCGACAAAAAGCCCGCCAGCACCACCAGGTCAATCTCGTGGGCCCGCAGCACCTCCAAAAGGGCCGCGTCGAAGGCGGCGGAGTCGGCGTAGTCCTTGCGGCGGACGACGCAGTGCTCCACCCCGGCCTTCTCAGCCCGCTCCAGGGCGTAGACCCCGGGTTTCGAGGCCACCACCAGGGTGATTTTGCCGTTCGGGTTTTCGCCCCGGGCCTCACTGTCCAGAAGGGCCTGGAGGTTGGTCCCCCCGCCCGAGACTAAGACTGCAATCTTCAGCACAGCTCAACGCCCTCGCCTTCTGCAATCACGCCCAGGCGGTAGGCCTCGGGCTCGCCGTTTGCGTGGAGGATCTCCAGAGCCTTGTCGGCCTGGTCGGCGGGAACGGTGAGGATCATGCCCACGCCCATGTTGAAGGTGTTGAACATATCCCGCTCGGGGATGTTGCCCTCTTTCTGCATCAGAGCGAAGAGGCCCGGGGTGCGGACATCCTCTTTCTTGATCCGGGCGCAGCAGCCCTTCTTCAGGCTGCGGGGGATGTTCTCATAGAAGCCGCCGCCGGTGATGTGGGAGATGCCCCGGACGGCCACCTGCTCCAGAACGGCCAGAACCGGCTTGACGTAGATCTTGGTGGGGGCCAGCAGAGCCTCGCCCAGGGTCTTGCCGCCCAGCTCGGCGGGGGTGGTCTTGAGGACTTCGGGGTGGTTCTCCAGGTCGAAGATCTTGCGGACCAGGGAGAAGCCGTTGGAGTGGACGCCGGAGGAAGGCAGAGCAATAATCACGTCGCCGGGAACCATGGTGTTGTTGTCCAGGATCTTGCTCTTGTCCACCACGCCCACGGTGAAGCCCGCCAGGTCGTACTCGTCCTCGGGGTAGAAGCCGGGCATCTCAGCGGTCTCGCCGCCCACCAGGGCAGCGCCCGCCTGGACGCAGCCCTCGGCTACGCCCTTGACCAGGTCGGCGATCTTCTCGGGGACGTTCTTGCCGCAGGCGATGTAATCCAGGAAGACCAGGGGCTTTGCGCCGGCGCAGATGACGTCGTTGACGCACATGGCCACGCAGTCGATGCCCACGGTGTCGTGCTTGTCCATCAGCATGGCGATGCGGAGCTTGGTGCCCACGCCGTCGGTGCCCGAGATCAGCACCGGGCGGGAGATGCCGGTGCAATCCAGCTCGAACAGGCCGCCGAAGCCGCCCAGACCGCCGATGCAGTGCTCGTTCATGGTGCGGGCGACGTACTGTTTCATCAGTTCAACCGAGCGGTAGCCTGCGGTGATGTCCACGCCGGCGGCCTTGTAGCTCTCAGAATAACTCTTTTCCATGATCTTACTCTCCTAACTTTTTCTCGTCCTTGGGGCGGTCGTGCAGATGACGCTCGTGGATGTTGGTGGAAAGCACCTGATCCGGCTTGACGGCGTATTTGCCGGTGAAGCAGGCGGTGCAGAAACCGCATTTGGAGTTCTTGGCCAGCTGAACCACGTGCTCGGTGGACAGATAGCCCAGGGTGTCGGCGCCGATGATCTCATTGATCTCGGCCACCGTCCGGCCGGTGGCCACCAGCAGTTTCTGGTCGGGGATGTCGGTGCCGAAATAGCAGGGGTACTTGAAGGGGGGCGCCGAGACCCGGAAGTGGACCTCCTTGGCGCCGGCGTCCCGCAGCAGCTTGATGATCCGGGCCGAGGTAGTGCCCCGGACGATGGAGTCGTCGATCAGAACCACCCGCTTGTCCTTGACGGTGCTGGTGACGGCGTTCAGCTTGATCCGGACGCTGTTCTCACGCTGTTTCTGGCTGCCCTGGATGAAGGTACGGCCGATGTATTTGTTCTTGATAAAGCCGATGCCGTAGGGGATGCCGCTGGCCTCCGAGTAGCCCAGGGCGGCGTCCAGGCCTGAGTCGGGCACGCCGATGACCACGTCGGCCTCTACCGGGTGCTCCTCGGCCAGGAAACGGCCGGCCTGTTTGCGGGCCTCGTGGACCGAGCTGCCCTCGATGACGCTGTCCGGCCGGGCGAAGTAGATGAACTCAAAGACGCACATCTGGGTGTCCTTGCGGCCGCAGTGGTCCTTGACGCTCCGCAGGCCGTTGGCGTCGGCGATGACGATCTCGCCGGGCTCCACGTCCCGCAGGAAATCCGCGCCGGCGGCGTCCAGGGCACAGCTCTCACTGGCGAAGACGTAGCCGCCCCCCGGCAGGGTGCCGATGCACAGGGGCCGGTAGCCCCGGGGGTCCCGCACGGCGATCAGTTTGGTGGAAGACATAATCACCAGGCTGTAAGCGCCGTCCAGCTTGTCCATGGTGCGGCTGACGGCCAGCTCGATGCTGCCGCTCTTGAGCCGCTCCCGGGTGATGAGGTAGCAGATCACCTCGGTGTCCGAAGAGCCGTGGAAGATGGCGCCCTCATTTTCCAGCTCGGTGCGCAGCTGGATGGCGTTGGTCAGGTTGCCGTTGTGGCACAGAGCCATGGTGCCCCGGCCGTGGCGGACAATCATGGGCTGGGCGTTGGCCCGGATCCGGCTGCCGGCAGTGGCATAGCGGACATGGCCGGTGGCCATCCGGATCTCCGGCTTGGAGAGGCTGGCCAGCACCTGGGGGGTGAACACCTCGTTCACCAGGCCCAGATCCCGGTAGCCGCTGATGACGCCGTCGTCGTTGACCGCGATGCCGCAGCTCTCCTGGCCCCGGTGCTGGAGGGAATAGAGGGCCGAGTAGACGGCGGCGGTGACGTCCTCGGTGCCGGCTTTATCGTAGATACCAAAAACACCGCATTCCTCATGGAGCGGGTAGCTAAATTCAGACATTCTTACTCCTCTAAAACGTTTCTTCTCTCTGCTCGTTCGATCCTGCGGCGCTTACAGGGCGGCCAGCTCCCGCTGGAGCTTGGCCTCCTTGGCGGCGATCTCCTCGGTCATGTTGGCCCGCTCGGCCTCCAGCCGGGCCGCCAGGGCGTCGTCCGACAAAGCCAGGATCTGGGCGGCCAGCCAGGCGGCGTTTTTGGCGCCGTTCAGGGCCACAGTCGCCACGGGGATGCCGCTGGGCATCTGGACGGTGGCCAGCAGAGCGTCCAGGCCGTCCATGGCGCCGCCCTTCATGGGGATGCCGATGACCGGCAGGGTGGTGTTGGCCGCGAAAGCGCCGGCCAGGTGGGCCGCCATGCCGGCGGCGCAGAGGATCACCCCAAAGCCATTGGCCCGGGCGCTCTTGGCGAACTCAGCCGCGGCGGCCGGGGTCCGATGGGCCGAAAGGATGTGGGCCTCAAAGGGGATGCCCAGGGCCTTGAGCTGGGTGCAGGCACCCTTGACCACCGGCCAATCACTGTCCGAACCCATAATAACGGCAACTTTACGAATCATGCTGTTTACCTCCCTTTGCTGGGGGCCGGCGGGCGGCCCTGTTCAACAAAACAAAAAAGGCTGTGATGCAGCTACACCACGGCCTTATTTTTCCAACCCAATTTCAGCGGCGCGCCGCCCCGCAAGATACACGATGACCCCCAGAGCGCCTGCACACCCGCAGGCTGTGGAGATGAGCATCTTGTATCGCATAAAGCGCCCCCCGCAGAACCATGGTTGTATCGTTTTTCCGTCACAAAAACGCCCGAAGCGTTTGTGTACCATATACAGTTTACGGCAAAACATTTACTTTGCAAAGGCCGTTTGCGCAATTTCTCCCTTGTGTTCTCCCTGCCGAAAAAACCTTTCAGAAGTTTTGTGCATTTTCCCCAGGTATTTTCTTTTTAGTATGACTTTCTTTACAAATCTTTATTTTTTTGAAGAATTGGTAAAGTTCCGGTCAGGATTTCGGGGGCTCTCCCCCTCAGAAAATGATGTGGGCGGTGGTGGCCCCGGCGGCCCGGATCAGCTCGGCGGGGGCACAGCAGACCTGGGTGCCGATCCGCCCGCCGGAGACATAAATCTTCTCCTGGGCCAGGGCGCTCTCATCGAACACGGTGACGTACTGCTTTTTCATCCCCACGGGGCTGCAACCGCCCCGGACATAGCCGGTGACCTTATTGATATCGGCCACATGGATCATGGCCACGCTCTTCTCCCCCACGCTGCGGGCGGCGGCTTTCAGGTCCAGTTCGGCGGCCACCGGGATCACAAAGACGAAATAGTTCCGGCTGGCCCCCTGGGTCACCAGAGTTTTATAGACGCAGGCGGGGTCCTCGCCCATGCTGGCGGCCACGGTGACGCCGTCCACCGCCACCCCCTCCTGATGGGGGTATTCATGGGCGGTATAAGCCACCTTGGCCCGCTCGAGAATCCGCATTGCATTGGTTTTTGCTTCTTTTGCCATAGAAAAAACTTCCCTTCCTTCTCGCCCTATTGTACCACGTTTCGGGCGCAAAGAACAGGGGCGGCTTTCCTCTAAAATTCCAGGCAGAAAAATTTTCCTCTCCCTCTTGACTTCAGGACAATGAAGTGATATAGTAGCCTCACCACTTCAGGAAAGTGAAGCAACCTCCGACCGCGGCAAAGGGGCCGATGTTCTCCTGCACCGGGTCCACCGTATAGACAAGCAAGAGCAAAGGAGACACCGACCATGATTGTCATTCTGAAACAAGACGCCCCCGAGGCCCAGGTCCACGAATTCTGCCGTGAGCTGGAGGGGATGGGCTTTGCCATCAACGATTCCCGGGGCAGCGACACCCACATTCTGGGCCTGATCGGCGACACCAAGGCCATCGCCGAGAGCTGGATTCTGGCCAACCCCGTGGTGGAGACCGTCCGCCGGGTGTCGGAGCCCTACAAGAAGGCCAACCGCAAATTCCACCCCGACGACACGGTGGTGGATGTGGCAGGCGTCCAGATCGGCGGCGGGAACTTCGCCGTCATCGCCGGCCCTTGCAGCATCGAGAGCGAGGAACAGATCACCTACTGTGCCCAGCGGGTGAAAGCCGCCGGGGCCAGCCTGCTCCGGGGCGGCGCCTTCAAACCCCGGACCTCCCCCTACTCCTTCCAGGGGATGCGGGCCGAGGGGCTGGACCTGCTCAAGCTGGCCCGCCGGGCCACCGGCAGCCCCATCGTCACCGAAATCATGAACACCGAGCACCTGCCCCTCTTTGAGAATGTGGATCTGATCCAGGTAGGCGCCCGGAACATGCAGAACTTCGAGCTGCTGAAAGCCGTAGGCCGCCAGAAAAAACCGGTGCTGCTCAAGCGGGGCCTGGCCAACACCCTGGAGGAGCTGGTGATGAGCGCCGAGTACATCATGGCCGAGGGGAACGAAAACGTCATCCTCTGCGAGCGGGGCATCCGCACCTACGAAACCAGCATGCGGAACACCCTGGACCTGGCCGCCGTCTGTATGCTCCACAAGATGACCCACCTGCCGGTGGTGGTGGACCCCAGCCACGCCTGCGGCCAGGCCTGGATGGTCCCCCAGCTGGCCAAAGCGGCGGTGGCCGCCGGGGCCGACGGGCTGATGATCGAGGTCCACAACAACCCCGCTAAAGCCAAGTGCGACGGCGCCCAGAGCCTGACCCCGGACCAGTTCGACGAACTGATGGCCTTTATCGCCAAAGAGGTGGAGTTCTTCGGCAAGACCCTCAACTGACCCAGAGTATCCTCCCCCCCTGCGCTGCGGAGCCCGGCTTCGGGTTCCGCGGCGCTTTTTTTCGGTCCTGTTTTGTGCTATAATAGTTTAGATTTCCCCTGATGGAATCCATACTGTACAAAGAGGTTTAAAAGATGAAAGCTCATATCGCCCGCAACCAAAACGCCGGTGTGCCCATGGTGTTGGGTTGGAATCTCGCCCCCGGCGACCGTGGCGTCCTGGACGGGATGGCCCCCGCCTTCGGGATGAAGGTCGTTCCGGTCAGCCCGGCCGACGCAGGCCAGACGGTGGCCCAGCTGCTGGGCGAGGTGCCGGTGACGGCCCCCCGTACCCTGGTGCTGGAACCCGGCGCCTACCCGCCCGCCATCGTGCTGGCCAATTTCCGCAACAAAGATGTGGACACCCTGCTGGATCTTTTGAAAAACGCCAAGGTCAACATCCCCCTGAAAGCCGTGGTCACCCCCACCAGCCGCCGCTGGGTCTTTGGGGATCTGCTGGCCCATCTGGAGGAAGAGCACCGCGCCTACACCCAGCAGGCGGCCCCGACACAGGAGAATCTTTAATATGAAGATCAAACAAACGCTACTTTCCCTGGTGAGCCTTGTGCTCTGTGGCGCGCTGCTGGCGGGCTGTTCCAGCGCCCCCGCCTCCTCCGGTGTGCCGGACGAGGACGCCCAGCGGTACACCACCATTTTCTATGATGTGTTCGACACCGTCACCCAGGTGATCGCCTACTGCGATTCGGAGGAGGAATTCTCCCAGCAGATGGACGCCCTCCACGCAGACCTTTTGGAATATCACCAGCTGTACGACATCTACAACGACTACGAAGGGGTCAACAACATCAAAACCATCAACGACAACGCCGGCGTTGCCCCGGTCAAGGTGGATGAGAAGATCATCGACCTGCTGGAGCTGGCCATCGAGATGTATGACACCACCGGCGGCAAGATGAACGTGGCCATGGGCAGCGTGCTGGAGATCTGGCACAACTACCGGGAGGCCGCCGAGGCCGACCCCAGCGATGAGGACAACCTGCTGCCCACCCAGGCCGAGCTGGACGCCGCCGCCCAGCACTGCGACATCAACGACGTGATTATTGACCGGGAGGCGGGCACCGTCTATCTGGCCGACCCTGAGATGTCCCTGGATGTAGGCAGCGTGGGCAAGGGCTACGCCGTCGAGATGGTCTGCCAGGCGGCCCAGGCCCGGGGCCTGATCAGCGCCTCGGTGAGCGTGGGCGGAAACCTGCGGGCCATCGGCCTGAAACCCGGCGGCAAACAGTGGACCGGCGGGGTGGAAAACCCCTGGGAGTCCTCGATCTATTACACCGCCGATTCCTCCCTGGTGGCTGCCGTCTATACCAGCGACCAGGCCCTGGTCACCAGCGGCGACTACCAGCGGTTCTATGTGGTGGACGGGGTGCGCTACCACCACCTGATCGACCCCGATACCCTCTGGCCCGCCACCTACTTCGACAGCGTCACCATCCTCTGCCCTGATTCGGGGCTGGCGGACTGCCTGTCCACCGCCCTGTTCTGTTCCTCTCTGGAAGAGGGCCAGGCGCTGGTAGAGTCCCTGGACGGGGTCGAAGCCCTCTGGTGCACCACCGACGGCCAGCTGGTCTATTCCAGCGGGTTCCAGAATCACGCGGTGGAGTCCTGACCATAAACCAATTACAAAAAGCCCGCGGCCCTTCTCCGTAATGGGAGAAAGCCGCGGGCTTTCTTTGTAAACAGACTAGCTGAATAGTTTTTTCTTGTTGTGCATATAGACCGAGAGCACCAGCCCCACGCAGATATACAGCATCAGCACCGAGCTGCCGCCGGCGGAGTAGAAGGGCAGGGTCACGCCGATGACCGGCAGCACCCGCAGGTTCATCCCCACGTTGACGGTGATCTGGGCCAGAAGCGCCCCGCCGATGCCCGCGCAGATATAGCTGCCCAGCAGATCCTCGCTGCGGGCCCCCACCACAAAGGTCTTGATGATCAGGGTGAAGAGGATGCCCAGCACCAGTACGCAGCCCACAAACCCCATGGCGTTGCCGATCCAGCAGAAGATAAAATCGTTGTGGGCGTTGGGGACGCTGTAATAGGTGCCGTCAAAGAGTCCGTTGCCGAAGATCCCTCCCGCGCCGATGGCGATCTCGCCCTTTTGCTGCTGGTAGATGATGTTCTTCCAGACTTCCTCGCTGGGGGCCCAGCCCGAGGTATTCTCGGGGTCGATGACCGCCAGAATCCGGTACCACTGGTAGCTCTTGCCCACCTTGTCGCTGAAAAAGCCGAAGGCAATGGCCACCGCGCTGATGCCGGCCGCCAGGGCCGAGACAATATACTTCCAGCTCAGGCCGGCGGCGAACATCATGCAGCAGCCGATAAAGCCGTAGATCAAAGCCGTGCCGTCGTCGCCCTGGATGTGAATGATCCCCATGGGAACCAGAAGATGGAGCAGAAGTTTGCCCAGCTCTTTGGGCTCGTTGATCCGGTGCCGCACGTTGTTCAGGTGCATGGCAAAGGTCAGGATAAAACTGATCTTGGCCAGCTCGGTGGGCTGGAAGGTAAAGCCCGCCAGCTTGTACCAGGAATAGTTGTCGGTGTCTCCGGCGTTGTAGCCGATGGTCAGGGGGCCGATGGTCACGTTTCGGATCACCAGGGTGGGCAGGACCAATCCCCAGGTAAAAACCACATGGAAGGGCCAGACCTTGACCAGGTTGCGGTAGTCGATGTTGGAGAGGATGATGGCCGCGATCAGGCCAATCCCGGCGGCGGCCGCCTGGACCAGGGCTTTGCGGTAGTCGCCCACCCCCACAATCTGGCCGGTGATCTCGTCCAGATCAAAGCCGCTGCCCTGTTCCGCCGCCCAGGAAGCCAGGGTCAGCACCGCCAAACCGCTGCTGAGCAGACAGAGGATCAGGTAGAATTTATCCGTCCGTTTCATGTATGTTTGAACGCCTTTTAGCAAAAAAGCACCACCTTTCGAGTTCTTATCCGGGTACAGTATAGCGCAGTTGGGCGGCGGGCGCAAGATTGTGACCAAGGTGTGACAGCTTTGCAAAATAAAATCGGTCAGCTTGACAAACCCCAACCGGGCTCCTACAATGGGAATACCTAACAAAATCTTGACAAAAGACCCTCGGGTCTGCTTTGGGAGGGTGAAATCATGCATTTCTTACATTCTGTCCATTTACGCCGTTTTGTCAGCGCGTTGTGCGCGCTGTCTTTGTTTGTGGGGGTTATGTCCCCCGTGTCCGCCTTTGCAGCAGAAGCTGAAACGGAACCGGCCGGTGAGCTGACCATGGCCCAGGCCCAGGAGATGGAGCAGGCCGACCAGGCCATCACCGGCCTGACCGAAAGCGCCGAATACGCCGCCATGTCCCAGGAAGAGCGCCAGGCCGCCGCGGCCGCCCAGCTGGAAGAACTGGCCAGCCAGAATCTGATCCTGTCGGATTCTATTTATTATGACGAAGAAAACGGGATGTATTCCTTCAGCTACACCTGCGGTGTTTGGGGCGGTTTGACCGTCGCGGACTATGACGACGACAGCGAGCAGCTGGCCCTGCCCCTGACGGAGGAAGGCGCCGACATGCTGGCCGGCACCAACAGCTACCTGGGCAACGCCATGATCTACTACGCCTTTGACGACACGGTGAACAGCACCCGCTACCCCAACTACGTTTATATGCAGAGCTACTGGAACGAGCTGGGCCTGCAAACCGATCTGGACAGCGAGGTCACCGTCCGGGATCTGCGGCACATGGACGACTACGATCTGTGTATCCTCAGCGCCCACGGCCTGTACTATACCTACACTTACAATTATCTCTTTTTCTGGGAGAAGAGCGAGACCGCTCCGGTCGTTATCCTGATGGAGGAATCCAACCTTTGGAAGGATCTGAGCTATGCGGTGGATCTGCTCTGCCACCGGGTGATTAAGATCGACGGCAAGTACAGCGTGCTGCCCTCTTTCTTCCGCAGCGCCTACTCCGGCGGCAAGCTGGAGGGCACCATCGTCTTCTCGGAGGCCTGTGAGTTCATGGGCGTCGAAAACCACGTCGATTTCACCATGGGAGATGCCCTGCTCCAGGGCGGAGCCGAGGCGGTCATCGGGTATGTCAACACGGTTTACACCATCTATTCCCGGAACCTGGTTTGGGACACGGTCAACCAGATGATTATGGGCAAGACCATTCGGGAATCTCTGGAACATGCGGTGGCCACCTATGGATACGACGACATTGAATGGTATCTGTCCCAGGGCGGATTGTTCCCCCACCGGGTTGCCGCCTATCCTGTTCTGGGCGGCAACTGGGACGCCACCCTCTACCCCACCGGGGATGTAACCATCGACGCAGCCTAAACATCGGCGGAGATTGCACTTTTCTACAAATTATATTATACTGGAATGCGGCGGCACCCTTGTGCTGCCGCATTTCTGTTATCATCTCTGCCAAGTGAGGAAAACGCTTATGGCTGAATTTATCACCCATTCCCGCGCGGAGACGGTGGCGCTGGGCCGGCGGATGGCCGGCGTCCTGGCCCCCGGCACCCGTGCGGTGTGCTATCCCGGTATGGAGGGAGATCTGGTGAAGGCGGGCGCTGTGCCCTGCATGGAGGAGCCCTACGTGGTGGACGGCCACCTTATCACCGGCCGGGCCGCCGGGTCCAGCTTTGACTTCGGCCGAAGGGCTGGGCTGCACCGACCCGGTCAGCAGCCCCACCTTTGCCATCGTGAATTACTACCGGGGCCCCCGGCCCCTGGCCCATTTTGACCTCTACCGCATCTCCACCGAGAACGACCTGTGCGCGGCAGGCTTTTACGACTATCTGGACCAGGGGGCCATTGTGGCCGCCGAGTGGAGCGAAAATCTGGCGGACCTGCTGGCCCTGGAACACCCCATCCGGGTGGACATCCAGCGGCTGGACGACACCACCCGCCGCATCACCATCGAGGGGGTAACGCTATGAATATTCTGGCCGTGGACACCGCCGGCAAAACCGCCGGTGTCGCTCTGATGCAGGACGAGCGGCTGCTCTATGAATGCTATCTGGACGGGGGTCTGACCCACAGCGAGACTTTGCTGCCCCTGATCGACCACTGCCTCAAACTCTGCGGGATGACCTGCGCCGACATTGATCTCTATGGCGTCAACGCCGGGCCGGGCAGTTTCACCGGGCTTCGGATCGGGCTGGCCGCTGTCAAGGGTCTGGCCTTCCCCCGGGAGACTCTCTGCGCCCCGGTCTCCACCCTGGAGGCGCTGGCGGCGGCCCATGTGGGCGAGGGCACCGTCCTCTGCGCCCTGGACGCCCGCCGGGCCCAGGTGTACAGCGCCGCCTTCGACCTGGCCACCCATCAGCGGTTGATGGAAGACGACGCTCGGGCGGTGGACGACCTGGCCGATTTTGCAGAAAATTGCAAAAAGCCCCTCTTTTTTGTTGGTGATGGCGCTGCTCTGTGCTATAATAAATATGGTCAGCTGCCCGGCGTTCTGCCGGTGCCCCCGGCTTTGACGGGGGGCCGCGCGGCAGCGGTGGCCCTGGTGGCCCGCCGGATGGCGCTGGCCGGGCAGGCTGTTCTGCCCGAGGCCCTGCTGCCGGACTACCACCGGCTGAGCCAGGCCGAGCGGGAGCGGGCAGCCCGTCTGGCTGCGGAAGAAAAAGCCGCAGCCCCCACAAACTGAACGGAGAAAGGATCATCTGTTATGGCAAACCCCATCGCACTCGCCGCCGACCATGGCGGCTTTGAACTGAAGGAGGCGGTCAAGGCCCATCTGGAGGAAAAGGGGATCGAATACATCGACTTCGGCACCCACAGCACCGCCAGCGTGGACTACCCCGACATGGCTCTGCCCGCCTGCGACGCCGTGGTTTCGGGCCAGTGTGACAAGGCGCTTTTGTTCTGCGGCACCGGCGTTGGCATCAGCATGGCCGCCAACAAGGTCAAGGGCATCCGCGCCTGCTGCTGCTCGGACAGCTTCAGCTGCGAGTATACCCGCCGTCACAACGACGCCAACGCCCTGTGCATGGGCGGCCGGGTCATCGGCCCGGGGCTGGCCTGCCAGCTGGTGGATCTGTTCCTTTCCACCCCCTTCGAGGGCGGGCGCCACATTGGCCGGATCGCCAAGCTGACCGCCATCGAAAACCGCTGAATCATTGTCTGTTCCCTTTTCAATTCATAAAGATAGATCGCACCAAAGGAGAGTGTAGTTATGACGCCCATGATCGTTGACCACCCCCTGCTGCAGCACAAGATCAGCCTGCTGCGCAACAAGCAGACCGGCACCAAGGAGTTCCGCGACCTCGTCAGCGAGATCGCCACCCTGCTGTGCTACGAGGCCACCCGTGACCTCCCGCTGGAAGAAGTCGAAATCGAGACGCCCATCACCATGGCGCGGACCAAGGTTCTGGCCGGCCGCAAGCTGGCTCTGGTTCCCCTGCTGCGGGCCGGTATGGGTATGCTGGACGGCATGCTCTCGCTGATCCCGGCGGCTAAGGTCGGCTTTATCGGCCTGTACCGTGACGAGACCACCCTCAAGCCGGTGGAGTACTTCTGCAAGCTGCCCGCCGACATCGCCGAGCGGGACGTCCTGGTTCTGGACCCCATGCTGGCCACCGGCGGCAGCGCCGTGGCAGCCATTGACTTTTTGAAGGGCCACGGCTGCCGGAACATTGTGATGATGAATGTCATCGGCTGCCCCGAGGGTGTGAAGGCGGTGCAGGAGGCCCACCCGGATGTGGAAATCTACCTGGCAGCCCTGGATGAGCGGCTGAACGAGCACGCCTACA
>OERZ01000026.1_pt1 | contig 33712 bp, 30 predicted proteins | sample 1540151 | NCBI WGS metagenome assembly OERZ01 (sample SAMEA3891880, study PRJEB23780) | metagenome | biome: terrestrial biome; feature: animal house; material: Caecal content | place: Italy | collected 2015-05-05 | reverse complement strand
GATTTTACAGGCTTCATCACATATTTATCGGCATAACTAATTACCCGGCATTAAAGACGTTAGACCGATGTCGGTCTAACGTCTTCAATGCACACTGACGTATGTTTTAAAAAGTAAAGGAGACATTTTATGAGTAATAACAATACTGCTGCAAATCCCACTGTCCCGGAAACAAACGGGGACCTGCCTTTCAAGCTGGATGTGCGTGTCCGGCCTATCGCTCCTATGGGAAACCTGCTGGCCTACGCCAACGTCACCATCGGGGGCTGTTTTAAGATCGACGGCTTTCGGATCTGTTCCGGCGAAAAGGGGCTGTATGTCAATATGCCCTCCACCCAGGACAACAAAGGGAACTGGAGGGATGTCTGCTGGCCGGTGACGGCGGATTTTCGCCGCCAGCTCAATGAGGCGCTGATTGAAGGATACGGCGCGGCTATTGAAAACCTGCAGGCGACTTTGGAGGCTACGAAAGGCGCCGCGGAAAAGCCTTCGCTGACCGGGGCGCTGAAAGAGAACGCCGGTAAAGTGAAAAGCCAGCCGGTGAAGGCAGCCGCCGCCAAAGACGGTCCCTCCCGCTGATGCCGGAGACTAAAAAATACGGGATCATCTATGCGGACCCTCCCTGGCGTTACGATATGAAGCGGGGCCACGGGGTTGCAGAAAACCACTATCCCACAATGAGTATTGAAGAAATCTGCGCGCTTCCGGTTGCGGACCTTGCGGCCAAGGACAGCGCGCTTTTTCTTTGGGGTACATTTCCCCAGCTTAAAGAAGCGTTCCGTGTCATAGACGCCTGGGGATTCCAGTATAAAACGCTGGCCTTCCTGTGGCTGAAACAAAACCGCAAAGCTGATACCTGGTTTTACGGCATGGGGTTCTGGACGCGCTCTAACGCGGAGGTGTGCCTTCTGGCTACCCGCGGCCATCCCAAACGGCAGAGCGCCGGAATCCATCAATTTGTCATTTCCCATATCGAGCAGCACAGCAAAAAACCGGATATTGTGCGGGATAAGATCGTCAAGCTGATGGGCGACCAGCCCAGGGTAGAGCTTTTTGCCCGTCAGAAAACGCCGGGATGGGATGTCTGGGGCAATGAGGTCGATTGCACCATCACCCTCCCGGAGAGAAAGGAGGAAATTTGAGTTTGGAACAGGAAGCGAAACGGTTGCTGATGGAGCGCTTGGATGACTGCCTGAAAGTCCATGCGGATTTGCTGGACTCACAGGACATTGGCAGTATTTATGAGCTGCAGGATCTCGCCCAGCTTCATTACTATTTGAAAGTGGAACATCCTTTTACCCCGGCAGAGGTGGAAGCTCTGCTGTCGTTTCAGGACCCGTTGGAAGTTGCCCGCTGGTGCAAAGAGGAAAACACCCATACCCACAGCTTTCCTATTTGCGAACTGTTGGAGAAAATCGGCGCATACCATAAATTTGACCGGTTTCCTCCGGCCCAGGCAGATCCAAAAGCAGAACTGATAAAACGCCTGGGCCAGAATTATTTTGCCTACATGGAAAAGCTGGATTCTCTCAGTACGGGCGCGCTGGTCGCAAACGCGAGGGAAATTGCGACTGTCCAGGAAGTTTATACCTATCTGGCCGAACACTATACCTTTCAGCCGGGAGAAGCCGAACTGCTGCTCCGGCTGGATGACCCTTTGGGCTATATATCCGGCAGATGGCCCCAAAATGTCTACGATACCTTTCCTGTGGAAGATAAAGTTGCGGAAGATATTTGGGAACTATCACAGGAGGCGGAACCTTTGCAGCTCCAGGAGAGCGGTTCCGTGAAAGACCGGCTGCAAAAGGCTATTGAACAGAGTTCACGCATGGGTGATCCTGATAAAAAGCCGCACCACGAGAAAGAGCGGTAAAGCGCAAAATATGGATTGTTCCTGCCCTTTTTTACAGCGGCAGGCGTTTGAAGGAAAGAAGGTGATTTTTTGCCCTATGTGCCAGTTCCAAAAGATTTGACGAAGGTTAAGACCAAAGTTGCCTTTAATCTGACGAAAAGGCAGCTTATTTTTTTCAGCATTGCCGGGGCGGTTGGCCTGCCGGTGTATTTTCTCACCCGCACGGCGATTGGGAATACCGCTTCGGTGCTTTTGATGATCGGGCTGATGATGCCCTTTTTCTTTATGGCAATGTATGAGCGTGACGGCCAGCCCGCGGAGAAGATTCTGAAAAATATGATCCGCCACCGCCTGTGGCCGGAGACGCGCCCATATAAAACCCGGAACTTTTATAAAATCATGTCGAAGAAGGAGGAAATAAGTATTGCCAAAAACCAAACAGCAGGAAGCGCAGGAAAAGCGCCTGCAGGCAAACATCCAGCAGGCGCGAAAAAACCGGTCCGCAGTAAAAAAGGCCGGTAAAAAATCTGGGCCTCATGCAAAGCCGCCTGGCAAGGGCGGCTTTTTCAGCGGAGTAAAGCGGGACGCGCCGCAGACAGCCCAGCAGACGATCCCCTACCGGGAGATCTATAAGGACGGGATCTGCCGCGTCAATGATAAGCTGTACACCAAGACCATTCAGTTTTTCGATATTAACTACCAGCTTGCCCAGGCGGACGATAAGGCGCAGATTTTCGAGAATTACTGTGATTTTCTCAATTACTTTGATTCTACGATCAGCGTCCAGCTCACCTTTATCAACCAGCGGGCCAATATGCAGGACTTTTCCAAAAGCATTGCGATCCCGCCCCAGGGGGACGAGTATGACGACATCCGGCGTGAATATGCGGAAATGCTCAAAAATCAGCTTGAAAAAGGAAATAACGGCCTTGCCAAACGGAAGTATATCACCTTTGGCATTGAGGCGGACGACCTGCGTACCGCGAAAATGCGCCTGGAGCGTGTGGAAGCGGATGTGCTGAACAACTTTAAGACCCTGGGCGTCCAGGCGGTCCCGTTAAGCGGGCTGGAACGGCTGGAGCTTCTGCACAGCCAGCTCCACCCAAGCGGCCAGGAAAAATTTAAGTTTGCCTGGAGCGACCTTGCCAAAACCGGCCTTTCCACAAAGGATTTTATCGCGCCCACCAGTTTTACCTTCTCTAAGGATGGCAAGACCTTCCGCATTGGGGAGTATTCCGGCGCCATGTCCTTTTTGCAGATCTTAGCGCCGGAGCTGACGGACCGGATGCTGGCCGAATTTCTGGACCTGGACGACGCAGTGACGGTCAACCTGCATATCCAGTCCATCGACCAGGCCACAGCGATCCGCAATATCAAGCGGAAAATGAGCGACCTGCAGAAAATGAAGATCGAGGAACAGAAAAAGGCGGTGCGGGCCGGATATGATATGGACATCATTCCCACGGACCTTGCCACCTACGGGGAGGAAGCCCAAAACCTGCTTCAAGATCTGCAATCCCGGAATGAGCGTATGTTTTTGGTAACGGTGCTGGTACAGAACATCGCCCCGAAAAGGCAAAAGCTGTTCAGCGACATTATGGCTGCCTCCGGTATTGCCCAAAAGTATAACTGCGCGCTGAAACGCCTGGACTACCAGCAGGAACAGGGCCTTATGTCCTCTCTGGCGCTGGGCCAGAACCAGATCGAGATCCAGCGGGGCCTCACTACCAGCAGCACCGCTATTTTCGTACCCTTTACCACCTGCGAACTGTTCCAGGATGGGCAGGCATTGTATTACGGACTCAACGCCATTTCCTCAAACCTGATTATGGCGAACCGCAAGCTGCTGAAAAACCCCAATGGATTGTTTCTTGGCACGCCCGGCTGCTTTGCCGGTGATACCCGGATTCTTTTGGCAGACGGCAGCGCTGCCTCCTTTGAGGAACTGCTGGCGCGCGGTGTAGAGGAAATCGAGGTCAAGACTTTTGATGATGAAACCGGGCAGGTTATCACTGCCATGGCGCGGGATATTCGCATTGAGAAATATGCGGATGTCTTAAAGCAGATCACGTTGGAGGACGGCACCACTTTCCGCTGTACGGAAAGCCATCTCATTATGGATGACGCCGGGGAGTACATGCAGGCGGTGGATGTGAAGGAAGGCCAGAAATTGAGCGGCGGCCATACCGCGGTGCGGGTATCAGTGCTGAAACTGCCCCAAAAAGTGCCGGTGTATGACCTGACCGTCCCCCGCTATATGAATTTCCTGCTGGAAAACGGGCTGGTCGTCCACAACAGCGGAAAATCTTTCAGCGCCAAGCGCGAGATCGTCAACGTGTTCCTGCTGACGGATGATTCCATTATTATCGCGGACCCGGAAAATGAATATGGCCCGCTGGTAAAACGCTTTGGGAAACAGGGGCAGGTCATTGACCTTTCGCCCACTTCCTCCAACTATATCAATCCGCTGGACATCAACCTGGATTACAGCGATGACGAGAACCCCATTACATTAAAGAGCGATTTTGTCCTCTCTTTGTGTGACCTGATTATCGGCGGCAAGGATGGGCTTACCCCTATCGAGAAAACCATCATTGACCGCTGCACCCGCCTGGTGTACCGGGATTACCTGCAGGACCCCCGCCCGGAGAATATGCCAATCCTGGGGGACCTGTATGAACTGCTTCGCAAGCAGAGCGAGCCGGAGGCCCAGAATATCGCTACTGCCCTTGAAATCTATGTCAACGGCAGCTTAAATGTGTTTAATCATAGGAGCAACATCGACATGGACAGCCACCGCGTCCTGTGCTTCCAGCTTAAATCCCTGGGCAAAGCCTTGAAAGAGATCGGGCTTCTTATCATGCAGGACGCTGTGTGGAACCGCGTTACCGCCAACCGGGAGAAGCATAAAACGACCTGGTTCTATATTGATGAATTTCATCTCCTGCTCAAAGGCCAGACCGGTGCTTTTTCTGTTGAGATCTGGAAGCGTTTCAGAAAATGGGGCGGGATTCCGAGCGGCCTGACACAAAATGTGAAGGACCTGCTGGCCTCCCGTGAGATCGAGAACATCTTTGAAAACTCGGATTTCATCTACATGCTGAACCAGGCCCAGGGCGACAGGCAGATTCTGGCGAAACAGCTTGGGATCAGCCCGACGCAGCTTTCCTATGTGACCCACAGCGGCCCCGGCGAGGGTCTTTTGTTTTTCGGAAATGTGATTATCCCCTTTGTCGATCACTTCCCGAAGGACACCAGCCTGTATCAGATCATGACGACCCGCCCGGAGGAAGTCGCGGAGGCCGGGACGTGATAACCTTCTTCACCGCCTGGCGTATGGGAGGTGATGCAGTTGCCAAGGGATGAAGAATTTAGGGCAAAGGAAAAGAAATTCCACAAAATGACCCGTGACGGGCTGGTGGAACGGGGCGCTGCTTCCGGCGAGGAAACCCGTATCAGCGGCCGGGAGCAGGATTTTGATCTGCGGCAGGCAAGGGATTCTCCTGACTCTTTGGAGGACCTTTCAGCCAAAGCCCGCCACACCCGGCAGCAAAGGCCGAAAGACGGAGACACCCCGCAGGCGGAGCCGGTGGAAAATGAGGATGCTTCCCCTTTGGAGGATTCGCGGCCACAGTCCCGTGAGGATGCCCCGCGGGAGGAACCACGGGAAAAGCCCGGCAGTCGGCATACCCGTTATCAGCAGAAGTTTTCCGAGTCCAGCAGCGCCAGTGAAGCGGCCGCCGAGCAGCCCCGCACCTCGAAACTTCAATTTGCCGAGGATGAACTGCCGCCGGATGCCCCCGGCAAAAAGCTGGTGAAGGCCCGGCAGAAGGCGGAACGGACCGCCCGGAAGCTGGAACAGGCCGAAGGCAATCTTCCGGCCAGGCGGAAACTGCGGCTGGAGGTGGAGCCGGACGCTGCCACCGGCAACGCCAAACGGCGCTTAAAATTTGAAAAAGAGGTGATTTCCCAACAGGAACACATAAAAGGCGCCAAGCCTCTGCGCCCGGTAAAAAAAGGCGCAAACGCGGCCATTGGATATGCCCACAAGAAGATCTATGAGAATGAGCATGAAAACGTGGGCATTGAGGCGGCCCACCGCACAGAGCTGGTGGCGGAGGGAGGGCTTCGCGCCCTGAACCACCGCCGGAAAACCGCCCCTTACCGCAAAGTGGCCCGGCTGCAGAAAAAGACGGTGAAAACCCGCGCAAGGGCGGCTTACCAGCAGGCCCTTCACGACAACCCCAAGCTGCAGAGCAATGTGTTTTCCCGCATGTGGCAGAAGCACCGCTTAAAAAGGGAGTACGCCAAGGCCGCCAGGACCGCCCGGCGCACCGGGCAGGCTGCCGGGAAAACGGCCGCTGTCACGAAAAAAGCCGGAGGTGCGGTTGGGCGTTTTGCCAGCCGCCACCCAGCCCTTTGCCTGATGGCGGCGCTCCTGTTTTTGATCGTTGTCCTGATTTTTTCCCTTTTTTCTTCCTGTTCCAGCATAGGGACAGGCGGTGCCGGCGCGATTGCGGCGTCCAGCTATACCGCGGAAGATCAGGACATCAACAATGCCGAGCTGGTTTATACGGAGTGGGAAACCGACCTGCAGATGCAGATTGACAATGCCGAAGCGGACCACCCCGGCTACGATGAATACCGTTACCATGTGGGCAATATCGGGCACAACCCCTTTGAGCTGATGGGATTCCTTACCGCGTCCTATCAAGCCTTCCAGTATGAGGATGTTGAGGCGGTGCTGCAGGAACTTTTTGCCGAGCAGTATTCCCTCGAATTTGTGGAGGAAGTGGAGACCCGCACCCGCACGGAAACCCGGACGGACCCCAGTACCGGCGAGACTTATGAGGTAGAAGTGACCTACGAGTGGCGGATTCTCAATGTCAACCTGACGGCCAAATCCTTTACGGACGTGATCGCCGCCCGTATGGACACGGAACAGGCCCAGCTTTTTAATATCCTGATGATGACGAAGGGCAACCGCCAGTATGTCTCCAACGTGTTTGGCGATACCAACTGGCTCCCTTATGTCACAAGCTACTATGGCTACCGCGTCCACCCCATCAGCGGAGAAAAGAACTATCATAAGGCGGTGGATATTGGGATGCCCCAGGGCACGGAGATTTTGGCCGGGCATGACGGCGTGGTAACGCAGGCCGGGGAAGCAGGCAGCTACGGGCTGATCGTGGTGCTGGAGGGCGACATGGAGGACGGAAGGACCCTTACCACAAAATACGCCCACTGCTCCGAGCTGCTGGTATCTGCCGGGCAGGAAGTCAAACAGGGGGATGTCATTGCCAAAGTGGGCAGCACCGGTGATTCCACCGGGCCGCACCTTCACCTGGAAGTGCTGGTGGATGGGCAGTACCTTAATCCCCTGTATTTTGCCGATACCGGCGACCATACCGGAACCAGCCTGATCCCTGGAAGCGTGGGCGGGCCGGAAATCCCCGCATATCCCGGCGCTCCTATGGGCGATGGCGATTATGCGGCGCTGATTACGGAGGCGCAGAAACATCTCGGAAAGCCTTATGTGTTCGGCGCTTCGGGACCAAACAGCTTTGATTGCAGCGGCTTTGTTTCCTATGTCCTCAATCAGAGCGGTGTTGCCAGTGTGGGACGCTCCACAGCCCAGGGGCTTTTTAACATGAGTACCCCTGTTTCCAGAGAAAACGCCCAGCCGGGAGATCTGATCTTCTTCACCGGCACCTACTCGGCGGGTACGCCTGTAACCCATGTAGGTATCTATATCGGCAACGGGCAGATGATCCATGCCGGGGACCCGGTACAGTATGCCAATATCAATACGTCCTACTGGACCGAACATTTTTACGCATTTGGGCGTATCTCAACCAATTAAAGATCGGAGGTAATAAATTGAATCCCAAAATTGACAAACTCGCAAGGGATATAGAAAAAACGGAAAAGAAAATCGCAGACCTGCAAAAAAAGCTGGAGCTTTTCAAAGAGGAAAAGACCCGGCTGGAGAACGAGGATTACGGCGATATTGGCCGTGATTTCCACCTGACCCCGAAGGAGCTGGCGGAATTTTTGAAGGCGCACAGGGCTGGGACCCTTACGGTCCCGGAGGGCGCCCCTCCTGCGGGAGAACAGGAGGCCGGCCATGAAGAATAAAGTGAGGAATGTTCTGGCGGCGCTTGTGCTTTGCATGAGCGCCGTTGTCCTGCCTGTCACCGCTTACGCTTCCACGGGCAGCGATACCACGCCGCCCACCCTTACCGCGGCCTTAAAGGACGATAAGCTGGCGGTGGAGGCCAGCGATGATATGTCCGGCGTGGAGGCGGTGTATGTGGACGGGACCCGGATCAACAGCCTTGTCAACGGCAAGGGGACCGTGGCCTTGAAGGATTACGCCGGGGACGGCAAGGAAGTGACGGTTTACGCGGTGGACTATTCCGGCAACCGCTCCAAAGAGGTAAAGCTGGTTAACCCTTATTATGAGGAACCGGCGCAGACCCAGGCGGCTTCCTCTGCCGCGCCCCAATCTTCCAGTGGGGAAACACAGGCTGCGCCTTCCCAAACGCCCGCGCCTTCTCCTTCATCAAACAATGCTTCCGGCAATTCGGAAAGCAGCCAGGCCGCCGAGACCCCTTCGGCCTCCCAGGAAGAAACAGGGGCTTCTTCTGAAAGCTCTGATACGGAGGACGAAACGGAATCGGCTGTGCCGGAAGGGGTATTTACCCCGGAAGGCACCGGCACGGTCCTGGACTCAGCCACCGGGCAGGAAGATGATAAGCAGTTTTATACCATCACCACCGCGGACGGAAATGTGTTTTACCTTATCATTGACGGGAAGCGGGATTCGGAAAACGTCTACTTCCTGAATGGCGTTACGGAGGAAGATCTGCTCTCCCTGGCCCAACAGGATAATGGCAGCGAAAGCGCCATTGAGGTTGTCACCTGCAACTGTACGGAAAAATGCGAGGCGGGCGCGGTGAATACCGATTGCCCGGTCTGCAAAAATGACCTGAACGGCTGCCTGGGGAAAGTAACGGAAGAACCGGCGCCGGAGGAAACCGAGCAGCCGGAAGCCGAGACGGAGAAATCCGGCGGCAATAGCGGCATGATTATCTTCCTGGTGATCGCTCTTGCGGCCGCTGGCGGGCTGGGCTATTACTTCAAGATCGTACGCCCGAAACAGCAGGCGGCTATGGACGAGGACGAGTTTGAGGATGACGGTTACGGTGAAGATGATGAAACCAACGAGGCATACGGGGAACCGGATTACCTTACCGAAGATGATTTTGACGACAAGGACAGCAAATAAGGCTGTCCTTTATTTTTAAGAAAGCGAGGATTTTTCATGGAGAAAACAAAAACGTGCCGCCGCGGTCTGAAACGGCTGCTGGCCTTTCTTCTCAGCGCGCTGTGCCTCCTGGGGCTGCTGCCTATGTCTGCCTTTGCCATGGAGCCGGGGCAGACGGCAAGCTCCTGGCTGGGCGATCAGTATGTGGGTTCTGACGGGCAGCATTACTACTCGCCCGCACCCTACACCTACCTGGTCTACAATTCCGATGGGACTATGGATGTACGCACCAGCTCCGGCGGCAGCGCTTACCGCCACTATATGCTGACCGTTTCCGATGGGACCAGCCATCAGGTTTATTGTGTGGAGAGCGGGATTCCCTACAATACCTCTGATAACACCTATACATCAGAGAGCGGGACGAACAGCCAATACTTAAACCTGCTTCCTGCCGAAGCCAGACGAGGCATTACCCTGACGGCGATCTATGGCTGGAAGCCGGGCGCAAGCCTTCCGGTCTCCGGTATCAATGAGGATGACTATAAGATGGCAACCCAGATCATTCTCTGGGAGTACCAGCAGCAGCTCCGCAGCGACCCATACAGCCGCCACGGGAACGGCCATGCGTCAGCGGATCAGTATTACAGCGTGATCGCCGGGCGCCCCGCGGAAAAAGCGTACAACTGGATCTTGGAGCAGGTAGCTTCCCATTCCACGGTCCCCTCTTTTACTTCTTCCAGTAAAGACGGGGCGCCGGAACTGGAACTGAAATGGGATTCGGAACAGAGGGTTTATACCCTGACCGTTACCGATACGAATAACCTGGGGATTGACCTGGATCTGCTTTCCGGCAGCGGCGTGTCTGTCACAAGGAACGGCAATCAGTATACCTTCACAAGCAAGGATATGATTATGGACCCTGTGACCTTTGAATTTCGGAAAGATATTCCGGTTGCCAATGATATGCTGATCTGGGGCAGGCCCGGCTACCAGACCATGATGACCGGAGCCAGTGACCCGGTATCATTTTTTGTAAAGATCAAGACAGAAACTTATGGTACCGCAAAACTTGTCAAGACCAGCGAGGACGGCATTGTGTCCGGGATTTCCTTCAACATTTCCGGTACGGATCTTCTTGGGAATGAAATCAATGAGAATGTAACAACCGGGGAAAACGGGCAGATTGAAAAGGAGCTCCTTCCCGGCACTTATCTTGTGACAGAAATCCCGGTTGACCGCTATGTGACACCTGCCTCGCAGTATGTCACCATTGAAAGCGGCCAGACTTCCACCGTCCATTTCAGCAACATTTTGAAGAAATTCCGTGTCCATGTGGTAAAGAGCGATGCAGATACGGGAACGGCCCAGGGAGACGCGACCCTCGCCGGAGCAACTTATGGGATCTATAACAACGGTGAACTGGTCGATACCTATACCACGGATGCAGACGGCAGCTTTATGACCCGTTACTATGTATGCGGGGACGCCTGGACGATCCGTGAAATCTCCCCCAGCACCGGGTATCTGCTCAACGAGACTGTCTACGAAGTCGGCGCTTCTCCTTCCCTGTATGAGATTGAGCTGAATACAGCGGAAAGCCAGGTCACAGAAACGGTGATCTATGGGAACATCCAGCTTGTGAAGCATACCGATGAGACGGACCCGGATGTGCCGGAAGATGAAAACACCGAGGAACCCAATGAGGGTGTGGTGGAACGCCCGGAGGAAGGAGCAGTATTTGAGATTTACTTAAAAGCCGCAGGCAGCTATGACAACGCGAAGGAAAGCGAGCGCGACCTGCTCACAACGGACAGCGACGGATTTGCCGCTTCCAAACAGCTCCCTTACGGGCACTATACCGTACATCAGGTTGCCGGTGAGGACGGGAAAGGATTTGTGCCGGACTTTACAGTCTTTATTTCTTCCAATGGGGAAACGTACAGCTATATCCTGAACAACCGCACTATTACGGCCCGGCTGAAAGTGGAAAAATGTGATGCGGAGACGGGAAATATCATTCCCATGACCGGCACCGGTTTTAAGATCAAAGACCTTTCTACCGGGGAATTTATCACCCAGGACATCTACTATCCAAACCCGGAGACACTCGATACTTTCTATGTTTCTGACGAGGGCTGGCTGATGCTGCCGGAACCTCTGCCTGTGGGGGATTACGAACTGCATGAGGTGGCTGCGCCTTATGGCTATGTGCTGTCCAATGAGCCGATGCCGTTTACTATTGACGGCAGCGAGGCGACTGTAACTGTTACGCAGTACAATATGCCGCAGAAAGGCCAGCTCAGTATTACAAAGACCGGCGAGGTATTCGCTTCCGTGCAGGAAAACGATGGCCTCTATCAGCCGGTATATGAAGTCCGGGGACTTCCCGGCGCGGTCTATGATGTGATTGCTGACGAGGATATTTACACCGGAGACGGTACCCTGCGGGCAGCAAAAGACACGGTGGTGGAAACTCTGACTACCGGCGAGGATGGAACTGCCCAGAGCGGACTCTTATACCTGGGCCGCTACCGTCTGGAGGAACGCCAGGCACCGGAAGGCATGGTTCTGGACCCCACGCCGATCTATACCGAGCTTACCTATGCCGGTCAGGAGGTAGAGATCACCCAGGCGGCCATCGGTCTTTATGATGAACGCCAGAAGGTAGAGATCGACCTTCTGAAATCCCTGGAAACAGATGAAACCTTTGGCATTGGGCTTGGCGAGGAATACAAAGATATTTCCTTTGGCCTGTATGCTTCGGAGGACCTGACTGCCCTGGATGGCAGCGTGATTCCCGCGGGCGGGCTTCTGGAAGTTGTGGCGGTTGCGCCGGTGGAGGACGCGCCCGGCCAGTATTCGGCGGCCTTTGCCTCCGACCTGCCTTTTGGCAGCTTCTATGTCCAGGAGCGCACCACCAATGAGGCGTTCGTGCTTTCCGATCAGCAGTACCCGGTAGTCTTTGCGTATGCCAGGCAGGAAATCGGCCTGGTTACGATTGCGGTCAATGACGGCGAGGCCATTTCCAATGAGATGATCCGCGGGCGTATTGACGGTGTGAAATACGGCGAGGACCCCGAAGGCGGTGAGGACCTTACCCTGGAGGGCGCGCTGATCGGCCTGTTCGCTCCCGGCACGGAGGAATTTACAGAAGAAAATGCCCTCCTTGTGACAACTTCCGGGGAAAACGGCGCCTTCTCCTTTGAGGATGTGCCTTTCGGCCATTGGATCATCAAGGAGATTGCCAGCCCTTCGGCCCTGTACTCCATCAGCCCGGAACAGCACCATGTCTATATCGGCACCGATGGGCAGGCCATTGAAATCGAGATCGACAATACCCTGATCCACGGTACGGTGCAGGTTATCAAGACCGAGGCTGTGGACGAATTGAAGTCTATCCAGGAGGACGGGGAAAACACTTCTGAAAATGAGGCTGACGAGACGGTAGAAAGCGCCGATGATGATACCGGCGAGGACACTGTGGACAATCCATTCCTCCACCGGCTGCCCGGCGCTGTCTTTGAGCTTTATGAGGACACCAACGGCGATAAGGCATTTGATGAAAGCGACGCCCTGATCGGGGAGCTGACGGAAACCGATGAAGGGTTCCATGAAATGAGCGGCCTCTTGGCAAAGGGCTATTTTGTCAAAGAGAAAACTGCCCCGGAAGGCCACAAGCTGGACCCCAATGCTTATTACTTTGAGATCACCACGGACGGGCAGGTTGTCGTTGTGGACAATGGTGAGGCTGGCCGCGGATTTGTGAATGAGGCTTACCGCGGCAACCTGAAAATCACAAAAGATTCCAGCGATGGCCGCAAGGACGGCTTTGCCTTTGAGGTAAAAAGTGAGGATGGCACTTACTGCGAGACTTTCACAAGCCCGGAGGATGGTATCATCCTGATCGAAGGGCTGCGCGTGGGCAAATACACTGTGACCGAGGTTAAGAATAAGGCCAGCGAGGACTATATCATCCCGGATGGCGCCACGGTGGAGATCAAGGCCGATGAAACCGCCGAAGTGAGCTTCTTTAATGAAAAGCCGGAGGAAGAAACCCCGGAAACGCCGGAAACGCCGGAAACCCCGGATAGCTCGGCAACGCCTTCCAATCCTTCTAAGCCGGTCCCGCAGACAGGCGATGATTATAACCTGTATATCTGGATCGGCGTGTTGGGCGCGGCGGTGATCGGCAGCGGTGTTGCCCTTTTTCTGTGCGCTTACAAGAAAAAGGGACAGAAGGCCAGCCCCGGACGCCGCAAAGCGGCAGCCGGCGTGCTTCTGATCTGCATTGCCATGACGGTAGGCAGCGGCTTTATGCTGGCGCGGGAGATCGGCCAGTACAAGGAAAGCGCCGATACCTATGCAGGTCTTTCGGAATATGTCACCCCGGCTGAAACGGATGGGGAAAATGGGAACGCGGAGGCGCCGGAGGAAACCGGCGCTTCCTCCGTTTCTCTGCCCACGGTGGACTTTGAAAGCCTGCTGGCCCAGGGGCCGGATGTCAAGGCATGGCTGGAGCTTCCCGGCACGGTCATTCAGTACCCGGTAACGCAGGGCGAGGATAACAGCTACTACCTGAAACACCTGTATGACGGTACGGCAAACAAGGTGGGCTGCCTGTTCATCGACTATGAAAACGCGGAGGATTTTTCCGACAACAACACGATCATCTATGGGCACAACATGCGGGACGGCTCCATGTTCTCCACGCTGGTGGAATACAAAGCGCAGGCTTATTATGACGAACATCCGGAAATGTACCTGGTAACGCCGGAAGGCGGTTATGTGGTCGAGGTGTTTTCCGCATTTGTGGCAAGCCCGGAGGAATCCGGCAGCGAAACTTCTCCCTGGGCGCTGGAATGGAAAGACAGCGGCGCTTATACGACCTGGCTTTCCGCAATGCAGGAGCGTTCTGTGATCGAAACGGGCGTCTCCGTCACTTCCAGCGACAAGGTGCTGACCCTTTCCACCTGCACCAATGGCGGCGCTGACCGCTTTATCGTCATGGGCAGGCTGGTAGATGTAACTGAATAACAATTTTTCATAAGATGGCGCGGGATGCCAGATGCTCCCGCGCCTATCTCTATATATGGAGGATTTGCAATGGTAAATAACATTGTTCCTATTCCCGGATATGTCCATCTCTACCGCTCCATGCTGCGGTTTTACGATATGCCCAGCGCGGAGCTGAAAGAAATGCTCTATCTTCTGAATACCGCCAACCTGGACAGCTATGGCTTCCACCACCCGGAGGCGTATGTGGTCGAGAGCGGCCCGGTAGCTTTCTGCGGCTGGCTGGATCATCGGTATGCCCGCCCTTACCGGACGGAAGTGCAGCTTTATAAATCCCTGCTGGCCCTGAAACGCAGCATTGACCGGGATTGCATTGTCACCTCCCAGCGAGAGGCCCTTCAAATGCTCCGGTGCGTGATCTCCAATCTGGAATACCGCTTTTATAAAGCTTACAACATGGAATTTGAGGATAAGCGCACAGTGTATTCCGAGTGTGCCTTCCGGCTGATCCCGCATGAGGATGAACCCAGCGTGTGCCTGATGCGCGATTGGGTGTACCTGCCTACGGCGTAAAATATGTGCTTTGCTTCTTTTTTCTAACCATCAATCTAACCACCTGCTAACAACGATGGTTAGATTGGTTAGAATAGCCGCTTGAATTGCGGCAAATATTATGGCTAAACCAAAATCACAATTTAGTTTAGCCAGAGATTTCATTGACAATGAGGATAATCGCACGGTGTATTCTAAGTGCGCTTTCTGGCTGCTCCCGTGGGAGGCCAAACCCGGTGTGCGCCTGATGCACGATTGGATTTATCTGCTGACTGTATAAAACACAACGAATACTGTATGGAAGCCGTTACATGATATTTTTTGATTTGTCCCGAATGTTATACGGCACCGCAATTTCGATAGGGTCCTTATGGTGTTATTTATCGGTTCAATCGTGTCACTGCCTGGTTAGAAAACTGAATAGAAACGATTGGATATGACAATATTATGAGCGGAAAAGCACCTTTCTGTGTTAAAAGACTGCTGCAATGCACCCGTTTTTGTGAACCTCATAAAAGTATCGGTTCATAATCGGTTCATAATCGGTTCAGGCTCGTTGACACGATTGAACCGATTTGCTATAATAGGAGCGTTAATATGAATGAAGGAGATGGCAGTATGCTTTTTCGGGAAAGTGAGACCATAGAACTGAAAGAAGTTGTTGTGGACGAAATCAAAAAAGAGATCATTGCTTTTGCTAACTGTGACGGCGGAAAACTGTATATTGGCGTCCAGGATGACGGCACGGTAGTCGGAGTGGATGACCCGGACGGTGTATCTTTGCAAATCAGCAATATGGTACGGGATGCCATCAAACCGGATGTAACAATGTTCGTGCATTATAAGACGATTGAAGAAAATGGAAAAGACATTGTTGCTGTAGATATTCAGCGCGGAACGGACCGGCCTTATTATCTTGCCAAAAAAGGGATGCGGCCAGAAGGCGTCTATGTCAGGCAGGGTTATTCTTCGGTTCCTGCTACGGATACGGCAATCCGCCGTATGATTAAAGAAACGGATGGGGACCGCTTTGAAGCCATGCGCTCTCTGAACCAGGAACTCACATTTGAAGCTGCGAAAAAAGAATTTGACCTTCGGAATGTAGAATTTGGTCCGCAGCAAATGCGTACTTTGAAGCTGGTCGATCAGGATAACCTTTATAGCAACTTAGGGCTGCTTCTGTCCGACCAATGCGTCCATACGATTAAGGTCGCAGTTTTTCAGGGGACAGACCAGACGGTATTTAAGGACCGCCGGGAATTTAGCGGGTCGCTGCTGCGCCAGATGAACGAAGTGTATGATTTTATTGACTTCCGCAATCAGACCCGTGCAACCATAGAAAAACTGCTAAGGATTGATGTCCGGGATTACCCTGAAATCGCTGTCCGGGAAGCATTGCTGAATCTGCTGGTCCATCGGGATTATTCCTTTAGTGCCAGCGCACTTATCAGTATTTATGCGGACAGGATTGAATTTGTGTCCATTGGCGGCTTGATGCCGGGAATTGACCTGGAAGATATTATGGTAGGTATTTCCGTATGCCGGAACCAGGACCTTGCGAATGTGTTTTATCGTTTACATTTGATTGAGGCTTATGGTACCGGAATGGGAAAAATTATGAAGGCATACGAAGGCATGGTGGAAAAGCCTGTGATTGAAACCACAAAAAACGCCTTTAAGATCATACTGCCGAATATTAACGCCAAATATGAAAAAGGCGCTGAATCTGTTCTTCCAGCAGAGCCATCCGCACATACTCCTGTTGGCACGCCATTAAGTGCCGGAGAAGAAAAAGTGTTGGAATATGCCCGGACACATGGTGCTGTTACAAGAAATGAAGTCATGGGACTGCTCGAAGTGAGTATCTCTACTGCTGCCAGAGTCCTGAAAAAGCTGGTAAAAAGCAATCTGCTAAAGCAGAATGGAAAAGGCAGAGGCACCAACTATATACCATTATAAATAAACGATATGCTGCACAGCCGATTGGAAAAATCCAGTCGGCTGTTTTTAGTTAGGAGGGATGCTATATTACACAAACGGAAGTCAACGCCGTATTTGACGAGCAGGTGAGGCTTTGTGCTGACACGCTGCAGAAGAAAACCAAGGAATATACCGGGGATGATACGGACCGGCTGGGGGCATTTAAGGCGGCTGCTGCTTTGCAGCACGCAACACCCCAGCGGGCGCTTGCCGGTATGATGGCAAAGCACATCATCTCCATTTATGATATGTGCTTTACGGACCGGAAAACTTTTGAGCTGGCTGTCTGGGAGGAAAAGATCACCGACAGCCTCAACTATCTGTTCTTACTAAAAGCTGTGATAAAGGAGGAATTGGAACATCAACCAGATTGAAACAAAAATTTTGAACTGCACTGCGGTACAGGAAGCGGAGAAAAACATGGTGTTTGCGGCCAGGCTCACCCAGCGGGGCCATAAGATCCATTCTATGAATGACCTTCTGGCTCTTTATGAGAAAGGCTATACTTCCGAAACGGTCAAACGGATTGCCTCTCTGCCTCATCCCGCCGTACAGAAGTTTTCGGTTATCACTGTGGCGGTTGTGGGCGCCAGCAGGCGTTTTCTGGCGCAGATCACCCGGCACCAAAATGAAGTCAAATTTATCAGCGCGTCCCTGCAATACAGTAATTATGCGGGGCAGGCCGATTTTGTGGTGCCTTATGAAATCCTTACGGCCAGCCAGTGGGTGCATGGTTTTTACCTGAAAAAGTGCCGGGCTGCCATGGAGCATTACGCGGATATAGGCGCCTGCGGGATTTCCAGGGATGCCGCGGGGTACCTTGCCCCGCAGAGCCTCCGCAATGTGCTGATAATCAGCGCCACGCCTTACCAGTGGAAGCACATGATCGGCCAGCGGACTTGCCGCCGCAATACGGATGAAACACGCTTTGTCCTGCTGAAGATATGGGCGGATCTGTATGCGCTGGACCCGGAACTGTTCAGCCCGGAGCTTACCGGCCCCTTCTGCCAGCGGGAGGGCTGCCGGGAAAAAGATATGTCCTGCGGCTGCCCATGCGAAAAAGGGGCGTTGCCTCTTGCCCTGCTGCGCCAGGACTATCCCGCAGCACTGGAAGGAGGCGGCCAGTGAAAATCAAGATCATTGATTTTGGGCTGCCGGAGAACCACCGTCCCCTCCGTTCCCACGCCAATGACGCCGGGGCGGATGTCTATATGCCCTTTGACTGTACTCTGGAGCCTGGCGGGATTGCTAAAATTCCGCTGGGCTTTGGCCTGGAGGTGCCGGACGGTTATGCCGCCTATGTGTTTCCCAGGAGCAGCCTGGCTGCAAAAGGGGTGGTCTGCGAGCTGCCCCCTGTGGATTCCGGCTACCGGGGCGAGATCCACGCCATTGTCAGCAATGTGGGAAATGATGCTCAAATGCTTGCGAAAGATTCCAGGATCGGACAGCTTATCATCATGCCTGTGGTAATCGCGGACTTTGTGAATGACATGGGTGGACAACGCGGCGCGGGCGCTTTTGGCAGCACGGGGAAATAACTTTTGGCTTTGTATAAATATTTTCTGTGTGGATAATTTAAAAATAGGGCGCAGGTACTATACAGATGTAACCAATCCTATATAATATTGGTTATATCCGGGAGCAAAATACGATTTTAAACCGTTTTATTCCTTGCAAAGAATAGAAAGTGGCCAGCCTCCCTTTTATGTGACTGACCACTTCTATTTTTTGCTATTCAGTTCTTTCATAATGCCGAGGATGTAAGACATTGTTTTGGAATCCAGCTTCTTTGCCTCTGTGATAAATTCCTTTAAAGCGGCGGGATTCGGATTGCCTTCATCGAAAAATTCCTGTGGTGTTACGCCCAGGTATTCACAGATATAAAAGAAGGACTGCATAGAAGGAAGCGTTTTCTTGTTCTCCACGTTGTTGATATAGTTGTTGGCCTGTCCAAGCGACAGCGACATATCCCGTGCTGAAACACCCTTCTGCATCCTCAGTTTTGCCAGCCTTTCCGGGACAAAATCTTCGTACACCATAGTCACCTCCCATTCTGTAATAGATTGTACCTTACAGGCTGGCTCTATTCGCTAAATGAAAAGGGGTATTTCTGTTGACACGCTAAATGTAACCTATTAAAATAAGAGGTATGGTAGTTTTCAACTATCATCTGAAAGGGAGGCTGCAATATGAAAGAAAAAGTATGCGGAGTAACCGGACACCGGGAAATCCCCGCTGAATATATGGAACAGGCAGAGCAAGGTCTGCTGCGCGAAATTGAAAAAGCCATCGCAGACGGCTATACCTACTTTATTTCCGGTTTTGCTGACGGTGCAGATCAGCTATTTGCCGGGATTGTTCTGGAAAAGGCCAAAGAAAATCCGGCGCTGCGTCTGGAGGCAGCGATTCCGTACCGCAACCGCTATAAGCGGCTAATGGAGGATGAGCGGACCAGGGCCATGCTGGAGGCATGTGCGAAGGTCGAGGTTATCAGCGAAGAATGGGCTTCCAATGTCTATATGAAGCGCAACCGCTATATGGTAGGCCAGGCAGACCGGGTGATCGCTGTCTATGATGGACGGGAAAAAGGTGGCACGGTGTCCACGATCCGCATGGTTCACGCCCAGCGTAAAGAAATGCGGGAGGTCCCTGTGGGGTCTTATCTTCCTGAAAGCATGATAAATCTTGGATATTTCAGGAACGCTTCGGGTAGATAAGGATTTGCTTGTGTGGTAAAATAGTGGGTGTATAATGGGTAAATCGCCATTCGTGTAGACATTGTTGAGTTATAATGACGTCTTTAGTTAGTAGAGCATCTTTACAGGGAAGGATTGGATATGAAAAAATTTCTAAAAATTTTCATTATTCTTGAAATATTGCTGTTTGCCTATATATTTAACAGCTCAATTTACAATATTTACGAAAAAAACAATATTGCTGCTGATAATTTAAGTGGTTATATGCTTGAAGAACCATCTCCAGAAATCCTCGACCAATTTTATACCATATTCACCGAGAATTACGATGATAATAGGTTAGAAATTATCAACAACACATTAACTACGACGGATAAATCTGCTTACGATTTATACTGCTATCCTTTAGATAAATTCTCACAAAAACAACCTGTATCGCAAACAATCGAATTTGAGTACCATGAATTGACAAAAGAAGATTTTTTGGATAGTGTCGGCATATTCTATACGGATTTGTCTGATGATGAAATAGATCAGCTTGCAACGCAGTTATCTACACCAATAATCGAATATGAAGATACGTCTATTCCGTATAGCATGATATTAGAGTTAAATCTGTTTAATTTTATTATCTTGTTCATTGTCATTCTAATAATATACGGTATCTATACTTCTTATAGCCTGAAAAAGATAGGCATAAAAAAGAGCATGGGTTTCTCCACTCTGCGTATATTGAAAGAACAAATCATAAGCGTAGCAAAGTATTACCCTATTGTGTGCTTAGCTCTGTTGGCTGTATTGAACCTGTATTATGCATTTACAAACCGCTTTGATTTTTCCTATTTGATAATGGGCATATTCTTCTTTGGGATCGTCTTAATTGTAAATGTGCTTTGCATGCTTCTAACAAGTGCTTTAATAAAATTTGTTCGTTTGGAAGCAATGATAAAAAATAAAACATTAAATAAAAGTACAAATGCGATTGTACAATTTATAAAAGTTGCGTTTTCTGTTGTAATCGCTATTACTATCATTTCTTTACTTCAGCAAAGTGGAGATTATATGAAAAGTCAACAGGCGGTTTTAGACTATAAATACCTTGATGGCTATTATACATCTAATGGCTTTAATTCAGCAGAATATAATTATGCCATATCAAACCCGGATGTATCGGAGCGTTATTCAAATTCAGTTTTAGAGCTATATAGGAGCCATCATTCATTGTTATGTGATTATACAGGTAGTGATGAAGCTCAAGGCCCAATGGGGGCTTCACGCCCATATTATGTCCAACAAACTATTATTGCAAATGAAAATTATATAAAGGAATTTTCCAATATACAGATCAATGGAACTCCTTTGGACGAAAATGTATTTAGCACACCAACGGTCTTAATTCCTGAAATGTATAAGAATGACGAAAGCCTTATAAAAGACCACCTTACCGGAGAATATGATTTGCTGCTGAATTATAATCAAAATTACGGGATACAAGAAGAAACACGCGCAAATGAATTTAATATTGTTTATATTGATGATAGTTCCACTATAAAGGTTAACACAGAGAAAGGGTTTTCGGATATAACTGGCGGTATTATCATTGTTGATACAGGAGATTTTGGAGGACTTTATTATTTAGATGCTTTAAATAATAGAAGTTTGTTCTTCTCAGTAGAGTCAAGAGAAGAGTTTTCTGCCCTGTTAACGAAATATGATCTGGCACAGTTAGTCGTGGCAGGAACATTGCTGACTCCTTACTTAACACAATTAGAAAGCGTGACGTTTGTTCTTAAAACCCTTACGATGTTCGCTATCGTATTTGTGGTTTCACTGGTGTTTATTCTATACATCTCAAACTATGTAGATGTTTTTGTTAACCGGAAACGATACGCTTTAAAAGAGATTATGGGCTTTTCTCATTTTAAAATACTAAAGAGCCGTTATATTGTTTGGGCAATGGAAATAATCGCATCAGTAATCTTGACTGCTATCAATTATTACTTTGCTTGCTTTTTTGCAATCATGCTACTGGACTACCTGTTTTGTGAATTGTTATACCGGACTTATATCAAAAAGGCTTTATATGAAATCGAAAAGGGGGCATAAGTATGTCATTGATAGTATTGAAAAATATAAAAAAGGAATATGGAAAAAATCAAGTATTATTCAATGATTTGTCTTTAGAGATAGAGCAAGGAGAATTCGTTGGCCTTATTGGAAAAAGCGGTGCAGGCAAAACAACACTTCTAAATATAATCGGACTGATTACCGATATATCGGCGGGAACGATAACGATTGGTAATTACAAAAATTTGTCCATGAAAAGCAAAAATGCTATGCTCCTTAGACGGCATACAATAGGTTATCTTTTTCAAAATTATGGGCTGGTAGAAGATGAAAGTGTATTATGGAATTTGAAGTTAGCCCTTGAATATAAAAGAATAAGCAAGGGGGAGAAATCAAGAAAAATCAACAAGTATTTAAAGCAGTTTGGGTTAGGTGATATGCTTAACAAGAAAATATATCAGTTGAGCGGAGGTGAACAGCAGCGAGTCGCTATTATTAAATTGATATTGCAAGGAAGCAAAATCATATTAGCTGATGAACCCACTTCTGGACTTGATAAAGATAACGAAGCAATAGTAATGTCACTTCTAAAAAAATTGAATGAAAGTGGAGTTACCATAATCATGGTAACTCACAACCTGAACTTGTGTGACTATTTTTCCAGAGTAATAGACGTAGAAAAATATAGATAGTGAGACTTTCAAGCGGCACGGTGTCCACGATCCGCATGGTCCACGCCCAGAAAAAAGAAATGCGGGAGGTCCCTGTGGGGCCTTATCTTCCTAAAAGCATGATAAATCTTGGATATTTCAGGAATGCTTCGGGTAGATAAGGATTTGCCAGTGTAGTAAAATAAGAAACATAAGTGGACAAATTGGAAGTTATCGAGGTGTTTAATCGTGAATGAAAGAGAAAAAATTATCCGTTTATGGTTTGATATGTGGTTACAAAAGAAAGACTTAGGTATTTCCGAGTTTTTTACAGATAATTCCGTCTATATCGAAAGTTGGGGGCCGGAATATCACGGCTCTGCAAAAATCAAACTTTGGTTTGACGAATGGAATACCCGCGGCACTGTTCTTCAATGGGATATAAAGCAGTTCTTTCACAAAGAAAATCAAACTATGGTTGAATGGTACTTCAAAAATCAGATGAATGACGGGAAGGTTGAAGTATTTGACGGGGTTTCCCTTATTGAATGGACAAGTGATGATAAAATCTTGTTTCTCAAAGAGTTCGGTTGCAACATCAATAACTATGACCCTTATCAAAATGGAGATACGCCGCAATTTAAAGACGAAAAAATAAGTTGGTTTTAACATAGTTGTCAACAAATCCTAAGTTGTCAAATAAAACTGAATATTCCTGAATTTACGCCGCAGATTCTTTCTGCGGCGTTTTGCTATATAACCCCGGCGCAAAGGTGTTCTTATCCCTTTGCGCTTTTTTCATATTCAAAATCCAAAGGAGGTGCGGCACATGTGGGGCGCAGTATCACATTTTCTGTCTTTCACGCTTGGCACAATCGCAGGCGTAACTTTGATGTGTCTGCTGCAGGCCGGAAGGCAGGCAGACGAGCAGTTTACAAAATTCTTTGATAAAGAGGGAGGTTCAGACGAATGAAACTTGTGGTAGCCGAAAAGCCCAGCGTGGCCCAATCTTTGGCGGCGGTGCTGGGAGCAAAGGAGAAAAAGGACGGGTATCTGGAGGGCAGCGGCTGGCTGGTGTCCTGGTGTGTGGGCCATCTGGTGGAGCTGGCCCAGCCGGAAGCCTATGGGGAGCAGTACGCCAAATGGCGGTATGCGGATCTGCCCATTCTTCCCGCCCATTGGAAATATGATGTGGCAAAGGATAAGAAAAAGCAGCTTGGCGTCCTGCGCCGTTTGATGGAGGATAAACGTGTGGACGCTGTGGTGTGCGCTACCGATGCTGGCCGGGAAGGTGAACTGATCTTCCGGCTGGTCTATCAACAGGCCGGGTGCAGCAAGCCCATCCTCCGGCTTTGGATCAGCTCTATGGAGGACGCCGCTATCCGTGATGGATTTGAACACCTGCGGCCTGGTGCGGACTATGACTTGCTTTACCGGGCGGCACTCTGCCGGGCCGGTGCGGACTGGCTTGTGGGGATTAACGCCACCCGCCTTTTTTCTGTCCTGTATGGTGATACCTTGAATGTAGGCCGGGTAATGACGCCGACACTGGCGCTGATCGTCCAGCGGGAGTATGCGATCCGCTCTTTCCAGAGCAAGCCCTTCTATGTGCCGGAACTCACCTGTGGAGGGTTTACCGCTGCCGGGGAGAAGCTGGAGGACAAAGCGGCTGCGGAGGCAATACAGACAGATTGTGACGGAAAGCCTGCCGTTGTCCGCAAAGTGGAGCGGCAGAAAAAGACTGTCCAGCCGCCCCGCCTTTACGATTTAACTACGTTGCAACGGGAGTGCAACCGCTTGTATGGCTTTACTGCCCAACAGACCCTTGATTATTTACAAAGCCTGTATGAGAAAAAGTTGGCGACCTATCCGAGAACAGACAGCCAGTATATCACAGCGGATATGCAGGCCACAGTTGGCTCTCTGGCCCTGTGGCTGTGGCAGAATATGCCTTTTGGCAAGGACAGCACCACGGCGCCGGAGCTGGAAGGAATTATTGATGACAGCAAGGTAACAGACCACCATGCCATTCTCCCCACAGTGGAGATAGCCCGCACCGACCTGTCTGCTTTACCTGCCGGTGAGCGGGATGTCCTGATGCTTCTTGCCTGCCGCCTTCTCTGCGCTACCGCCCAGCCTCACCGCTTTGAGGCGGTGCTGGCAGTTTTGGAGTCCGAGGGCCACACATTTACCGCCAAAGGGAAAACGATTCTGCATGAGGGATGGAAAGGCATTGAACAGGCTTTCCGTGCCAGCCTGAAACAAAAACAGACGGAGGACGGCGACGAAAATACGTCCCGTCTGCCGGAACTGAAAGAAGGACAGAGATTTGAAAAGGGTGCCGCCACGATCCGGGAAGGCAAAACCAGCCCGCCGAAGCACTATACCGAGGATTCTCTGCTTGCGGCTATGGAGACAGCCGGTGCGGAGGATATGCCGGAGGACGCCGAGCGGAAAGGGCTGGGCACTTCGGCCACCCGTGCCGCCACACTGGAAAAGCTGGTGTCCACGGGATTTGTCCAGCGGAAAAAGAAACAGCTTTTGCCTACGGATAAGGGCGTCAACCTGATTGCCGTCCTGCCCGATGTGATAAAATCCCCGGCGCTCACGGCAGAATGGGAGTCCATGCTGAAACAGGTGGAACGCGGAGAAATGACGGCTGACGCTTTTATGGAAGGGATTGCCGGTTTAATCCGTGACCTGATCCGGCAGAACACCGCCCCTGATCCTGCCTATTCCTCTTTGTTCGGAAGCAAAAATGCAGCCAATCGGGAAGCTGTCGGCACCTGCCCCCGGTGCGGCGGCGCTGTCTATGAGGGGAAGAAAGGCTTCTTCTGTGAAAATGAAGCCTGCGCCTTTGCTCTCTGGAAAGAAAACCGGTTCTTTTCCAGTAAAAAGAAAACCATAACAAAAACCGTTGCCGCGGCGCTCTTAAAGGAGGGCCGCGTTTCCATGTCCGGGCTTTTCAGTGAGAAAACCGGCAAAACCTATGACGCTGTGGTGGTGCTGGATGATACAGGCGAAAAGTATGTGAATTTCAAGCTGGAATTTCCGCAGCAGCGGGGACGGAAGAAATGACCGGCCCGCCGCGGGAGCTGACCCGCTCCGAGCGTGCAGCGATCCGAAGGCTGGTAACAGGCTTATGCGCCAACTATGACGAGCGGGAAAAGCTCTGCCTTCCCCTGGACTGCTCTTGCTATATGCTTCATAAATGGTGGACCGGCTGCCTTTGCCGGTATTTTGAGCGGTCTGTGCTGCCGGTTGAACCATCGCTGGAGGCGATACTGACGGGAAACGATACTTCCCAGCGCCAGAAAAAATGCCCGGTATGCGGGAAGCTGTATCTTCCCACCACCAGCCAGGCATATTGCTCTGATGCCTGCCGGATCTGGGCCAGACGGGACGCAGATAAAAAGCGCAAGCGCCGGATTCGCCAGCACAAGGGATGATATGTCTGCAACTTAGCCTATTTACGCCTTGATTTATAAGGCTTTCCGGCCACGCTTTTACAGGCGGCAAGAGATTTATACTCTGCCCCTCAATAGGAAGGTTAAGTTGCGGACAAGGAGGACAAAAATCGCCATTCGAGGAAAAGAAAGCGACTACATTGCTGCCCTTCTCCTATGCGGGTTGCCATCGTCAAGTTCACAATTCATCTATTTCCAAAAGTGACTTGCCATAGTATAATAGACTCAGTGACAAATTGGAAGTTGTTGAAAACAAGAAAAATCCGCTGGTTTTTGTGGTTGCAACCGCCCGTTGCGGAAAAGAAACCGCAATTTGGTGGTGTGCTATCGGTAAAAATCGTATACTGATAGCGAAAGGAGGATACCGATATGACCTTCGGGGAAAAAATACAAAAGCTGCGGAAAGAAGCCGGGCTGTCACAGGAGGAACTATCCTATCAGTTGGGCGTATCCAGACAAGCTATCAGCAAGTGGGAGCGTGACAATGGTTATCCAGAAACAGAAAAGATTGTTCGCATGAGCAAAATTTTCAATGTGACACTTGACTATTTATTGAATGAGGAAGGTACACAGACACCGGAACCTGCTGCGGAACAAGGAATATATGTAAGCCGGGAAATGGCAGATGGTTTTCTTTTGTATCAAAAGCGGAAATATCTTAAAATTGCGATTGCCATAGGTGTCATGGTTGGAAGTCTTGCACTCTCGTTTATGCTTTCGGATATTTCCATGCTTCTGTTTATGCTGATATTGATTGTGGGGATTGTTCTCCTATTCTCTGTCAAATTAACAGATAATCCATATAGAAGACTCTGGAAGGAGCCACTACTATTTGACAAGACCGTAAAGGCGGAATTAAATACAGCATACGCAGAGAAAAAGAAATTCCTTCAATTATTTAACTTAATCGGAATTGCCTTAATTGCATTGGGCTTTCTGTTTTTCCCTTTAATTGTTCCGGCAGAATTACTCTTTGCCGATACGATTGCTTTAGCTGCGGGAATGGTTGTTGCAGGAATTGGAACATTTCTATGTATTTATATGTCTGGCCTTGTTCGTGCCTATCGGCTCTTGATTATGAATGAAGCCTATCAGCAGAAAGGAAAGTGAGGACATTATGAAAAAAATATTCATTACATTAGTGGCAATACTGGCACTCCTTTGTGGCTGTCAAGCCAACGAAAATACAAATGCTTCCGATTATGGGGATGATATTTCAAAGGCGCAGGAAATAGCTGTTATCTCTCCTGATACAGAGGAAGTTATTGATACGATTACGGACACAGAGGAAATTGAGGATTTTGTTTCAGCGCTGAATTTAGATCAATGGGAATTAAAAACGCTGCCAGATGAAGCGGCTGAAATCGGTTCTTTTGGATTTGCACAAGAGGAAACAATCAAACTGGGGCAGACGGACACCGATGGGACATTATATGATATTGCTACTATCACCCTATACAATGGATCTTATATCAGTTTTGAAATTGGCGGGTTTGATATGACTTTTGAAGTGAATGAGGATACTGCTGATTATTTGAATGGGTATTTTGAATAATATTGGTTGAAATGGTAGTAGGCGCTGCGATGAATTATCAGACGAAATGTAGGGCTGAAAGGCGGTAAACGAGCATGAAAAAAATCACATTCAAAAGGCAAGTCTTTATTGGAATTATGCTCATAGCTGTTGGAAATATACTTGCCTTAATATTACATGAAGGCTTGTGTGCAAATATTGCATGGGTATTGTATGGACTTGTACTCATAATAAATCCTGTTTATCCAGAAAGATATAATAATGATGCCAAAAAAGCAAAATGGGGAATACGAATAGCAGGATTTATTTGTATTTTGGTAGGAGTGCTAACGAGGTATGTTGTATAAATCCTAATTTATCGGGTCATCATGCCCCGAACTTTCAAAACTGAATACCAGCCGCCCACCGGCGGCACCACCGAGCAGGAAATCTTGAAAGAGGTTTTCTGCTTTTTCTTTGCCCGGATGCTGGGAGAAAGGAAATGTAACTGACCAAACAATTAAATTTTAGGAGGGATGTGTATTTGAAGATTGCGCGTGTATTTCCACGCCGTACAAAAGCAACGCCGGATGATCCTCTGGCATTTACCGGACCGCCGCCAAAGGGCGGCCTGCCGGATATGGAAGAAGTGCATGTTTCTGTGGCCTTTACCTATGACATGGAGAAGGCGTGCCAGCTTGCCGAACAGTGGATGAAGCTGGGCGTCCCTGTCCACATGGGCGGTCCCGCTTTCAACATGCCTGGCGGTGACTTCGTGCCGGGGATGTATCTGAAAAAGGGCTATGTTATCACTTCAAGGGGCTGTCCCAACCGCTGCTGGTTCTGTTCTGTCCCCCGGCGGGAAGGCGGAAGGCTTCGGGAACTGCCGATCACCGAAGGGAATATTGTGCTGGATGATAATCTTCTGGCCTGCTCCCGGCAGCATATTGAAGCGGTATTTGAAATGCTGGGCAGACAGAAAGAGCGTCCAATCTTTACGGGCGGGCTGGAGGCCCGCCTTCTTCGGCCCTGGCATGTGGATCTCCTGCGGGAATCCAGGACACAGCGCATGTATTTTGCCTATGATACCCCGGATGACTATGAGCCGCTTGTGGAGGCCGGACGGCTTTTGCAGGCTGGAGGGTTTGAGAGAAAATCGCATAAAGCCTGCTGTTATGTCCTGATCGGCTACCGGGGCGATACCATGGAGGCAGCGGAAAAACGTCTGCGGGACGCCTGGAAAGCCGGATTTATCCCTTATGCCATGCTCTACCGGGATGAAAAAGGCATTGTAGACAGCGAGTGGAGAAAATTTCAGCGGCTTTGGGTCCGTCCGGCGATTGTAATGAGCCAACTGAAAGAATCTGACGGGAGGTGATGATACGGAGAAGGAAAAACTTGAAGTCGTGCCGGTAGTCCCCGCAATGATGAAGCTGGATGTAGCGGTCCAGGCTTTTGATATGCAGGATATTTCAAACCGGCGTTTTATGTATAATCCCAAGACCGGTATTTTAGTTTTGGGCCAGCAGTACGGGAAAACAAGAGGGTTGCCCGGCAGCCATGCCGATGATCTGGCTCAGGCCGGAATCAAAAACGGCTTTGATGATTTTGTGCGCGGCTGGGTGGGCACTGGAAAAAACTATCCCGCAGGGATTATTCATTTTGCCCCCAATGTGGACGCCCAAAACATTTCCCTGTTCAACCGGGCGTTTGACACTTTAGAAATGTTTCAGCGCAACGGTGCGCTTCCCGATACCGTAGTCCGGGGATTTGGCAGGCAGTGGGAACAGGCGCTTTCCGAAGTCCTTTCCCCGGCTCATAACGAGAGGATCTCAAACCAGGAGGAATCTATGGAAATTCAGAATATCACGGTGGAGGACCTTCGCCGTATGGAGGATAAAGAAGGGCTTGTTTTGCAGGGCTGCGGCGGTGATCCTGGCGAATGGGTCCAGGGGATCAATGACCTGTTGGCGCAGAAAGGGATTCTTTTGGAAGGAACCACTTTTACCCATGTGAGCGTATTCCAAAATGAGGGGCTTACCTGCCTGCTGTTCCCTTTTGAGGATGTCAAGCTGGATATAGGGAAACTTGCCATGTGGCGTCTGCAAACCCATGATACTTTTGGCGGCACCTGGTTATCCGATTATATCGACAACCGCCTGGGCCATGAACCGGCGCAGGAAACGCCAGGGAAACCGGATTGCCCGCTGATCGGCCAGGACGGGAACATTTTCAACCTGGTAGGCATTGCTTCCCGCACTCTCAAAGCCCATGGGATGCCAGAACAGGCGAAAGAAATGGCGGGCCGGGTATTTTCCTGTGACAGCTATCATAAGGCGCTTTGTATTATAGGGGAATATGTCAATATTACTTCGGCTGACCGGGAGGCCGGGCGGCCTCACTCTATCCGGCAGCAGCTTATAAATAATAAAGCCCCGGAAACGGCTGCCCCTAAAAAGGCGGCAAAGGAGCCGGAACGATAAGGAGGATGTGAAATGGAACAGGTATATGGAGTTTGGGCGGTAAGAAGTGCCGCTTCCATGTTCGGCCATGCGGAAGCATGGTGCAAAGAAGATGGCCGCCCCCTGGAATTTGAATCCCTGGAGGCGGCCCAGGCTTATGCCCTGGAATTGAACCGTAAGACAACGGCCAATGTCCGTTACTTTGTCAAAGAGAAGGAGCCGGAGCCAAACGCTGTAAGAGTCCCCGCCTCACAGCCGGATATAGAAGCTGTCGGCCCGGTGGACCGTGCGCCGAGAAATGAGGTTGCAGAAAAGCATAATGAGATCCCCGGCCGGCAGATGGCGCCGGAGGCGGACCCGGTTGTAGAGATCCGCTCTGCGGTACACAGCAACTATGCCAATATGGTCGCCATGCTTGCCGCTGACAATAAGGTATATCTTGGCCGGGAGGAACGCTATTCCTTTACCCCAGGCCAGCCGGGAAGCTATGACAACCGGGACGGCTCTTTATGTTTTGTGAGCGATATGCCGGAAATGTATTATTTCCTCTATGGGGAAGGCTGGTCGCACTCACAGGAGGAAATGCTGGACCGGGGGCTGACGATGGATCAGTATATGGAATTTGCCCGCCTGCGGGAAGGTGTTCTGCAGCAATTCACCCCGCGCCGGGAAATCCTGTTTGCGGGCCAGCCCTTCCAGGCGCCGGAAAACTATCTTCGCAACGCGGAGCTGGACCTGGAGGGCGAAAAGGGCAACTACAACATGATTGACGGCATTGTGAATAACGACCCGCCGGTCCGGGCCGACCTTACCGATGGGCAGACCCATGAGGAAATAAGGGAGCTAGCCCCGGAAACACTGCCCAATGAGAAGCCTTCGATCATGGAAAAACTGCGGGCGGACCGCACGGCGCATGAGGCCCGTGGTTTTCAGCCTTCCCCGCCGGAAAGGGGGCTTTAAGGCTTGAAGCTGAAATTTGAAAATGTGGATGTGGAACAATGCCTCCGCTCTGTTATGGAGCGGAACACAAAACATTATCAATCTGACTTTGAGATCGACGCAAAAAGTATACGGCGTATAGCTCAGATCAACCATTGCGAACAGACACCGCTCTATTGGATGTCACGGCCTTCTGGGACTTGGCTTCTCCGGGAGCGTGAGCTTTTTATCCGTGAGTCCAGTGCTTTTCACATTTGGCAGTATTACAAAAATACCCGTGATACGATTCTTGCCTATACGGTGGAGATCACCGGCATAGAAGGTGATGCAATCAAGGGAAATCTCTATACGCAGGATTACAGGGCTATGGCGGAGCATATTGAACGGACCGCCCTTCCCGCTGCGTCCGTGACCGTCCAGTTTGAAGGCCAGAGCGAGCCAATGGAATTTCGCTATGCGTATTACCATGAGCATAAGCTGTCCCTTCACGCCCAATTTGGCAAAGCCGAGAAATTCCGGCTGGAGCCGGCTGTTCCGGGCCTGCTGCGCGGGATTCTGGCAAGCGAACAGGAATACCGGCATAACTTTATACCCGGCGTGTTTGAAAATCACCTGGATAAAATGATCGCGGCGGAAAAGCGGTCTGTTACCCACTTTCTGAAAGAGACTGCCGCAAATGCTCCGCGCCCAGCTCTTAATAAAAAGACAAAGGAACAGCCTCAGCGATGAAGGCCCCAAAAGAAAAACGCAGCGCCCAGATTCACATTTTGATTTCAGAGCAGGAAATGGATAAGATCAGGGAGCGCATGGCGCAGACCGGCATTACAAATACTTCGGCCTTTATCCGTAAAATGGCGATTGACGGATATGTGATCAACCTGGACCTGTCCGAAGTCCGGGAGCTGACCCGGCTGCTTCGTATCTGCTCCAACAATCTGAACCAGTATGCTCGGAAAGCCCATGAGACCGGCAGTATCTATGCGGTGGATATTGCAGATCTGCAATCCCGCATGGATGGGCTTTGGAAAATTGCAAAAAAGCTGCTGACGGAATTTACAAACATTCCATGAACATTCAAAAAAACGGTTGCTTTCCTGTGGCCCGGAGCGGTAGAATTTTCATAGAAGGAGAAAACCTGTTTTTGAGAAGGGAGGCTATCGTATGGGCGCTGCTTTGCTGGCCGTTGGCATAGAATTGTTGATCGGCATTGTGATCGGACTGATTGTGACGGTGATCGGGCTGTTTTTTGGAAACATCATTGTTTTTGACAGCATTGCGCTGGCAATCCTGGCGGGCTTTCTTTCCCACGGGCTTTTAGGCGTTCATCCTGCCCTGGCGGTTGTGATCGGCATTGCTGTCCTGCTGGGGCTTCTCCTGCTTCACTGCACCCGCCCCGGCTTCTGGCTGATCGGCGGCGGGCTGTCCGTTGTTTGGGGATTTATTTTTGCTACCATGGCCTATGAATTTTCCGGCAAAGATATGGTATGGACCTATGTAGTGTGGGTGCTGGGGGCCATACTGGTCTTTGCCCTTCACCTGCGGGCACGGAACAAAATTGCATAAGGTAAGGATTTGGCCCGCCGTATGATCGGCGGGCTGCTTTTTTTATTTTAAAAAAACGTTTTGGTAACGCATATTCTTCAAAGGAGGTGGACAATGGCTACAACAAGGCTGATGCCTTTACATATCGGAGGGGGCCGCTCCTTCTCCACCGCAATCGAGGACATCATTGATTATGTAGAAAATCCAGAGAAAACCGACTATGGGAAACTGATTTATGGTTTTGAATGTGATACCCGCACAGCGGATGCGGAATTTACCTTAGCCAAGCGACAGTATATCAACCTAACCGGCAGAGTCCGGGGTGCGGATGATGTGATTGCCTATCACTTCCGGCAGGCGTTTAAGCCGGGTGAATTGACGCCGGAAGAAGCCAACCAGATCGGCCAGGAGCTTGCCATGAGGCTGACGAAGGGAAACAACGCTTTTATCGTCTGCACGCACATAGATAAGCACCATGTCCATAATCACATCATCGTGAGCGCAGTAAACCTGGAATGTACCAAGAAATTCCGCAACTTCTGGGGTTCCTCCTGGGCTTTGCGCCGGATCAGCGATAAGCTGTGTCTGGAGCATGGCCTTTCCATTGTGGAAGATCCCAAGCCCAGCCGCGGCCATTATGGGAAATGGCTGGGCGATGGAAACAAACCGCTCTCCTTTCAGAACCAGATCCGGCAGGCTATTGACGCCGCCCTGGAGCAGTCCCCCTCCACCTTTGAGGATTTCCTGAAAATTCTGGAAGCGTCCGGTGTGGAAGTCACCCGGCGCGGGAAATCTGTCAATTTTCGTGTCTCCGGTCAAAAGAAGCCTACTCGCTGCAACACTCTGAAAGGCGACTACACGGAACAGGCCATACGGGAAAGGATTGCCGGAACCTATATTTCCTCTGTTCATCCCAAGCAATCTCATTCTTCGGTAAGGATGCTGATTGATATTGACGCTGCAATGCGTTCCGGTAAAGGCGCTGGTTATGAGCGTTGGGCCAAAGTGTTCAATGTGAAGCAGCTTGCAAAAGCTGTGGCTTACCTGAAAGAGCATGGGGATATGAGCTATGAGGACCTTCAAGCAAAGTCCCAGGCCACGACTTCCCGGTTTAATGAGCTTTCCACGCAGATCAAGAACATGGAAAGCCGTTTATCTCAAAATGGAGAATTGCAGAAACAGATCGTCAACTACTCTAAGACGAGAGATGTCTATATTGAGTATCGAAAAGCCGGTTACAGCAAAAAGTTCCGAGCCGAGCATGAGGCCGACATTTTGATCCATCGGGCAGCAAAGAAATACTTTGATAGCCTGGGTGTGGAGAAGCTGCCTACTATAAAGGCTCTGCGGGAAGAATATGCCCAAGTGTTGGAAGCCAAGCGGAAAGACTATGCGGAATATAAGCAGGTACGGGAAGAAATGCGGGAGCTGCAGAATGTGAAAGCCAATATTGACTATCTGCTGGGACCGTCTGCAGAAAGGGCACAGGAAAAAGAACATTCATAAAGGCATGGTATAATAAAAAAGCAAATTCTTTTTCTAACTCCACCTTTGTATGTTACACTACCAGCATTTTATCATCCGTCTTGTCCGGGTTTTAGATGTAGTCAAGTGCCGCTTTCAAATTTACCTTGATAGGATGGATCTTTGTAATTGCCATATCTGTGCCAGCGCCCCCTTGATGTCCTCAACGTCCTGCGCGTACACAG
>OERZ01000025.1_pt1 | contig 33877 bp, 34 predicted proteins | sample 1540151 | NCBI WGS metagenome assembly OERZ01 (sample SAMEA3891880, study PRJEB23780) | metagenome | biome: terrestrial biome; feature: animal house; material: Caecal content | place: Italy | collected 2015-05-05 | reverse complement strand
AGGGATACGATGCTGCCTTCATCATCCATGCGGAAAAAGATCATGGGGCCGGTCAGGTAGTGTTCCTCGCCGATCCGCAAAACCTGTTCCGGGCAGTAGCTCATGATGACGGGGATATCCTGCATTCCGTAGAACAGGTCCGTTTCGTCAAAACAGGGCAGGAAGGCCGGCGCATCATCCAGCCGGATGACAGACAGGGGCAGATCAGGACCGGCTGCTGCCAAATAGGGCTGATTTTTGGGGTCCGGGCCAGCCGGGGGCGGGACTTCCAGACACTCTTTCAGCATTTTCTCCATGGCGCAGACCTTCTCGTAAATCTGCCGGGTGGTGATGGTGGACGTAGTTTTCTTAGTTGCCATAGGCGCACCTCCAAATATTTGTGTTGTGTTTTGTGTGTTTTGCCAGCCGGTCAGCGTTCCTGACTGCGCTGGCGCTTCTTTTGCCACTGCTCCAGGAGCTTCAGGATAGTTTCCTCCATCTGGCGCGGGGTGTAGGACTTGGGAAAATACTTGCGCAGCACATCGTTTTTGATGGTTACACGGTCCATTTCGGCCTTTTTCTCCTCCCCCATGATGTTATAAATGGCGTCATAGCTGCACTCGCCGGCCTGGCTCAGTTTCTTGATTCGCTGAGCCTGGGACAGAGAGGGAGCGGACTGGGTGTCCTGCATGGCCTCAAAAAAATCCCGCTGTTCGGAGGTTGTCAGGTACGACAGCTCCACAGCGGGATTGAAGGATATTTTCTTTTGGTCTACCAGTTCCAGAAGTTCGGGGATCAGGTTGGTAAGGCGGATGAAACGCTGGATCTGGTTACGGCTTTCACCCATTTCTTCGGCCATAATCTGGTCTGACCGTTTTTGTGTCCCAATTTGGGACACATTTTTAGAAGGACGTCCTGCCGTTCTTTTCATAGCTTCCAGCTTCATTTTGTAGGCGAATGCCCGCTCACTGGGCAGGATGCTCTCGCGCTGCAAATTGCTGTCCACCATGTGAATCACCGCCTGGTCGTCGTCCATGTTGCGGACAATCACCGGCAGGGTTTTCAGCCCTGCCAGCTCGGCGGCGTGCTGCCGCCGGTGGCCTGAAATAATCTCATAACCTCCTTCCTCCCGTGGTCGGACAACCAGCGGGGCCAATACGCCGAACTGAGCCACGCTCTCCACCGTACGCTGCATAGCCTCATCATCCAGCACCTTGAAGGGGTGGTTTTTGAAGGGATGCAGGTCGCTGATGGAGATTTGCTGAATCTGCTCGCTCTGGCGGCTTTCCTCTGTGGAAAAGATGTCATCGTAGCTGGTCAAGCTGATGTTTGCGCCGCTTTTCGGCATTATGCAGCACCTCCTTTGTCAGGGCGCGATAGGCTTCCGCCACTTTCCCCTTGGGGTCATGGGCAAAGATACTCTTGCCTTCGGCGCTGGTTTCAGCTGCCCGCACCGACCGGGGTATCCCCTGGTCGAACATCTTGATCTTGGTGCCATATGCCTGCCGGATCAGACTGTCGATCTCCTTTCCAAAATTTGTCCGGATGTCGGTCATAGTCATCAGGATACCCTCAATCCGCAATCGCGGGTTGATCTGCCTTCGCACCTTGTTGATCGTTTGCAGCAACTGCTCCAGACCCTTGGCGGGCAGATATTGTGCCTGCACAGGTATAAGAGCACTATCTGCTGCGGCCAGTGCGTTGATTGTGAGCATCCCAAGGCTGGGAGTGCAGTCCAACAAGATAAAGTCGTAGGTGTGTTTTGCGTTTTCCAGCACCTGCTTCAAGACCTTCTCTCGGCTCATGGCATTTACCAGGCCCACTTCCATCCCTGCCAGTTCGATGCTGGCCGGAAGCAGGTCAACGCCCTCTGCGTGATGGAGAACTCCTTCTCCAGGCTGGAGGGGCTTGTCCTCCAGTACTTTGTTCATAAGGGTGGAAAGAGTCGTATCCAGTTCATCTGGCCTGGGCCAGCCCATGCTGATGGTCAGGCTGGCTTGGGGGTCGTTGTCCACCAGCAACACTTTTTTCCCCTCCATCGCAAGGCCGACGCCCAGATTCTCGCAGGTCGTGGTCTTACCTGTACCTCCTTTCTGGTTGACCACGGCGATTACGGTTGCTTTCTGGCTCACGGGAACCACCTCCCTTCCTGAAATCAAAAAGCCCGAGACTTGAAGCCTCGGACTGGTTAATACTTAGCTGGTTTTGGGTTCAGGTCGTGCTGCACCCTGGATGCATAGTAGTTGTACATGGTCAAGGGGGCATTATACAGGGCAGCCAGAATATACTGCCGCATATTTCGCACTTGCGTTGTATTCTCCTTCATACACATGAGAACAAAGCGAATGTGGTCGCTGTCCAGTTTCATCAGTTTGCCTTTGACCACCTCATAGGGCTTATCGTCCCCGGCAATGCGGATCATCTTCCGGTTGCTGCAGACCGTATCCACCAAAAGCTCCAGCATCTCCCGCAGCAGTTCTTCGTCCTCGGGATTGCTTGTAATCAGAGAATCAAAGTTGAGTTGATTCAAAAAATAATTCTGATATCTCGTTCGAGAGTCATTCCCTTCGGGTTCCATTCCAGCGTCCTCGCCGGTTTCCCCTGAAAGGAAAGGATCAGTCTCGATTGAATCAGTATTGATTTGATTAGTATTAGTTCCTCGTGATTTTAACGACTCAAGAGCCGCGGTTTTCACGGCTCCAGAATCGTGATTTTCACGACTCTGGATTCGTGATTCTGACGGGTCAGAGATAAAGTTTTTCACATAGATGAGACTGGGTTTTCCAAGGCCCCGGCGTTTCCGCTCAATCAGCCCGCAGCCTTCCAGCTCTTTCATGAGCTTGGTCGCCTTGTTGTCCGCACAGCAGAGAGCCTCCATAATTTCATCCGCTGTGAAGATGATGTACACTCGCCCCTGCTTATCCAGCCAGCCGCTCTTGATGGACAGGCTCATTCGGTCCAGTAGTAAACCGTACAGAATCTTGGACTCTGCCGAGATACCACGGAACTTCGGATCGGTGAAAAGAACCTTGGGTAGTCGGTAGAACGAAAACAACTCGGCTTGGCCGCCGTAAAAGTAATCAAACATATCGTGTCTCCTTTACAAAAAAGCGCACATCGGCTGACCAATGTGCGCTAAAAACTGTATGAAGAATTATCAAACGGGAGGTTCCTTGCTGCATTCATTTCTGTACTGACAGAGCAGATTCAGATGTTTCGGAGACTTGCGGACGATATTGATGGCTTTATCTCCTGCAAGGAATTCCAGAAGGGTAAGTTTAGAGATAAGCAGTTTGCCCTGGATGATGAATCCTGTTATGGCCTTACTGTGGTACCAGCGATAAACGGTTTGTGTCTGATATCCAGTCAATTCGCAGACCTCGGCGGTTGTCATAAGGTCCTTGTAATCGGCAGCAGCAGCTTCCCATACTGTAAGCAGGCCGGACTTCTCCTGGTCTGTAAAATGGAAGATTACTACCGAGTCAGGTGCTTGGCAGCGGCGGATGTGCCGCTTGAGATTGCCGCCATTGGCTATGTAGTAGCCCTCGGGGGCACGGTATTTTTCAGGGTTAAGTTCACGGTCGATCAGGTAGGCCCAAACGTCCTTTGTTTCAATTTTGTATTTGCGTGTCTTTTTGCCGGAGTCCACGCATTTCACAAGGCCAGAGTCCAGTAGGTACTTGGCGTGGCGTTTGCTAATGTGACAGATACGGTAAAATTGGTTCTTGGTGATTGTTGCAGGCAGGTCACCCAGTTGCTGATAAGTTTGAAGTTCGGTACTCATGTTGTTCCATCCTTTACTGGTTAGATTTCATCAGCAGCAAAACCAGTATCCGGGTGGAAGGGCAGAGTGGTGTAGTCTTTCTAATGTCTCTCCAAAAGGCCCGAAATCTCTCTCATTTCTCTCCTGCGGGCCGTTTTGAGCGCCCTTTGAAGAATGGGTTCGAATCCGCATAACCAGTGGGTTTTTGGCGCTCAAGGAGAAAAAAGCATCGAAAATACAAGGGTTTTTATCTTCCGAGTATTGCCGTCATCGTCCGCCAAGTTCCAGTAAAGTAAGTGAAAGCGTGAAAACTCGAAATCTCGTAGGCCGGGTGACCGGCGCCAGGGTTCAAATCCCTGCTGCTCCGCCAAACCGAGGGAACAGATGGACTTTTCGTTCATCTGTTCCCTCTTTTTTCGTTTGGAGCACATTGCCTGGCGCTGCCAGCTCCGCCGGCAAACCTCTTCGTTTGGTTTTCCGGCACACGAAAATGGATGATGATGGGCGAATAAATCGGGTTTTGGCTCCAGTTGACGCGTGCCGGCCAAAACAGTATAATCGAAGCAAATGGAATCCCATGGGGCAAAGCAGAAAAGGGTGAGCAGACGTATGAAGGGTCTCTCTGTGGAACGCATGTATAAAAAGAGCCGTTTTCAGCAGGAGCTGGAGCTGCATGCTTCGCGCCGTTTGATTTGCAGCATCCTTTTGGGGTGCCTCTTGTTTTACCTTGCCATTGCGGCGGTCAATACCATGAACCTGAACGCCCAACGGGACGACCATCTCAACGGCATCGCCAATACCTTCCATGAGGTATATACGAATACCAGCGATTTCCTGCTTGCCCCGGAACACGAAGAGCTTTTTCTCTCGGATATGCGGAAAAACCAGGACAATCTGCGGTATCTCATCAGCCAGTACAATGTCTCCGCCCTGGTGGAACTGGAGCTGATCCTGACCGACCCGAGCGGCGGGGTACGGTTCACCACCTTCCCCGAAAACCAGATGAACCTCCACCGACAGGAATTCAACCGCATCGCCGTAGAGAACGCCCATCGGTTCATGCGCCCGGTCTATACCACCGTCTACCATTTTCGGGCCAACAGCTCCGAATATGTGATGATTCACCCCCTCTATCGGGATGGGGAATATCTGGGGGCTGCTGCGGTATATCTGAATGAAAACGACTGGATCAAGCTTTTTAACCGGTACCAGTACGACGCGATCCTCACCAAACCCAACGGGGATGTGATTGCCTGCTCCAACTCCTCTTTCCTCTCGCAAAAAAACGCCAACAAGTATCATCCCAACGAGTCTGACCGCTATGTAAAGATCGAGGGCAGCCGGTATCTGTGCAGCCAGCGGCTGCTGGAGGACGGTTCGGTGATCGCCTATTCCTTCATCTATTCCCCGGCCAATTCTACCTATCTCCTGATCGGCATGCTCTTCATCCTGCTGTTGGGCATCAGCTGGGCGGTACTGTTTTCCCGCATTATGCACGCTATGTCGGCCCAGATGGCACAGTCGGTGGAAACCCTGGTAAAAGAGATCCGGATCATCCGGAAAGAGGACCCGAACCACATCATAAAAATCGACACCGGGGACGAGATCGAGGAGATCGCCCATCAGGTGAACAAGATGGTGCGGAGCATCCAGCAGCTGAGCCAGCGCAATATGGATCTGGTGCAGGTGAACAGCCGGATGGAGATGCAGAACCTTCAGGCCCAGATCAACCCCCACTTTATCTATAACACCCTGGACAACATCCGGTATCTCATCCCGGACGACCCCCAGCGCGCCCAGCAGCTGATCGGGCGGTTTATCGGCATCCTGCGGTACAGCATCAACAACACCAAGCACAATGTGACCGTGGAAGAGGACCTCAAGTATTTGCAGGATTATCTCGTGATCCAGTCCACCCGGTTCGGGGCGAATTTCTCCTACCAGATGGAGATCGCAGAGGATTGCAGGGCGTTCATCATCCCCAAACTTCTGCTTCAGCCCCTGTTGGAAAACAGCATCAAGTACGGCTTTCAGAAAAAGCCCTCCATCCACATCGAGGTCCGGGGCTGGTGCGGAGAAGACGCCCTCTATTTCTCTGTGAAGGACAACGGCGGCGGGGTGAATGAACAGACCCTGACCCAGCTGCGGGAGATTTTGCAGTCGGAGGAGATCAATATCGAACATAATGGCCTGCAAAACATCAATCGCCGGATCCGGCTGGGCTATGGCGGAGACAGCGGGCTGACCATTGACAGCACCGAGGGGGAGGGCTTTTTGGTGCTGCTCAAGCTCCGAAAAGGAGGAATGTGAAAATGTACCGGGTTTTGCTAGTGGAAGATGAGGAGATCATCCGAAAGGGGATCCGCTATTCCGTCCCCTGGGAGGAGTATGGCTGTACGGTGATCGGCGAAGCGGAAAACGGGGAGATCGGGGAAGAAAAAATCGCCGAGCTCCGGCCGGATATCGTCATCACCGACATCACTATGCCGATGAAGAGCGGCCTGGAGATGATCGCGGACACCCATGATCAGTACAAGTACATCGCCATTATCCTGACCGGGTATTCCGAGTTTGAATACGCGCAGCAGGCCATCCACAACGGGGTGGCGGCCTATGTGCTCAAACCCCTGGACATGGAGGAGATGCGCGGCGTGCTGGAAAAGGCCGTCCAGCTGGCGAAGGATAACCAGTACCTCCAGAAACGGGAGGATGAAGCGGAAGCCGTGCGCAGCCGCACCGTCCTCGACCCCCTCAGCGAGGAAGGGGTCACCGACCCGCTGGTGCTGCGCATGGTCGCCTATCTGAAGGAGAATTTTAAAACCAAGATCACCCTTTCGGATTTGCAGGAGAAGTTCCACTACTCGGAGCGGTACATCAACCAGAAATTTCAGAAGGAGCTGGGCACCACCGTGATCGACTACCTGAACCGGTTCCGGCTCCAGAAATCCCTGGAGCTGATCCGGAAAGGAGAGATCCCTGTCTCCCAGATCGGATGGGAGTGCGGGATCGGCGAGTACAAATACTTCAACCATGTGTTCAAAAAATACATGGGCTGCTCTGTGCGGGAATACCAGAACAGCCTGAAATAAGGGAACAGGAAAAAATACCGGACAGCTTTGTTCGGTATTTTTTCCATTTATTCCGCAAAATGAGTATTATTTTTGTAGAATAAGCTCTAAAATGGAATCACCAAAAGTGCTTTGCGTAAGAAACGGAGGTTTTAGTATGAAAAAGATTTCTCGGCGTTCCTTCCTGTTGGCTACCGGTGTTCTCGCAGCTTCTGCTGCTCTGACGGCCTGCGGCGGCTCCTCTGCTGGTACCTCGACCGAGGGTTCTAACTCTGGTTCTCAGGGCGGCGGAGACCTGGTCATCTATTCGCCCAACTCGGAGGGCCTGCTGAATGCTACAATCCCCTTGTTTGAGGAGAAGTACGGCGTGAACGTCGAGCTGATCCAGGCGGGCACGGGCGAGCTGGTCAAGCGGATCCAGTCCGAAAAGAACGATCCCTATGCAGACGTTCTGTTCGGCGGTTCCTGGTCGCTGATGTACTCCAACGAGGATCTGTGGGAGCCGTACGTTTCCAAAAACGATGCGAACGTGCTGGATGCCTACAAGAACAAGTGCGGCTTCATCACCGGCAACGTTCTGGACGGCAGCGTTCTGATTGTGAATACCGACCTGATCGGGGACATCAAGATTGAGGGCTACGAGGATCTGCTGAACCCCGAGCTGAAGGGCAAGATCGCCACCGCCGACCCCGCCAACTCTTCTTCTGCCTTCGCGCACCTGACCAATATGCTGCTGGCCATGGGCGGCTATGAGGACGAGAAGGCCTGGCAGTATGTCCGCGACCTGTTTGCCAACGTGGACGGCAAGATCTGCGAGAGCTCCGGCAGCGTTTACAAGGGCGTGGCCGATGGCGAGTATGTGGTGGGCCTGTCCTATGAGGACCCCTGTGCCCAGCTGGTTCTGGACGGCGCTCCTGTCAAGATCGTTTACATGAAGGAGGGCACCGTTTTCCTGCCCGCTTCCGCCACCATCATCAAGGGCGCCAAGAACATGGACAACGCCAAGCTGTTCATCGACTTCATCCTCAGCGAGGAAGTGCAGAACATCTGGGGCAGCACCCTGACCAACCGTCCTGTTATAAAGGATGCGGCCACCAACGACGCCATGGTGCCCATGTCGGAAATCAACGTCATCGAAGAGGATATCCCCTACGTCAGCTCTCACAAAGAGGAGCTGGCAGACAAGTACACTGAGATCTTCACCGATCTGCAGAGCAAGTGATGAAAGTAGCTGCAGGAGGCTAGTATGAGCAGAATATCGATCAAAGATGCAGTAAAGCGGTACGGGAACAATACGGTTATCCCGGACCTGACGCTGGAGATCGGCGACGGTGAACTATTCACCTTGCTCGGCCCCTCCGGCTGCGGTAAGACAACCCTGCTCCGCATGATTGCCGGCTTCAACTCCATCGAGGGCGGCGACGTCTGCTTCAACGAGAAGCGGATCAACGATATGGACCCCAGCAAGCGCAACATCGGCATGGTGTTCCAGAACTACGCCATCTTCCCCAACCTTTCGGTCCGGGAGAACGTGGCCTTCGGCCTGAAAAACCGCAAGCTGGACAAGGCCGACATCAAAAAGAAAACCGACGAGTTTCTGAACCTGATGCAGATCATGCAGTACGCCGACCGGATGCCCAACCAGCTGTCCGGCGGCCAGCAGCAGCGGATTGCCCTGGCCCGTGCCCTGGTCATCTCGCCGGATGTGCTGCTGATGGACGAGCCGCTGTCCAACCTGGACGCCAAACTCCGGGTGGAGATGCGCAGCGTCATCCGCCACACCCAGAAGAACGTGGGAATCACCACCGTCTATGTCACCCACGACCAGGAAGAGGCTATGGCCATCAGTGACCGGATCGCTGTCATGAAAGACGGCGTGATCCAGCACGTGGGCACCCCGCGGGATATCTACCAGCGCCCGAAGAACGTTTTTGTGGCCACCTTTATCGGCCGCACCAACATCGTGCACGCCCACATCAAGGACGGCGTCCTCACCTTCGCGGACGGATACCACGAACAAATCGACGCCCTGGCGGGGGCCGGTGAACAGGATGTGCAATGCTCCATCCGCCCCGAGGAATTTGTGATCTGCCAGGAGGGCACCGAAGGCATCCGCGGCACGGTGCAGGAATGCACCTACCTGGGCCTGAATACCCACTACACCATCGACACCGATGGGGGCGACTCGGTGGAAATCGTGGAAGAGTCCACCATTGGCGAGGGTCTAAAAAAGGGCGAGAAGGTGCTGCTGAAGGTCAAGAAAGAGAAGATCAACGTCTTTAACAAGGACGGCGACCGGAATCTCATCAGGAGCGATGCTTATGAAAAACAATAATAAGTTCCGTCTTGATGTCTGGGGCGTGATCACGCTGGCGACCATCGCACTGTATGCGCTGTTCCTGCTGTACCCCATGGCATACCTGATCCGGCAGTCGGTGATGGACCCCGAAACCGGCGGCTTCACCATGGCCTATTTCACCAAGTTCTTCTCCAAGAGCTACTATTTTGACACCCTGCTCAACAGCTTCAAGGTGTCCATTACGGCCACGGTTTTCTCCATCGCCATCGGCACCCCGTTGGCCTACCTGTTCACGATTTTCAAGATCAGGGGCAAAGGCCTGCTGAACATCCTCATCGTGGTGGCGTCCATGTCGGCCCCCTTCATCGGCGCCTACTCGTGGATTCTGCTGCTGGGCCGCAGCGGCGTCATCACCACCTTTTTCAAGGACCTGGGCATCACCATCCCGGACATCTACGGTTTCGGCGGCATCGTGCTGGTCATGACCCTCCAGCTGTTCCCGCTGGTGTTCCTGTATGCCAAGGGCGCCCTGAAAAACATCGACAACTCCCTGATCGAAGCCGCCGAGAACCTGGGCTGCTCTGGCATTGCCTGCTTCTTCAAGGTGGTCGTTCCCCTGATTATGCCCACCCTGCTGGCAGCGGCGCTGCTGGTGTTCATGCGCTCCTTCGCAGACTTCGGCACCCCCATGCTGATCGGTGAAGGTTACCGCACCTTCCCCGTGGTCCTCTACACCGAGTTCATCAACGAGGTCGGCGGCAGCGACGGCTTTGCGGCCGCAATCGCCGTCATTGCCATCATCATTACCACTCTGGTGTTCCTGGTTCAGAAGTACGTCTCCAACAAGAACGCATTCGCCCTGAACAGTATGCACCCCGTGGAGGAGCATCAGGCTCCCAAGGGCATCAACGCGCTGGTCCACCTTGCAGTCTATCTCATTGTGGGAATTGCCGTGCTGCCCCAGGCCTATGTGATCTACACCTCCTTCAAGAATACCCAGGGCAAGATTTTTGTGGAGGGCTACTCGCTCCAGAGCTACGAGACCGCCGTCGGCAAACTGGGCAGCAGCATCCAGAACACCATCATCATTCCCCTGCTGGCCCTGATTGTGATCGTGCTGCTGGCGGTGCTGATCGCCTACCTGGTGGTTCGCCGGCGCAACGCCCTGACCAATGTGGTGGATATCCTCTCCATGATCCCCTACATCGTGCCCGGCACGGTTCTGGGCATCGCGCTGCTGATCGGCTTCAACAAGCCCCCCATCCTCATCAGCGGCACCATGCTCATCATGGTGGTGGCCCTTATCATCCGGCGTCTGCCCTATACCATCCGCTCGTCGGTGGCCATCCTCCAGCAGATCCCCATGAGCATTGAGGAAGCCGCCATCTCCCTGGGCGCTTCCAAGATGAAAGCATTCTTCCGCATCACAGTGCCCATGATGGCCTCCGGCATCGTCTCCGGCGCCATCCTGAGCTGGGTCACCATGATCAGTGAGCTGTCCACCGCCATCATCCTCTATACCGGCCGGACAAAGACCCTGACCGTGGCGATCTACACCGAGGTCATCCGCGGCAACTACGGCACTGCGGCTGCTCTTTCCACCATTATGACCGTTCTGACCGTTCTCTCGCTGCTGCTCTTCAGCAAGCTCAATGGCGGCAAGGACATCAGCCTTTGATCCAGGAATAGCCTGTCCCGAGCACAAGTGCACAATGCCTCCGGCGTATGCCGGGGGCATTGTGCATTTCTGTATGATTGCATGACTTGGGTTTGTTTATAGTGCGGGATTACGTCCTTTTTGCTGAGCCTGCTATCAGAAGATGGTATAATTATCGTAATATCAATGGGACTTGGGTTGTCCGCACAATACGGACAATCTTTAAGGGGTCAACAAAGGAGGGGTTCTCATGAAACGACAGATTGCGCGGTTTTTGCTCTTGGCCTTTTTCCTGTTTTTGCCGGCCTGTGCCCTGCCGCTGCCCGGTACGTTGCGGATCTGCATTGACGGCGCCGCCTACTAGGACGTCAGCGGCCTGATCGCCGATTTTCAGGAAGAATACCCCCAGATTCAGGTGGAAGTGGAGGTCCTTCCCGAGGTCAAGCTGACGCTGGACGAACGCTTTCTGCCGGTGCTGGACGCCGATTCGGTGGCGTCGCGAGCGGCGGCGCTGGAACAGAACCGAGCTGCCCTGCTGGCGGGAAACGCCGGATTTAATTTGTACCTGGTCACCGGGGGCACCAGCCAGTTTTCGCCCATGAACGGCGGCGCTCTGGTGGAGGACCCCTATGCCCTGATGGCCTCCGGCGGGCTGGAAGATCTGTCTGGCCTGGGCTGCCGCCTGGATCCCTCCGCCCTTTTGGGGGGCGTGCTGGAGGCGGGCCAGTGGAATGGCCGCCAGTACCTGATCCCCCTCCGGGTGGAGCTGCCGGGTCTGATGGTGGATGGAGCCTCTGGCGTGGGGTTCCCCGCCGAGCGTGAGGCCTTTTTCCAGCTTCTCTGCGGGGAATATGGGGCGCAGCTGGCCGCAGCGAACATTGGCTGCGGGTTCCCGCTGGCTTCCCTCTCCCGTCCGGTGGTGAATAAAGCCCAGAAAACCATCGCCCTTCGGGAGGAAGATTATACTGCCGCCCTGGCTCTGACCCGGGCACTGTACGCTCAGTACGCACAGGGACAGCAGACGGCAGCGGCGGACCGGACCATCCTGGCCGCTGCCGCCAATCCGCTGCTGTGGGCCGCATCCAACGCCGCCGGGACGGGTGTCCCGGCCGAGATGGCCTATCAGCTTGTTCCCAATGAGACCGGCGGCGCGACGGCGGATGTTGTGGCTTTCGGCTTTGTGCCCAAAGGCGGGAACACCGCGGCGGCTTCGGCGCTGCTGGAGGGGCTGCTGTCCGAGCCGGTGCAGGACGGCACCGTGCCGGTTTATAACGCTCTGGGCGGCGGGTACCCGGTGCGCAAAGGCTGCGCTGAGGGGGTTCTGGCCCATACCCGGGAATATGCGGGGGCACAGGGCAAACTGGGGCAGACCTTCCTGAACAGTCTCACCGAGGCGGAGAACCGGATTACCAGCGCAAAGTATGTCACCTGCTGTGATTTCGAGCTGGTGAACACCCTGAACGGATGGCAGAGCGGCGCGGTTCAGGATCTGGATGCCGCCCTCGACCAGCTGTATACCCAGTGGACCCAGTACCTGGAGGAATGAACCCCGCAGCGAATACTGGATGGTTTTGAAGGAAAAACCCAAAATATACAGGGTATCTGTTAAGATTTTCCTCCCGGCAGCAGGGCGGGACATGCTATCATAAAATCAAAGATATTCCAGAGATTTTCCCCGGATCGAAAGGAGAACGATTATGGCAGCAACTGTCAAGCTGAATCCTTCCGCCCTGAAGGAGCTGCGGAAGGTGAACCCCTGTCTCATGTCCTACAACATCGAGATGACCGAGGTCACCGGCGGCACCTTCTGGAAGGAGTACACCCCCGCCCAGATTGCGGGCACCGAGGAGTTCCCGCCCATCAAGGACCTGCGGGAGATGGCCGGGCTGATGCAGGTCTATCCCCCCATTGACCTCTCGGGGGAGAAGGTCCGCCGCCTGGCGCGGGCATTCGGCCCGGTGTGGGTCCGGGTCTCTGGCACATGGGCCAGCAAGACCTACTACGACTTCGACGGCTCCATGGAGGGCAAAGCTCCCGAGGGCTTTCAGAACGTGCTGACCAAAGCCCAGTGGCTGGGCCTGCTGGATTTCGTCAAGGCGGTGGGAGGCAAACTGCTGATCTCGGTGGCCAACTGCGCCGGCATCCACACTGCGGATGAACCCTGGAACCCCTCGGAGGCCGAGAAGATTTTCTCCCTCAGCAAAGAGTATGGCGTGCCCATCGACGCGGCCGAGTTCATGAACGAGCCCAACATGGTGGAGAACAGCGGCGGCCCCGAGGGCTACACCGCGGCCGACTACGCCCGGGATCAGGATCTGTTCTTCGCCTGGGTGCGGGCCAATTACCCCGAGTGCTTGCTGGTGGGGCCCTGCAACACCGGCAGTCTGGAATCCGACGACGGTGCCAAGCGGGGCGGCGGAATCGCGGACGTGCTGGGCAAAGTGGTCAGCCTGGAGGAGCTGATGGAGGACACCCGGGAAAAGCTGGATGTGTACAGCTACCACTACTACAACGGCATTTCCGAGCGGCTGGCTTCTCTCATGCCCGAAAGCCACTGGTCGGTGGAACAGACCCTGTCCGAGCCTTATCTGACGGTGGCCCGTCAGAACGCCCTTCTCAACGCCAAAGGACGGGACAAGTACTGCCCCGGCGGCGAGATGTGGGTGACCGAGTCGGGCGACGCCGGCGGCGGCGGAGATACCTGGGCTTCCACCTACATGGACGTGTTCCGCACCCTGAACGAGCTGGGGGACTTCGCCGCCATCACCGACGGCATCATCTTCCACAACACCCTGGCCTCGTCGGATTATGGGTTCCTCCATCACGGTACCTTTGATCCCCGGCCCAACTATTTCGCCGTTCTGCTCTGGAACCGGCTGATGGGTACCACGGTCTATGATGCGGGCGAGCCCCTGCGGGAAGGGGTCCATGTCTTTGCCCACAGCCGCCGGGACGGCCAGGAGGGCGTAGCCTATCTGATCCTCAACAATTCCAAGACCGAGACGACCACCGTGGAGCTGCCCAAGGAGGCGGTCCGCTACACCCTGTCTGCGGATACTCTCCGCTCCACCACCATGAAGCTGAATGGCCGTCCTCTCCAGCTGGTGGGAGAGTATGACCTGCCCTCTCTGGAGGGCGAGAGCGTGGCCGCCGGCACCCTGGAGCTGGCCCCCGCTACCTGCACCTTCCTGGTGCTGTAATTACACCCTGAAATGAAAAAAGCTGCACGGCGCCCGAAAGCGCTGTGCAGCCTTTTTTTGTCTGGTTATTTTTGTGTTTCGTATTTCTCTCGGGCGCTCTGGACGGCCTGCTCGATCCGGTCGGCGTAGCCCTGCTTCCAGAAGGCGCACATCTGCCGGTCGCAGCCCATCAGGTCCTGGCTGCCGGTGGTCAGGGCGATGGCTCGGCATCCTCCGCCGCACCGGTAGCGGTATTCGCAGGCTGCGCACTCGGAGTTGACGGCCAGCAGATCCTTGATCCGGCTGTCCACAAACTGCATATAGTAGCTGTCGCTTAATCCTTGCCGCAGGCCGATTTCCTGCACTTTGGGGAAAATCTCCTGCCGGGGGCTGGCGGTCATGGGCATACAGGGCAAAAGCCGCCCTTCCGGCGTAATGTAGCAGGACCAGCGCACTGCGCCGCAGAGGTAGTTGTCCAGGCAGCTTTCGGTGCCGCAGTAACAGCGGAAAATCGGCTGGGCGGGCTGATCCTGCTGCAAACGAACGATACCGCCGATTTCCAGCTGCGGGATGGGTCGGCCGGCCTGGTAGTACCAGTCGATGTAGGGCAGCATGGCGTCGATGTATTCGGTCCAGGACAAGGAATTGCCTTCGCTGTGGCGGAGCCAGAGCTCTGTCTCGTCTACATTGGCAATGCTTAGATCCTCTACCCCAATCTCCCCAAGGGCCTGGATCGTTGCAGGCAGGGCGGAAAGGTTGCCCCGGTGGATGCACATGCTGGCGGACACAGGGAATCCCCGCTGGCGGCATAGGGCCATAGCGCGGAGGGCGGCCTGCTCTGCGCCGGGTACTCCCCGCATCCAGTCGTGCCAACCCTCGGCCCCGTCAAAGCTGATAGAGAATTCAGGGCGGAGGTTTCGACGCTCTAGTTCATCTAATACCGACTCGTTCAGCAGCCAGCCATTGGAATAAATCTGCCCGATCACCATTTTGTGGGAGAGAATCCGGTCCACGAGCTGCCAGAAATCCCGGCGGATCAAGGGCTCGCCGCCGGTCAGATCCAATCGAAGTATCCCGCAGGCGGCGATTTCATCAATCAGCCGGAGGGCTTCTTCGGTGGAGAGCTCCCCCAACCGGCCATCCGGTGCGTCCATATAGCAGTGCCGGCAGAGGAAATTGCACCGCCCAGTGATAGACCAAAATACACGCCGGACGAATCGGTTTTCGTAATACCGATAGTATTGACTTGCTTCCAAGGGGGAGGCGGTTTCGCAGGGACATATATATCCCTCCGCCTGGCACTGACCCAAGGCCGACCAGAGCTGCGGGCCCAGCTGGGCTTCTGAAAGGTCGGTCTGTCCGTCACAGAGAATTAGTGCTTGAAACATAGGCCGGGACAAAAGGAGGGTTTCGTTTTCCGGGCGGCGGACCAGGACCCAGTTCATGCCCTTCCAGCCGCGCAGCGCATAATTGGGGTTGAGTCTGTAATACATGGTTTTTCCTCTTGTTAAAAACAGCAGGCAAAGAAAATTCTCTGCCTGCCTGAAAAGTGGGGTCAAGATTGGTGCGTTTGTCAGGATGCTCTGTCCGACCGGCTGGGCGCTGGCTTGGGAGCCTTAACCCTTCCAGGCGTGTTTCGTGGTACAATTGCCGCTGTTACCGTTGCAGCCGTTGCCTCGATTCCAGCCAGGTACAGTACAGCTGCCGCCGGTATTGGTCTCATCCGAACCGCTGGTGGTGATCACATCAAAGTTGTCAAACAGAACGATTTCAGCCGTTGCTTTTTCGTAAAGCATAAACGTTCCTCCCCATCCAATCCAGAGGGTTATTCTCCAGAATCATTGTATAAAATTTAACGGGTACTGTCAATCGCTTGCGGTGTTTTGAGGCACTTTTGCGTTATATTCTGCCTCGGCTTTTTGGGCGGCCTCGGTGATGCGCTGGACATAACCTTCCTTCCATAGGGTGCACATGATCCGGTCGCAGCCCATCAGGTTTTGGTCCCCGTGGAGCACAGCGGTGGCCCGGCATCCGCCGCCGCACTGGTAGCGGTATTGGCAGGCGGGGCATTCGGCGTTCATTGCGAATAGATCTTTGATCCGCCGGTCCACAAATTCCAAATAAAAACTGTCCCGCAAACCCTGACGCAGACCAATTTCCTGCACTTTGGGAAACCGGTCCTGCTCCGGGCTGGCGGTCATGGGCATACAGGGCAAAAGCCGTCCGTCTGGCGCAATGTAGCAGGAGAAACGGGCCGCGCTGCACAGGTGACAGTTGAGGCATTTCTCCGAGCCGTCATAAGGTTTTGCGATGATTTTATAGGGGCGATCCTGGCGCATAACGATCACGCCGGCGAGGATCAGCTGCCGGATGGGCCGTCCGGTCTTGTAATACCAATGGATATAGGGGAGCATAGCCTCGGTGTATTCCTGCTGGGTCAGGGCGTTGCCCTCGCAGTGGCTGCACCAGAGGGGCGTCTCGGAAACGTTGGAAACTTTCAGGTTCTGTACCCCCACGGCCCGCAGAGCCTCGATGGTCTGGGGCAGGGTGTTCTGGTTGCCCCGGTGGATGCACATTTCCACGTCGGTTTGGAGCCCTCGCTCATGGCAAAGCTTCAGCGCCCGGAGGGCGGCCGCCTCCGCGCCGGGTATCCCCCGCATCCAGTCGTGCCAACCCACCCCGTCAAAGCTGATGGAGATAGCGGGCCGGAGCCCCCGCCGCTCAAATTCGTCCAGAACGGCGCTGGTCAACAGCCAGCCGTTGGTGTAAAGCTTGCCGATGGTCATGTGGTGGGCGAGGATCCGGTCCACCAGCTGCCAGAAATCTCGGCGAACCAGGGGCTCGCCGCCGGTCAGATCCACCCGCAGCACCCCGCAGTCCGCCATCTGGTCGATCAGATCCAGGGCTTCGGCGGTGGAGAGCTCCCCCAGCAGGGCGTCGGGTGCATCCATAAAGCAGTGCCGGCAGCGGAAATTGCACCGCCCGGTAATGGACCAGAAAATATTTTGGACATATCGGTTTTTGTAATATTTGTAATACTGATCTGGTTCCAGCGGCTGGGGGTGAGAGAGCGGGGCAATGACCCCCTCCTGCTCATATTGCAGGCGGGCAGCTTCCATTCCCGGTGTGAGAGGGATGCGGCTCAGATCGGTCTCGCCGTCGCAGAGCAGCAGCAGCTGAAAGACCTCCGCCGGGAGGGGACGGGTCAAATTTTGGGGCCGCCGGATCAACACATGGGCCATTTGTTCCCAGCCGCGGAGTATGTGGCCGGGGGTGAGTCTGTAAAACATAGCCGGTCCTCGGTTTCTTCTCAGATGTACATGTTGCAAATGTATAAAAATCGGCAAACTCGGCCGACGATACCGGGTTTGCCGATTGCTTAAGGCTTTGGTGGAACACTCCTTCCGAAAAGGGAAGATGTCGCGCCTTTTTGGCTTTTAGGATTCAGTCAAGCCATAATAGCAGCCCGAACCATTCTGGTTGGACCAGGTTAGACAACCGCCATTCTCGCCGCTGGTGGTAATCACGTCGTTGTTCTGGAAGCAGATTACTTCAGCCGTAGCCTTTTCATAGGGAAGTTTTTCGATCATCATATAAAATTCCTCCTTTTCTTCTCGTGATATCATAAGGTGCCGAAGTTGATAAAACCCCGTCGCCCTATGTCGATGATGTTTTTCGGCTCAGCCGCGGGGGCCGAACATCTTCCGGCGCACCCGTCCCGGCAGGGCCCGGAACCAGAGCCGCGCCCGGCGCAGCCTAAGGGTTTTTAGATAGGCCCGGTAGGCCGGACTCTGGCAGGAAATGTACTGCCCGCTATCGTCGGGGTAAAACCCCGCCATCACCCCGATGACCCACTCAGCGGGCACCGTCTCGGGCCAGAGGCGGTTGTCCCCCAGGGTGCGGTAGCCGCTTTCGGTCACCCCGATGACCCGGTGGAGGACATACTCTCCGGCAGGGCGGCGGTAGAGGGCCACATCGTACCGTTTCAGCGGGCCGCGGGCGGCGGTCAGAACCACGGTGCTTTTCCGGCTGTGGAGCAGGGGCTCCATGCTGTCCCCCGCCGTCTGGAAAAATCCTCGGCCCTGTTCCGATAGAACCTGTTCAATCCGCTGCGCCATCGTTGTCCAGCGCCAAGGCGATGGTGTTCAGAAACTCCCGCACGTCCTGCCGGGCGGTGGCCTCGTCCAGACCCTCAAAGCGCTCCAGGGTTTTGGCAACCAGCTGATCCTCAGTGACGCCCTGTTCCAGCAGTTCCCAGTAAAATGCGCCGGTGCTATTCAAACGGATCATTCCGTTGAAGCTCTCGCTGGCCTCGCCAATGGCGATCACCATGGATTCATCTCCCAGCCGGCGCAGCAGGAAACCCGGTTTGGTTTTCAGCATCTTGATCCCTCCTCATGGTATGGTATGCGAGCTGGGCGGCCTCCGGTTCCCGGTTGCACTCCAGCAGATAAAAGGGCACGGTCTGAACCATCCGGTCCAGGAGCCCCCAAAAGAGGTCGAAAGCGGCTTTCTCCCGGGGGAGAAGCAGCTGGTGGAAAATCCGGCGGGTGATTTCGGGCCCGGTCAGCCGGCGAATGTGATTTTCCGGGGTTTGCTCCAGAAAACAGATCCCCGCCACCGGGCAGATGCGGTTCTGGCCCAGCCGTTCTTTGCCATTCCAGGGGGTGCCGCAGGCACAGAGCACGCCGTCGATGAACCGGAGCACCGGTTTGTCGCCGTTGATCACCTGGGCGCGGGGGCCGAACTGTTCCAGCCAGAGCCGGATGTGGGTGGTTTTTCCGGTGCCGCTGGGGGCGCAGAACAGATAGGCCGCTCCGTCCAGTTCCACCACTGCCCCGTGGATCAAAAAGGCATCGTATTCCGGCAGCCTCAAACAGAGGCTGCGGTAGAGGCAGAGGCTTTCATAATATCCCATGGGACGGCGGTCCAGCGGCAGATCGCTGGGGTCGGCCTCTGCTTCCCGGCAGAGCTCTTGCTCCGAGGCGCGGACGGTGAACAGCGGCGTTTCCCCGGTTTCATATCCCCGGCAAAGATGGCGAATGTACGGATAGCGTGCGTCGAGCCCGATGGGCAGCCCGGCGATTTTTATACAGAACAACGCGGAGTTTCACCTCGTTTCACGCCGGTGTTCTTCCAAACAAGTATTATTGATAGGTATTATTATTGTATAGTATTTTATGAGCGCTGTCAATAAAATAGAGCGGCGGACGGTACAATTTTGACGCAGAAAATGACAAATCCCCCCACGGCGCAGCCTTTCGGCCGATGCAGCGGGGGGATTTGAGAGAGAGAAAAAAGAGAAAGGAATTATGTTTTATCCACGGGGGTTACCCGCAGACAAGACACGCAAAGTTAGTTGCGCACCAGCTTGCCGGTAGCGTTCCGGGCGAGAGGCTGGTCGCGGAATTCCACCAGCGTCATCCGCTTGTAGAGGGGCAGGGTGCGGTTGACCTCGGTGATATGGGCTCGGACCGCCTCCTGGGCTTCGGCGGGACAGTAGACTTCGGCGCAGATTTTGCCGTCCTTTTCCTTGACCAGGCACTCCTGGACATCGGGGCAGGCGCCAACCAGGGTTTCCAGCTCCTCGGGGCTGACGTTCTCGCCGCTGGACAGAATAATCAGGTTTTTCTTGCGGCCGGTGATGTAGTAATAGCCCTCCTCGTCCTTCCGGACCAGGTCGCCGGTGTGGAACCAGCCATCGATCAGGACCTCGGCGGTCAGCTCGGGCTCCTTGTAGTAGCCTAGCATGACAGGATCGCCCTTGATGCACAGCTCGCCGTCCTGGATGGAATACTCGCAGATGGGCTCGTCACCCTTGCCCACCGAGTGGATGTGGGCGGCGCTCTGGTCGTTGTTCCAGGTGCCGTCGCCGGCGGTTTCGGTCAGGCCGTACATCTGCATGATGAAGAATCCGTTGTGCATCAGGTCCAGCATCATCTCGGGGGTGCAGGCAGCGGCGCCGCAGGTCAGGGTCCGCAGTTTGCCCAGCCGGTCCTTCCGGCCCCGCATCACATCCCGATGGATGGACTGGAGCAGCACCGGCACGGCGGCCATGGTGTCACAGGGCATCAGGGCCAGATCGCGGTAGAAGTTCCGCAAATCGGTGCAGAGGTTGTGGGCCATGCCCATAATGGACCAGGACACCAGACTGGTGAATGCCGCGATGTGGAACATGGGCAGAACGGTGAAGTGGTTGAAATCGTAGTGATCCACCCCCATCTCTTCCAGCATGACGCGGAAGGGGTCGCAGTAGGCGGGCATGGGGGCGAACAGGTTTTTCTGGCTCAGCATAACGCCCTTGCTCCGGCCGGTGGTGCCCGAGGTGAACATAATGGCCATCAGGGCCTCGCGGTCGGCGCACTCGTGGATCTCGGCGGGCTGGGCGTCCAGATAGCCGGTGATGGGCAGCAGCTTGTCGCCGTACGCCTCGCCCAGAGCGGGCTCCCGATCCAGATAGATCCCGTCGTGGAGGATAGCGGATGCCTCCACCAGTTCCAGCTCATAGTGGATGTCGTTCCAGCTCTTTTGCAGGTTCAGGGGGACCGCCACGGCTCCGGACAGGATGGTGCCGAAGATGCTCACGGCGTAGTGGTAGCTGTTGGCGGCCAGGATGCAGACCCGCTTGCCCTCGATGTCGGGGACGGCGGCCTGCAGGGCGGCGGTCACACAGCGGATGTCGTGGGCGTACTGGCTGTAAGGCACTTCCCGCACGGCCTCTTTTTCCGCGTCATAGTAGCGGATGGCGATCCGATCGGAGTACTTGGTTTCCATCTGGGAGACCAGCTGATAGATGGTGTGAACGGGGAGGGTGAACATGGCGCTTTATCCTTTCTGTCTTGATGAACGACCTAGGGCCGGGGGCGGGCCCGGCAGGGGGCTCAGCCTCGCTGCAGCTTGCCCAGGGCGTTGCGCGGCAGGGGCTGATCGGTAAATTCCACCGCCGTCACCCGTTTATAGAGGGGCAGCGTGCGGTTGGTTTCAGTGACAAAGGCGCGGACGGTGTCCCGCACAGCGTCCCGGCAGGAGATCCGGGCGCAGATTCGGCCGCCCTTCTGCCCCACCAGCACTTCCCGCACGGCGGAGCAACGGCCCAGCAGGGTTTCCAGCTCTTCGGGGCTGACTTTTTCGCCGCTGGGCAGGACCATCAGGTTGTTTTTCCGGCCGGTCAGGTAGATGTACCCGTCCGGGTCGATCCGGGCCAGGTCCCCGGTGTGGAACCAGCCCTCTTTCAGGACGGCGGCGGTCTTTTCGGGTTCCTTGTAGTAACCCATCATGACGGCGTCCCCCTTCATGCAGAGTTCGCCGTCCTCCAGCCGGTACTCCATGTCGGGGTCCCGCAGGCCCACCGAGGGCAGATGGGCGGCGTCCTGAGCGCTGTTCCAGCCCCCGTCTCCCACCGTCTCGGTGAGGCCGTAGGTCTGGATGATGGTGAACCCTTTGGCGATCAAGTCGGCCAGCATCTGGGGATCATAGGTGGCGGCCCCGCAGGTGAACACCCGAAGTTTGCCCAGGCGGGCGGCCTTGCCCCGCATCACGTCGTGGTGGATGGATTTCAGCAGAGTGGGCACCACCGCCATCACATCGCTGGGCATGGCCTGCAAATCCCGGTAGAACCGCCGCAGATCGGAGCAGAAGTTCACCGCGTTGCCGGCGATGCTCCAGGAGACCAGACTGGTCAGGGCGGCGATGTGGAACAGGGGCAGCACCGTAAAGGAGGAAGGCTGATACCCCTCGGGCCAGCCCATCTGGGCCGGGAAGGTCTCGAAGGGCTCGGTAAACAGCCGCATGGGGGCAAAGAGGTTTTTCTGGCTGAGCATCACCCCTTTGCTGCGGCCGGTGGTGTCGGAGGTAAAGAGGATGAGGGCCAGGGCGCCGGGGTCGGGGCACTCGGCCAGCTCGGCCAGCTCGGTGCAGTTCGCAAAGGCGTTCATGTCCAGCAGCGGCCCCTCCCAGCGGGCCAGATCCGGCTCCCGGGCGGCATAGCTGCCGTCGGTCAAAAGGGCGGTAACATCGGCCCGGCTCAGCTCGTCCCGCAGGGCAGGCCAGCTCTTTTCGGTGTTGAGGGGTACTGCCACCGCTCCGGCCAGGATGCAGCCGAAAAGGGCCACAGCGTAGGGGTAGCCGCTCCGAGCCAAAAGTCCCACATGCCGCCCCTCCACCCCGGGCAGGGTGCGGCGGAGCCAGCCCACCATCCGGCGGATGTCGGCGGCGTAGTCCCGGTAGAGCACTTCCCGCACCGATTTGGCTTCCTCGTCGTAATAGCGGATGGCCACCCGGTCAGGGTAGGCCGACTCCATGTTCAGAAGATTCTGGTACATGGTGGAGATCCAGTAGGTCTGGGCCAGGGCCTGTTCCATAGCCTGCCGGGCCCGGGCAGAGTCCCGGGCGTCGAAGGCGTCCAGAATCTCGTGGTACCACCGGAGAGCGGCGGCCGCATTCTGCCGCCGGACGTTCTGGCGGCAGGCGGACTGCATGGCATCGTCGATGATCTGGTAGATCTGCTGCATCATCTTGCTGCGGGTCAGCCGGGCCAGCGCACAGTGGAAGGCGCTGTCGGCCTGGGCGAAGGCGGCCAGGTCTCCCCCGGCCCGTTCCATCTGGCCCAAAAGCTCCCGAAGCTGGGCGATCTCCCCGTCGGTGGCCCGGCGGCAGGCGATCTCACAGATGGGCCCCTCTACCATCCGGCGGAAGGTCAGGATATCCCGCAGCGTCTCCCGCCCCAGATAGAGCAGGGGCACCAGCTGGTTGAGGGCGGCTTCTGTCCCTGCGCCCCGCACAAAAGATCCCTCGCCGAAGTGGGTCTCCAAGAGACCCAGCCCGCTCAGTTTTTGCAGCGCGTTGCGCACCGTGACCCGGCTGACCCCGAACTGGGCCGCCAGTTCATTCTCGGAGGGCAGTTTGTCGCCGGGCTTCCAGTCCCCGGCCAGAATCTGCTCCCGCAGCTGGTCGAACACCTGCTGGCTGACGCTGCTTTTTACCACTTTTTTGATCGCCATTCCCGGATGCTCCTTCTGCTATTGGGTGAATTTTCGTCTGTATTATTGTAGCATCCGGCGGCGGGTTTTACAATTCCGGCTTTTTCCGCTCACTCGTGGGCGGGCTTGGCCAATTTGGCGGCCAGCTTGCCGCCCAGCTTGGCGGCGACCAGGGAGCCGCCAAGAATGATGGCGCCGCCCACCCAGAAAGTAATCAACTGGCTGCCGATGATGGCGGGGGTGATCTCCTCAAAGTTGACGGTGGCCACCGTCAGGTAGGCAAAGGCGATGTTGTTGCAGGCCACCGGGCAGACGGTGCCGCCCAGAATGATCACCGACAGCACAATAGCGATGCTGAGGGAGAAGGCCCCCAGCAGCCCCAGGGAGGAGGCTAGGCCGAAAGTACCCATGTAAAGGGCCAGAGCGGCGACCAGGCCCAGGGTGCCCCCCACGAAGATGGAGGGGATGTTCTTCATGTCTGCCCCCAGGGCAAAGAAGAAGATGGTCACAAAAAAGAGGGGCCAGCCCGCGATGCCCAGGGCCACGGCGGCCACGTTGACGATGAAGATCCAGACTAGAACGGCGCTGGTGACGATCAGATGGTGGCGGTCCGGTTTTTGAAAGATAGACATAAAATCCTCCCAGTCTGCGCACGGCTCCGCGCCCCGCACAGGCGGAGGGATTCAGACCGCACACGATGAATTGTATACCTGTAATACAGGTGCGTGAGAACAGAATACCACGCCCCTGCCCCGCTGTCAAGCCGAAGCGAAAAACAGACAGAAAAAAGCCCGGCAGAAATTGCCGGGCCAAAATCGGATTGGTTCAGCGCAGGACCGTCTGCACCAGCAGCATGTACAGGGCGGTGCCCCCGCCGATGCTCAAGAGAGTGTTTTTCTTCCACCGGTGGAGCAGGACAATAAAGCCGATGGCCACCAGCTCGGGCAGCCCGTGCCAGGCAGAGGCGGGGGCGTCCTTGAGGCAGTAGACCACCAACATCCCGATGACGGCCGCGGGGAGAACCCGGCCCAGCCGGGCCACCCAGGCGGGGGGCTGCCGCCCCTCAGGGAAGACCCAGAAGGGCAGAAACCGGGTCAGGGCGGTGGCGGCGGCGATCAGCCCCAGGGTGATGAGGGTTTGGGCGGTAGTCATGGGGTGTGGGCCTCCTTTTCTGTTTTGGGGCGGGCAGGGGCCAGGCAGAGGACCATCAGCCCCATGGCCGGCAGCAGGAAATGTTCGCTCCCAAAGAGAGCCAGACAGGCCAGGGCGCAGCCCGCCCCGATGAGGGCCGGGCGGTGATCGGTCTGCTGGTCCCACTGATTTAAAAAGACCACCACAAACAGGGCGGTCATGACGAATTCCAGACCAGTGGTGTCCATGGGGAGCAGCTGCCCCAGCAGGGCCCCCACCACCGAGCCCGCCACCCAGTAGCTCTGGTCCAGCAGGGTGATGAAAAAGTAAAACCACCCCTTGTCCACCCCCGGCGGCGGGTCCACGGCACAGTGGATGGAAAAGGTCTCGTCGCAGAGCCCAAAGATCAGGTAGGGCTTTTTCCAGCCGAGGCCCCGGTATTTTTCCAAGAGGGCCAGCCCGTAAAACAGGTGCCGGGCGTTGATCATCAGGGTCAGCAGAAAGACGTGGAGGGGCTCAAACCCCGCCAGCAAAAGCCCCACCGAGACGAACTGCATCGACCCCGCAAAGATGAACAGGCTGCTCAGCAGGGTATAAAGAAAGGCCAGCCCCTGGCTCTGCATCAAAAAACCGTACGACGCCCCCAGCACCAGAAACCCCACCAGAACCGGCAGAGTGTGGGGCAGCGCCGCCCGGAGCGCCTGAGTTTTCACAGCCGCTCCCCTCCCCTTTGGCAAAATTTGCGATGGATTCAGTTTATCGGAGTAAAGCGGCTTTGTCAAGCGCCCGGCTGGCCGGGGCTGGGGGCGCAAAACCCCGGATTTTCCTCGTTTTTGTATTTTTGCTGTAAGAAACTGGAATTTTGGGCCGGTTTGTAGTATAATAACCCCATTCTGGGCAGATATGCCTTTTTACAAAGGCGCCCGCAAAGAGGGTTGAGGAAGAATGTTTCGCGGAGCAAACCGTTTTGAGATTGATCGGATTATGAAGATTTACGACCGGGCCCGGGCCCTGATGGCCGAGTCCGGCAACCCCAGCCAGTGGGGCGACAACTACCCCTCCCGGGAGATGATCGAAAAGGACATCCAGTCCAACCGGCTGTTTGTCTATACCGTCAATGGGCAGATGGAGGCGGTGTTCGCCTTTATTCTGGGCCAGGACCCCACCTACGCGGTGATCGAGGACGGCGCCTGGCTGTCCGATTGCCCCTACGGCACCATTCACCGGCTGGCCTCGGCAGGGCTGCACCCCCACGCGGCGGACGCGGTGATTGCCTGGTGTCAGGAGCGGTGCGAGAGCCTGCGGGCCGACACCCACGCCGACAACAAGGCCATGCAGCATATTCTGGAGAAGAACGGCTTCGTCCGCTGCGGGATCATCCACGTGGCCAATGGCAGCCCCCGGATCGCCTACCAGAAATTGCCCCAGCGCTGAAAAAGACCGGAAAACCCAAAAACCGCCCGGAGTTTGCTCCGGGCGGTTTTTCTGCGGATTTTAGGTTGCGGCGGGGTCAGTCCATCCACTTGGCCCGCTGGAGCCCCACCAAAACCAGGGGGATCAGCACCAGCTGGAGGAGGATGCCGGGCACAGCCCCCAGCACTGCCCCGGACATAAAGGCCGAGAAGGTGAAGCTGCTCCCCGACAGGCCCATGAGGCAGAACATAACCGCCCCCCAGACCACCCGCCCGGCCAGCATGGCGGCCAGCAGGACGGCGTAGATCATCCCCAGGCTGTGCCGGCGGGCCCGGCGGTAGAGGGCCCCGGCGGCGAACCCGTAGGTGGCCAGCTCAAAGGCCATAGCCAGAGCCGTGGGGTAAAGGGGCGGCATCCCGAACAGGACCGAGCGGAGCAACGGGGTCGCCGCGCCGATGGCCAGCCCCCAGGGCCCGCCCAGGACAAAGCCCCCCAGCAGCACCGGCAGGTGCATGGGGCAGAGCATGCTGCCGATCTGGGGGATGGACCCGGTCAAAAAGGGCAGCGCCAGCCCCAGGGCCAGAAAGAGCGCCGCCAGCACCAGCTGCCGGGTGTGGGAATGGGTGGTTTGATTCATGCCGAAAAACTCCTTTTTGGATGGTATTTTGTCCTGCAAACCGGCAAAAAAGGGGCCTGCCCCCGGCCTTTGGCGCAGGAGGCAGACCCCTTCATGGCGTCTGTTTACAAAGAAGGTTGTTTGCACAGAAAGCTCTGTGCGCCGGGCTTCGGCCCGGATATTCCGGCTTCCGGCCGGAACACTAGCAGTATAGCAGAACCCTTCTCACCCTGTCAAGGGCCGGGGCCGGGACTGCATTTTATACAAAAAACGACGCCATCCGCCGCCGTTTTTCCGGGTGATGTACAGTTCGGCAAAATTTGCTTGACCTTTCTGTGCAGAACCGATAATATAAGATGGAGAAAGAGCGGGCACGGGGCGCCGCCCCTGTCCGACCCAGGTCAGCCAAAAGACAAGAATGTTACATGGGAGGGCCATCATGACCAACGCAGAAAAACTCACCCTGCAAAAACGCGCCTGCCAGATCCGCCTCGGCGTGATCGAGGGCACCCACAGTGCAAAGTGCGGTCACCCGGGCGGCAGTTTGTCCATCGCCGAGGTGCTTTCCTACCTGTATTTTAAAGAAATGAACGTCGATCCCGCCAACCCCGCCAAGGCGGACCGGGACCGGCTGGTCCTCTCCAAGGGCCACGCAGCCCCGGGCCTGTACGCAGCGCTGGCGCTGCGGGGCTTCTTCCCGGTGGAGGATCTCAAGACCCTGCGCAAGATCGGCAGCTATCTCCAGGGTCACCCCAACATGAACTCGGTGCCCGGCGTGGATATGTCCACCGGCAGCCTGGGCCAGGGTGTTTCGGCCGCCTGCGGCATGGCCCTGGGCGCCAAGCACGCCGGCCAGGATCTGAGCGTCTACACCATCCTGGGCGATGGTGAGATCGAAGAGGGCGAATGCTGGGAGGCCTTTATGTTCGCGGCCCACTACGGTCTTTCGAACCTCTGCGTCATGATCGACCTCAACCACTTGCAGATCGACGGCGCCATTGAGCAGGTTATGAACAGCGCCCCCCTGGACAAGAAGATGGAGGCTTTCAACTTCAACGTCCTGTCCATCGACGGCCACGACTTCGACCAGATCGAGGCAGCCATCGCGGCCTTCCACGCCGAGAAGGCCAAGCCCACCTGCATCATCCTGAACACCACCAAGGGCAAGGGTGTTTCCTATATGACCAACCAGGTGGATTGGCACGGCAAGGCCCCCAATGACGAGGAGTACCGCATCGCCATGGAGGAACTGAACGCAGCCTATGCCGCGCTGGAAAAGGAGGGCAACTGAGATGGCAGACGTGAAAAACATCGCAACCCGTGACAGCTACGGCGCAGCGCTCAAGCAGCTGGCCGCCGAGGGCCACGACGAGCTGGTGGTCCTGGACGCCGACCTGGCCGCCGCCACCAAAACCGGCGTGTTCAAGAAAGCCTACCCGGACCGTCACTTCGACTGCGGCATCGCCGAGGGCAACATGATGGGGGTGGCCGCAGGCCTGTCCACCATGGGCTATATCCCCTTTGTCTCCAGCTTCGCCATGTTTGCGGCGGGCCGTGCCTTTGAGCAGATCCGCAACTCCATTGCTTACCCCCGCCTGAACGTCAAGATCGGCGCCACCCACGGCGGCATCTCGGTGGGCGAGGACGGCGCTTCTCACCAGTGCTGTGAGGATTTCGCCCTCATGCGCTCCCTGCCCGGCATGACCGTCATCTGCCCCGCCGACGACGTGGAGGCCCGGGCCGCGGTCCGCGCCGCCTTTGAACACCGGGGCCCCGTCTACCTGCGGTTTGGCCGTCTGGCTGTGCCCGTCTTCCACGACGAGGCCAACTACCACTTTGAGATCGGCAAGGGCGAGCAGCTCACCGAGGGCAGCGACATCGCCATCATCGCCACCGGCCTGATGGTCAACGAGGCTCGAATCGCCGCCGAGAACCTGGCCAAGGAGGGCATCCACGCCCGGGTCATCAACATCCACACCATCAAGCCCCTGGACGAGGAGCTGGTGCTCAAGGCCGCTGCCGAGTGCGGCAAGGTCATCACCTGCGAGGAGCACAGCGTCATCGGCGGCCTGGGCGAGGCAGTCTGCGCCCTGCTGAGCGAGAAGCAGCCCACCCCCGTCCGCCGGATCGGCGTGCAGGACAAGTTCGGCTGCTCCGGCCCCGCATGGGACCTGCTCCGTGAGTATGGTCTGTGTGCCGCCAACATTGAGGCCAACGTCCGCGAGATGCTGGGCAAGTAAATAACGTCGTTTTTCCTTCGGGATAAAAAGCACCCGGGCGGAGCTGGTTTACAGCTCCGCCCGGGTTTTGTTGTTTTTCGGCGTTACAGACTCCATTTCTGATAGGCTTCCCGGAAGATCTGCCGCAGCTCGGCGATCTGGGGCCGGGGATCGTCCCGCAGGGTCATCAGACAGGTGGCGGGCAGAGGCCATTTGAGCTGTAAGGGCAGATACCACTCCTGGGGAAAGATATCGTACCGCAGGGGACTGACGAACAACCCCCGCCCGGCCAGCAGGCCGCTGTAACACAGCTCAAAGGAGGCCACTTCGGCCCAGTGGATGGGCAGGCCCTGGGCTTCGGCCTGGGCCCGCAGGCAGCCGATGTAGACCCGCTCCGACGGCTCATAAAAAAGGGTCTGGCCCCGCAGTTCCCACAGACAGACCACCGCCCGGCTATGGAGCGGGTGGGCGGGACCGGTCGCCAGATAGCACTGGGTCTGGAATAAAAAGTCCTGGGCAACTTCGGGCTGGGGCTGTTCAGGGGCGAGGCCGATCAGGGCGTCCACCCCGGTGGAAAGCAGATGGTGGAACTCCTTGTCCGGCGGGTCGGTGCGGATCGAGATCTCGGCTTCGGGCCAGGTCTCGTTCAGCTGCTGGATCAGAGAATGATAGATGGGGTCCCGCAGGGTCATGACGGCGGGCAGCTGGAGCACCAGTTTGTTCCGGTGGACAAAGGGCTTCACCGAGTTGCAGGCTTCCAGGTACTGGCGGTAGAGACTGCGGGCCGGCCCCAAAAAAGCCAGCCCCGCCGGGGTTAGCCGGACGTGGGTGGTGTTCCGCTCGAACAGCTCCACCTCCAGCTCTTTTTCCAGGCTGCGGATCTGGTAGCTCAGGGCGGGCTGGGTGATGAAAAGCTCCCGGGATGCGCGGGAAAAATTCAGGGTCCGGCTGACTACCAGAAAACAGAGCAGCTGACGGTCGTTCATGGCGGGGTTCCTCCTGTTTCGTGCTGGCCTGAGTATACCACAACCGGGGTGGGCTATAAAGATTGTTTATAACTCTGCGAGAAATTTTTTGATTCTTTCGGGCCCGGGAATGTACTATACTGAAGTTATACCGGCAGTTTTTGACGAAATATGCCGAACCATCCGGAAGGAACCCGAACAAGAGAAGGAGACAAATCAAATGAGCAAGATTTCCCGCAAAAGTTTTTTGAAAATTGCGGCCGCCGCAGCCATGGGCGGCGTGACCGCCGGCGCCCTGTCGGCCTGCAACGGGGCCGACTCGGCTGCCGCCAGCTCGGCGGCCTCGGGCGGGGCCATCTACACCCCCGGCACCTACACCGGCATCGCCCAGGGCATCGGTGAGGTCAAGGTGACCATGACCTTCAGCGAGAGCGCCATCACTGAGGTGGTGGTGGATGCTTCCAACGAGACCGCCGACATCGGCGGCGCCGCCGTTCCCACCCTTCAGGAGGCCCTGATGGAGGCGCAGAGCGCCGAGATCGACGGGGTGGCAGGCGCTACCGTCACCGCCAACGCCGTCAAGGCCGCTGCTGCCAGCTGCATCGAGCAGGCCATGGGCGTGGCTCAGGAGACCCCTGCCGAGACCGAGGAGACCGACGACGGCGACGACTGGCTGGGCGAGGAGCCGGAGATCGCTTCCGTCAGCGAGGAGCAGGACTTTGACGTGGTCATCATCGGTGCAGGCCTGTCGGGTGTCTGCGCCGCCCGCGCTGCCGCCGAGGAGGGCGCCAAGGTAGCTCTGGTGGAAAAGAGCTCCTCCTTCAACTGCCGCAGCGGCGAGTACGCCCTGCTGAACGGCAGCCTGAACAAGCGCTGGGGCCGGGAGAATATCGTGGATGAGGACGTGGTGGTGGACCGCCTGATGCGGGAGTGCACCTACCGCAACAAGCGCTCTATCCTGAAAAAGTGGGCCACCCACGCCCACGAGGTCATGGACTGGTTCATCGAGGCCTACCCCGAGCTGACCATCTGCGACTCCACCCGGGAGGTTGTCACCCAGGAGCAGTTCGACAAGGGCATTCTGGTGCCCCTGGCCTGGCCCCAGCCCGAGCATTACGACTACCGGAACGAGGAGTTCCCCACCTTCCCCTCCAGCATGGAGTTCCGTTCCTCCCGTTCCGACCAGCAGGGCTTTATGGTGGAGGCCAACCTGAACAAGGCCATTGAGGCCGGCGCCACCACCTTCTTCGGTTGCTTCGGCACCAAACTGCTGAAGGATGCCGACGGCCGGGTGACCGGCGTCATCATTCGGGACGCCAACAACGGCAACGCCTACATCCAGCTCAACGCCAGCAAGGGCGTCATCCTGGCCACCGGCGACAACTCCGGCGACGAGAAGATCATGAAGCACTTCGCCCCCGAGATCGTGGAGAAGAAGATCGCCAACATGGGCGCCATGGGCATGCTGGGCGTGGACGTCGAGGGCAAGACGGTAGAGACCGGCGACGGTCTGCGGATGGGCGCCTGGATCGGCGCCAAGGTTCAGGATTTCCATGCACCCATGACCCATCACATGGGCAGCGGCATGGGCGTGACCCCCTTCCTCCAGCTGAACAAGCGGGGCGAGCGGTTCATGAACGAGTGCATCCCCGGCCAGCAGCTGGAAAACCAGATCGAGCTCCAGCCCGAGTGCACCTCCTTCCAGATCTACGACTCCAACTGGGGCGAGCAGATCCCCTACATGCCGGCCAACCACGGCGGCCTGTGCTACATCATCCCCGAGGATGAGGACGAGTCCAACCCCAACTTCACCGACCGCCAGTACACCAAGATCAGCGCCAAGGCCGAGGCCTATCAGTTCAAGGCCGATACCCTGGAAGATCTGCTGAACCCAGTGCGGCTTTGAGGGCGAAACTCTGGAGACCGCCCTGGCTTCCATCGAGCGGTACAACGAGCTCTGCCATGCCGGCTCGGATGACGACTTCGGCAAACCGGCTTCCCGGATGTTCGCCCTGGAAAATCCCCCCTACTACGCCTGCCAGTGGGGCACTACCTCCATGCTGGTCTGCGTGGGCGGCCTGGAGAGCGACGAGAACTGCCACACCTTCACTGAGGGCGACCCCGCAAGCCCCAAGCGGGATATCATCCCCGGCCTGTACGTCTGCGGCAACGTCCAGGGCAGCCGCTATGCGGTGGAGTACCCCATCTGCATGCGGGGCATCAGCCACAGCCTCTGCGTCTACTACGGCTATGTGGCGGGCAAGAACTGCGTGGCCGGGGTCTGATCCCGTCCACCTGTTGATTCCCCGATAACAGGATAAAAAAACGCCCCCGGCGGTCCGACCGCCGGGGGCGTTTCATCTGTTATAGGTCCGGGCGCTTAGTCCAGCAGGGCCAGGACGCTGGCCTTGGGGCGGGAGCCCACGGCCTGGTTGACCAGCTTGCCGTTCTTAAAGACCAGCAGGGCCGGGATGCTCATGATCCCGAACTGACCGGCCAGCTCCGGCTGCTCGTCCACGTTGACCTTGCCCACCTTGACGTCGGGGCGTTCGTCGGCCACCTGGTCCACGATGGGAGAGAGCATACGGCAGGGGCCGCACCAGCTGGCCCAGAAGTCCAGCAGCACGGTCTTGTCGCTCTGGAGCACTTCGGATGCAAAATTATTCTTGGTAATGGTGATAGCAGACATGGCGGTTACCTCCGTTTAATTCCTCGTATAACCCCGCTGTGCGGGGGGCTCTCGTTTGTTTCTGGCAATAGTATACCCCAAACGAAGCGCCGATTCCGTAACTGTGTCACTGAAGGCGGAAAACGGGCCCTTGCCAGCCATTCCCTCTTGAAAAATACGCTCTTTCGTGCAATGATTGTAGCGTCGGGTGCGTATTCTTTACAGACGGGCCCCCTGTCGGCCCGCCGTACCCATTGGATTTTCTCTTACGAGAAGGAGTGTATTTTTCTATGAGACTGAAACTTTTCCCCCTTGCGCTGGCGGCTGTGCTGGCGCTGGGTCTTGCCGGCTGCGGCACCAAGGACGCCGCCGGCAGCTCCTCCGCCCCTTCCAGCAGCCCGGCTGGCAGCAGCGCCTCCTCTGAGGCCGACAGCCAGACCGAGGAGGACGCCGCTTCCAGCCAGAGCAGCACCTCGAAGCGCCCCCAGAGCGGCACCGTGACCATCGTGGTGGAAGGCGAAGAAGAGGAGCTGCCCGTCACCCTGTTTGAGGGCGAGGGCTACTCCATTTACTTGCCCGAGGGCGAGTGGACCCACACCGAGGCCGGCGACGGCAGCCAGGTGCAGGACGTGTTCGCCGCTGTGGAGAACGACAAGGTCCTGCTGGCCATCCAGTCCTCCGGCGAGGAGTCCGCCACCCTGGATCAGGTCTATGATGCTCTTCTGGAGGAGGGCTATCTCCAGTCCGACGACAACGACCAGTACTTTGCCCTGAGCGAGGACGGCGTGGTCACCTGTCAGTACATTGTGGAGGGCACCGACGGTCAGATCTGGTACATCTCCTGGTGCTACCCCGATACCACCGAGTACGTTGAGGGCTGGGGCAGCCGGATTCCCCAGCTGATCGAGACCTTCGAGGCAGAGTAAACCCTCTTTTTTATCCCCTTTCTGTTATCAACTTTGAGCGCCAAAAAGGAGCGCCCGGGCCGGATGGCCTGGGCGCTCCTTTGGTTTTTGTTTTTTGGTCAGCCGCGGTCTTTTCCGGCCCGGCCCTCCCGGGCCAGCTTTTGGAGCCGGGGTTTGTCCAGGACGGTGAGCCCGCCCCGCCAGAGGGTGACCAGCCCCTCCTGGGCGAAATATTTCAGCAGCCGGCTCACCACCTCCCGGGCGCTGCCCATGTACCGGGCGATCTGGTCGTGGGTCATGTGGAGTTCGTTGGAGCCGGTCTTGGCCAGTTCGTCGGTGAGGAAGATGGCCAGCCGACGGTCGGCGCTCATAAAGAGGATCTGCTGCATGGCCCACATGGTGTCTGAGAACCGCTCGGTGATGGTCTGGTAGGCGAAGCACCGGACGTAGACGTTCTGCTGCATCAGATTGCGGAACACGCCTGCCCCGATGCAGTAGGCATCCACCGGCTCTTCGGCGTCGATGTGGACGTCGAAGGTCACCGCGTCCAGCACGCAGGAGGCCGACAGGATGCAGACCTCCCCCGCAAATAGCCGGTAGAGGGTCACATCCCGGCCGTCCTCCGAGAGGATATAGGCCCGCAGCTGGCCCGAGCGGACCAGCAGAATTCCCACACAGTTTTCGGTGGGGCTGTGGACGTGCTCCCCTTTTTCGTACCGCACCGGCCGGGTGCTCCGGCAGAGGGATTCCTGCTGTTCGGGGGTCAGCTCGTTCCAGAAGGGGAAGCCGCAGGCCAGACATTTTCGGCTGATTTCTTCGTTTGGCATCTTACCCGCCATAGAAACCACCCTTCCGCAGAGCCTTGGCGGCCTCCGAGCCGGCCATGGCCCCCTCATAGACGGCCTTGGCCACCTGGAGCAGGCCGCCGGTGCAGTCCCCCGCCGCGTACAGGCCGGGGATGCTGGTCATCATGTCGGGGCCCACGACGATCCGGTTGCCGTCCACCTCGGCCCCCATCTTCCGGGCCAGGGCGGTGC
>OERZ01000022.1_pt1 | contig 39517 bp, 35 predicted proteins | sample 1540151 | NCBI WGS metagenome assembly OERZ01 (sample SAMEA3891880, study PRJEB23780) | metagenome | biome: terrestrial biome; feature: animal house; material: Caecal content | place: Italy | collected 2015-05-05 | reverse complement strand
ATCCAAAAGCAACAGGTGGGGCGCAAAAGCCTCAATTTGTGGGACCACAGCCGAAAAATCGGTGACAGCGGCCGCCTGATAGCCGCTGCCGGTCAGCAGGGTCAAAAGCTGGGCCTGGATCACCGGGTCATCTTCCACAACAAAAATTTTATAGGGCATGGGCCGAAACTCCTCTTCGGGTTTATGTCGTTGGTTTCTATTATAGCAAGCCCCGCCGGCTGTGGCAAACCGGCCGACGATTGTTTTAGAAAGCGATGGACAGCTCTGCCCTTGCCCCCTGCCCGGTGTTAGAAAGGCGAAGCTCCCCGCCGTGTTTCCGTGCGGTCTGGTCCGCATAGAAAAGCCCTAGACCCAGGTGGCCCTCCTTGGGGCGGCTGGCGTCACTGGTGAAAAAGGCCTGGGGGCCTTTGGCCAGAGCCTCGGCAGAAAAGCCCGGCCCGGTGTCCTCGACAAAAATATGCAGCTGTTTTTCTTCCGCTGAGATTCCCAGGCGCACCTTCCCGCCGGCGGGGGTGTAGCGCACTGCATTGTCCAAAAGATTGCTCACCGCCCGGTCAAGATCGGCACGGCAGACCATCGGGGTACAGTCCGGCAGTTCTGAACAGACAAAGGAAATCTTTTTGGGGGTGCAGAGACTCCGCCCGATCTCCTGCCAGCCCTCGGCCAGCGCCGCCAGAGGCACGGGTTCTTTGACCGGTTCCGATCCCCCTTCCGGAGCGGTCAACGCCCGCAGCTGGGCCACATAGTCCTGCAAACGAGTGGTGCTGCGCAGAATCGTCTCCACCATCTCCCGCTGGGCTGGGGGCAGATTGTCCTCCTGTAGCAGCTCAGCGTTCCCGCTGATGAGAGTCAGAGGGGTTTTCAGGTCGTGGGTCAGGGCCGCCAGTTCCAGGCGGCGCTGCTGCTCCATGGCCCATTGACGCTCCAAAGACCGGGCCAGCTGCTCCCGCAGCTGCTCCATGGCCGCCAAAGTCTCCCCCAATTCCCGGACCCGGGCCCGGCCGGTCAAGGGGGCATCCAGTCTCTGCTGGGCGATGGCATGGGTGGCAGCGGTGAGAAGGGCGGCATCCCGCCGCAAGAGCCCCGCAAAATGTCGGGTGGAAACCGCTCCCGCCAGCAGGCAGGCCAGCGCCAGAACCACCGTGGCACAGGTCTGGAATTCCGGCAGCCGGTTCTGAAGTTCCGGCGAACCGTAGGGCATGGAGTAATCGTACTGCACCACACAGGTCAGCCCCCCAGGCAGGCGAGCGATCCGGTGGTACTGGGAATATAGCATTCCTTGAGGTGCCGAGTCACCTGCTATCGCCGCTTTTGCATAGTCCAGAAAACGGCCGTTCATATTCCCTTCATCCACCACCTGCCCGGCGTCAAACAGGGCCCAGCGGTAATAATAGGGAATCTCCGCTGGGGTGATTTCGCCGGATTCCAGCTTTTGGACCACCCCAGAAACCTGATCCGCCGCCGTACTGGCCGGGCGGACAAATCCCTGCCGCAAAAGCATGGTCAGCCCCATCCACCAAAGAATGATCAGCAGCAGGAGCACCCCGCCGGTGGTGATCAGATACCGCCAGAACAGAGCCGTCAGGCCTGGCCGGCGCTCACGTCTTTTTTCCATTTATAGCCCACTCCCCAAACGGTCTCAATGGGGCTTTCGCCAGCGGGTCGCAGCTTGGCCCGGATGTTTTTAATGTGCTCGGTGACAGCCGATGCGTCCGCCGTTCCCTCGTATCCAAAGGCCGCCTGGTAGAGCTGCTCTTTGGAAAAAGTCTGCCCCGGGTACATTGCCAGCGCTTCGCAGATCAGATACTCGCTCCGAGTCAGTTTGAGGGATGTGCCCTGAAAGTACACTGCCTGTTCCCCCAGGTCGAAATCAAGCGGACCGCGGCGAAGCCGCCGGCAGGGGGTGCGCTGTTCCCGGCGCAGGTGGGCCGCCACCCGTGCCCGGAGTTCCGCTACCCGGAATGGCTTGGTCAGGTAGTCGTCCCCGCCCAGGCCAAGACCCATAAGGACATCCGATTCCTCGGTTTTGGCCGTCAAAAAGAGAATCGGACAATCCGCCAGAGAGCGAATTCGGCGGCAAAGGGTAAAGCCATCCTCCCCCGGCATCATCACATCCAGCAGGATGCAGTCCGCCCAGCGGCAGGCTGCCTCATCCACTTCCTGCCCCGAGCGATGGACGGACACCTGATGCCCGTCCCGTTCCAGGGCAGTTTTTAAAAGCGTGCAGAGATCTTTGTCGTCGTCCACCACCAAAAGATGGGCCATCGCACTCCCTCCTTTAGTTCAGCACCAGGTACAGCCCCCAGGATAACCCGTAAAGAATATAAACATGGGCGGGATAAAAGGCATAGAACAACAGTTTGTGTCCCCCGCCGCGCTCCCCATTATACCACAGCATCAGCGGAGCGGCCAGGATCCCGTAGATCTCATAATATCGGGTGAACAGCTGAAACCAGGCAAAGTCTGGCAGCTGGGAGGCCATCAGCCCCATAAACACCACACCATAAAGGATATAATAGACGCAGTATGCTCCTACCTGTAACCCCCGGCGTTTGCGGAACAGATAGAGAACCAGGCCCATTACCAGAACGGGCAGGCTGCTGTCCCCCGTGATCCCCCACATGGGCAAGAACGAATAGCAAATAAAGCCCAGGGGGTTCGTCAGCGAGGGGAACTGAATGGCAATCCAGGAGGCCAGGAAGGGCCACGCCAGGGGCAGAATCACCGCCGCCAGGCCCCGGAAAAGTTTTTCTTCTCCCAGCCAGTCCAATCCCTGCCAGATGACCATCAAAATAACAAAGGTGGTCATCATGCCGTTGGTGGGGTAAAAACCGTCCGGCCGAACCAAAATGCCCCCGTAGGCCATGAAGAAGAGCAGCCCCGACATGGCTGCTGAGATCAGATATACTTTGGCAAAATACCGTTTTCGGCTATGGGTATGGGTAAAGCCCTCCACCAGACAAAACAGGAACAACGGCGCACCCAGACGCCCCACCATACTGAACCACTCCGGAATCACCCCGGTAAAGCCGAAAAAGTAGTGGATGTGGTCCAGCACCATGGTGCCCAGGGCAATCCATTTCAGGCCGGTTTCGGTGAGGCCCGTGTGTTTTGGTGTAGTGCAGGCAGTTTCCATTGCAAACATCTCCTTTTTTGTTTTCTGATGTCATGGTAGCAGACAATTCTAAGGAAAGTATCAGGAAAACAAAAAAGACAGCCCCCCTGCAAACGGGCAACGGGCGGACTTATCTGGGCCGCTGCCAGAGGGTATAATAAAAAGCTATAAGTGGACGAGGTGATTCCGGACGCTCTGAAACGCCAAGGATAAGCCCCCTGTCTGCGCAGTCCGCTTATTGATACATCATCAGTTTGCATCCCAGGGAAAGGACCTGTCTTATTCCCAGATCCTTTAAATCCGTATGGAGGATTTTCTCGATTCTGCGCAACCGATAAATTAGGGTATTTCGATGGATGTACAGTAGACTGGACGCCTCGTTTAAGTCGCAGTTTTTGCTCAGGAAAACGCAGAGGGTATTCAGCAGGTCTGTATTATTTTCTTCGTCGTACCGTTTCAGTTCCCAAAGCATGGGGTGTATAAAACCACTCAGGGCAGCCTCCTGGGACAGTGTTTTAAAGAAGACCTGCTCAAAAAAATCCGCGATTCTTTTGCAGCCAGGCCGGTCGTCCCAAGCGTCCGCCAGCTGAATCGCCCGAGTATCGAACTCCCACACCTGTTTTAGGTCAAAGAGAGAGTGAACCGGCATGCTCAGAAAAAACGTCTGGCCCATTCTCTCTCCTGTTTTGGAGAGGCGCTCAGCCATTTTTATCTCACTGTCCGTGGGTTCCAGCGCAGGCAAAACCAAAAGCAGCTGCTCCTCGGTCAGGATACACCACCCCTCGGGGTACTCATCGGTCAGCAGAGTGCGCAAGTTAGAACTGGTGATCCGCTGGGAAGTTTTGCTGAGGGGGAGAACGGCCAGAAAGTAGAACCTATCCTCCTGAAAACTGCCAAGCTGGCGGATGCGGCGCTCCAGTTTTTCCTGCTCCCGCGGGGCATACAGTAACAGATCGTACAAAAGTTGTTCTTCCATCCGGGTCACTCGGGCGGGTTCCGGCGCCCGCAGGATATGATGGCAGAGCAGCTGACAGATCCGTTCCGCCAACTGGCGGTCCTGCGGCGCAAAGGGGCGCTCCAGCTCAATAATTTCCATCCCTCCGCAGGGTGTTTTCTGGCCCGTGCCCACTGCCGCCGCGATCATCCGGCGCACGTTTCTGCCGTCGGACTCCTGATACGGGATGATCTGAGGACTGGTGATATTCTTTTTGGAAAAATGGTTGATAAATTTCTGGGCCTGTTTCAGATCCCCCAGTTCCACCCCTTCCCCTTGCAAGAGGCGGTCCCAGCTGTCAATCCCCAATTTCCGTTGGGGGGCCATTGCCAGCGCGTTAAATGCCTGGTCCACCAGCATCACCGGATTCGCCAAAAATTCCTGGGCCTGTAGGATGAGCTGTTCGAGCCCGCCGGAAAGATAGGCCCGGTCCAGCTGCGCCAGCTGGCGGTCAAGGCGCCGCTCCGGTTCCAGCAAGCGATAAATCTCCCGGTAGATTGGCAGGGTGAGCTCGGGCACCGGATAGACAATGACGTTTTTCCCCTGGGGCTCCCCGGCTTCTGGCACAAAATAAAGGCACTGCTGCGAGAAGTTTTCTGCCTGGCCCACAACGACGGTGCCCTCCCGAAGCTGCTCCGGTTCGTCTAAGACAGCACCACAGCATGCAAAGCAGGGCAGCCCCGCAGGAATTTTGATCGGGAATTTTGTCTGAAGTGCAGCGCACAGTTCTATGGTAAGCATCCTTTTGTCCTCTGCGGCCGACGGCCGCCCATCTCCTTGTGTATTGTCAAAAATGTAAATTTAAGGCATTCTTTTTGTTCTCAAAATACAATATACAAGCAGGTTCGTCAATGATAAAATTATGTCAACGGCCGAATGACGAAAAATTAACAAATCCCCCGGGGAGAAAAACAAGAAGAAAAAGGAGAACCCATCCATGCGTAAACTGTCTCGCAGAGCTTTTCTGAAGGGCACCGCCGCCGGCGCTGTGGGCGCAGCAGCCCTGGGCCTGACCGCTTGCGGAAGCACTTCTTCCACCGCTGCTTCCTCTGTTGCTGCCTCCTCCGCTGCGGCGTCCTCTCAGACTACCGTCCAGACCCCTGCTGCCGAAACTGGCAAGCCCAGCTTCTTTACCGACCCATACAATTACAGTGTCTCGGATACCGTACAGCTGGTCACCACTGAAGTTGTCATCGTGGGCGCTGGCAACGCCGGCTGCGCTGCCGCCTGCTCCTGTGTGGAGAACGGCAACGAGGTCGTCGTCATCGAGGCCCAAAACGTGATCCACGGCCAGGGCGGCGGCGTCGGTATGGCCAACACCAAGTTTGTTCAGTCCCTGGTGGACGAGGGCAAGCTGGACCACCTGACCGATGTGGTGGAGCACCAGAACATCTGGATCCAGCGCTGCGGCAGCCGCGTGAACGAGGCCCTAGTCTCCCTGTGGTTCAACAACTCCCCCGAGGCTGGCAACTGGCTGATCGACAAGTGCGCCGAGTTCGGCGTGGTGCCTGCTTCCTTCCGCGCACACGCCCCCAACGCCATCATCCCCGAGTCTTACGACTACCACATGTTCGTCAACACCGGCGACCATGTGTTCGACTCCAAGTGCGGCTACTTTGCTGCCACCAACGTCCTGTACGAGGACAGTAAAAACGCTGAAAAATACGAGTACCCCGCCACTTATTTCTTTAACACCAAAGCCCAGGAGTTGCTGGTGGAGGATGGCAAAATCACTGGCGTCTTTGCCCAGCGGGACGGCGAGCTGTGGCTCTTCCGTGCAACCAAGGGCGTTATCCTGGCCACTGGCGGCATCCACGAGGACACCGAGATGACCGACTACTACTGCGACGAGAATATCAAGCGGGTCCAGCGCTGCGAGCACGGTCCCGCCGGCTTCTCCACCGGCGACGGCCACAAGATGGGCCTGTGGGTCGGCGCTCACATGCAAGATGGGCCCTTCCCCCTGATGCTGCACCCCCAGGCAAACGCCATGTTCCACGGCTGCTTCCCCTTCCTCAATCAGGAGGGCTACCGTTTCATGAACGAGGGCACCTGGGTCCAGGGCAAGAGCATGAACGTGATGCATCAGACCGGCAACATCGCCTGGTCCATCTTCGATGCAGATTACGGTAAATACAACCGGATGTCCCTGGAAAACGGCACCGGCGGCGGTATGTTCTGGGATACCATGTCGGCTGCCATCGGCCAGGAGTTCACCGATGACGACATCACCTCCACCGTGGAGAGCGATGTGGCCGTGGGCAACACCTTCAAAGCCGACACTCTGGAAGAGCTGGCCGACCTGATCGGCGTGCCTGCCGACGTAATGCAGCAGTCTATCGACCGCTACAATGAGCTGGTGGCCAAAGGCGCAGACGACGACTTCCACAAGCCCTCTGAGTTCCTGTTCCCGGTGGCCAAGGCCCCCTTCTACGCTGCAAAGGTCGGTGTGGCCCTGCTGGCTGTGGTGGGCGGTCTGTCGGTGAACACGGATCTCCAGGTTCTGGACGACAACAAGCAGCCCATCCCGGGCCTGTATGCCACTGGCAACACCTCCGGCGACCTGTACGCCATCGATTACCCCATCAACATGGCTGGCAACTCCAATGGCCGCTGCGTGATCTGGGGCTACCTGCTGGGCAAAACCATGGCCAGGGTAACTGCTTCCGGCGAGGCGCTGACCAGCCGGGACGAGCTGGCCGAGCTGTCGGTGGACAACAACCAGATCGTTGCCTCCGATACCGTTTACAAAGACGGCAGCTACACCGGCCAGGGCACTGGCCGCGGCGGTCAGATGAACGTCACCGTCACCATTAAGGACGGCAAAATCTCTGACATCGTGGTGGACAACCACGCCGAATCCTCCGACATCGGCGCCCCCGCCCTGGACAAGCTGGTTCAGGACGCCATCGCAGCCAACTCTGCCGAGATCGACGGCGCTTCCGGCGCAACCATGACCTCCGACGGCTTCCGCGAGGCCGTGGCACAGGCCCTTTCCAAGGCACAGTAAAATTCCTTTGTAAAAAGTGCGGCAGGCTCCCCCTTCGCGGGCGGAGCCTGCTTTATTTTTATCCCATTCCCGATTTCCTTTATCAAGCCGAAAGTTCGGCGGCAGCCTCTCATACAGTAAAACAACCCCATTTCAAACAGGAGGCAAGAACCATGCTGTTTTTACTGCTGCAATTTTTTGCAACCAAATTTCTCTACCTCTCCCTGCATCTGGAATCCAGCAGCTTCCCCCGGCCGCTGAACGCCAAAGAGGAAGCCGAGGCTTTCCGGGCCATGCAGTCGGGCGACTCTGACGCCGCGGAAAAAATCATTCGGCACAATTTGCGGCTTGTGGCACATATCGTCAAAAAATATTATACTTTCCCCAGCGACCAGGACGACCTCATCAGCATCGGAACCATCGGTCTGATCAAGGCGGTGAGGACCTTCGACGGCAAACGCCAGGCCCGGTTCTCCACATATGCCAGCAAGTGCATTGAAAACGAGATCCGAATGCACTTTCGGAAAGACAAAAAGAATGGCTCCACCGTTTCGCTGCAGGAAACCCTGGAAACGGCCAAAGACGAATCCGCCCTCACACTTTCTGATGTTTTGCAGGATCCGCTGTGCATGGAGGAGGACTACGAAAAGCAGGACGACGCCTGCCGGCTGCGGGGACTGATCGAACAGCTGGACGCCCGCGAGCGCCAGATCATCCTGCTTCGGTATGGTCTGGGAGGTCAGCCGCCCTTAACACAGCTGGAGACCGCCCGGATCGTGGGAATCAGCCGAAGCTATGTATCCCGTCTGGAAACCCATGCCCTCACCCAGCTGAAAAAGCACTGGCAGACAGACGGCTGAACTCCGCCTGTGTTTCATTGCAAAGTTTCTCCATATGCCACACATTGACCTAAAGATGAATATTCCGCCCCGTCGTTTGACCAGAGTGGCAACCGGGGTGTATACTGAACAGAGACCTCATAGAGCATCCGCATTCCATTGACCATTCCCCTGCCTGAAAGGAGTTTTTCATGAAAGAGACTCTGTTCACCGCCGCCGGTGAGGCGCTGCCCACCCTGCCCTGGCCAGATTATCCCCGGCCGCAGCTGCAGCGCGCCAGCTTTTTGAATCTGAACGGCCGCTGGCAGTTTGCTGTAAGTCCAAGCGACGAGCTGCCTGACCGGTACAATCAGGACATCCTGGTACCTTTTTGTCCGGAGAGCGTTCTCTCCGGCATAGGGAAACATTTTCCTGAGGGCAGCCGTCTATTTTATCATCGAAGTTTCTCCCTCCCGGCCAAGTTTAACCGCGGGAAGATTCTGCTACACGTGGACGGAGCAGACCAGCAGGTGGACTGTTTTTTAAACGGTCAGTTCCTGGGTGGTCACACCGGCGGCTATGATGCAGCCACCTTTGACATCACCGCTGCAGTGCTGCCCGGCGAAAACCAGCTGGTCCTTCGGACCAGGGACGATCTGCGGGGCAGGGTGCTGCCCTGCGGCAAACAGGTAGAAAAACCCGGCGGAATGTGGTACACCCCCGTTTCCGGCCTGTGGCAGACGGTCTGGCTGGAAAGCGTACCGAAACGGTACATAAAGCGGCTGGACTTCGCCTGCGACCTGGAAAAAGCGATACTGGATGTGGGAGACGAGAGCCTTTTCGGTACGGTGACGGTAGCCGATCCTTCGGGGAATTTTACGGTCCCTCTGGAAAAAGGCCGGGCCGTTCTGCGTCCGCCGCAGCCCCGTCTCTGGAGCCCAGAAAGCCCGTTTCTCTACTCGATCCTCATTCTGGCAGGCGAAGACCAGGTAGAAAGTTACTTTGCTCTGCGCACCCTGGAGATCAAACAGATAGGCAAGTATAAACGCCTTTGTCTCAATGGCAAGCCCTACTTTTTCCATGGAGTCCTGGATCAGGGTTACTGGAGCGACGGAATCTTTACCCCCGCCTCCCCTGCCGCTTACGAGGAGGACATCCGGGCAATGAAAGCCCTGGGCTTCAACACTCTGCGAAAGCATATTAAGGTAGAACCACCCCTTTTCTACTACGCTTGTGACTGTCTTGGCATGGCCGTATTTCAGGACATGGTGAGCAATGGCGACTACAGTTTTCTTCGGGACACAGTTCTGCCCAATCTTGGTTTTCGGACCCGCAGAAGCGACAAAACCATACACCCGGATCCCGTTACCCGAGCCGCTTTTCTCGCTGGAATGGAAGCCACGGTGACGACTCTGAAAAACCACCCCTGCATTGTCTACTGGACCATCTTTAACGAGGGCTGGGGCCAGTTTGATTCTTCCGCTGTTTATAAAAAACTGCGGGCCCTGGATCACAGTCGTTTCATTGATTCTACCTCCGGGTGGTTTATCTGCGGTGAAACCGACGTGGACAGCCGCCATATCTATTTCGGCCCCTGGAAACTGAAGGTCGGGAAAAAACCTCTGGTACTCACAGAATTTGGCGGAATCTGTTTGCCGGTAAAAGGACACCTGCAATGCCCTGGCCGCAGTTACGGCTACGGGGCCTGTAAAACCCCTGAGGCACTGGAGACAGCTGTGCTCACCCTTTACGAACAGCGGGTGCTCCCACTGGTGGAACAGGGGTTATGTGCCGCCATTTACACCCAGCTTTCGGATGTAGAAGAAGAGCTAAACGGATTGCTTACCGCTGACCGGAAGGTCTGTAAATTGGCCGCCGCGCCTATGGCCGCGATGGCCAAACGGCTGACGGAAGCCTGCCGGTAAGAGCGAAGTTGGTCTTTGGCATTCGGCAATCGAGTTTGGCTCGAAATCCCGTAAGCCGGATAGTCGGTTCTTGCGTTCAAATGATCTACTCTCCAAGTTGTTCGAATGTGGTTGTCTCTAGCCAAGCATCTCGCTTATCTTTATAAAACAAAACCTCCTGCAGCAGCTTTATGCCGCTATAGGAGGTTTTGTGTCGAGATGATTCAGACCTATTAAAACTTGCTTATTCAGGGGCAATACCGATTTATTGCCCATACATTCGAAAGATGGTCACAACTGTTTTAAAAATGATTTTCCAGTCCACCCAGAAACTGCGTTCCCTTATGTACTTGAGGTCCAGTTCCATCCATTCATCAAAGCTCAGCTCGTTTCGATTGGGCTGAACCTGCCAGTAGCAGGTCAGACCAGGCGTCACGTTAAGTCTCTGACGTTGATAATCGGTATACTGCTCTACCTCACGCGGGAGAGCGGGACGCGGACCAACAAGGCTCATTTCACCTTTTAAAACATTCACCAACTGCGGCAATTCGTCGATGCCCGTTTTGCGAATAAAGCGTCCCACCCGGGTAATCCGGGGATCATTCTTCATTTTGAAGGCCGGTCCGTCCATCTCATTTTGCGCCAGCACTTCCTTCAGTTTTTCTTCCGCGTTGGGAATCATCGAGCGGAATTTGTAGAATTTAAAAATCTTCCCATCCCGTCCCACTCGATTCTGGGAGAAAATCGGGCTTGCCCCCGGACTGTCAATCCAGATAATAATGGAAATCAGGGCAAAGAACGGAAGCAGAACAATCAAAGCAATACACGACAAAACAATATCCTGCGTCCTACGCCCCAGCCAATAACCCCACTTAGGGTTTCGGATTTCCTCTAAGTCAAACAGTTGCTCTTTGGGTATTGCCGCAACACTTCCCATTTGACTGTTTCGATCTTCAGAATAATTTTCCATGAAAGTCCCTCATCGTAAATTCACTTTAAAAAAGCAGCCTGCCTTTGCTCAGAAAACAAAGGCAGGCGCTTTTTAAGATTGTCCTATGCCCGATTCTGTAATGCCGGTCAAAAACGATCTTAGACCTTCTTCATGATCATGACGGTCGCATTGTTCGGGGCAGTGAACTGGATCTTGCCCTCAGCATTGACGGTGGCCTTGACCACAGTGGACTTGCCGTTCACAACGCAGACCACCAGGACAGAATCGCCAGCGGAAACGCCGGGCATCTCCATGGAGACGCTGATCGCGCCATTCTCGCCAACCACAGAAACAGCAGCAGTGTTGTAGTTGATCTCGTAGATGCCAGCAGCCTGGTAGCTGTTGGCGTCCTCGACAACTGCATCAACACCCAGGGTAGCCAGCAGCTCTTCGGTGTTGGCAGCCTTCTGGAGAGTCTGATACACTGCGTTGTCAGTGGTGGAGGCCGCAACCATAACGGCGGGGTTGGGAGAAGCCATAAACTCCTCCACGGAAGCGGTGGAGCTAACCACACCAACGCTCACAACCTCACCCGTGCTGGTGACAACCTCGGCACCGGCCTGCACGCTCTGCGAAACACTGGGGACAAAGGCAGCGAAAGAAGACACTGCCGATGCCACCATGATTGCAGCAGTAGCCGCAAAGCACAGTACCACATTCATTTTGTTTTTCATAGGGTTTCTTCCTTTCTTTAAAATTATTTAACAGCCCTTTCAAGCTGCTAAACCATTGTTGAAGCGAAACAGCTTAGGCATGGTCCTTGTCATAACCATAGTAGCGCTTGTAATAATAGCCACCGCTGTTTACCTTATACTCGACTCGATTCAATACCACACCCAAAAGAGGAATGCCAATTTTTTGAGCCATCTGTACGGATCGGTCCACAAGCTTACGGGATGTCACACCACCCCGGACAACCAGAACGGTTCCATCGCAGTAAGGTCCAATCTGCATTGCATCTGCCACCACCGTAAGAGGCGGCGTATCGACCAGAATGTAATCGAATTGATCCCGAAAAGTTTCGATGATTTTCCCCAAACGTCCATTGCTCAGAAGGATGGGCGGATTTGCTGCGGGTACCGTCATGGGAATCATATACCCGTTGGCAACATTGGTTTTGTAAATTGCGTCATCCAGCTCAATTTTCCCTGCAAGATAATGGGTGATGCCATGTAACGTCGAGTTGCTGCGGATTCCATATTTGGTCCGCATTTCCGAGTTGCGGATATCCACATCGATCAAGAGCACCCGATGGCCCATGCTGGCGATCGCGCGCCAAAGGTTCAGGGAAACGTAGCTTTTTCCTTCGTTCGGGGTACTACTGGTAATCATGATAGTTTTTACTTCACTACCACAAAACTCCAAGTTAACACGCAGCTGGTTCAGCGCCTCTGTCACATCAAAGGGCAGCTCCGGCAACGTTTTCAGCTCTAATGTATTCACCCCTGCTCCACCTTCTTTCTCTTCTCCGAATTTCTATCCTGACGCTGCAGCGCATTGCGGTATCCATATCCGTACCCATAGCCATAACCCTTGGCGCCGGACTTTCCGCTCTCCGGGATCATTGCCAGGACCTGAACATTGTACCGTTTTTCGATATCCTCCATGGTGGAGAGGCTATCGTCCATCAGGAAGAGGACTACCAGAACACCGCAATAAGCCGCTGCGACCAGGAAAGCCCCAATCAAGATATTGCGGACATAACTCGGTGTATATGCCTTCTCGGGGATAACCGCTGTTTCAGCGATATTCGGGGTATCGCACTCCATAATACGAGGCAGATAAATTATCGCCTGCTGTGCAAGCTCATTGGCAATTGCAGCCGCTTCCTCCGGATCATCGCTGACAGCCGTGATCTCCAGAATACGGGTATCGGAAGGATTGTTAATGGTAACCACATTCTCCACCAATTCCGCCGGCGTATACTCCAAATCAAGGTTCTTGATTACATCTTCCAGAAGGGGGCGAACCGTCATCAGTGCCTGATAGTCCGCCGTCAACTGGCTGCCGATCTGAAGATCTGCTAGGCTGACCAGAGAGTCATTGGAGGCAGACACAATGTAAATCTTGGAGGTAGACTTGTACATCGGTGTGACCAGGAAAAAGGTATAGAGGAACGCCAGAAAACCGCCCAAGACCACACACAGAAGAATTTTCCATATGTGCTCCAGGAACAAGTAGAACAGCTCCACCAGGTCGATTGTATCCTCTTCCCCGTCCTGAATCATCACTTTTCTTGCCTGATCCGCAGCAAGCACTGCATTCATTTGCGTTTCCATTGCGTTATTCCTTCCATTTAGGATACCGGGCGATAAAACAGTTTCAGAATTGTCTGCTGCAGACTGTCCTCGTCCAGTTCGTATGCCATGAATCCATGTGAATCCAGATAGTTTTCACCGTCAATTGTAAGGGTGTCCAGTTCCTCGTACCCTTTGATCTGTTCTGCCAGATCCACCAGAGTCCGGCTCCCCATATCTGTGACCATATAGTCCCAGACGGCTTCATACCCTTCCACAATGATTTCTGTATCCTGGCTCAGCATTTTTTCAATCAGCGCCGAGAGATATTGTCTTTGCCGCTTCATTCGGGCAAGGTTGGTTTCGTCGTCCACATTTTTACGGGTACGGACAAAATGCAGAGCCTGTTCCCCTTGCAAAGTGACGGTCTCACCCATCACAAGGGTCGGATCAACCTCAGAGAAATCCGATTCAATGGTCACCGTCACACCGCCCACAAGATCATTGAGGACCATGACGGCATCCATATTCAGGGATATATATCCATCGATGGGCTGGTTGCCCAACATCCGGGAAACGGCGGTAACATTGTTCATACAACTGTCTTTAAGGCCTTCCCCATAGGTGTGCGCCAACGCCAGCTGCTGGTATTCGGTGCCAATCTCCGTTCCCAGCACGCCCAGAACAGGCACTTCCACCATGCTGTCCCGGTTAAACTGAAGCAGCTGCCAGGTCTGCGACTCATGATCCACTACCAACAAAAGCTGGAAGTCCGCCTGGCCGCCGCCGACATAACTCTTGTTGGAACGCACTGGGCCTGATTCGTCAATGCCCATAAAGAGATAGGCTTCAACTGCGTCCTTTCTTTGATAAAGGACGCCATCGTATTCAATTTGCTGTTGGGGCGCGTCCTGAGCGGTAGCATTCGCCACCTCTTGGCCGGCATTTTCCACAATGGAATGTGAATCTTGCCACGACTGAATCCCGAATGCTGCAACAATCAGCAGCAAAACAGCCCCGCAAAAGATTACCCCCGCCTTAATTGCATCTTTTTTATGGATTCTTCTGTGTTTGTGGCGGGACAGGTGCTCTCGTTTTGACAAGTCCAAGTCCTTTCTATGTACAAAATACTTTCTAATGGTTTAAAGGCTTATTGCTCCGCACCACTCCGCAGCGCATGCATCAACCTGATCCAGCATGGATTTGCCAAGTTTTCGGGCAATGACTTTCCGGGCAGATGCCAGATGCGGCGCTCTGGTTGTCAGGTTATGGCAGTCGCTCCCCAAAAGTGGGTATCGAGCCATGGACAAAAGCTCCAGCGCACGTTTGCGGGTTTTCCAGGCGCAGAAAGTATCCGCGTTGACTTGAAACGCCAGGTGAAGATTCGTTAGTTTTTCCAGGTGGCGCTGATTTCCCTCGGTGAAACAAAAACGCTCCGGATGAACTAGAACCACTCGGTAGTCCCGATCCAGAACCAGAGAGATCACTTCTTCAACCTCTTTGGTGCTCCAGTCGGAAAAAGGCATTTCCAACAGCAAGGTTCGGGTCTGTTCCAGACAAAGCGGATCCAAGTAATCGCATTTACTGATTCCCGGAAAAAAGGCCACCTCGGAACCCAGGCAGATTCCGGGCAGTGTCTCTCGATCGGGGGCATGCTCCACGGCCTGACGCAGCTTCGCGGCAGCCTGTCCTCTGCGCTCAACAAAGTCTGGAATGGTTTCTTTCCAGGCATAGTAGTGAGAAGTGGCGCAAGCAATGTTTACTTCCTGTTTTGCCTGGCGGCGAAGCAAAGCCAGCGACGTTTCCACATCCGGGCTTCCATCATCCATCCCAGGCAAAATATGACAGTGAAGATCTATAACCTGTTTTTCACACATAAATTCAAGGTATCCTTTGTTCCGATCCTTTGATCGGGCCAAATTGCCCGTATCTTAAACGAAACAAACCCCTGGCCCTTGGCGGCGGCTCCATCGGTAAGGAATTAGCCAACCTGCGCGGCGGCAGATTCCCAAAGGACAAGGAGGGCATTGTTTTCCATATTTTTACATGTTACATAGCGTATATTACCACATTTTTCTTTGGTCTGCAAGGCCAAACTGTCTTTCGGTCTATTATTCTGCAATTATGGCAAACATTGTCCCATTTTTCTTTTTTAATTTGCCCATCTTGCCGGAAACATTCCTAAAAACGACATTTTTATCCTCCAGTTCAATGCATTTTCGGGCTGAAAGCGACGATGTTTTGACTTATTTTTTCAATTCATTAATCTTTCATTATAAATCAAAACGTATGATCCCGCCAAATACTGCATGGTATTATTGGGGGATATTATTCCTTATAAAAGAATATCCTTCAAAAAATTTTATGGTTTCTATTTTTGCATCAGAATTTTTTCTGTTTTTTCCATGCAATAATATAAATTTACTGAATCGTTTTTATGAATGTCAGTTTATCTCCTGATCCCGCCGAATTTAGTAAATAATTTACTCTTTCATTTAATCCTCCTTAATGAACCTTCATCTTATCCAAAAAAATGCGCAAAAAAGGGGAACATGCGGTATTTTGCCCCCGCTCATGTCCGCCGTATTTCTAAACAATTTAAATCAAGCTTATGTACAATAAACCCGTCAAAACAGGTCTTGTCTCATCCCTTTAGCGGACGTTCCCTGGCATTTTGACAAAACCGAATCGCAGGATCGTCTTCATCCACGGGTTACCGGCCGGTTTTAAATTTCGCTCAGCAGACGCTCCACCGTCTGTTCGAGGGTTGCAACAACTGCATTTCCGTCAGCCCAGTTCACCGGAATCGGGGCACGCAGGATATAATCTGTGTGCAGGGGATCCGTGGTGCAGGAAAACGACGTGGCCGCTGAGCGCAATTTTTCCTCCCAGAGTGCCTGGGATTTGCGGTTGACGCCTGAAAGCCATACTTCCAGACTAAAATCTCTATGGAGGAATGCCACAACGATTTTAAGTCCCTTTTCCTTTAACTCCATCGATGCAAATTGAAAATAGGCATACTCCATCCCGTTTTCTGCAACGGTTCCCTGAAATTGATAGTCCGGCATTCGCCTTTCCAGTTCATTTCGCAGAAAGCGGAACCAGCGAAACCACTCCTGATATGCTTTTTGCAGGTTGGTGGTCTGTAAAAGTTCCCGATAACAAGCCAAGAGTCTTTCGTCAAACCGGTGGCACGTTTCTATTTTCCCCGATTTTGCCATGGTATCTCTCCTCCCTGTTTGTCACAGTATACCATGGATTTATCCCCTCGTTAAGAAAGCGGGCGAAATTTCCGAGGCAAATTGGTGGCTTTTTCTCTGCAAACACGCTATACTGGCAGCCAGAACAACGCCAAGGAGGTAATTCCATGAGTTTGGGAAGCAGCTTGTACAACGCAAGAAAACAGAGCGGCCTTTCGCAGGAAGAGGTCGCAGGAAAATTAGGGGTCAGCCGACAGACGATCTCCAAGTGGGAGACCGATGATACGCTGCCGGATATCCGTCAGTCCAAGGGGCTGGCCATGCTCTACCACCTGACCCTGGATGAGCTGATCGAATACAACTTTGACGAACAGCAGGCCCGGCAGATGATTGAAAGCGTCAGCGATCAGGCCCAGGAAAAGATCGACTGGAACCGTGTGTGGAGCAAAAAGTACCCCGTTCTGGCGGAATACCACAAGACCGTACGGGTCGAAGACTATGCACCCACCCTGCGGGAGATGCTGACCCAGCTGCGGGTCACTTACGGGTATAATGACACCGACGCCCTGCTGGTTCTCAAAGATATTTTGGCCCGGGTCTGGAAAGGGCAGGTCTGACCCCCTATTCTGATAAACAGGAGAACCGTACAATGGCCTACACGAAAGAGGAACTGACCGAAGCCTCCCGTCAGATCGAATCCACCCTCCACAAACTGCGGGAAACGCTCAAAACCTTAGAAACCAAGGAGAATCCCTCCCGGTACAAATCCCAGATCACCCTGGCCAAGCGGCGCATCGAGGCGTTCACCCTCGCCAACGCGCTGATCTTGCGGGAACTGGAGAACCAATAATCTTCAACATTGCGCCCGGTGCTTTGGACTCCCCACAGCGTTGGGCGTTTTATGCATCCTGGCCCCTCAAAACAACCGCTTGAAGGCCGAACCATTGCCAGCCGATCGCTCCTCTGTTATCCTAGTGTCAAAGGGAGGTGGCCGCCAATGGACTTAGTGATTGAACACCGGCCCGGCGACGTCCGAGTGATCCTGCAAGGACCTGCGGACAGTGCCGAGCTGCAGCGCATCCTTTCTCTTCTGCAAAATCATTCCGATAAACTCTGGTGCCTGGACGAAGAAAGGAACACCGTTGCTCTTTCTGCCGGGCAGGTGTTGTGGGCTGAAACGGTGGACGACAAATTGTTTGTTTACACAGAGCATTCTTTATACCAGACGCCCGGCAGCCTGGCCGCCCTGGAACTGCGCTGGGAACGATTCGGTTTTTTTCGGTGCGGAAAATCCACCGCAATTAACCTGAACGCCGTCCAGAGTCTCCGCAGCCGCCCCGGCGGCCGGATCGAAGCACTCCTGAAAACCGGCGAGAAAATCATCATTTCCCGCCGCTACTCGCCCGCTCTCCGGGAAAAATTACAGGGAGGTTAATTCATATGAAAATCTTTTTACAAATTTACCGCTGGTCCATGCAGATGAAATTGCGGATGGCCCTCTACACCTTTGTAGGGATTTTTTTGAAAATTGTCTGCAATCTGCTGCAAGGAGAACAAACCGTTCTCATCCATGACCTGCTCACCCTCTGGGCCGCCAGCCTGGTATTTGCCATGATCGAATCGGCCATTTTCCCAGAGGGAAGCGAGTGCACCCGGAGCCGTTCCCTGCTCTGGCTGGGGGCCGCCAACCTCTGCTTTTTGGGGGGAGCAGCGCTGTTCCAGTGGTTTGAGGGAGTCCCGCTCTGGGGCGGCATTCTGTTGACCCTTTTTCTGGAAATGGGGCTGGGGATGATGTGGTTCGGCGATCAGTTCGTTCTGAAAATGGACAGCGCGCAGTTAACCCAACAGCTCAGAAGATACCAAAACGCCCCCCATAATTAAGCCGCAGGTCCCGGCCATGGCCCATTGGTTCTCCCGTTTTGAGGTCAGTGTATCCCTGTTTCTTGCGGGCAGTTGAATTCTTTGCTATACTTTATATATAAGGTATCGCTTCTGCCCTGCCGGTTCCACGGCAAAGCGCGACCCAGAAAGGAGCCTTTGGTTTATGATTTTCTATTTTTCCGGAACAGGAAATTCCCGCTGGGTTGCGGAACAAATCGCAGCCCTTACCGGAGACAACGCACAAGACATTGTTGCCCTGCGTCAGCCCCCCAGCCTGCAAGATGTGGGTCAGGTCGGTTTGGTCTTTCCTATTTACGCCTGGGGACCGCCGGAACCAATGGTCTCCTTCGTCAAAGCACTCCCCAAAACAGAGGCTTTCTGTTTTGGAGTCTGCACCTGCGGCTCGGAAGCCGGCCACGCCATGCGAAAACTGGCCCGGCTCTATCCGCTCCAGAGCAGTTATAGTCTGGTTCTGCCCAACAACTATATCATCGGCGCCGAGGCGGACAGTGAAACGGTCGTCCAGCAAAAACTGAACACCGCCCGGTCCGAGATTGAAGTCTTATCCCGGGAGATTTTGCAGCGCAAACCGGTTTTCCGGGTCAAAGAAGGCAGCGCTGCCGGGCTGAAGTCCAGTCTGGTAAACTTTGGGTTCAATCGGTTTGCCCGCAGTACCAAGCCTTTCCATGCAGATTCCTCCTGTGATGGCTGCGGCCTGTGCGCCCACCGCTGCCCGGCCGCTACCATCTCCTTGCGGGAGGGCCGCCCAGTTTGGGGCACAGCCTGCTATCAGTGCCTGCGCTGTCTCAACGAATGTCCCCGGCAAGCCATTCAATACGGTGACTCTACCCAGGGCAAAACCCGGTATACCCTCCAAAAATACTGGAAAGAATCCTAATCCATCGTTTAAGCCGTTCCACTCTGTTTGGGACGGCTTATTATTTAGGAACAATTCTAAAAAAAAACTTGAAAATCGGCCAATTTGCTCTTGATTTTTTACAGAAGTTGAGTATAATAATTTTAGAATCATTCTAATTTCGAGGCTGTTATGACCAAGTACGAAGAGAAGATTTGGCAAATTGTGGAGGCTTCCCGCTGCCACATGACCGCCGAACAGATTTTCACCGAATTGCGCCGGACCTACCCCAAAGTGGTTCTGGCGAGCGTTTACAACAACCTGAACCGCCTGTGGGAGGACGGCCGCATCCGCAAAGTTTCGGTAGAGGGGATGCCCGACCGCTACGATCGGATCGAGCGGCACGACCACCTTGTATGCCGAGGCTGCGGCAAGTTGCTGGACTTGGATCTGACCGATCTCACTGAACAACTGCAAAAGCAGGTCGGGGTCCCCTTATTGGCCTATGACCTGAAATTGATTTATCTGTGTGAAGAATGCCGAGCCAAGCAAAAGCAAAAAGGAGAGTGATTTGTTTGTCCCATCTGCCCCTGTCTGTCCGTGTTCCCATTGAGGCGGACAACCCCAGCATCCTGCGCATCGAAGACAAATGCATCCGGTGCGGCATGTGCAAAGACGCCTGTACCCAGTTGATGGGGGTCCACGGCAGCTACACCCTGGCCCAAACCGGCGGCCACGCCGTCTGCATCTATTGCGGTCAGTGTGCCAACGCCTGTCCGGTGGACAGCATTGTGGAGCGGGACGAAACTCCCGCGGTTCAGAAGGCCATCGCCGATCCGGAGAAGATCGTAGTTGTCAGCACCTCCCCTTCCGTACGGGCTGCCCTGGGCGAGGAGTTCGGGATGGAACCCGGCGCCTTCGTGGAAGGCAAAATGGTAGCACTTCTTCGGGCCCTGGGCGTGGATTATGTGCTGGACACCAACTTCGCCGCTGACCTGACCATCGTGGAGGAAGCCAGTGAACTGGTCCGCCGCATCACGCAAAAGGACCGGCCCCTGCCCCAGTTTACCAGCTGCTGCCCGGCCTGGGTCCACTTCGCGGAGATTTATTACCCCGAGCTGCTGCCTCACCTCTCCACCGCCAAGAGCCCCATTGGAATGCAGGGCCCCACAGTCAAGACCTATTTCGCCAAGAAGATGGGCCTCGCCCCCGAGAAAATCGTCCACGTGGCACTGACCCCCTGCACCGCCAAAAAGTTCGAGATCCGCCGGGAGGAAATGCACGCCGCGGCCGATTACCACAACCGGCCCGGAATGCGGGACACCGACCAGGTCATCACCACCCGGGAGCTGGCCCGGTGGGCCAAGCAGGCAGGGATCGACTGGGACAGCCTGGAAGATTCCGCCTACGACTCCCTGATGGGCCGTTCCTCCGGTGCGGGCGTCATCTTCGGCAACACCGGCGGCGTCATGGAAGCCGCGCTGCGCACAGCCTATGAAACCATCACCGGCCAGAGCGCACCGGAATCCTTCTACCAGCTCCAGCCCGTCCGGGGCTATGAGGGTGTCCGGGAGGCGGTCGTCCCCATTGGAGACCTGAACGTTCGGGTGGCTGTCATCTACGGCACCGCCCATGCCAAAGCCTTCCTGGAGGAAATGAAGCAGCGCGGAACCGAATACCACTTTGTGGAAGTCATGGCCTGCCCCGGCGGCTGCATCGGCGGCGGAGGACAGCCCAAGGATCTCACGAAAGACCCCAACCAAACCCGCCAGAGCCGGATTGCTGCCCTTTATAAACGGGACGCAGCCATGACCCTCCGCAAGAGCCACGAAAATCCCGATATCAAAGCCGTTTATGAACAGTTCTACGGCCATCCCCTCAGCGAACTGGCCGAGAAAATGCTTCATACCCTATACAAAGACCAAAGCGAAATTCTCCACCCGGCGCAGGAAATCCGGGAGGAGCCGTCCCACACCGAAGAATACAATCATCCGTCACTGAAAGGAGAAACAACTACTATGAGCAAATGGAAATGCAAAGTCTGCGGTTACATCTACGAGGGCGAGACCCTGCCCGCCGATTTCACCTGCCCCCTCTGCAAGCAGCCCGCCTCGGCTTTCGAAAAGATTGAGGAAGCTGCCCCCAAGGCCGGCAACAAGTACGCCGGCACCCAGACCGAGAAGAACCTGCAGGCCGCTTTCGCCGGTGAGTCTCAGGCTCGCAACAAGTACACCTACTTCTCCTCTGTCGCTCAGAAGGAGGGCTACGAGCAGATCGCCGAGCTGTTCCTGAAGACTGCCGAGAATGAGAAGGCCCACGCCCGGCTGTGGTTCGAGGAACTGAACGGTCTGGGTGACACCGCCCAGAATCTGCTCCACGCCGCCGAGGGCGAGAACTACGAGTGGACCGACATGTACGACGAGTTCGCCAAGACTGCCGAGGCAGAGGGCTTCCACGAGCTGGCCACCAAATTCCGTCTGGTGGCTGCCATCGAGAAGCGCCACGAGGAGCGGTATCGCGCTCTGCTGCACAACGTAGAGACTGCCCAGGTCTTTGAGAAGAGCGAGGTCAAGGTCTGGGAGTGCCGCAACTGCGGCCACATCGTGGTAGGCACTGCCGCCCCCGAGGTCTGCCCCACCTGCCAGTACTCCAAGAGCTTCTTTGAGGTCAGCAGCGACAACTACTAATCCTCTTCCGCCAACCTGAAGAGAGGGCGCCGCAATCTGCGGCGCCCTCTTTGTTTTTCAATCAAACTTTGTTAGCCGTGGGGCAGCTTGGGTCTTTCGAGCCGTTTTTGGCTTTACAGATCAACTGGGTCATGGTTCCCATAGGGCAATAGACACACCAGCTGCGGGGTTTAAAGAGGACCATCGTCACCAGGCCCAGCACAGTGGAAGTCAGCATCACGCTGTAAAAGCCGAACGCAAACTGGGCCACACCGGGGTGGAAAAGGGTGCCATGATAAGCCCAATGCCAGGGAAGTTTAAAGGTCCACAGAAGGGTCACCACCTGTTTTAAATCCGACGCCCCTGCGAAGACCAAATAGGTATTCCAGAGCATCTGGAAGAACATGACAAAAAAGAAAACCAGGAAACCATAGCGGAACCACTTGCTCCGCATCCAGGCGGGGATATCCCGTTTCCGCGAAAGGCCAAACCGGCCGCCCAACAGCCCGAACAGCTGACCCCGGCCGCAGTAGCGGTTGCAATAGCCCTTACTGCCCTGCGTCACCGCGATGATCAGCGGGATAAAGAAACAGAGCAGCCCCAGCCAGGCAAACAGAATGTTGAAAAAGCCCAGGATCAGATAGCTCAGGGACACAATCCAGAGGTAGTCGTACCAGTGTTTGCTCTTCATGCCGTCACCTCCCGAATCCGAATCACCGAGGCCGGGCACTCGGCTGCGCACTTGCCGCAGCCCACACATTTTTCCCGATTGACCACGGCCTGGATACCGCGAAAAACAGAGATTGCCCCCAGGGGGCAGACCTTGACGCAGCAGCCGCAGGCGACGCATTGATCCTGGGCCACTTCGGCTTTTCGCGGTGTTCTTTTGTTGGGTGTCATAATGAGATCCTCCTTTGTGCAGGTTACAGTTTTCCCACTATACCGCATTCTCCAAAGTTTTTCTGTGATAGTGTCACGTTTGGGTAAAAAGCCTTTTGATCCCCGGGGAATATCCTGCGGGACTATTCTCGAAACCAACAAAAGACGAAAAAGATTCTTGTGCATTCTGTGAATTGCAAAGAAAAAGCATTTTTGCTAGAACAGCCGTGTCGATGTCAGACTGTTACCGTATGGGCATTTCCGATGTCACACAAAATCAACTAAATTCATGGAATGTTACTCCTCAAGGCATGACTGTGATCTCTTAAAGCGATCGTGTGATGCATGGGGGGTTTTTTCGTTCAAGGCTGGAAGGAGGCGCACTGGATGCAGGCGATAAAAAAGATCAATAACAATACTGTCGTCTGCGTTGACCGAAACGGCAAGCAGCTGATCGCCATGGGGCAGGGGCTGGGGTTCCCCCAGCTGCCGCGGGAGATTTCCCTTGCCGAAATCGAGCGCACCTTCTACAACATTTCGCCCCAGTATGTGGCGGCGATCTCTGAGCTGGATCCGGCTATGGTGGATTTTGCAGCCCGGATTACCGATATTGCCCGCAACGAGCTGCCCTATGAACTGAGTCCCAACGCTGCTTTCGCCCTGGCCGACCACATCTCTTTTATGGTCCAGCGGGCCCGGAAACACCTTCGGGTAAAAATGCCTCTGGCCTATGACATCCAGACCTTGTATCCGCAGGAATACAAAATCGCCCGGTATACCCTGGAACGCGCCCAAAAGGAATTCAAAATCGGCCTGGACAAGCAGGAAATTGTAGGCATCGCCCTGAATTTTGTGAACAGCCGGATCACTCCGGACAGTACCGAGACCACCGACCGCACCCTTCAGGATGAAACCATGCTGGAGGACCTGATTGAGATTGTGGAGGAACATTTTGGGTTGATCGTGGAGCGCACTGGCTTCAACTACACCCGGTATGCCAGCCACATGCAATACCTGTTCGACCGAATCCATTCTGGTACACTGATCCAGAGCGGCAACAGCCCCATTTATCAGGATTTGAAACAAAACCACCCCAAAGTCGCAGACTGTGTGGAGAAAATCGCAGCCCATCTCGAGCAGGAATGGGGCTGTCACCTCTCGGACGAAGAAAAACTCTATATTATGCTGCATGTGAACCGTGTTTGCAGCAAAAGCCAAACTTAAGGATTGTTACCTGACAGACAGGGCATGACCTTTCCTCCATGCGTTTGATCGCATGGGGAAAGGTCTTTTTTCTTTCCTTCCATCACCCGTTGATTACAGCACCTGCTATAAAAGATAAACCCAAGATTTCAAAGGAGGAACCATCATGGCCATCGACAACAAACAAATTGCGCTGGATGTTCTGGCTGCCGTCGGCGGAAAAGACAATATTACCAGCGTGACCCACTGCATGACCCGGCTGCGGTTTAATTTGAAGGATTTGAGCACCCCCGACCGGGAGCAGATCAAAACCATCAAGGGCGTTCTGGGCGTCGTAGAATCCGGCGGCCAGTTCCAGGTCATCATCGGCCAGAATGTGCCCAAAGTTTACGAACACGTCTGCGCCCTGACCGGCCTGCAGAGCCAGGCGCCTGTCCCGGAAAATCTGGACAAACCCAAAGAAAAGCTGACCCCCAAAAAGATCGGCAACAACATCCTGAACTATATGGCAGGCTGCATGACCCCTCTGATCCCCGTGATGATGGCCTCCGCCATGTTCAAAACCCTGATGGTGATTCTGGGGCCGGATATGCTGGGTCTGTTCGGCGCAGAGAGCGATGTCTATATCCTGCTGGATTTTCTGTATGATGGCTTCTACTACTTTATTCCCATCTTCCTGGGCTATACTGCCGCGGTAAAGCTGGGCCTGAACCCCGGCCTCGGCATGTATGCCGGCGCCATTTTGCTGGTCCCCGACTTTGTGGCCCTGGTTGGGAATGTGGAGAGTTTTAAAATTTACGGGCTGTTCAACGTTCCCCTGAACAATTACGGTCAGAGTGTCCTGCCCGCTGTTCTCTCCGTCTGGGTGTTGAGTTATATTTACAAGTTCTTCCAGAAGATTATTCCCGACACCCTCTCCACCATCTTTACCCCGTTTTTGTCCATGATCGTCCTGGTACCCATTGAATTCTGCCTGCTGGCTCCCCTCGGCTCCATCTGCGGCGATTACCTCGGCAACGGGATGATCGCCTTCGGTGAGTTCGGCGGCTTTATCGCTGTGGCTGTGGTGGCCGCCATCTGGGAGTATCTGGTCATGTCGGGCATGCATGTGGTTCTGATCACCTTCGCCATCACTAGTCTGCTCAGTACCGGTGTGGACACCTTTGTTTTGACGGCAGGCGGCTGCGCCACTTGGGCGGCCGTCGGCATGGCGCTGGGAGCTTCCTTCCGCCTGAAGGATAAAGAAGAAAAATCCCTTGCCTTTGGTTACTTTGTCTCCGGCATTCTGGGCGGTGTCACCGAGCCGGCCCTCTACGGTATTGGCTTTAAGTATAAACGGCCCTTTATTGCCATGTCCATCGGCGGTGCATTGGGCGGACTGTATGCGGGCATTATGCACGTGGGCACCTATGTCATGGGTGCAACCAACTTCCTGAGTGTTCTGAGCTATGTTGCAGGCGGCACTTCCAATATGGTGAACGGCATCATCGCCTGCCTGATCTCTCTGTTCGGCGCAGCCATTGCCACTTATATGCTCGGTTTCGCCCCGGCAGATCTTGAAAGCAACTGATTTTCCGGATACTATAAAACCAATCAATTATCTGTAACTCTGTGACAAGGAGGCACCGCCCTATGATAAAACTCCTTCTCCGCGCCGACGATCTCGGCTATTCTGAAGCGGTCAACTATGGCATAGAGAAAACAGTCCGGGAGGGCCTGATCCGCTCGGTGGGTCTGATGCCCAATATGCCCGCCGCTGCCCACGGACTGACCCTTTTAAAAGGGGCCGATTTCTGTCTGGGCCAGCACACCAACATCTGCCTGGGCAAACCCTGCGCCGATCCCGAAAAAATCCCCAGTCTGCTGGACGACCACGGGAACCTGAAAAGCAGCCGCGCCTATCGCGAGGCTTTCAAAACCGGAGCAGAATTTACCAAACTGGACGAAATGGTGCTGGAAGTGGAAGCGCAGTATCTTCGTTTTAAAGAGCTCACCGGACAGGAGCCCGCCTATTTTGAAGCCCACGCAGTGGTGAGCACCAATCTGACCAAGGCTCTGGAAATTGTGGCGAAAAAATATAACCTGCCTTTAAACGCTATGAGTCCCATGGACCGAATCGGCACATTTAAAGGCAGTCCCATCGCTGCCCTGCCCATGGATAGCATGAGCCCGGAATACGACCCCTGGCAAAGCCTCAAAAATGCGGTGGCAACCGCTGATCCGGAACTGCCCAACGTCTTCGTCTGCCACCCTGGCTATCTGGATGATTACATCCTGAACCACTCCAGCCTGACCATCAACCGCACCAAAGAAGTGGCCATGCTCTGTGACCCGGATATCCGCCAGTGGCTGGAAAACCAGCGCGTCCAGCTGATCCGTTACAGCGATTTGTAACCCTTTCTATCAAAACACCTTCAACTCCTCCCGGAAGCAACATTCCGAGAGGAGTTTTTTGTCCATATCAACGACAGTTTTTCGTTCACTTTGGTCCATTCAAATAGTTTAATGTGAAATTTAATTTTTATTATTTCTGAAAATATTTTTCGACAAAATGCTATTGATTCAAGATGTATCCAATGTTATACTTTAGATACAAAATGTTTTATATTCCCGGAGGAAACGATTATGCCCAGACCCAAAGGAAGCAAAAACAAAGTCAAACGCGCCAACACCAATTCTGCAGCGGAGATCGCCTCTGTTCTGGCTGAAAAAACGGCTGAACGGGAGCAGCTGAACGGTGATATTGCGAGCCTTCTGGAGGAAATCAACTCCCTCAAAACCCAGCTCAAGAAAAAGCGTTCGGAGCTGAAATCCGTTGAAAAGGCTGTCGCAAAACTGGAAGCCAAGAAAACCGCTGAAGAAGCAAAAGCCACCCAGAACGCACGAAAAGCCGAGATTGATTCTGCATTGCAGAAACTCATCGCCGACGGGATGAGCGTCGATGATATTTTGATCAAATTGGCAAATTAACCCCCCCGTCCAGGGCAACCCGGCTTCTGCCCCAGTGTCTTTTTCCACGGCCAGCTTAAAATACTGGCCGTGGCTTTTTTATTTCCGTTTTTTTAGAAAAATCCGGCCTGTGATGGGGGATATTCTGCTCCGCAACCAGCAGTTGACAAACTTCCTGGCCGGATCTCTGGAGTGCAACCATCTTTTTTGGTAAAATAGGGCCATCGAATTCAACGCCAAAAGGAGTGGATTGTATGAGCCTGGCCGAAAAGATTATCAAACTGCGCAAAGAACAGGGCTGGTCCCAGGAGGAACTGGCCTCCCGGCTGGATGTCACGCGTCAATCGGTATCCAAATGGGAATCCATGTCCTCTGTCCCCGACCTGGATAAGATCGTGAAAATGAGCGAGTTGTTCCAGGTCAGCACAGACTACCTCCTGAAAGAAACCACCCCCACCGAAACAGAGGAACGCTGCACTCACCCCGACGAGATCCGTCCGGCAGTCCGCCCCGTCTCTCTGAAAGAAGCCAATCTCTATCTGGATCTCGCTCCGCGCTGCCACCGGAACATCGCCCTCGCCCTCAGTCTGTTTATCCTCTCTCCCATCTGCCTGCTGTTGTTGTCCGGAGCCGCCGAGTACCATATTCTTCCTCTGGGAGAAACTGCCGCCATTGCCATCGGGTGCAGCGTACTTTTTGTGGTAGTAGCCGGAGGCGTCGCGCTTTTGCTTCCCAGCTGTATGCGGCTGGCCCCCTTTGAGTATCTGGAGTTGGAGCCAATCTCCACCGAATACAGTGTTATCGGGGTTGTCCAGGCCAAAAAAGAAGCCTTTGCCCCACGGTATCAGCAGGGCCTTGTGGTGGGCGTTTCGCTGTGCATTGTTTCGGTAGTCCCCCTTTTTCTCTCCTACCTGCTGGAGAATGAATTTTATTCTGTCTGCGCCATCTGCCTGATGCTGGCCATTCTCTCGGCAGGTGTTCACATTTTGTTCCGGGTCTGGGCCGCCCAGGAGGTCTATCAGAAGCTTTTGGAAGAAGGCGAATATACCCGAGCGAAAAAGGCAGAAAACCGCCGCAATGCCTCCTTTGTGATTTTCTACTGGTGCTTAGCTACCGCCATCTACTTGGCCGTCAGTTTTTACACCGAGACCTGGAATAAAACCTGGATTGTCTGGCCGGTAGCGGGCGTACTGTTTGCAGCTCTCCTGGCATTAAAAGAGATGTTGTATAAAAACAGAAACCCGAGTTGAACAGATCAAATGCCAAAAGCCGAATGCCGTTTAAAAACGAGCATTCGGCTTTTTTGCGTGTATCTTAATCCGATCTTAATGCGCATGAAAAATTTCTTATTATTTTATAGTACTCCGCATGATAGGATACCAATACCCCCTATAACCGATATCACAGGAGACAAAGGATATGGAGAAGATACAGCAAACCATGGCAGATTTTAGGCCAAACGGAGAAAATTCGGTTCCCGCCGGAAAGCTGAAAATCTTTTTTGGATATGCGGCGGGTGTAGGCAAAACCTATGCCATGCTGGAGGCAGCCCACCAGGCCCAAAAAGAGGGCCTTGATGTTGTGGTCGGCTATGTGGAACAGCACGCCCGACCCGATACGCTGGCACTTTTGAATGGATTGGAGCGTTTGCCCTGCAAGGAGATCGACTATCGCGGGATCAAACTAAAAGAGTTTGATCTGGACGGGGCTCTCCAGCGGAAGCCCCAACTCATTCTGGTAGACGAACTGGCCCACAACAACGCCCCGGGATGCCGGCACACCAAGCGGTATCAGGATGTGGAGGAACTTCTCCAGGCCGGGATCAACGTTTATACCACAGTGAATGTACAGCACTTGGAGTCGCTGAACGATTTGGTGTCCTCCATCACAGGCATTGCGGTCAATGAGCGAATCCCGGATCGTATTTTTGACCGGGCCAACCAGGTGGAGCTGGTGGATATTGAGCCAAACGAGCTGGTGAAACGCCTCCAGATGGGCAAAGTGTACCGGGAGCGCCAGGCAAAGCAGGCGCTCCAAAACTTTTTCACACCGGAAAATCTGGCGGCTCTGCGGGAGATTGCTATGCGGCGCACGGCAGACCAGCTGAACCGAACGGCCTTGCAGGAAGGCAAGGAAAAGAGCGCCAAAGCCGGAGAACATATTTTGATCTGTCTCTCCTCTTCCCCTTCCAACGCAAAAGTAATCCGAACCGCTGCGCGGATGGCAGAAGCTTTTCACAGCGGATTTACGGCGCTGTTTGTGCAGACCCCGGAGACAAAAGAATTATCCGGCGACAATTTAAAGCGCCTGCGCGGCAATCTTCACCTGGCGGAGCAGCTGGGCGCCCAGATCTCTACGGTCTATGGAACCGATCCCGCTGTTCAGATTGCGGAGTATGCCCGTGTCAGCGGCGTAACAAAAATTGTTATGGGCCGTATGAATCATAAGCAAAACCCCATTACCGGGAAAAAAAGTCTGGCCGATCGTCTGATCGAACTAACCGACTTGGACATCTATATTATTCCGGATCACCAGCCGCTCTATAAAAAACCCCTTGGAAAACCTCGTGTCCCCAAACTGCACCTCACATGGAAAGACACCGGCATTGCGCTGGCCTCTTTGCTGGTTTCCTCACTCGTGGGATTTGGGTTTTATTCTGCCGGATTCGGCGAATCCAACATTATCACAGTTTATATTTTGGGGGTTCTGATTACGGCGGTTTGTACAAACGGCCACTTTTACGGTGCAGTGGATTCTTTTCTAAGCGTTGCCGCTTTCAACTTTCTTTTTACGGAACCGCGTTTCACCTTCCGCGCCAATGACCCCAGCTATCCGGTCACCTTTCTGATTATGCTTTTCTCCAGCGTGATCGCCAGTTCTTTGGCCAGCCGGGTAAAGGCACAGGCCCGCTTGGCGGCACAAAAGAGCTATTATACAGAGCTGCTCTTGGGGAGCAGCCAAAAACTGCAAAAGGGACGGACCGAGTGGGATTGCCTGCGCCTGACGGCAGAACAATTAAACCGGCTGTTTGCCCGTCCCGTTCTCTACGCTCTAAGTAGAACGGAAAAGGATCTGGCTTTCCGGGTAGAGCCGTCCGATGCGCAGAGCGTCTTGGCCGAACTGGGTCCCGAGGAAATGGGGGTGGCCAAATGGGTGCAAAAGAACAACAAATACGCCGGTGCAACCACAAACACCCTGCCGGATTCCAAGTGGCTTTTTCTCTCCGTCAGAGGAACACAGGGCGTTATGGGAATTGTGGGAATCCCCATTGCAGGGTACTCCATTCCGGATGCCTTTGAAAAAAACCTTATGGTTGCCATTTTAAATGAGTGCGGCCTCAGCCAGGAACGCATCCGGCTGCAGGAAGAGCAAAACAAAGCAGCGCTCTGATCCCTTCATCGTCCCGGAACGGCGAAATATTAATCTCCTGTTAATACTCCGCGCGCTTCCTTAACCCCCGCTTATTACAGATTGCGGTATGCTATGAATGCAAAACAGGTGCTGCATCGCATGGCACTAACCGATTTGTAATTTTTTATTAGACATTTATGATCGAAAAGCAGACCATGCGGCAGGGCAGCTGTTATTCCCAACGAAAGGAGCCCGACATAAGATGGATTTATTTATGGCAGGAATCTTACTGGCCGGTTTTGGCCTTGTCTGGATGCTGGCAAACTGGTGCCAGCGGCAAGTCGATTCTCAGGAATAATGGAGAGTAGGAGTTGAACCGTATGATTTTGCTCGGAATCATTGTTTTGCTGCTGGGCGGATATCTGGTATACGCCTTAGCACACCCGGAACGTTTTTAAAATTGAGGACACCGTATAGGAGGAGTTGCATATGTTACAGCTGGCTCTGACATTGATCCTTTATTTGATCCTTGTCATTCCGGTGGGGCGGTATCTTTATCATATCGCCGCGGGAAAACATACCTTTGCCGACCCGGTACTGGATCGGGTCGACGGGATAATTTATAAACTGAGCGGAGTAGACCCCCGCAAGGGCATGAACTGGAAACAGTACGCCATGGCTCTGATTGGCACCAACGCAGTGATAATGGTCCTTGGTTACCTGATTCTCCGCATCCAGAGTCTTCCTCTCTTGAATCCCAACGGGATCGAGGGCATGGATCCCGCTTTGGCCTTTAATACCATCATCAGTTTTATGACCAACACCAACCTGCAGCACTATGCCGGCGAAAGCGGATTGAGCTATCTTTCCCAGATGCTGGTCATCATCTTTATGATGTTTGTTTCAGCTGCCAGCGGCTATGCGTCCTGTGTGGCTTTCATCCGCGGCCTAGCCGGAAAAAGCAAGGACAATGTGGGCAACTTTTTTGCCGATCTGGTCCGCATTACCACCCGCGTGCTGCTCCCCTTCTCCCTGGCAGGCGGCCTGCTGCTGGTGTGGCAGGGTGTGCCCCAGAACTTTTCGGAGAATGTGGTAGTGCAAACCCTGGAGGGTACTTACCAGGTCCTGGCGATGGGGCCTGTGGCGGCGCTGGAAATCATTAAGCACCTGGGAACCAATGGCGGCGGATTTTTTGGCGCCAACTCCGCCACTCCCATGGAGAACCCCACCATTTTGTCCAACCTGATCGAGCTGTATTCCATGATGCTGCTGCCCGGCGCTTGCGTTATCACCTTTGGGAAAATGGTGGGTGACGGCCGCCGCCAGCAGCAGAAGAACAAGGCCCCGGAAAATTTGCTCCCCGCTCACCGGGAAGGCATCACCGCCCGGCTGTTCGGCCAGGAAGGGCGCAGTATCTTTTTGGCTATGGGCATTTTGTTCCTGGCGGGTCTGAGTCTTTGCTACTGGGCGGAGATGCAAGGCAATCCGGCGCTGGCAGAAATCGGACTCAGTCAGGCCGCCGGCAGCATGGAAGGCAAAGAGGTACGGTTCGGGGTCGCCCAGTCCGCTCTGTTCACCACGGTGACCACCTCTTTCACCACCGGTACGGTCAACAATATGCATGACACATTGACCCCTCTGGGCGGCATGGTGCCGCTGCTGCAGATGATGCTCAACTGCGTTTTTGGCGGCAAGGGTGTGGGCCTCATGAATATGATTCTCTATGCCATCCTGGCGGTGTTCATTTGCGGATTGATGGTCGGGCGCACCCCCGAATATCTGGGCAAAAAGATTGAGGGGCGGGAGATGAAGCTGACCGCCTTGGCCATCATCATCCACCCGCTGCTGATCCTGTCCTTCTCCGCTCTGGCGGTGGCCACCGCCGCCGGGCAGGCCGGCGTTACCAATCCGGGTTTCCACGGTCTGAGCCAGGTGCTGTATGAATACACCTCCTCTGCGGCCAACAACGGCTCGGGCTTTGAAGGTCTGGCGGATAACACCCTTTTCTGGAACATCACCACCGGCATTGTCATGTTCCTGGGGCGGTATCTGCCCATCGTGATTCAGCTGGCCATTGCAGGCTCGCTGATGAAGAAGAACTATATAAACGAATCTGCGGGCACGCTGCGAACCAGCACCGCGAGCTTCGCCGTGATCCTTGTGTTCGTGGTATACATCTTTGCCGCGCTGACCTTCTTCCCGGCCCTGGCGCTGGGCCCCATCTCCGAACATCTGACCCTTTGGGGTTAAGGAGGATTTTGGTACTATGAGCAAGAAACAAAACAAAAAACTGCTGACCCGTGAAATCCTCACGCAGGCTCTCATCGGTTCTGTAAAAAAGCTGGATCCCCGGTATATGATCAAAAACCCGGTTATGTTTGTCGTGGAGATCGGCTTCTTTATCACGCTGCTGCTGACCATTATGCCGGGGCTCTTTGGTGAAGACGATGCCAGCCTGCGTACTTACAATTTGATCGTTTCCATCATTCTGCTGGTGACGGTGCTGTTTGCAAACTTTGCAGAGTCTGTGGCAGAGGGCCGGGGCAAAGCCCAGGCCGCCAGCCTGAAAAAGACCCAAAAGGATACCGAAGCCCACTTGCTGGATCCGGACGGCAACGAGACCCTTGTGTCCTCCAGCGAACTGAAAAAGGGCGATATTGTGATGGTGTCGGCCGGTGAGGTCATTCCGGGCGACGGCGAGGTCATTGAGGGCATTGCCTCGGTGGATGAATCGGCAATCACCGGTGAGTCCGCACCCGTTGTTCGTGAGAGCGGCGGCGACTTCTGTTCCGTGACCGGCGGTACCACCGTAGTGTCCGACTGGCTGAAAATCCGGATCACCTCTGACCCCGGCAACAGTTTTCTGGACCGGATGATCGCCCTGGTGGAGGGTGCCTCCCGGAAAAAGACCCCCAATGAAATTGCCCTGAGTACCCTTTTGGTCTCCCTGACCATCATCTTTCTGATTGTAATTGTCACCCTGTACCCCATCGGCATGTACTGTGGGGTTCAGCTGCCGCTGTCCACCCTGATTGCCCTGATGGTCTGCCTGATCCCCACCACCATCGGTGGTTTGCTGTCCGCCATCGGCATCGCCGGCATGGATCGGGTCACCCGGTTCAATGTGATCGCAATGTCCGGCAAAGCTGTGGAGGCCTGCGGCGACGTGGACACCATGATTCTGGATAAGACCGGAACCATTACCTTTGGCAATCGTCTGGCCGCGGATTTCTTCCCTGTGGAGGGGGCAAGCCGCAGCGATCTGATCCGCTGTGCGGCCCTGACCAGCCTTCACGATGAGACCCCGGAGGGCAAATCCACCCTGGAACTGACCCGCCGTCTGGGCGACACCAGCGAGGAGACCCCTGGTTCCTCCTTTATTGATTTTACCGCCCAGACCCGCATGAGCGGCGTGGACCTGCCCGACGGCACCAAGATTCGCAAAGGCGCCTCGGATGCCATTGAGCAGTATGTGAAAGCGCAGGGCGGAACGGTTCCTTCCGATCTGCACGCCCACGTGGAAAAGGTCTCTTCTATGGGCGGCACGCCCCTGGTTGTTTGCCAGAACAAGCAAATTCTGGGTGTTATCTATCTGAAAGACACTGTAAAGCCCGGCATGGCAGAACGGTTTGAACGGCTGCGGGCCATCGGCATCAAAACCATTATGTGTACCGGCGATAACCCTTTGACCGCTGCCACCATTGCAAAGGAGGCCGGCGTAGACGGTTTTATCGCTGAGTGCAAACCCGAGGACAAGATCAGCGTCATCAAAAAGGAGCAGGCCGAAGGAAAGATCGTTGCCATGACCGGCGACGGCACCAACGACGCCCCCGCCCTGGCCCAGGCAAATGTGGGCCTGGCCATGAACTCCGGCACCACCGCTGCCAAGGAAGCAGCCAACATGGTGGATCTGGACTCTGACCCCACCAAGATCCTGGAAGTGGTGGAGATCGGCAAGCAGCTGCTCATCACACGCGGCTCCCTCACCACCTTCTCCATCGCAAACGATATCGCAAAGTATTTTGCAATCATTCCCGCCATGTTTATGGCGGCGATTCCCCAGCTGGGAGTTTTGAACATCATGCACCTGAGCACCCAGAACAGCGCGATCCTGTCGGCATTGATTTTCAATGCCATCATCATCCCCTGCCTGATTCCTCTGGCCATGAAGGGTGTCAAATACCGCCCCATGTCTTCCGGCAAAATGCTGGCCCGGAATATGATGATCTACGGTCTGGGCGGCGTTGTTACTCCCTTCATCGGGATCAAGCTCATTGACACGATGATCACCCCCGTCCTGGCTGCTCTGGGCATCTGAGGAGGGCCCTTACCATGAATGAAACAACGAACAAAAGCACATTTTTTCACAGTCTGCGCCAGTCTTTGGTGGTAACATTGATCTTGCTCCTGCTCTGCGGCTTTGTATTTCCGGTATTGCTCAGCGGGATCTCCGCGGTGATTTTCCCGAGTCAGGCTGGCGGCAGTCTGGTCTATGCCGGCGGCCAGGCTGTGGGGTCTGCAACGGTGGGGCAGGATTTCGCCGAGCCCTATTTCATGAAAGGACGTCCTTCGGCCTGCAACTACAACACCTACTCCCTGGATGAACAGGGGAACCCATACTACAACGACGGCAGCGAGTTTTCCGGGCTTCGTACCGGCTCTGACAATTATGCTCCCTCCAATCCTGCACTGACCGAACGGGTCGAGGCTGACATCGAGGCCTTTCTGGAGGCGAACCCCGACGTGAAGCGGGAGGATATTCCCGCTGATCTGATGACGGCTTCCGGCTCCGGACTGGACCCCCACATCACCCCTGAATCTGCCCGCATCCAGATCCCTGCCCTGGCAGCCGCCTCTGGTTTGAGCGAGGAGGAACTGGAACAGATTGTGGAAGCTAACACCGAAGGGAAATTATTCGGTATTTTCGGCGAAGAGACCGTCAACGTTCTGGGTGTAAACCTGGACATCGCCCACGCCATGGGCCTTGTGGGAGATGTGAACAAGTAAAAGTCCCCCGCTGATTCCTACACACAAACGCTTCAAAAGGTCACCGGCTTGTCTGTGCATTTCAGGCAGGCCGGTGACCTTTTATCTGTTTTTAATCCGGTGTGTGCAATCTTATCCCCGGTTTTAGTTTCTATGCGCTATCATAGTGCCATAAGGAGGAGACAAATATGTTTACATTGATACAGCGTGTCTCTTGTTTTGAACGCCAAATGGATACCCGCATGGAAAAATTTATCGTTCATCATCCGTTTTGAGGGATGTTCCTGATCTTTATTGGATTACCCCTTGTCACCTTGGCCGCTGTTTGTGTATGCACGATCATTGCTGCATTGTTCATGGCTTTCCTGTTTGGTTGGGTATGATCTCAATTTGCGGCTCAGCAAGGTGTTCCATATGAAGATTGCAAAAGCCATGATTCCCAGGGTCGCACCATGGTTTTCTACAAGGGCAGCACAACCGCTCCCGTCTTAATGTCATCTTAATATTTGTCTTAACAGATTAACGCTCTCTTTAGACGGGATATGGATAATAAAGCTATAAAGAAGGTATTAAGACCGGTCATTTGAAATTTATCTGCCAGCTTCTGGAGAAACCATTCTGGAAGTATGGTATAATACACCTAAATGAAGGGAGGGCTGCCTCATGGATATCCCCACATTCTCCGATCGATTTACGGCCAAGGCACCGGGGAAGCTCACCATTTTTGCCAGCTATTTTCCCGGCACCGGAAAAACCCACGCTATGCTGGAGGCCGCCAGAACCGCCAAACAAGAAGGCCTGGATGTGGTGCTCGGCCTGCTTTCCTGCGATCGGTGGCCGTCTGTCGGCAACCTTGCGGAGGATTTGGAGGCAGTGCGCTGCAAAACCGTCATGCAGGATGGGCGCACAGAATCCGAAATCGATTTGGACGCCTGCATCCAAAGACTGCCCCAGCTGATTCTGGTTGACGACCTTTCTCACACCAATCTGGGCGAATCCCGTCACAGGAAACGCTATCAGGACATCGACGAATTGCTGAAAGCGGGCATTGATGTCTATACAACGCTGGATATACAACATATCGAAAGCATTCAGGATACGGTTTTCTCCATCCTGGGATCTTCCATACCCGAGCGGATCCCCGATCGGGTCTTCGACCGGGCATCGCAGGTCGAATTCATCGATATCGAGCCGGAACGGCTCCAGCAGCGCCTGTTGCAGCAGAAAAAGGTCAGCCTGCTTTCCAACTATTCCCTCTCTCAGCTAAGCGCCCTTCGGGAAATTGGCCTGCGCCGCTGCGCAGACCGGGCCGCTCTGTACACCCAGGCGGGACAGCACGGGACAGGCTACCGCTCGCACGAGCACATTCTGGTGTGTCTTTCTTCCGCTCCCTCCAACGAGAAGATCATCCGCACAGCCGCACGGATGGCCGGCGCCTTCAAATGCGAGTTTACCGCGCTGTTTGTGGAGACAAAAGATTTCCAGCGGATGTCGCAGCCGGATAAAGAGCGTCTTCGAGCCAACATCCATCTGGCACAGCAGCTGGGTGCCTCCATTGAGACGGTATACGGCGATGACGTAGCCTATCAAATTTCCGAATTCTCCCATCTATCCGGGGTCACAAAAATCGTGCTGGGCCGCAGTGGATTCCCCCCTCGGCCATGGCTCCGAAAGGCCGCTTTGACTGAACGGCTGATCGAACTGACACCGGAGCTTGATATTCATATTATCCCCGATAACGGGATGAACAACCTGTTCTCAGCCAAACATCGGGAAATCATGCACATGCCCCGGTTATCCGTTTTGGACCTGCTTAAAAGCGTGCTGATCCTTGTCTCGGCTACCCTGATCGGCTTTTTGTTTTATAATTTAGGATTTACCGAAGCCAATATCATTACGCTTTATATCTTGGGTGTCATGCTGATTTCCGTATCCACCCAGAGTTCAATCTGTAGTTTTTTCGCCTCCATTCTCAGCGTTTTGACATTTAATTTCTTTTTTACAGATCCCAGATTTTCCCTGCATTCCTATGACAGCGGATACCCGGTTACATTTCTTGTGATGTTCCTGGCATCCCTGCTTACCGGTTCTTTGGCGTCCAAGCTGAAATCCCACGCCAAGCGATCCGCTCAGGTCGCATGGCGTACAAAACTTCTTTTTGAAACCAACCAGAATCTTCAAAAAGCCCGGACGCAGGAAGAAATTCTCTCAGTAACCGCAAAACAACTATTAAAAATCTTCCAGAGGGACATTATTGTATACCGAATCAAAGATGAAAAAACGGTGGCACCAGAAACATTCCTGGCGGACAATACCTCTTCGCCAGACCGTTATACTTCGGAAAAAGAGCGGGAGATTGCCCAATGGGTCGCTGCAAACAACAAAAGAGCTGGGGCGGGAACCGAGACCTTTTCCGATTCCCGCTGCACCTATTTGTCCGTTCGAACGGGGGACCAGATCTATGGCGTCGTAGGCATTGCCGCCTCGGATAAGCCCCTGGATTCCTTTGAGGCCAGTATCCTTCTCTCGGTATTAGGGGAATGTGGTCTGGCCCTCGAAAACAAAAAAAATCTGGAGGAAAAAGAAGCGGCTGCGGTTTTGGCCAAAAACGAACAGCTCCGCGCCAATTTGCTGCGATCCATTTCCCACGATCTGCGCACCCCCCTTACTTCTATTTCGGGAAACGCCAGCAACCTGCTCTCCAACGGCGATTTATTTGACTCCAAAACCAAGGAACAGATGTATACCGATATATACGATGACGCCATGTGGCTCATTAATCTGGTAGAAAATCTGTTGTCGGTCAGCCGTCTGGAAGAAGGGCGGATGAATCTGCATGTATCCACAGAGCTGATTGACGAGGTGGTGGCGGAGGCCCTGCGCCACATCAATCGAAAGAGCGTGGAATACCACCTGAATGTACAGAACAGTGAGGAATACCTACTGGCCCAGATCGACGCAAAGCTCATTGTTCAGGTTCTCATCAACATCGTTGACAACGCCATCAAATATACGCCGCCAGGATCTGAAATCAACATCGGATGGCAGCGCAAAGGGGATTCTATTTATATTTCCATCGCGGATAACGGGCCGGGAATTCCCGACCAGGCCAAGCCGCACATTTTCGACATGTTTTATACGGCATCCAATCAAATTGCAGACAGCCGTCGCAGCATGGGGCTTGGCTTGGCACTCTGCAAATCCATTGTCAATGCGCATGGTGGAGAAATCACGGTGGCCGATCATCTGCCCCATGGCTCCATCTTTACATTTTCTGTACCAGCCGGGGAGGTAGAGCTGCATGAATAAACCTTTGATTTTGGTGGTTGAGGACGATACGCCCGTCCGCAACCTGATTACCACAACCTTAAAAGCCCACGATTACCGCTTTTTGACGGCGGCAAACGGAGAATCGGCGGTTCTGGAGGCTTCCTCCCATAACCCCGAAATCATTCTGCTGGATCTGGGGCTGCCGGATATGGATGGCGTAGATGTGATTCACAAAGTTCGTTCCTGGTCCAATGTGCCCATTATTGTGATCAGCGCCCGGAGTGAAGACACCGATAAAATCGAAGCACTGGATGCTGGCGCAGATGATTATCTTACCAAGCCCTTTTCTGTAGAAGAACTGCTTGCCCGGCTGCGGGTGACACAGCGCCGGCTGGCCGCCTTGCAGGTCGGGTCCACCAATACAGATTCGGTTTTTACCAATGGCAAATTAAAAGTGGACTACGCCGCAGGCTGTGCCTTTCTGGACGGACAGGAGCTTCACTTGACCCCCAGCGAGTACAAACTTCTCTGCCTGCTCTGCAAAAACGTCGGAAAAGTACTGACCCACACCTACATCACCCAGCAGATCTGGGGAAGAAGCTGGGAAAACGATGTTGCATCCCTGCGTGTATTTATGGCCACTCTGCGCAAGAAGCTGGAAAAAGAGCCGGGTTCTCCGCAATACATCCAAACCCACATTGGGGTTGGGTACCGCATGATGAAAGTTGAGCCCTAAGACATGGCCCGCTGAGTATAGAACTTTGGCCCTCTGGTTTGCAGCAGGTGTGAAGTTTGGATGCCCTTAACCACCTGTTAAGAAAATCCTCCTGCCGCTTAACTACACCTCCCTTGCGGCTGCCGGCCGGCGGCGTTACAATAAAATCACAGCAAACCGCGGCGCTGCATCCAAACAAGGGAGGCATAGAAAATGGAATCCACACCCATCAAAATTGGCGCGACCATCGCCGCCCTCCGCCGGGCCAGGGGCCTGACCCAGGAACAGCTGGCCGAGCAGCTGGGGGTATCGGCCCCAGCTGTGAGCAAGTGGGAGACCGGGATATCACTTAGATAAAGATACCACATCAATCCCACGCTGACTTTTGCTCAACCGATACAGCCGGAGGGCTGGATAACAAGAAAAGGCGGTATGCGCCCCGTGGAGGGGTAGCGTACCGCCTTTTCTTGTGGGGGTTTCCAAAGGGGGCAACGCCCCCATTTGGCACACGAC
>OERZ01000015.1_pt1 | contig 81119 bp, 67 predicted proteins | sample 1540151 | NCBI WGS metagenome assembly OERZ01 (sample SAMEA3891880, study PRJEB23780) | metagenome | biome: terrestrial biome; feature: animal house; material: Caecal content | place: Italy | collected 2015-05-05 | reverse complement strand
CCACAACCCCCTCCGCTACCGGGGCTATGTCTACGACACCGAAACAGAGCTGTACAATGTGGACAATCGGCACGATAGTCCTGAAATCGGTCGGTGGATTAACGCGGACCTACCCCGAACTATTTCGATAAACATAGAAAACTTTACACAATAGAACTTATTTGCCTATTGCTTTAACACCCCAGTCAATATGCATGCTCCAAATAGTAATTGGCCAAAATTGAGTACAACTTAGGCTGCCGTCGCAGCAGTTGGCAGTATTTGCACTGGGGCAATAAACACGAAAAATAAGAGGAATAATTTGCTATAGTATTAACAAAAAAGTTTACCAAGGAGGTTCGTCAAAAAAACATATTCTCCAAAGTTCAAGAGTTATTGCATCAGAAGGCGGATCATCAAGCAAAACTAACCTGATTCCTTATGACAGCACACCTGAAATTAAGAATCGGGATGGGCAGAAGTATCTCTATGTTCGTAAACGGGTAGGAAACTGGTTGACCTCTTCCCATGTGGATGCTTATTCCGATGAGATGAGCTGTATCAGTTACTGCTCCGCAATTCCAGAGAGGCATGGGAACTGCGCAAATATATTCGCCGTGTAGAAAAGGAATTGGCGGCGCTGGGTTATGAAGAAACAGGGATTTTACCTAGAGCGAATCTAAATCTGGGCTTTGTCAGAGTCAATATGAAGGCCAATATTTATGATCAGGCTGTTTTGGAAGGCGTGGCTACTACCTATTCCCCAGAGCGAAACCATTATTGCAAACGGAACTGTCTCCGTAATAAAATCAACGGATGCACAGAAGATCTTGAATCTGAAACATGCCTGGGAGTTCATTCTGAATAAAGATGTGCTCAGTTATGGTACAAATTCTCACATTTTTTGTTATATTGCAAAGAGTGAAAGCGAGGGTTTTTATTCGGATGGCGGGCGAATTCTCGGTGTGCCAGTGACGCTTGGCGGCACCTCCTATGTTGCACTGCTACCTAAACGATTGCATAATATATATCGATGCTATTTTGCACGAAAATGCTGATGATGTAGATATTGCCATTAAGCTGTGCCTCTATTGTATGAGGACGCAGATTTTCAATGACGGAAATAAACGTGCCTCGGTGATTATTGCAAACCATTTCATGATCACCAAGGGCCAGGTCCTGTTGGCGATCACTCAGAATTGTGTTTCAGAATTTACGTGTTTGCCAGCAGCCTATTACGAAGACCGAGACAATGGCGAGATTATGGAATATATGCGGAGCTGCTGTTGGCAGACATTCTGACCCCACAGTTTAGGAGTACATTATGGACGAAACAAGAAACTTGATTCTCATAAAGGGTGAGAATAAAACTTGGCAAATCGAACATTGTTGCTATGACCCGCAGGAACAGCGGTATCATGTAACATTCACCAATGGTCGAACCTACCCTTACAGCTATTCCTCGGTGCAATGGCTGCAAGATCCGGAAGTTCTGAATCCGGAACTCTACCATATCGCTAAGGATGGAAAAACTTTTTATGGAGTCCAATCTATCTATGTGTTTAAGGACTTCGACGAATGGTGGCACTTGGTATTCGACAATGGCAGCGGAAGAACTTTCCGTAAGGGCGAATTACATATAGAAAGATCCTGCCTAGATAGCAAGCATGCCCTGAATAAATTATCCTACTTGCGTGATATTTCTGCTATTAATGAACTTAAGAATGACGACGGCGAAGTGTTGTTAAAAAAGCAGTACGAAAAACTGACTTTTGTTGGCGAGGGTTCAGCACTAGCTTGCTATCTGCACCCGGAATCCAATCCAATACAGACTTTTTCTCCCGGTTCGCTGATTTTTCCTTTTGGGGGCAACACAAGTCAGTTCAAGGCGGTTACCAATGCCCTCAGCAGTCAGATGAGTGTCATTCAAGGTCCTCCCGGAACCGGTAAGACCCAAACTATTTTGAACATTATCGCAAACTTGTTGGTGCGTGGAAAGACCATACAGGTGGTTTCCAACAATAACCCTGCCATACAAAACATTCTGGAGAAGTTATCCTCCCCTAAATACGACCTTGGTTTTCTGATAGCCACTCTGGGAAAACGGGAAAACAAGGAGGCATTCATTCATGGGCAAACCGGAGCATATCCGGATATGACTGCTTGGCAGAAAACTCCGCTGGAACTGCTGACATTGAAAGAACGGGTCGAAAAGCTTTCTCGGGAAGTGGCAGATTGCTTTGGAAAACAGGAACGCCTGGCGGTTGCCAAGCAAGAGGTGGATGCTCTGAAAGTGGAAGCGCAATACTTTAATCAGTATTGCGAAGATTCTGGTTTGCAACGACCCGTCAAAGCACCCAGAAAAGGGTTGAAATCGGAAACGATTTTACACATCCTGCAAGACTGCGAAAACCGCAGTGAGCAGAATCTTCCCCTATCTTTCTGGCACAAGCTGAAAAGCAGCGTCTTCTACGGCGTGTATGAATGGAAGTTCCAAAAAAACGATATTAGTACGATTCTTACATGCCTGCAAAGCCTATTTTACAGGACAAGGCTTACAGAACTAAGCAAAGAGATTTCTTCCCTGCAAGCAGTGTTGGCTGAAGTAAACGTCAAAGAGAAAATGGACCAGTTAACCGAGTTATCCATGGAATATCTGAAAGCGATTCTCTACAGTTGTTACGGCGGCAGGGTATCGCGGCCCATCTTTACTATGGATGCCATTTGGAAAACGCCGTTAAAGATCTTACGGGAGTATCCTGTCATTCTCAGCACTACTTTTTCTTCCAGGAGCTGTTTAAAGGATGCTACATATGATTACCTAATCATGGACGAAGCGTCCCAGGTTGATTTGGCGACTGGTGCCCTGGCGTTGGCTTCTGCAAAATGTGCGGTCATTGTGGGAGATCTGAAACAATTACCTAATGTTATTTCCGAAGACCTACGGAAAAAAAGTGAATCGGTGTTCCAAAGTTACCACTTGCCGGATGGCTATAACTATGCAAATAACAGCTTCCTGAAATCTATCTGCACAGTGCTCCCGGATATTCCGCAGACGCTGCTTAGGGAACACTACCGTTGCCATCCGAAAATCATCGGCTTCTGCAATCAGAAATTCTATCAGAACCAGTTGATTATTATGACGGAGGATCATGACGAGCCGGACGCCCTTTGCGTGTTTCGCACTGCCGAGGGGCAGCACCAGCGGGGAAATATCAACCAGCGGCAGATTGATGTGACCGTGAATGAGGTTTTACCGAGGTTGGTAGGTACCTCACTGGAGGAAATCGGCATCATCGCTCCCTACCGGGACCAGGTGACGGAATTTGCGAAGGTCGTCCGGGGTTACGATGTGGAAGTGGATACCGTTCACAAATTTCAGGGCAGAGAAAAGGATGCCATCGTCATCACAACGGTAGATGATAAAGTGACTGATTTCTCAGACAATCCTTACCTGTTGAATGTGGCTATTTCCCGTGCAAAGAAAAAGCTGTGCCTGGTGGTTTCTGGAAATGAGCAGTCAGCGGACAGTAATATAAAGGATCTGATCGCATATATTAAGTATCACAATTTTGCAGTGGTCGACAGCGAACTATATTCCGTCTTTGACCTGCTGTACCAGCAGTATACCCAGCAGCGTCTTGCGTACCTTGCAAAGTATAGACGAGTCTCTCAGTACGATTCCGAGAACCTGATGTATGTAGCCATATGTGATATGCTGCAGAAGATGCCTGACCTGCCGCTGAGTGTGATCTGTCACCAAAAGGTGCGTCTGTTAATCCGAGATTACAAAAAGTTAACGGACAAGGAGCGCCGCTATGCGACCAATCCTAACACTCATGTGGATTTCTTAATCTACAACCGAATCACAAAGGCACCTGTCCTAGCCATTGAGGTAGATGGATTCCACTTTCACAAAGATGGTACCCGGCAGGCAGAGCGGGATCGTATGAAGTGTAAGATTTTTGAAAAGTATGACATTCCTTTGCTCCGACTCCCAACTAACGGCAGTGGTGAAATTCAAAAAATCAAGGAGTGTTTGTGCCCGATTGTTCAATAGTGGGGACTTAATCGGTACGCCACAGAAAAACGGTCTATTTGTTTGAGTTGTTTTGTTAGTTCCTGTCCGGCAGTATTTGCTGATGCCGCATATCAGAAACGGGATGACGTACCAGAAAACTTGGAGAAATCGGTTTGCCCCATACGCTGACCCATACCACGAAATCAGCGATTGGACAGTCTTGGATGTACTGGACTTGGCCCTCCGGGCTCAGTTTGAAAATAGCCACAAAATCAGAAAAATTGTTATGCGGCAATGAAAAGTTGGTCTGGGCGCAGTTATGATGGGGTATAAATATTCATCTAATCCCTGAATTTCTCTGTTATTTGCGGTTATTTCCGCTTTTTTAAGCTAATTTGTTGAGTATTTTTATGTAACTTTATACGAGCGAATGTATGTAAACACAGAAATAAACACAGATCATTTATGCACGAAAAGTTTGAAATTTAACCTTTTTCGTTTTAAGATTCTGAAGGTGTACGGATGAAATTCTTTCCTGTCTGTAGTCCAGGATTTCGTCCGCCCAGCAGTCCATTTAGTGTCTCTTCTACGCTTCCTCGGACCAGGTCTTTAATTTGACCCTTGATTATTTCCTCGTTGAATTGTAAAATGTTATTGGACATGGTGTTGTTGTCTCCTCTCAGAATGTGTGTCCGCAGCATCATTCTACCAGAGGCCACAAACCGTGTCTGCTTTTTTACTGTTTTGAATTTGTGCATTTTATTATACTTTATCGCAAAGTTGGCTGGATCCGTTGCAGCACTTGCCTCTTCCTGTCTTATCAGCCGAATGTTCCGGATGATTTCGCGAATTAGCCAATCTTTTACAACATGATCGATATGGCATCAATCATTGAACAGAGACGCAAATATAAAAAATGCCTTTCTCCAAGGGAAGTGGTTTTGTATATCAGTGTGACCAGTAAGCAGAAGGAGGAGATGCAAAATGAGAATTCTTAATTACATAGTGAACGCAGTACCCTATATGGCACTTTCCCTCCCGATCGTTCTTGTGTGGCGGATTTTGAGAAACAGGCATCTAAAGCGGCAAGGAATCATCTCGTCACTCCCTCGCGAAACCGTCTTGGTGATATTCGCCTTATTCTATGTAGGTGTCGCTTCTCAAACCTTGATTCCAAAGCTTGAAATGAACATGGATGGCTCATTCATCATTATGCAGCAATACGGCAGGTCCATCAACATTATTCCGTTTCATCAAGTCTCAATTCTGATAGAGGAAGTACTGCAAAACCAGAACTATTCTTATTTCCTTGTAAATATCCTTGGGAATATTTGTTTTTTCATGCCTCTTGGTTTTTCTCTTCCTTTACTTTGGAGATGTACACGGAAGAGGATGCTATTAATTGTCTTAACTTCTGCAGTGAGCATTGAACTTCTACAGTTAATTGTAATGACCGGTCGTGCAACCGATATAGATGACATTATCATCTACATGGCTGGAGCTTACATCGGATACTCTTTGTACTCATTGTTTAATAGGTTGTTTCCGACATATCTCGTGAAGTTCAAAGTTATTAGACAACATTATTGATTTCAACACAAACCCATCATCAGCTAATGCTAATAGCACCTGTGTTTTTGGGAGCTATCAGTCCGATGTCCCCGAAGAATTGTTGAACGAAGAGAGCTGGATGGTTTATTTACCATTCAGTAGTATTTCATCCCGGAAAAAGGTAGTAGCAAGTATTATACGCAAATTTATTTTTACAATCTGGTAGAAATCTATTACTGGGGGCGGCGTCAGCCGCCCTTTGTTGCACTTCAACAGGCTGGGTGCAACTGGTCAAGGGCGGTGGCAGCCTTATCTGGCTTCACTGTGCTCATATTTCGCCGCCTGGGTCAACTTCTCAGCCTCTGCTTCCAGTAGTCTGTTCGGTGTCTCTCCCACGTTTCCTCGGACTAATCTTTGATTTGCCCCTTGATTATTTCCTCGTTGAATTTAAAAATGTTACTGGACATGGTTTTGCTGTCTCCTTTCAGAATGTGCGTCGCAACGTCATTCTACCAGAGGCCACAAACCGTGTCTACTTTTTTCTGTTTTGAATTTGCGCAATTTATTATACCTCATCTCCGGTTTTGTGGAGATATTTAAGCTTTTTTAATCTGATTTGTTTCGTATTTTTATATATCAAATATAAATTAAAGTAAATAAACACAGAAATGAACACTGATGGTTTATAGATAAAAAGTTAGAAATGGGGGGGCTGCGGTTGAATTGATCCGTCTCTACGCAAAGCAGTTGAAGATTCCTTCCTTTGCTGAATACCGAGAAGTTCTGCGGCAGGCAGACCCATCCGCCGGATTTGCTGACCTCTGCTGGAACTCACGAAATTGGAAACGGCATCCCGGTCGGAAAGCCAAAACAGTCAGCAGCTGAAAGTGGCTGGATTTCCTTACATGAAAACAATGGATGAATTTGACTCCAGCCAGCTCGATGATGCGGTTTCGTCCCTGTTCCTGCTAGAGCTGGCAAGCTGCCAACTTATCCAGGACAGGCAGAATGTGATTATGATTGGCAACCCCGGTCGGGGTAAGACCCACCTGGCCATTGCCTTGGGCCTGAAAGCCTGTACCCAAGGATACAATGTCCTGTTTAAGAATGCGGCAACACTTTCTACGGAGCTATGCGAAGCCAAGGACAATTACCATCTGGGCAAGCTGGAACGGACGCTGGCCAAAGCGGATCTACTGATTCTGGATGAACTGAGCTATCTCAGCTTCAACCGGCACCAGTCGGAGCTGCTGTTTAAGGTCATTTCAGACCGAAGCGAAAAGAGCAGCACCATTGTGACCACAAACTTACCGTTTTCCAAGTGGACGGATTTGTTTGAGAATACCACAATGGTAGCTGCCCTGATTGCCCGGCTGACCTTCCGCAGCCATGTGCTGGACATGAACGGAGATTCCTACCAGCTGAAAGCGACCATGCAGAGCAAAGCTTAGCAGGGTGGCTCAAATATTCATGAGCGGAGTGGCTCACTTTTTCGTGGTCGTTACCCCCTGGGTGCCCTATATCCAGCAAAAGTTTAAGATGCCCAATTCCAATGCCTACACAAACACTTATCTCGATTAATCGGCAGGCCCAGATTATGAGGCCTGCTGTTTTTATACCCGGATGGTTGTTGAGCGCTTACTTACCCTGGAATGTACCAGCCGAATGCCGCGTGAAATAAATAGCATCACCGACTCCGAGTTTGATCTCAGAGTCGGTAATTTCTATACGCTATTAGTTTTGACGCTTACTTATTGAGCGCTTACATCGAACGCGTACAAATGTAATGACAAAGGTGCCAGCATCCAAAGATGCTGGCACCTCTGTTTTAAGTTTAGCGTTATTAGCCGCCAGCCAGTTGGTTGTCCAGCTCGATGATCTTCTGCATACACTGGTCGATGTACGCCTTGAAATCTTCCACGGCCTGAGGAACGGTAGTGGTCAGCAGCGTCTGATACTGCTCTTCGTAAACACTACGAGCCTTATCATATGCGGAGCCTTCCCAGTAGCTTGGGAGCTCGTTCATGGTCTGGTTGATTGCGGAGGCAGCACTGTTCAGTTCCTCAATTGCGGAATTGATTTTACCAATGCAGGTCTCGATGCCGGATCTTTCTACGCGAGTTGCCATTTTGAATTTCTCCTTTCTAAAAGTTAGATAGTTTTATGTAAAACCTTTCGGTTTTGCATCAGAATTTCACCGCATTTGCGGCATCTTCAACGGTGCTGTAATGGGTTTCTGCAACTTCAAGGAGCTCATCAACTGCATTAATGATGTTGATATACTGATTCACTTGGGTAACCCATCCAGTGTCAAACTTCTCAACAAACACTTCTCCAGCAGGTGTTTTCCATTTAGCCTTAAGCGCTTCAACTTCACCCAGCAGTGTAGCTGATAAATTGCTAAGCTCATCAGAAGTTGATTGCAGCTTGTTTCGCATGGATGAGATAGCTGCCACGTCAAATTTCAATTCAGTAGGCTCATTCCATTCCATAGCAAATCACCTCACAGTTTGATGTCGGGATTCTGCTGCAGCGCAAGTTTCTTCTCGGCTTCTGCTTTTTCGGTGTCTCCCATAGTTTTATAGATGTAGTGACGGAAAGCATGACCATCGGCTCGCTCTGGGTGCAGATTCTCAATGTAGTCGGCCAAGGACAAAGCTTTCTCGTATTCACCGATTCTCGTATGGCTAAGCAACCGAAAGATATATCCTTCGTAAAATGTTGGGTCACTGATTGTCGCCTTGCGCAATTCAGAAGTGAGCTTGCGATACTGTGCTTTTGCATCATCCGTTTTTCCCAGTTGCTCAGCAGCATGAGCGAGGAAAAACTTAGCAGTGTAAAGGTAGAAATGGTTAGGCTTTAAGGCAATAAGCTTTTCAGCCACAGCAATCGTTTTCTCGTGCATATCGAGCTTCCCATACAAATCCAGCAATACATACAGGATGTCCGAATCGCCGCCCAGGATGTCATTTGCAGAAGTCAGAACGCTTATCGCAGTCTGAGCATCTTCTTTTCTAAGGTACAAGATCGCCTCTTGCATGGATGCATCTTTTCTTACAGCATCATACCCGGCCATTTGCTTCATGCCTTCAAGATGTTTGAAGGCAGCTTCATCACTTTGCATGGAAATGAGTGTTTTAAGCTTCGTTAATGCCATAACGACATCATCAGGGAAACGGGCGCAAGCAGCTTCACAGACTTCAAAAGCCTCATTAAACTTGCCCAAAGCAGAATAAATCTGAGCACGCAGATCATAGGCTTCAAACGCATCCGGAAGAATCTTTTGCATTTCCTCCAGGGTGTCAAGAGCTTCATCATAGCGATTGTCAGCCAAATAGATTCTGGCCTTTAACACACGCGCTTCTCCAGCAAATGGCGCAACAGCGATGCCTTTTGTAATATTGCGCAAAGCCTGAATGCTATCATGAGCCTCAAAAAAAATGGTAGCAAGGATTTGGTAAAGCTCCAGTCGCTTGAATCCAGCTTCTTCTGCTTTATTGTAATACTCCACTGCACGCAGACGATCATTCTTCATCAGATAAATGCTTGCAATGGAAAAGTAGGTTTCAGCAGAGTTCGGTTCAACGATGAGGGCATTCTTGAAAGCGGCAAGCGCTTCATCTAGCTGTCCAAGATTTGCACAAGCATTTCCCAAATGGGTATATGCTTCTGCGGACTTCCTATTGATTCGTAATGCTTCTTCGAATTCCGATTTTGCTGCCGGATAGTTTTCCGCAGACATAAGTGCAATACCTTGACTTATGTGGTCATTATAGAGTTCGTTATCCATATACTAATCTCCTTAACTTTTAAATCAGTCCGCGCGAATGCAAGCAGTCAACTAGACTTGGTGTAAAATAGTCATAGATAACCAAATCCTTCAGGTTTCCCTTGTTGGGGTTGTACTGATGTGCAGGATTATACTTCTCTACAACATCGCTTGAGATTCTACCTATCAGTTCAATTCGTCTTGTCTTGTTGTTGTAGTTAACGGAAGTAATATCCCGCAGCGGAATGACTACAACAACTCTGTTGTCCGGGGAAGTTACATATCTTGTGCGGAAAATATAGCGAATCACGCCATCTGCAATGGCAAGTTCTTCTTCTGTACGCTCAGTAAGATCTTTACTGGTTCGGTTAGCAAGCATAAATCCGCAGCAAAAATAAAGAACGATGCCAAAAATCAAAATCAGAACTGTTCTTGAGATAATGGGAACTATTTCCTTTTTGGCAGCACCGGCAACAATGACAACGCCTAAATCAGGAACAAACAAAAAGAGGCATGCATAGATTACAGCGATTATGATTGCAGCCGGGATTGCATATTTTACACACTTAGCCAGCGTCCATAATCCTCTGCTGTTCTCAATTACCTGGGAGATAATTTCATTCTTCAGTTTCTCGTTTTCTCTGAAAATCATTACTACCACACTCCCGATCCTGCTACAGGTTTGGTATCCAAAACCGTTCCCTCAAAAGCATCATCAAACCACCCCTGGATGGTTTCCTTATTCAATCCATCCGGAGTTTTAAAAGCCCCCCCGAACCAGTCGTGCCAATCCTTAATCGTATCGGTGGTATCTATTATATATCCAACAGGCTCTTCAACCGGAGAGAAGATAGAAGTAAGCTCACCAATGGGTTTCAGCAAATCACCGGGCTTGAATTCATCAGCAGTTAGCGTTTCACCTATATTGCTGAAGTTCTCAAATGTATCCCATGTGTTTTTAGTAATTTTCGTAATATTGAAAATCTTATAAACCCCTTCCGGTACAATAAACTTTCCATCAATTTTAAAATCGCTGCCACTGTAGCCGCCGAACCAGTTCTTGATGTCAAAGGCTTTCTTCCAGTTCACTGTCTGATACCATTTGACACCCTTCTTGCCGATCTTACTTGTATAGATTTTCATATCATGAAGGATGTTTCGCTTAATATTATCCCATGTAAAACTGTAGCCCTTGTTTCCAGTACCTGGCTTAAATCGAAAATCTTTAACCACACCAAGATTGGCAATGTTACAGACAAACTGACCGGTATCGGCAAGTATTTTTACCGCATCAATTGCATTACCCGCAAAATCATAAGCCATATTGGCACCTGCACCGCCCATATCAGTCTTGTCCCATTTTGCGCTGACAGAATCGATGTTGCCATAGTACCGCGCCGCACCGGGATGCTCTCCTGAAAGTTGCAGGGCCTTGATGTTACTGTTTATTGTCGCTTCGCTATTGAATAGGGTAATAAATGTACTTACAACTGCACAGCCAAGACCAATGTACGCTATAATCATAGCGGCAGTTCCAGTTACAGGAAAAGTGACAATGGCCGCGAAAACAGCGGCAACTGAAGCAATAGCTCCTAATATTGCACCGCCGATATTTGCCCAATACTTCCCGTCACCGTACTTGAACCAGTCCCTGAGCTTTTCCCCGACATTGTCAATCTTATCGCCAGCCCACTTAAGGCAGTCAGAAATTGTACGAGTCCACCCCCACTTGTTTGCCAGATCGACACAGAAGAAATTGTAGATGGCATCTCCGGCTTGTTGAAACCAATTTCTATCCTCGATGTACAAATCAGAGATGGTCGCAATCTGCCCCGACACATAGCTATCCTTGTCCTTTGCCGTTGAAATCAAGCCTCGGATTGAACTCTCATATGCGGTGAAACGAGAAGACTTGCTATTCAAATCATTTATTTTTTGCCATGCAAGACTTGAAGCCGTAGAAGTGTAGCCATTAGAGTCACTACCGGACAGATTGGAAATCGGGCTGGTAATTCGTCGCTTGATTTCAGAAATATAGTCTGAGATCTCGCCGCGGACTTTTTCAGATTGATAGATAGAATCTTCCAGATTCCCGTAATGAATTGTTATCTGACTCATAGTATCACTCCCACCAATAAATCGTTCCGCCCTGCTCCCTTATCTGGTTCTCTAAGCTACGAATCTCAGAATCCAATGTGTTGATACACCCTTGGCATCGACTTTGTTCGCTCTTAACATTGGATCTGCAGGACGAAAGCTTTGAATCAGAGCCGGGATACGATTCCTTTGTTGCTGCCATATCAGTACATAGTGCCGAAACCTTTGTGCTACCCTTCAGACCTTGTTGTAGTTCTGTGATGCATTTTCCAATTCGGTCATTCACACTACGAACTTCATCATCCAGCTTATTATCAATATTGGAAACAATGTCCCGCACACCATTTCGGCGCTTTGCATAGGTATTGAATGCGTCCTTTTTGGTTTTTCGCCTGGATTTTAGTTCAGCTACTGTCATACCTATACACCCCCTTAATATCTGCTGGTTTTTCCATCCAAAGCCTTAGCTGCATCGGTGTCAGCCTGGATGTACTTTTCTTGGATTTCAAGCAAGCTCTCGGAGATTTCAAACAAATCATCCTTTAGATCACCGAACTGCTGGCTCAGCAGCCAGTACTTTTTCTCAAATGTATTTCTGCCTTTGCCTGCCCAGGTGAACATGAGGTTGCTTTTGAGACCATCCATATCATTCTTTAATTCGCCCATTTTTTCAGCAAGCGTCCTTGCTTTTGTGATGACCTCATCAAAGTTGGATGTATCCAAACTAAAAGTGTCTGTGCTCATCTAACGCCCTCCTCTGCCATTTTGATTCTGCTAACTTCAGATCCATTCAACAAGAAGCAGTCACCGGCATTCATCGTCTTATTGTTTCGGACCGCTGCAGAAGGTATATCGCAGAACTTAAAGTCCTGCAAACTTCCCGCAACAATTGCCTTTTTAGACTCTTTGAACCGCTTCAGTAATTCTGGACCATTGTAACCAACGGCTGTATCTTCCACGTCAGAGAAGATAAAAGCCACGCCCAAAGACTTAAACTGCTTGGTCAACCGGTTATACACTTCGAGGACTTGCTTGGTCTGAGAGATATATTCTAGGCCATCCTTGCTGTTCACCAAGATAATTATCTCCGGGAGATGTGCCAGTTTCTCAATTCCACCTGCCATCAGAAGCTCATGACGCTCTTGCAACTCCGGCATAATTTCATCAAATATCGTGCCGATTTCGCTATAGTCAATGGTATAACGCTCTACATATCCATAATCTTTCATCGCCTTAAGAGGGCGCTCCACAGAGTCTATAATGTATAAGCGTACCGGTTTCACCAAGACATTCCGATGGATAGCGGCAATCATGCTTTTTGTAACAGCATTTCGCCTTTCTGCCTCGCGACCAATAATACAGAATTCATTCCAAGCTTTGAGATCAATAGTTACTACATCCACATCAGCATAGTCAAGACCAATCGGATATTGATAACCACGACTGTCAGTGTTGTAGTTTTCTTCGATATAATCAAATGTAAGCACATCCGGAATGCTCGGAATCTTTCTGGCATGGAAATCGGCATATATAGAGTTTACCTCTTCAACAAATCTCTTTACAGCTGCAGAGCGTTCAAATTCCTTTTGTCCTTCAAAAGCAACAAAGGACTGCATCTCAAAGATTTCCTTGTTCAGTCTGCACAAAAGTCTGCCAGGAACATCCTTGGGCTGCATTCTGCATCGATCAAAGACATTCATGTACTCAGAAGCATCATTGCATTTGAAGGCGATGCGACAGGCAAAATTGGATAAATACCTGTATCCAAAACCGGAAGTCGCTGCATTCGTAACAATCAGAGAAATACCGCAGGATATCCCCTCTCTGCTAAGATACAAGAACTGATCCTCGTAGGCTTCCGCATAGAGTTCTTTGAATGCACTAAAATTATCAATAATGAAGAAAATATGGGGCAAGTCAGTGTGACCTGCTTCACAATATGCGGTATATGAACTTAGTCCGCAATTTAAGAAGCGAGCTTTGCGCTCCTGGACTTCGCTGGTTAGAAGCTTAAAGAGATTCTTTAGCTTTTCGCCTTCGGCCAGTGTGACAACACCGCCGACATGATGCAAAGCCTCGAAATTTTTCAAGTACATCGCGCCAAAATCGGCAATATAAAATACAGCTTCCTTGGGCGAAAATTTATTGGAAACCAAGCGAATAATATCCTGCAGCAAATTGGTCTTGCCAGTCATTGACGAACCAACTATTAGTGTGTTCTCATCACACAAGTTAAACTGTGCAACCCCCTGATACTGTGAGTCTGGATCGTCATAAATTCCCAAAGGCAATGCGTGAAGATTATAGTCGGGGAGTTTGCTGGGAATCGTGATGCAATCTTCCAGCGGGGGGAGGCAAATGTTGGGGAGGCGTGTTAGTCCAATTCCATCGCAATAACTTGCAACATACTGAACAATCGCATCCAACTGAGTTGCATTATTACCTTCTGCTTTCTTACGCTTTTGCACATACACAGGTGTCCTTTTACCGCAAGAAGAGAGACTGTAAATTGCAAACTCCTTGACAGAGCTATCGTCCATCTTTTCTGGTGCACCGCTGTATGCAGATTGAAAAAGTTCAAATACTTCATTGTTGCCTACCTGCAAATATGCACGGCCAGGCTCTTTGATTTCAGCAGCAAGAGGAGACTTCAAAACCTCATTACTATCTTCCTTGCTTTGGACTTTTAGACAGAGTTTAAAACGAGAGTTACTCCAAATCTGTTCATTGACCTGTCCGGAAGGTTTCTGCGTTGCAAGAATCAGGTGGACACCGAGACTACGGCCGATACGTGCAGCAGAAATCAATTCTTTCATAAATTCGGGCTGCTCTGCTTTCAACTCAGCGAATTCGTCAACGATAAGTATCAGGTGGGGCAACGGAATTGCTACTTCGCCCGCCTTATATTTTCGAATATACTTGTCTATATGGTTGACTTCTGCTTCAGCGAACAGTCGTTGCCGCTTTTGAAGTTCGGCTTTAATAGATTTAAGTGAACGATCAATCTCTTTGCCGTCAATATTGGTGATTGCACCAAGAAGGTGTGGCAAATCCTTAAACTGATTAACCATGCCACCGCCTTTGAAGTCAATAATGACAAAAGCCACTTCGTAGGGGTGGTAAAGCGTACTCATCGACAGGATATATGTCTGGAGAATCTCAGACTTACCGGAACCAGTTGTACCTGCGACAAGGCCATGGGGACCATGTGCCTTGTCATGCAGATCCAATGATATTATTCCCGTTTTAGATACACCGATAGGGGCTGTCATGGATTTGAATACTTGGGATTTTGCCCAGCGCTTTTCCAAATCAATATCATCAACTGCGATGATATTGAGCATTTCAAACATAGAGATGCTCTTTGTAAGGGTTCCCTCCAGAGAGATTTCTTCACAATAAACAGGCGCCATCAAATTAATGATTTTTCCTGCATCCATGTCAGATAGACGCGGATATACAAACGCAATTTGTTTATTGCGATTCTCAGTGCTGATTAACAATCCCTTATCCGCTACTTGCTCAATAATGTAGCCACATCCTTGGGGAATTTCAGCTACTTCACTGCCAAAGAAAACAAAGGTGATACCCAAACTTTGGGCCTTCTCAACGAATTTCGAAATAGGATGGCTTTTAAAGCCACAATCATCGAAGAAGAAAACAACAATTCGATACGTGAATCTCTTGGCCTGTTCCCGTAGGGACAATTCTTTATACAGATATTCAAAAACTATATTTTTACTTTCATTATCTGTTACTATTGTTCGAAGTTTGGTGGTTTCATCATAAACATGGGGAAGCATTCTCAGCCAAGAAACCTTGTCTGCATTGCTTTCATCAGCAGCAAACACAAATCTAACATCTGAAAAATACTGTCTTGCAACCAAATCAATGACTATGTTCTTAAGCTGATTGAAGCGATACCCCGGGTTACCAACAACGCCGATGGCGTTGGCCTTTTTGAAATCGCATACTACAGGGGCATCATGAACATATCTAAATTCATCGCTTATTTTCTCCGGATAGAGTTGCAACTCGTCGGCAATTTCAAGGCGCTCTTGTTTCTTGTACTTTATCTCTCGTTGTGCCTCAATTGAGCCTCTTCCAAGGTTTACACATAGAAAATCAGCGTCTTCTGGGGCTCTATCAAACAAGCTGGGAGAAAATTCGTCAAAACGAGCTGCTTCAATGGCCTGCGAAACATAGATCTCATTTAGAAGTGACTGCTCAATTTTTCTACTTTCTTCAATTTCGGAACGCTTGGTTGCGATGTATGCGTTGTATTTCTCAACCCTTGCCTTTGTGTTTTTCTCATAATCTTTTTTGTTTTCCCGCATTGTAACAGCAGTTGTAAGAATTGCCATCACACCAGAGATAAGGGACATGATGATCATCGCACCGCCAATGAAAGCCATAACACCCGAGGCCAAGAGCATGCCCATCGACGGAAGAAGCTTCGTAATGAGATTATTTTTCGGCTTTTGTGGGATTGCAGGAGGGTCCAAAATTTCAATTGGGTCTTGGCCCAATGCAATCTTTATCCGTGTATTTCTATTGAACTTAGGGTAACCAGTCCTATCGGGCAAATCAAAGTAGGTTAGATTCTTAACTTCAATATCGTTCCGCTTCTCAGTCCACAAGCAATCATTTTTGTAGAAGAAGAAATAGTCAGCAATTGAAAGAAAATCACCTTCCTTGATAACAACTCCAGAGGAAGCTTTTTTTCCATTGTGGTATACACCATAAGTTGACTTACGGATGCTTAGCGCAAGGCCGCCTCCCTGTTTGTTCAGTTCAATAACATCGTTTTTAGCAAAACTACTTTTCAGCAGGATGTCACTACCGCTTGAAGAACCTATCGAGGCCCCAGGTTTGCTCCCTAACTGAATCGCCCTATCATACTTTGTATGACCATTATCAAAGTCAATCAGAAAATCAACATCAAACACAACATTGTCAGCACTTTGATACTTTACTTCGAAAGTGTCGCCGTGACTCAGGACCTTAGTTATCAGTTTGCGCATATCACCTTTGCCAACGGTGAGGTATAAATTATCTGAGCAGAGAACGGTCCAAGTGTTATCGTTTTTGACAAAAACTAACTCTATCTGTTCAAAAAATAAATCTTTATATAAGCGAATATCGCAATCCGTTGCTGTACCGACTTTTACTTGCTGTGCATTGGGAGCCAGCTCAATTTCTTTGTACAGATTTCTATTGGAAATTACTATTTTATATCTACTGTCCATAGTTAACGCTCCTTACTCAGCATATGAAATCAGGCTGCCGTTTCTGATTCCAAATTCTGAAAGTGTCTTATCTCCACGAAGAAGGGCGATGGGACGTTCTGCTTTCAAAAAACAGTTATTGATATCAGAGGTGTCGATATTAAGTTCATAGGCCGTATTCAGTGCAATGACCAGTTCGTTCGCAGTTATCGTAAGGGGTACCTCCAAATCTACAGAAAATCTGCGGTGAGGAATACTAAATTCGACAATAGCTGTTTCCTTTCCCATACTGCGCCTCCTACATAACTAAAAATGCGGTTTTTTGTATTTCGCTATTTCCAGCGAGGTTTTCACAGGACATTTGATCATAATGCTCAATATGATCGATATAGTCTTGAACAGCGAATTTCAGGGTAATTTGCGGAGAAATTAAAGCATTATCCCTTTTTTTATCAAAGTCATTACAGACGAAGATATATTTTTCTGTATTTGCACCATTGATATTGGCTACCAGTATGTTAGTTGCATACACAGATGCAATAGTCTGAGTGGTAACAACAATGACTTTGTCTGCAAGATTAATAAGCATTGCCTTGTCCTCGTCAAGCGCTGTATCTGCATCAACAATAATATAATCGAAGTCGCCGGATTTCTTTGCAGATTCAATTATTTTAGAATAGACATTGTAGTTAATTCCCAGGGACATAAGCGCAGCTTTAAAAGGCGGGAGATAGCTAAACAATTCTTTGCGAATAACGTGTTTAATTTCGCCATAGATACTGTCGCTAGGTTTTGCGAGTTTCGCATAGGTATCAGATGTCGTAATCGGGCTAGAATTTTCAAGCATTCTTTGGAAATAATGTAATCTGGATGTATTGATATAAAGAACTCTCTTATAATTCTTCGCAAGGCAGGCACTCATTCCCAGTGCGACCGTGGTTTTACCTACGCCGCCCGCAGCAGAGCAAATAAGTACAATTTGAGTTTCCTTCTTTGCAGAATCTACTGTACCAAGAGAGGCTGCGCTCTTCCCGAGAATTTCATTGAAAATTTCCTTGATGCTAGTATATTTGAAGATGCGTTTTACCTTGAGCTCGTGAGTTTCTTCTTCCTCATACTGTTCAGTCATTAAAAACACATGTGCAATATTATGTCGTTGTATAGATGCTGTATATAAATCTTCCGATACAATGAGTACATCCGCTTTCTGAGGGGTGGCAAAAACGCTGTCAAAGTACTCCGCAGATGTGATGATTTCAATGTCGATTTTTTCAAAAAAATCCTCAACAAATTTTAACTGCAGAGGGATAATGTATCCTATATCTGTGTCTGCAATAATAATTCTTGGCCTACCCATATACATCCCCCCTATTTATTCAATAACGACTTGAAAATCACTGTTTGCTAATCTAATAACATCACCGTTGTTGATATTGAACGGAATGTTGGGTTGCAGTCGAACTTTATTCACATAAGTGCCATTCGCACTTTGTAAATCAACGATTTGATATGTGTTTCCTTTTCGAATAATCTTGCAATGACTCCGACTTATCATCTTATTAAAAGTGATTAGTCCGTCAACCATGTCTTGTTTTTTCCCCAAGATAAATTCATCTTTGGTAACCGCAATTTCAACGCGCATTGGCGCATTCAGAGCAACAATTTTAAGGTTTGGCATAGTGGTTGCTTGCGCAGCGGAACTGTTATTTATTTTGACATCAGCAGCTTTGCCACCTTTCAGGGTGGCATACAAATCATCAAGTGTCAAAGTGCCATCCGCAAGGCGAGCGGAAAGCTGAATAGTTTTTGGTGAGGAAAGGTTTGCGAGGCTAGTAATTGTTTTTATGAGGGTTGTACGCAACTCGTTTTCAAAAGCAGATATGTCGTCAAAAATCCGGTTTTTCAGTGGCAAATAAATAAGCTTGACCTTGTAGGTTGTAGGATCCACGAAGATTTTATCAAAAGAAATATCGATATTTGCACAATACAGGAACCCGTTATTTTTGACCTCAATCACATCAGCAAGCAGGTTTGTAACAATAACCAGGAAACTCTCTGCGTCCAGCCTTGCCAACATTGCAGATAGCGTACGATATCCACTCGTAAGATAAAAAAGCTGAACCTTGCCGTTATATAACATTTTCATGCTCTTGACAAACGAGTTGTTGCCTTGGCTTTGAAGAACCTTATATTCTGTGGGGAGAAAGGACATATTATCACTGACCACATATGCAAAATTTGCGCCGCAAGTCATCTCAGTAATGTGTCCTGTTTCAAGTAACTGATTCATTAGGCTACCTCCCTGAATGGATGATTCTTTACCACAATTTGACCGGCATCGGAGGATGTAAGCCAAATTCTAATAAAATTGGGGTTATCTCCACCTGCGTGGCAAAATGCCACGCAGGTGGAGATTCGATTACTTGGCCTTTGCTTCTTCTTTCTTCTTACGCTTTGCTGCCAGGAATACACACAGGCCGATTACAACTACAAGGATGCCTGCAATAGAACCCCAGAACAAGGGCTTATTCGCGTACCAGCGGACGAACAGGTTTGTAGATACAGTAACCATGTTGTTGAACTCGTAGGCGCTGGTGAAATCCTCCGAGCTGGTGTCGGTAATGTTTCCAGCCATATCTTCAACAACAATTCTTACACTCTGTGCGCTGCTCTGCTCATTCAAAGTAAACTCACCGGTAAAGTTATTGGAATCAGCAGAAAAATCGGTAACTTCATCAACCAGTTCACCATTCACATAGATCTTGATGTTACGCAGTCCAATGGCATCAAATACGGTGTACTTCACGGCAACTTCCTGAGCATTGATAATGCTATTCTCAAGTCCAACAATACTGGTGATTTCAGCCTCTGTGCTATCAACCCGGAAGCTCATTTCCATCCCTTCGTAGTTGGTATTCTCAGGCTTATTACCGGTTGCATCCTCAGAGGAAACAGAAATCTTATACACACCGTCATCGATAAAATTATCTTTACTGATGGTATACCGGTACTGGAACCAGCCGCTTTCGCCAACAGCAACGGTGTCATTGATTTCGGGAGTGCAGGTGTACTTAACATCCTCCAAGGGACGACCGTCAACAGTAATTTCGATTTTGAGGGAGTCAGCCACCAGTCTGTCTGCGTTAAACTCATCAATCACCAGATCTTCGTCAACACTCAGTACATAGCTGCCGCCGTTTGCAATCAGATTCAGCAGATACTGGTTATAAACATAGACTGAGCCAAAACGGTTAACAGTAAAGACGATTTCTTCGGTGTCCTGGTTGCCCGCCTTGTCCTCAGAGGTGAGGGTCAGCGTGTAAATGCCATCCAAATCCTGTCGGACTTCAAAGATGTCAAAGATGCCCCTCACAGTTTCTGTTCCTGCTTCCAGGCGTTCAACTGCCTCTGCCGTCAGGTCAATGGTCTTATCCTTCTGAATGCCCACCAGAGAAACGGTATAATCCTTCAGATTGATATCATTTATTCTGATGCTGGGCACAATTTCCGCATCATATCCATATGCAGAACCATTTTCGACGCCTTCAATGGAAATCATGTCCTCGAAAGTGGTATCCAGGACAAAATCCTTACCAGCCACAGAATTACCATAACTTGCAGCTCCGCTTTCATTGCCGGCCATATCCGTCATGGTCACATCGAATGTATAATCGCCGTCAACCGTATAGTTGATTGTGGCAACATGCGTATCGCCATTATGGGTCCAGACAATATTGGGTAGCTGTCCTCCACGGGAGACATTTCTGGTAAAGACAACCCGGTCAACATCAAAGTTATGCTCCACAATGGTGATTGTCGCAGTACGGGATGCGTTAAAGTATCTGTTGTTGACCACAGCATTGTTATTGTAGTCTACACGAATTGCAGGAGCGGTCTTGTCGATGGTAAATGCATAGGGATTTGTGCTGGAAGAACGAATCTCCACACACTTGTTATCTGCCAAGTCCGTGTACCCAATGGCAAAGGTATAATCACCGTCATCAGCATACGTAATCGTTGCCGTATATGTGGTATCATCGCCGTTTCCAGTGCCAGTCTTTACTGTCCAACCAGAAATGGTGGGAATTGTGCCATCCGTATTTGTGATGGTAATAACCACATCCTTCGGATTGAAGTTTCGCTCCGTTACAACAATGGTAGCAGTCCGATCTGCATTGTAATATTTTTCACTGTCTACATTGTCATTGTCATAATAAAATTCAATTTCAGGAGCAGTCACATCAATTTTGATTACACCGGTCTCGGTCACGGTCGTTCTGGTCTGACCGGAATTGTCGGTTGCGATGATTTCTACCTTGACATTGTTGCTATTGAACTTCTCGGCATCAATGGAAATTTTGCCGGACCAACTGCTTACCAGGTTATCTTCATCATAAATCGCTCCGGCAACGCCATTCTCGCCATCAAACAGTACACCGGTCTCCACCGCTGTGGTGTCTGTCGTATAGATCTTATAGACAATCTCCTTCAGGCCAGAGTAGTAACCCTCTTCGCTCCCCTCGCTACCAATATACTTGGGATCAAACACATCCACGGAAACCGTCACGCTGCCATTGTAGATTCCGGAAGCGGTTTTATTGTCAGCTTCAGGAACAATATCGATATCAGGGGCGGCATCCACTTCATCACCAGAGGGATTTTTATCATCGACGACAATACCCGTAGAGTTGATAATGGTCTTGTTACCAGCCATATCCTCTACGCAGAAATAGATGATGAATTTCTCGTTCGGCTCAACAACAATTCCCGTTTCGGCATTGTAGGCCTCCCATTCACCGTCCTCGTCATAGTCAAGCACAGAGGGAACCTTCTGATACTTAAGAGAAGCCAAACCGCTGATATCACAGTTTGCGTTCAGTTTGACCACGACAGTCTCACCGTAGAAAGTATCGAATACCAGCGTATTCTTATCCTGCGGAACCACAGACTCCCCGTTGATCTCAATAGTCAGATCTGTCGGATTCGTGATGTCCACCTTAATTTCGTCAAGAGTAACATCCTCCGGTGCACACATATTGCCGGCGGCATCTTCAGTCCACACCTTGATGTAATAAGTGCCATCGCCAGTAATTACTGGTACATTTGTGCCATCAAAAGCAATCTTCGCGGAGTCATCCGGCTCAACCTCACCCTTATTGGTATCCCAGAACTTGAAGTAAGTGGTAACAGGTGCTGCAAAATCGCTAACTGTCGGCTCAGTGATGGTAATAGCAGGATAATCTGCCACGTACCAATCGTTGTTGCCATTGGGCACCGCAATTGTTTCAACAGCCTTGCCAGGCAGAGATTTTTGCACCTTGACATTGACAGAAATCTCGTCACTCACACGTTCGGTGTTGCTTCTTACTCTAAAATAGTAAGTGGCGTTCGTATCCGCGCTGATGATGATTTTGTCTTTGACATACTGTGGCTCACCGGTTGCCTGTCCTTGCTGAACGATGGTTTCCGTGCTCAAAGGCATTTCTGCCCAAGTTTCTGTCGCACCATCTGCATGTTCAACACGGTACTCATACACCTGTACGCCGGAACCGGTTTGTCCACCGGAAAGGGTAATTACAACATCATCGTTGGTCCAGGCACCGCTTTGATAGCCATTCAGATTAAAGCTCGGCTCAGCAGGTGTTTCATTATCCTTAACGATGGTCGTTCCTTCTGCAGTATCCGTCATAGCTTCAGAGACATTTCCGGCAACGTCAAACACTCTGACATACACCTTGCCCTCGAAATTCTCGTACTCTTCCAGAGCCAATTTGATCTCCACATCTTCATCGCCGGAGACAAAATCAATCCACGCATTATCGCTGAGTTCTTTTCCTTCTGCAACCATCTGGTACTGATATTTAGCGATACCGCTGTCCTGATCAGCACGGTTGTCCGTAGCTTGCACAGAAATATACACCTGATCTCTGAATACCAGACCGAACGTAAGGACATTGACAATCTCCTTGATAAAGCCCTTATTGGTATCCTGTACAAAAGACATGGTTATATCTGTCGGAGCAGTTTTATCAATCTTAATGTCGATTGCGCTTGCTTCGGATACCCGTCCAACAGCATCGATAGCCCAAACATAATACTTGCCGCTATACTCAGACGACGGAACAACAAACCGATATTCCCCATTGCTGTATTCTGCCTGGGGAAGGGTATCTGCATAAACATCCGTGGTGCTATATACCACTTTCACAACAGTAGAGCCGGTAGAAATTCCTGTATCCTGATTGTCAGAAACCCGGCCGGATACCTCTACGGAAGAATTGTGCCATTCAGCAGCCGGTGCCTTTTCAACAGAATCCACAGTAGGGGCCGTTGTATCAATGTGCTTCACTTCAATCTGTTCCACCGCATAATTTCCGGCTTCATCCATTGCGTAGATGAAGTAGGTTCCATTGCTGGTTACCTGGAACTCGTACACACCGTCCACCACTTGAATTTCTGTGGCAGTTAAAATTTCCTCTTTATTCTCCAATTTCACAGAGGACCAATGTGCAGATGTGACAGCATTGTTATCAGCTGCTCTGAAGGCAACGGCAATCGAAGTATCGCTCCAAAGCCGCCCCACCACGGTATTGTTGATTGTAGGTGCAGTATTGTCGATGTCAGCAACATCAATGGGGGAAGTAAATTTATTACCAGCATTGTCCTCAACAAAAATGTAGTATGTGCCATTGTCCTTAACTGTGAAGGAATACACACCCTCATTGGCTGTCAATACGGTGGCATTTCCCCCATCCTGACGGCGACTGTAAGATACGGACTTGATGCTGCTTTCTTCATCAACAGCATTGAATGTATATGTATTCTGCTGATTCCAGAAAAATCCTGTGGACACCTTTTCCAGATTTTCAATTCTGGGAGCGGTCCGATCAATCTTCTCCACTACAACATTGGTCTTTGCGAAATTACCCGCTTCATCTACTGCATAAATATAGTAAGTACCGTTTGCAGTGGCAGTATAACTGGTTGCAGGAACCAAAAGTGCCTCTTTTATCTCCTCGAGAGAGGTGTATTCCGCAGGGGAAATATACACTGTAACTGCCTCACCGGAGTTGTCGGTTGCCAGGACAGTAATTTCCTTTTCCTGACGCCATTCCTCAGCATCCGAAACAGACGGAGTAATGCTGGGCGCCTGAATATCTTTGGAAACAACAGAAATTGTATGGGCAGATGTTACGTTGCTGACGGTATAAACCTCGTCAACCGCTGTCAGGCCAGTTTCTCCATCGAAAATATCGGCAGAGTATCCGTCGTCGGGAATGAACTTGAACTGCACGTCACTGCCATGCTCCACCGACATAACATTGTTGGGAATATCATTACCGGATATATCCGTAAACTTTCCATTCTCAGCCTCAAAGGTAACATCGTAACGCTTCAAGACAAAGGTGGCTGTTACTTCAATATCTTCCGTAACGCCGGCGACGACCACCGTACAGCCGTTCTTGTCGCTGACAGTCTGCTCCTGACCATTAGCGGTAACAGATTCAATCTCATATCCCTCTTCAGGCACAACTTCCAGGTTGACACTTCCGTTATGCTCCACAGTGGAGACATTGGGCACAACGGTACCATGTTCAGGGGCTGCCACACTGACATTGTAAACATTCGGAGAGAATACAAATTCTATGGTGTAATCCTTTACCTCAAGCGTTTCACTATAGACCTTGTTGTTTTCCTCATAAACGATAAGCTCATCTTCGTTGATCTTTACTTGAGATACACGATACCCTTCCACCGGTTCAGCCGTTACCACAATGCCCGATGCATCTTCAGAAACATGAACCTTTCCTTCATTTGCAACCGTGCTGCCATTCACTTCCACACTGCCGTTGGCATTGTGGGTAATGGTCACAGTAAAGACACGGACGAAGTTGACAACAACAATCGTATTCTCCGTAGGTGTAATCACAAACTTTTTTTCAACACAGTTTTCTTCCACAACCTCTGTGTCCGGATTTCCGTTGACCAAAATGCTTTCGATTGCATATCCCGCATTTGCTGTTGCATGGATGGTCACACTGTCACCCGCTGCAACCGTTTCCGTTTTAGGGGAAACGATACCACCCTCAGGAATATTTGCGGATGTATTCACTGCGTATCGGGTTTCAGGGGTAAGGTTCCCCGTTTTATCCAATTCAAGAGTCACCTCCTGCGCAATGGCTGCAGCGTTAAGGGGCACACTACCGGTTTTCTGCGCATACCCTTCAGCAATCACCCGAATTGAAATATCAGCAGAATCCACCATTGCTGCAGCCATTGCTGCCTCAATCTCTGATACCTGGAAAGATGCAATGCCGTTTTCATCAGTCGTTGCAGTTAGTTGAAGCTCCCATTGCGCAGAGCTGTTTTTTATTTCAACTTCCGCACCTGAAATGGGGCTTGCTCCGTCTGTAACTTTCACTGTGAATACATCAGCAGGAACAGCAAAAGCTTGCAGCGTGCTGACGGGTATCATCGCAAGAACCAAAAGAATAGACAGGGCCATTGCGACAATACGGTCAAACGAATTTCGTTTTCCATGTGTCATGACATACTTCCTCACTTTTCTTTATTTTTGTACTTCGTAATACGAAAGGTTCTGCTGTTAAACAGGCAGTGCATATTCGCTGCCCAGATCAAAAGGGAAAGAAGAACAACTGCAAAGCAAGTATTCTTTAACGGCGTACATACAATGCCTCCAAAGACCAGCAGCAGAGAAATCGCTGCGATATCTATTATTTTTGCCAAGGGATTGGAAAAAAAGCAAAAAATGCCGGGGCGGAAATTCTCTTGTATATCCCTTCCAAACCTTCTGTACAGAAACTTTTTTCTTCTTTTATTGGCTAAAAACATAGTGCTATACCCTGAAACGGCAAAGAGCCAGAACAAAATTGCGATTATCTTCGGCCGCACCCCAGCATTCCCCTGCTCATGGACAGCCGCAGGAATGACAAGTATCGTTGCAGACATTGCTGACAAGAACATTACGGATAGCCAAAAGAGGTGCTTAATACGAGATACTGCCGTCACGAAATCACCTCATCTGTATGGACAAGGATAACTTCATCAAGCATTACCAGCTTTCTTCCGCCGGTATGTCCCTCCTGAACGGCGGATTCATTGTTCAGCAAAGTGGTGGTATTCTCGTCCGTCAGCAGGTCTGTGGTTGCACTTTCTTCCAACAATGCTGTCGGAATCCCGTTGGTTTTCTGTGCTTTATTGGAGGACAATACCCCCGTTTCAGGCATTTCGCAGCTGTCGTCACAATTTCCATTTGCATTGGAGGTATCCCCCGCCAGTTTCTTTGAATGCTGCATTGTGTCTGTCAGCTTGCCTCTGCCAGCATTTTCTGCACTGGGTTTATATCCCTGCCCGCCAGCTTTTTCATTATTTGCACGCATTCTGGCGATAGACTTTCTAGCGGTACGACCGGACAAATCACCGATAACCGATGGAATTTTGAAGATAATCCAAAGAAAAATGGTAACAACCAGACAAATTCCCGCCACAATATAGGAAATCAATGATACCAAAGAAAGGATTTCAACGGTAGACATGATTAACTCCTTTCCGCGGCATTGTCATATGCGCGCTCAATTGCTTCCCGATACTGCACATAATGATCGATGATTTCTTGCTTTAGCTTTTCTGCCTGATCTTTCCGAACCGTCAAAGCCTCAGCACTGCTGTAAACTTCATCAAACATTGCCAAAACCGTAGATTCATCAAAACCAACTTGAACCAAATCGTCCCGTTGGTCATAGATCAGCATAAACACGCCATTGTAAAGAGAAAGCTTGTCGTAGCTTCCCGCACTGGCAACATCCTCCAAAGCACCCTCAATTACACCAAACAGCTCCTCATAGTTTGCTTTGGACGCTTCCTCCACTGTTGCCTTATTCAAAATGTACTTTTTGTAAAATGTACAAATCTGATAGTAGCAGTCCGACAGCTTTTTTTCTGCAAAATCCGCAGCCAATTCTTGGTTTTCAAAATTAGCTGCAAAAAACGGCTGTGCTTTCTGAACTCTCGTGGAAAAGCTTTCCTTTCCATCTTCCGTGTAATAATTAAAGTACATTGTGCCAATCTGGTAATTCAGTTTTGCGAACTCAGCAGACTTTGCGTCAAAACCGCTCTGATAACGGTTATAGAGTGCCAAAAATTCGCCACTTTCAGGCTTATCAAATGTACCTTCATCGTTATATGCTTCAAGTATTTTCAGATAGGCGCGGGTATCATACGGATAGATGGAAATTGCCTGCTTATAACTGGAAATCTTTTCATCGATGGATGTGGACGCCATCACCGAGATTAATGAATCGTAAGTATTGTTGTTCAACTGGACAGATAGCTTACTGCAAACAACGCCGGAAACTGCCATCACTACGCAAAGCGCCGCAGAGGCAATAAATGCAGTCAGCTTGCGCTTCTGCTTCCGCTTAAAGTCCTTGGTGATGAGTTCTGGATGCTCCAAATCATAAATGAGATCAGCACAGCTCTGATATCGATTCTCTGCAGCAGGCTCTACACACTTGTCAATGATGAGTTCTATGCCTTCGGACAGTTCCGGATTCCATTGGCGCACAGAAGCATACGGCTCTCCATTCCGGGGATCAATACCGGTGAGCAAGTGGTGCATTGTCATGCCCAGTGCAAAAATATCCGATCTGGGGTCTGTCTGACCGCTGTACTGCTCAGGCGGCGCATAGCCCTTTGTTCCAAGAACAGTTGTATCCGCCAAATTCTGCTCTTTGTATTCGCGGGCGATGCCAAAATCAATAATCTTGATATTTCCTTCCGGCTTCAGCATGACATTTGCCGGCTTCATATCTCTATAAACGATAGGAGGTCTCTGGGAGTGGAGGTAAGCCAGTGCATCCGCAATCTGCATTGCCCAGTTCTTAACCTTCTCTTCTGGTTGTGCACCATACTCCAGAAGGATTTTATCCAATGATTCACCTTCAATGTAGTCCATAACTACATATATGGTGACGCCATTATCAATAATATCCACAATTCTGGGTAATGCCGGATGATCCAACCGCTTCATTAAGTTGGCTTCCGCCAGTAAGCTATTGACAACGACCTCGTCATTCTTTCCGCTGCCTTTTTTGCGAATCTCCTTAACAGCCCACTGCTTATTCAGGTGTGTGTCCATGGCAAGATACACAACAGACATGCCGCCTCGGCCGATTTCTCTCAGTACCTCATATTTGCCATCGATAACGGTTCCAATCTCTGTCATCCACCATCACCTCACTCCGCCTTTACAAGAATAACGGATATATTGTCTTTTTCCTTGCGAGACTTTACCTGCTCAATCAGATATTTTGCATTGCTGTGCATTGCGTTTTTATTATGAAAGTTTATGGGATTCAAGGACTCATACATCTCTTGCTCAGTAATTTCGTGCCGGAAGCCATCCGAGCATAGCATATAGGCTCCCTTCTCCACCTGGCCGCAAATAAGCTGCGGCTCAACCACCTTGGATGCGCCAACACACTGAAGCAGAAGATTTCGGCGTTTATCTCGTTCCGCCTGTTCGATAGTCATGGTGCCGCGGCTTACCTCTCTTGCAACAAATGTGTGGTCCGTTGTAAGCTGTGTAAGGCCCGAAGCAATGTGGTAAATCCGTGAGTCCCCCACATGGGCAATGGCGTACTGTCCTCCAACAAAAAGAATGCCAGAAAATGTGGTCCCCATAGATACGCCTGTTTCGCTGCTGTGCTCCAGAATTTTCATGTTCAAGTTCTTCAGCATCAATGCCCATTTTCCGGCAATTACATGCATATCAACGTTTTCCAGTTCAAAAGGGAGTTCCTCATCAAACCACCCGGAAAATTCATGTATCACCGTTGCACTTGCCAGCTCACCCTTGGCAAGTCCACCCATACCATCACAGAGGACTGCCAGCAAAACTTCAGTATCATCTGCTAACGCGTGTTTAATCAAAACGCTGTCCTGGTTGGTTGTCCTCGAAATACCTACATCGGTATCCGCTGTCGCTGTGTAATGCATGGCACCCTCTCCCTTTAAAATCCGCTCATTCAATTAACTGGCCGTATTAAATATAAATTCTTCATTTCCAAGTCTGAGACAGTCCCCGTCCCGAATTTGGACTTCACTTTGCACAGGAATTGCAACATTATTGATATATGTACGGTTTTTTGAATTCAGATCGATTACAAAATAGAACGTTCCTCTTGTAACGATATCCGCATGGCTGCGACTGACCGCATTGTTATTGGCCACAAAATAATCCACATAACTGCGTTCTTTTCCAATACGAAACACAGGTTTGTTAACAGATATAATTTCACCCGTCGTCACGCGTCTGAGTGTTGGGAAGCGGACACTGTTTTCAAATTCCAGCAGCGTAGTTTCTTCATCATACGTCTCTGTCAAAAGTCCAGTCGCCTCATCCTCGTCAAGGATTCCCGTTGCCTCATCTTCCAGCAAAGCCGTAGCCTCCTCATCAAGAATTGCTGTAGGCGTGTCCTCTTCCACCGCTTTCCTGATATTCGGCTGCTCACCATTATAGTGCTCATAGTAGTGTTTCTGTTTGTCAGTCATAAATCCACTCTGACCAGCATTTTGCTTCCGGATGGCATTGACAACACTTCTGTCTTCCTTTTCAACGAATTTTTCAATTGCATCCTCAGAAAAAGGTTTCTGCGCTTTAAAATAATACGTAAATCTGGATATCAGTTCGGCATCCTTCTCTGTAGACGGAAGTGCAGAATAAATTATAGATTCTATAAGTGAATACACTCCCGCATTTGCTTGCTCCATAGTGGTAGGAACATACAGGAAATTAACCTCTTTGGTAACATCGTTTATGAAAATATAGTGCGTATCCATAACGACCCGGTTTAGAAGCAGCTTGTTGGCCTTGATTTTTTGAACCGCCACAACAAGCTGTTCCATGATAAAAAGAAAGTCTCTTTGGGTAATCGGACGTTTCAGCCGTTCAAAGAGACTGATTCCAACAGGTCCAGAGTATTCAATCAGATTCTGTTTAATCCGCTTTGGCTTGAGAAAGCCACGGAAATATAACCTTGAAAAGATGTTTAATGCATTTTCATCAAAACTCTCACCACTTGAAGTCTTCGCTCTTACCAACAGGTGACAATCTTTGGTCTTTACTTTGTATTTCACCTGGATTCTCCTCCCCGTATACTTTAACCCTCTGCCTTGATCACAAAAAATATTTAAAGTTATAATAAAACCGAAATAATCAAATAATATATTGCGTGTAATATATTGTTTTTCCAAATATATTGCGTAGAACTAACCGTTCTACACAGTAACCGCCCAATTCCATTGGATTACAATGAAATTGGGCGGTTGGGTGACCACATATTTGACCACTAAAGCGGTAATTTCTCTATGTGGTTTCGTTTCATCTCCATCGAGGAATGCACATAGATGTTAAGCGTTACTGCTGCATTGGCATGTCCCAGCATTTCACTTAGCGACTTTACATCCATTCCTGCTTCAATGCAACGAGTTGCAAAGGTATGGCGCAATGCGTGATAGTTTATTTTCGGAATCTCCGCAATCATCAAAAGGCGATGATATCTGTAATCGTAAGTTCTTGGACTTACAAACTGATGCGTCGTAGATACTACAAACTTAGAAACGCTTTTACTTCGCACTTGGTTCAGCAGAGGTACCAGCCAGGAGCATAGCGGAATTACTCTATGAGACGCAGCTGTCTTTGGCGGTTCAATTGCCAACACAGAACTTTTTTGGCGCCCCTGGGCGTGTATTCTGGCTATCGTTTTTCTTATGTGTATAATTCGATTGGAGAAATCGATATCTGTCCACTCCAAAGCGCAAATCTCACCGATTCTAAGTCCTGCATACAGGGAAAGCAGCACCCCAATGGATGTCGGATCCAACTTCTGACAGCACACAGATACCAGCTTTTCTTGCTCCATTCGAGTCAGTATCGGAAGTTCGTGCTTTATCTCCGGCGGCTTGCATATTCTTGTGTCCAGTGGTTGACGCATTCGATTTTCAACAGCATAGCTGATTACTGAATTAATCACTAACATCATGCTGCGAACATATGACGGTGCAAGACCTCCTTTCTTATCAACCCTGCCGGATTTGAGTTTATCTGCCAGAAATGCGTTGATTTCAGTACCCGTGATGGTATCAATCCGGCGGTTTCCTATGCCTGGTATAATGTGTGTTATCAGCAGATTCTGATAGCGGTTGAATGTAGCTCCTTTGATTCGCAGGCGGTTATTTTCCAGCCATAACTCCGCCACCTCGGTAAATAAATATTTCTTTTGATTTTCAGGAAAAGTACGCAATAGTTCATTTTTCTTTTCTTCCTGTTTTCTCTTTGCTTCTCTGTATGTTTTTGCGTATACCGAACCATAAATTGCCTTCTTGGAGGCATTTATGCCGATTTTATATCTTGCTTCCCAGCGACCATCTTTTCTTTTCCGTATATTTTCACCGTGCTTCGGCATTACGATCATTCCTTTCTACCTGAAATGGCGATCTGACCATTTTCCTGACCCCTAATGGCTTGCCACAACCTTATCCCAGCAGTTTCTTTCGTAATCCTCGTCCTCTTTGTTCACATTTTCGAAAAAATTAGTTGATAATTTGCTATAAAAAAGTTGATTTTTTTGTCGAACAGTGCTACAATGACTATGAATAACATGGGAATAAGTATCCTTAGAACGGTTAGTTCTACGCAGGAAATTCGGCTATATTACAGTAATACTTCATTTTCTGATTGAGTTTATCCGTGGATATGGGCTCACTTTCTGTTGCCTATAAAAAAGCAAAAATTTAATACAAAAGGCGGAGCGGTCCAGTAATACAGTACCGCTCCGCTTTATCTTTAACTTTAGAGTAAAAGTTTCTAATATGATCCGTTTATTAAATTAACCAGCTCTTTCCCTCGTAATTTATCTTTCTTAGCTCTTTTCTTCCATTCCAATACGATTTGTACTCGAAGAAGGTTAATCAATATCACTCCAGCATTGCAAACCCCAATAGTTTCCCTTTTCTTAATCTCCGAATGCCAGAGCGGTATTCCCAACCGAACATACTTCGCTGTAAACGCCAAAAATCAAAATTTACACGCACATTTTTCCTATAAAGGATCTCCTTTTGCTTTATCCGTCACCTCCAATTTACATTCTTTCAGCAATACTTATCAAAGCTATACTTTCCTCTATTGCACAGCATCATCCCCCATTCTCTTCCTCCATCATTTCATGAAATGGTAAGGCAATTGTGCTTAAACAGCATACAATACCAATTATCCAGAGAGTCCCAAGTATATTGGGATGCTACGCAAAACCTCCCTTTCAAATAGAGTTGCTGCGTTTACCATTTATAGTATATATGTCTCCAAAACGCCTTTTGTGACATAAATTGATAAAAAATTCTGCCCTATCTGAAGTCCAGGGTTTCATCTGCACCCCCTTAGTGGCTCAAAATTTCATGAGCGCTTGGCTCATTTTTCATTGACATTTACAGATTACTTCAATGGAGAAACAAGCTGCCATCTCAAAGCAGATATACGGATGCGGTGGACGAATTGATTATCAAACTGCAGAAACGAAAGCACCGGTAACAGCAAGGGGTAGGGGCCATCGCCCCCACCCCTGATACATATTGCCATGGTTGGAATGCGAAGTTATTACAGTCGCATATCCCCCAGAACCGAAAAGGGCATATTATATGGCAAAATATACCCTATAAATTTATAGGTTGATATATGGGAGCGTTTGCCTATAGTAGACTCAGAAAGGATGGTGTTGTTTATGCAGCTGGATACCAAAATGATTGTATCTGTTTCCGGAGCAAACAAAAATTTCTCCCGTGTGGCACGCGTTGCAGAAAGCAATGGCCGGGCCGTGATATTCAAAAATAACAAACCCAAATACCTGTTAATCGATCTGGAGCAGGAATCCCTGCTCTACGATTTGACAGATGACGAAAAGGTGGAAATTGCATCCAGACGAATTATGAAAGAGTTTAAGCCTGCTTTTGAGGAACTCGCAAAATGATTCAGTTATCAAAAGATAAGGTGCTCCATTTCCACCAGCTGATTGCTGAGGAAACCGGCGGCAGCATCGGTGTGCGGGATGAGGGGCTGCTGGAGTCCGCTTTGGAAGCAGCCTTCTCCACCTTTGGCGGCCAGGAGCTATACCCCACAAAAGAAGAAAAAGGGGCCCGTATAGGTTTCAATTTGATTTCCAACCACGCCTTTGTGGACGGAAACAAGCGGATTGGCATGCATGTTATGTTGACCTTTCTGCTGGTCAACGGCATCCGTTTGAATTGCTCAAACGAGGATGTAGTGGAAGCAGGATTAGGCGTTGCATCCGGTACCATGGACTACGAGCAGCTGCTGCAGTGGATCAGGTGCCACAGAGAAATCTGAATGATTACCACATCCCAAAAGGACGCAGAATCGATCTCATTGGTCGATTTCTGCGTCCTTTGCGCTTTAATTGTGTCTGTTTTATTGGACAGCTATTTCCCGGAGATGTCTCTTACTCCACCGCCCTTCCGGTGGAAAATGCGGCTTTCGCCTCCTCCAGCGTCATTTTGTTGGCACCTCCTGCCATGTACGGATGGAGGGTCTGGATTGGATCATTTTGCCAGTTGCACACCGGGCAGATTTCATACTCCTCTACGGATGCCTCACCACAGCAAGGGCATTTAATTTCGGTCAAACTCATATTGTCAATATACCTCCTTATCTTTTAGTTTCAAAATATTTGGAAGGTTTCAGCTTGGTTCAGGCCAATCATTACCCTTCCAGTCTCAAGCCGGTTTGATTTTGATTTCTCCAATCTGGTCTTGATGGACTTTTCGCTCTTACAACAAAAATTGATCCCATGGGGATCCCTTCACACCGGCAGCATTCAGTTTCCTGGCAATTTCATCCGCAGACTTTTTGCCAAGATTTCTGGTTCTCATGATTTGCTCCTCCGTCAGCCGGACAATATCACCTACACTTTTGCAACCAAGGCCAAACATACATTGCTGTGCGCGTGTTGTTAAATTCAGATATTGGATAGGTTGTGACAGCAAATCCTCCGGGCCATAGGAAAATGCAACATTGTTCTCGGCATCGGTTCGCCCATGTCTGTATCCGTCCCTATAGCCTTTACTGTACCCCTTGTTGTATTCCGCAGTTGCCCTGTCCTTACAGTATCCCGCAACACCTAATAAGATGTAATTCCATCTGGAAGGTTCTCTGAGCTTGAACAGTGCTTTGCGTTCGATTCGCCTGATACATTCCTCTGTCACCGAAAACCGGGAAGCTATATCAGATATGAAGCCGCACGCAATATACCGCCTATGAAGAATTGTTTGCTCCTGTTCAGATAGGGTGGACAAAGAATACTGTACACCTGCCAAAATATCCGCCGTCAACTTCAGCGGCAAATCCAGAGTGGCATCACCTTTTGCCGCAAGTAAAAGATTGAATGGGTATTCGCCATGGATTTCATTCATTCTGTTTTCCATATTGTACCTCCGAGCATATGTCTATAATAAACCTATAATAATTATATCATAATTCTATAAGATTTAGAATAGGTGGTATGCTGTGTCGAAGGTGCAAAAAGCTGACAATTGAAAACTGTCAGCTTTAAGGGGTTATAGTTCTGCAGTGCAGTATGCTTTGAGCCCGCAGAGAATCCGTACCTGCTCAGCCCTCGGAAGTGCAGCAATAAGCTCTGCAATTTCCGAGGGTGTTGTTTCACCGGATCGATTCACCACATCTTGCAGAAGATTGTCTGCAGAAACATCCAGAGCGTTGGCAATCGTAACCAGTGTTTCCAGTTTGGGCGGCTTGTGGCCTCGCTCCAGAACGCTCATATGCATTGGGCTGAGATTCACTAACTCGGCAAGTTGCTCTTGGGTTAGTTTCTTAGCCTCCCGTGCCGCTTTGATTCGCCGGCCAATTTTCTTCGCATCCATCATACAATCATCCCTCCAGAACTAATTTTATTCTGGTTTAAGTATAACGGACTTACTTTTGCACTCACAGAATCTATATTACTTATATCTAAGCAATATAGACCCATATCGCATTGTGTTAATGTATTTCGCCTCACAACCAAAGCTGAACCGCAGTATAAGCTCACCAGGAACAAGCCAAAAAACGTATCCTGTGTGGTTAAAAATCTAATAGCAATCAATTTCAGATACTGGCTTGAATTCTTTACGACCGCTTGGTTGTCTATTTCCCTCTTATACATGTCGTAGTTTCTCGACTCATTTAATCAGCGAAACAAATCACTCTTGATGCAGTATTTCCTTTCTGGTACCATAATGATAAAGACCAGTTTATTGGACATATAACCGTTTATAATTAGGCCAGAAGGCAAAAGGGTGTGAAAAGCACACATGATAGCGCCAGAGAATGGAGGAAAATCCTGTGTGGGTGCTTGTTTGTATTCTTCTTCTTCCGATCATGATTTTGGCAAAGCTGATAGAGTAAGAAAGGCAAGGTGAGATGGATGGCATTCAAGATTGGATTTATGGCAGAGCGCAGCGAAAAAAAGCCGGAAGCGCCTGTGGCTGTGAAGCAGCAGTGCATCGCGCCAAGAAAGTCCGTGGTGCAGGTGGCCTTCCCCGGCAGAGGTGCTTCCCTGGCATACTACAATGACCTGTTTGATTTGCGTGTGGGGGACATTGTGTATGTGGACGGAAAGCTGGAAGGTCAGCGTGGCCGTGTTACGGACATTACCTATAACTTCAAAATCAAGGTTTCCGACTATAAGCGTGTGATTGGCCTGGCGGACACCCAGGTGCACGGCCAGTTCTTCAACGCCGGGTCACACTTCCTTACATTTGACCCAGGGGCATTGCCCCAGAGCCAGGTGATTACCTGGTACAAGGCACCGGCAAAGGAAGACGAGGAAATTGTCAGCGGCAGTGACGACAGCAGCTTTCGGTTGGATGATCTGAAGGGTATGGATGTCACCCCAGTCATTGCCGAGCGGGGACATAGCTATTACATGGAAAACAAGGTCAGATATCTCTGCCTGGATGGCAGCAAGGGCTATGCAATCGTGGAAGGCAGTGAGGCCTACGAAGTGGAGTTTCAATACCGCAACGGCGAAATCAGCGGCCTTACCTGCTCCTGTTTCTGCAGCTTTCCCTGCAAGCACGAATTTGCAGCCATGCTGCAGCTGAGAGAAACCCTGGAAATGATGGAAAAGCACTACGCAGCCCAGTACCGGGAAACCGGCTACTTTGCAACCGTGCATAAGGGTTCCCTGTTCAGCTTTGCCATCGATGGCAAGGAAACCGGAGGATTCACCATATAAAAGCGTTCATGAGAGAAAGATAGGGATTGCTTTGAAATAGGTAATTTTTGACCTGGAGTGGAATCAGCCTGCAGATTATGCTGCAACCATCCAGGAGCCGGTATACCTCACGGGAGAAATTGTGGAAATCGGTGCCGTGAAACTGGACGAAAACTTCAGTCCCATAGACGAGCTGCGGATTTTCGTCAAGCCCCAATACTATACCAGGATGCACAACAAAGTTGCTGCGCTGACAGGCATCCGGAATCAAGTTCTGGAAGAACAGGGCGTATCCTTCCCGGAAGCTTACCAGAGATTTATGGATTGGTGCGGCAGCGAGTACGCATTCATGACATGGAGCATGAATGATATGCCCATGCTCATTGACAATATGCTCCTGCACGGTTTGGACATTTCCAACCTGCCGGAATGTTACGATATACAGCGCATTTTCAGCAGGGAAATCATGCGTGGCGAAACACGCTATTCCCTGAACACCGCCCTGTCTCTCCTGAAAGAAAAGGGGGACACCGCCCACGATGCGCTGCACGATGCCCGGAACACCGCAAAGATATGCGATCATCTGGATTTGGACCAATACATTGAGGAATACGCCTCCAGAGTATTTGCGGAGAGGCCCAGCGGCAAGAAATACGAAACCCGGCGGGAACTGCTGCAGGATTCCTCCCTTCTGGAATTTGTCTGTCCCTGGTGCGGAAAGCCGGCAAAGTGTAATCCGTGGATTTCCTTCAATGGCAGCACACACCTTGCCTATGGCCTCTGCCCGGAGGGAGATGAATTCCTGGTACAGCTGTCCGTTGTCTGCCATAATCACCAGGCTTATTCCGGAAAGCGAATCCTCTTCGAAATGAGCGATGACCTGTGGGATATCTACTTGGATAAAAAGGAAGCTGTTATGGGCGTGCATGCATAAATTGACTGCGGGGGCATTCCTCCACCGCAATCTTTTGCGCTTATTGGCAGGCCGCTTCATCCCCTTTCCTCTGCAACGATAAAACCCCGCCCCGGTTCTGAAAATTCAGAACCGGGGCGGTAACCTATATTGCTTTGCCAAAGAATACATGGACTGCCCAAACCGAAGCCGGGCTGCAAAAACAGCCGCTCTAATGCCATAATCACACTTCGTCCGTATGAATCAACCCACACTCCACCGCTATTTTCTTCATCTGGTCAATGGCGTTGCGTTTTTCTCCGGAAAAGTCCTTTTCATCGCATACAAAATCGATCAGCGCTTTAATCAGCTCCCCATCCGAAATCCCAGACAGGTCTATGATATTCTGACTGTCCCTGTCCTCTACCGATGCCACCTTAAATGTGCGGAACAACTTCTTATTCCAAACCAAATCGGACAGGTTGTCCGGTTCGTCGGATGTAATCAGCAGCTGGCTGAGCAGCCGCATGGCTTTTCCGGGTGTGTTGAGGGCCTCCTGGGAATACAGGGTGACAACCAGGGTGGTTCTTGTCAACAGGACATCCTTTTCATCATTTTCCCCCAGTCCAATATGCTTGGGATTGAAAACCGAACGAAGGGATTTTTCATTGAAAATTTTAATCTGCGATTTTATAAATTCTACCCTTTCGTCAAGACCTTTTTGGTTTTCATCCAATTCTGCGACCAGGGCCAAACCAAGCTGATATTCATTCATGTTCTGTATTACCCTCCCACGAATTTGTTTATATCATATAATATGATCTACCCGAAAGTCAAGCGTTGGCAAAAATCTTGATGCTTTCATTGGACAAGCTGCTTGCTATGCTCCATATTTTTTAAGTTCAAACCGAATCAAGCTAAAACTTGTGTATTTTTCTTATTGACAGGCACCCCCTTTTATGCTATACTACAGCTATAGACAAGCAGAATTTCACGCCGGTTTGAGCTTTTGCAAAATCTTGGATAAGCAGAAAGGAGAAAGAAATCAAAACTGCCGCCCAGTTTTGAAAGTCAGGCACTAAGGCGGCAGCCCATTTTCACTTTGTTAAGGCTCAAGTGGAGTCCTGACTGTCATCAAATAAAATCCAAATGGAGGTATGCGCAATGGACGAAAATTTTATACTGGAATTGGCTGCCCATATGAGAGATTTTGGATATTGGAGGAATACTGTCCTGTTTTTTCGCGGCAAAAGCTATTCAGACTTTGACAGGTCTTACTTCAGTGCGAAATACCAAGAACTCAACCGTACTCTGATTGGAAAAAAAACCTTACCTACCCTGTCCTGTTCGTCCTATCAGCTTTTCAGCCAGGAAATGCCGGAAAATCCTGTCCATGACGATTCTGAAAATCAGGATGATTTCGAGGGTTTTGACCTTTTTGAAGATGAGAACAATGCGGACGAAAGCAATCTGGAATGGTACAAAAAAGTGGAAAAACAGAAGCGCTACTATTCGCCCAACAACTCGATGTATATCTGCACCCTCAGTAAAGCAGATGAAAAAGATTACGGCAGTCTGATGGCCCAGGGGATTCCGGTTATGCTCTATGAGAAAATGGGAGGCATATTCTATACGGATTGTAATGAGCCGGACTTGGAAGAATTGGCACCCTACGCGAGGAAGTTTATGCGTGCGAACTGGCAAAAATATAGGGGCTGGAATTATTGCATTGCAGATAACAGGGTTGCGCTTATTGCCCTGGAAAAATTCCTGGAAAAATACGATATGAAAGTAACCGAAGAATCTTGTGATGTGGAATGCTCCACGCTTTTTTGTGTACGCCCGAAGGAAAGGGAAAATAAGGCGGCGCGATAAAGTCACAATGGGGGCCGAGGCTAATCTTCCGGCCCCTCCTGCACCTGTTCCACATCCCAAGCCAGGGCTTTGGAACACGCGAGGAGACTTGCATCGTTTTGTCAGGGCGGCAGGCACTCTGCACCAGGCAAGTCCGCACCCCCGAAATTGCAGCAAGCCTTGTTAGACAGCGCAAATCATCTCAAAACCAAAAGATACTGCAATCTGCGCTCAATGCGCACAAAGGGCAGTACAACCATATCACGAAGGAGGATTGCCTTTATGATCAAACACACCGAAAAAGAACTCCTTGCTGACACGAAGCAGGCATTGTTCAAAAACGCGGAGAATTTTCCGAAGGACAACAAGGATTTTCTCCAATTGATATTTCGTTTTTTTACCGGCAATGTAAAAGATTTGGAGCAGAAAAGCCATAACCAAGAGCTGTATGAGATGCTTGGCTGGCAAAATGAGATGTATTTTGATGTGATCAGTTCGTTCTGGACTGTTTTTGCGTGTGCTGTTATAATGGAGGTACACGACAACAAAGCATACAGCCGGACAGCAAAATACTGCTGCTTCCCTGATTACGAAACCTATTTTACGCCTTGGATTCCAGGCGGAAAATACGGGTATATAAACAAAGCAACCGGAAAACGGGAGGCTTCTTTCCCCCAGAGATACCTGGAGCCGCGGGAGGGAATTGTGCGCATCGTCCATAGCACAGTGCAGTCGTATCCCCAGTTGAATGAGCTTGCGGCATTAACGCACTGCGTTGCCAACTTCATGCCCTGTCCGCCACCGGAATATAACTACGAAAAAGGCTTGGCTGAAAAGGTGCACGACTTCCTGCCGCTTTTTGTTGATTTCATAGATGCCCATTGCGAAAGCGGTTCAGACGAAACAGCAGATATGCAGAAGTGGAAAGCGTGGTTGATTGCTAACCGGGAGAGGTTTTGCCTCGAAGATTACTATACCGTTCAAAACAACCATATCAAGGGCATCCCCTTCTTCCGTACACAGAGCCTGGATCATCCTCTTCCCAGCACAAAGAGTGAGATCACAGAATGTCTCGCTGAAATGCTTCTGCGAATCCGGACGCGTGCAAACAGATTGCTGGAACTACATAAAATGGAGGGATAATATGCTTACATCCGAAATGGAAAAGCTCAGCAACAGAGCAGGTACGTATGCAAGCATCGGCATTACCGAGAAGGGCGAGCCCATAAGAACCATCGGCGTGCCCTGGGAGACTACGGCCCATGCCTTCAACATGAGGCTCCCTGATGTATACATAGCCCCCGAAGATTTGAAGGACGAAGAAATCATGAAGAAGATATCCTCCTGCAAGGTAATCGGGTGTTATATCTGGCAGCCGTTGGCCGACTATGGTTTTTTGGCAAGCTTTCCAGATTTGCAGGATCTAAACATAAAAAATGGTGATTCCCTCCGCAATCTGGATTTCTTGTCCGAACTCCACGAGTGCAGAATGCTTTATTTGCAGAATGCCAAGTTAAGCGACCTGAATGTCCTTGTGAAGGTGAAGAAGGACAGCAAGGCCATGTTTGGCTGCTTAGGATGTGTGGGACTGAATAACTGCTCTGTTGGGGATTTGTCTGTATTTGAGACAGAAAATGTGCAATTTTCAGAGTTCTTGATTTGGATGCCCGAAGGAAGCAACCAGCGAAACAGGTGGGACGTAATATCCGCCAGAATCAAAAGGTATTACGAATTTCACAAAGAGGACTGAATGAGGCAGGTTAACGGACTTTGGGAACGGTGAAATGCCCGCCCGGCAGTTTTTCCTTGCAAGGCAGCAGATTCCACTTACCCGATTTGAGTAGGGTTGTGCCCCAGCCATAAACCACCGCCCCGGTTCTGAAGCTTCAGAACCGGGGCGGTTTTCTTATATCTGATATAAGGGTGTCATCAGGAAAGTTCCCGGATGTCGAACCAAAGGACGGTGAAATTGTCTGTCACATCCTGGTTCTTGTGCCAGTGGCCGCAGTACCAGTGGCGGAAGGTCACCTCATGGTACACATCCGTCAGAAATCTGGTCAGCTCCAGGTCTCCGGAATCCGGTTGGAAGCCCATCTTATGGATGATGGGCAGCGGGGCTGTGTGGGTCAGGATATAGTCTACCTGATTTTTGTGAGCGGAGAGGTTTTTCCGGGCCTCCTGGTATTCCGCCTGGCTTGGCAGCTCCTCCTCCCAATAGGAGACGTCCTTCTCCCGGAACCAACGGTCAATGCTGTACGCCCCGCCCATGGTGAAAAAGGTCTTCCCCCCAATGGTATAAACCTGCCCCCGGATCAGATGGATGACATTCTTTCGGATTCTGTGAATCCTGCCTCCATTCCACATTTCCTCGGGATAGGCATAAATCGCCGGGAAATTCTCATGGTTCCCATCCACAAAGCAGAGGCAGAAGGGCTGTCTCTCCAGATCGTCCAGAAAGTTTTTCTCCGTTTCGTTATTGCGGAAAAGATACCCAAAGTCTCCACAGACAAAAATCGTATCCCATTTGGACCAGCGACCCATCTGGGAATCGTAAATCAGCCGGCACTGATCTCCATGGGTATCCCCTGTTACATAGAACATTCCGGTTCCTCCCTTCCCTCCTGTTGGCAGATATGAAGGTACTGAGGCGGCACCGCATCCGTCAGCCACACATGGTTGGCGGATTGATAAAATAAATAGCCGTCCTGATACATGCTTGCCGCCTCCACCTGAAACACCACCGGTTTTCCATGACGGCTGCCCACGGCAACTGCCGTCCGGCAGTTGCCGGACAGGTGAACATAGAGTCTTTTTTTCTTTCTCAATCCCTCTGTCAGAATCGCCGGGACATACTTTTCCCCGGTGCCATGCCAAAGGATTTCCGGAGGAACGCCCGGCTCCAATCCCACATCCACCGGGATGGAATGGCCCTGGTTGGCACGAATGCGGGTTTTATCCGGACTGAAGGCATATCTGCCCTTGCTGTCCATGGATACCAGCTGCTCCAGCTTTTCCATGGTCAGGTGGTGGGTCTTGTTCACCCCTTCCAGAAGCCGGGAGACCTCCACCCAGCCGTGGGAATCCATCTCCAATCCGGCAACCCAGGGCTTGTGCCGCAGGAGCAAGCTGATGTAGCGGCTGATTTCCTCCAGCCGCTTATCCATCCAGGGAATCAGGGCAATCTCAATCCCCAGAACGCCGTATTTTGCCTGCTGTTCCGGCGTATAGTACTGCTCCATATCCTCCGGTCTGGGTGTTTCCCCCGGGGCATAGCCGCAGGCGGTCATATCCATTGTCCGGTAAAGTGCCCCAAAGTCCGGAAAATGGTGCAGCCTTCTCACCTCCACCCGGATTTTCTGATCCTTATCCTGAAGGTTCAGAAACTCAATCTGATCTCCCTCTCGGATGTTCTGTCTTTTTTCATCGTTCAGCCGCATTTCCACGGTTTTCGTCCCGCTGCGAATCTTCTGAAAAGGCTCTGCCTGCAGCTTCATATGGTGCAGCATGGAATCCCTCATTTCTACATGGTTTTCTCCACTTTCCAGCTCTCCGGCAAGTCCGCATTCCGCAAGTCCCCGGCATGGGCAAACACATCCTTGCCCATTTTCTCCAAGGGGACATCGCTGGCAACCGTTTCCAGGCTTGTGCAGCCAGCGAAGCACCGATCCCCCAGGCTGGAAATATTCATCGCCAGGGCTCTGAGATTCACACAGTTCAAAAAGACTTCCCGGGGAAGGGAAATTCCTTCTTCTGTTTCGCAGACCACATATTCCAGGTCGCTTCCGGCAAACACCCGGGGCTCCAATATCAGGGCTTCTTTGCCGGAGTGAATAAAGACCTGGAGCTGGGAGCAATTTTCAAAAGCAGATTCTCCCAGCGTCAGCCCATCTCCTTTGGTAAATGCCCCGCCTATCCCTGCGCAATAAAAGGCTTTTTTTCCGATCCTTTTCAGTCCGGGGCCAAAGCCATCCTCCGCATTCCGGTCTTCCCCATCCCTTTCCCACTGTCCATACCAGGTACAAATCCCGAACAGCTCCCGGCAATCCGCAAAGGCCCGGTCGTCAATGGTCTCCAGGGTCTCCGGCAAATACACATGCCTCACAGGTGTTCCACAAAATGCCTTTTTCCCAATGGCGGTCACCGGATGACCCCGGTATGTTTTGGGAATTCCCACCATCGGAGCAGTCCCCATGTATTTTACCAGGGTTGCCACGCTTCCCTTTATCTGGAACCGGAAATCCTCCGGTTCTGCCCATTGGAAGCTTTCCTCCTCCTGCCCTTCTCCGGTTTCCTGCTCCGGCTCCCGGATGCCCTGCCTTTGCCTTACTTTTTTCAGAAATTCCGAGAAAGGCTCCGGCCGGAGGAAGCCCAGTGTCGCCACATACAGCCCAATCCCGTTAAGAATCACATTGTCTGAGAAGAACGGCAGATCAGGTACATAAAACAGCAGGACAACGCCTGCGTTTTGCAGGATGTAAAACACGATCTGGACAGCAAGCAGAGTGAACGCCACACTTCCAATCCGGAAAATCCACCGGCTGCTCCTCAGGCCGTCCACCAAGAATACTGCGTACAAAGCAATGACTGCCGCAACGCCAAGGATGCCCACCCGGGCCGCCAGGGCTGCCAGCTCCCAATGGCTGCCGACCTGGGTCAGGAAATCCCGGGCCGCCGGGGAAATTGCTGTACTGCACCCCCAGAAGGACATGGAATTCAGGGCATCCATTGCCACCAGCTGGGGAAAACCCTTTCCCAGCGGATTCAGCTGGGGATGCAGATACCCATACAGCACATCCAGCCACATGGGAAGCTGCCCGCTCACATACAGATAACCCACATACACACCTGCCGTTGCAATCAGCAGACCCAGGCAGACACATACATCCAGCCCCCTGCGCCGGGAGTACCATCCGGCTGCACAGCAGCCAAAGACCGCCACCCCCACAGGAATCCACAGGTACAGAAGAAACATCCCGGAAGCCTTCAAAAGGAAGGCCAGCAAGGGCAACGCAATTGCCGGGAGGAGGGACTTTACAACCCCCAGCCAGCCGCTGTTCCGGTTCGCCCCGATCACCAGGCCCACAGAAACGCTGTAAAGCATCACATACCAGCCGGGCAGCGCCTCCAACACTATTCCCAGGATCACGCCCAGACAGAAAAGACCTGCTACGATCCCGTACCGCCACTTTCCCGGCAGACGGATTGCATACATTTCCCCTGCCAGAAATCCCAACGCCAGAACAACCGCCCCCATCAGCTTCCCGGCCTCAGCCAGGATACCGCTGCCCTGATGCGAAATCCGGAACACGCACCCCATCAGCAGAAGCACCGCAGCACTCCACAGGAGCAGTCCATGTCCCCCGTTTTCCCCTTGTTTTACCTTCATATTTTCCCATCCTCTCTTTTTTCCTTTTCTTCTCTTATTAGAGCATACTTTTCCCCTTTTTGCAAGGTAAACCAGCCCTTTTATCCAGGCAAGTTAAACGGATATCCTCTGTTTCAAAGCTCAGACACTACACCGGCTATATCCTCGAGACCGAGCTCCATTCCGTTGCAGATGTGGTCTGCGCAAATCTTTTTCATCCCTCTGCGAATTCGCTCCAGGCTGCCTGTCAGTCTGTCCGCCAGGCAGGCAATCGCCTCCTCTGTCAGAGGTAAATCATACTTTTCTGCCTCTGCCTGAACCAGTGCCATGCGCATTTCCCTGTCTGGAGGCGCAATCTCCACCGCAAAACCGGTGTCAAAGGAGTCCTGCAGCTGCTTCAGGGTTGGCCGGCTCCCCGAGCCGGGATTTACAGCGATTACAACCCGTTTCTTATGCTGAAGCATACTTCCAATGAGTCGGCAAAGCTCCTCCAGTGTCGAAGGCTTATTCAAAATATACTGGAGGTCATCCATTAGCAGCACATCTGCCTTCAGATATTGCTCCTTGAACTTCTCCAGCGTATCGTTCAGCAACGCCGCAACCAGCTCCTCTGTAAAATGTTCCGCTTTTATGTAAACAATCTTCTTATCAGGCATTTTGGACAGGATGTCATTTGCTGCCGCATACAGCAAATGTGTCTTTCCCACACCGGAAGGCCCCAGAATGTACAGGGGATTGCAGCTATCCTCCGCCAGAGAATCTGGCAGTGATTTTGCCGTTCGCACCGCCAATTCATTGCTTGTTCCCACGATTAGATGGTCATAGGTGAATGGCTCTGCCGGGCAGAACGGCTGGGGCGGCTCCGGAATTTTGGGCCCTTGGGCCATCCGCTCGCCATCTCCCCATACCACAACCTTCCATTCCCGGCGGCAGAGCTTTCCCAGAATCTCTTCCATGGCGCTGACACATTTCTTTTGGATTACCTCCCGGCGAAAAGCTGACGGCGTATACAAAACAAGGGTCTCCCCCAAAAATCCCATAACCTGAACTTCCTCCATCCAGGCACTCACCGTTGTCTCCCCGAACCTGTCCTCCAAACAGCAGACAAGCTGGTTCCACATTCTTTTTTCCATAGGAATCTCTCCTTTCCAAAACAAACAGCCATAAATCCCGGGATTTCTCATAGCTCATCTCTCGAAAAGCTAAGGAAAGCGGTAGTAGCCCCGGGATATTTTCTTTCCTGTCCGAAGGGACAGACCTGTCACCGTAATCCCTCCCGGCCCCAGCTCCAGCCGCAGCACATTTCCCTCCGTCCAGGAGGAGGGCTGCAGCGGCTCATCGGGCTTCAGGGCTGTGGGGTGGATGGACCCGGCGTTGATATACAGGTTTTCATTTCCATCCCGCTCCACACATCCCATACTGCAATTCAGGGACACATGGGTATGGCCGGAGAGGAAAAGAATATTTTGCCGGGAATCCACAATCTCCTGCAATCTTTTGTTCAGGTGGAGGTACGGGACATCCCCATCCTGCCGGTAAGGCTTGTGTCTCACCAGAGGGGCATGGCACATAAGGATCTGGTGCTTCGCCCGGGAGGCAGACAGCCGCCGGGACAGCCACTCCAGCTGGGCCCCCTCCGGAAAGCGGAAGCTCCGCCAATGGGTCACCCCGTTGAGTCCCAGAATTTCCGTATCCCCCACCACAGCAGAATAGGCACCACTAACATCCACCTCACAAGCTGCCCCCTGCCTTTCTGCCCTTGTCAGGAGCTTTTCCTGTAAACTCATATAGTCCCCGATACCGCAGGGGATATGGGGCAGAGGAAATCTGGGATAGTCATGGTTCCCTGCAACGCAAAACACCTTGGTATGGGGAAGCGTTTTGGTGACACACTGCCAAAAATGGTCCAGCTGCTCCGGGGTGCCGTCGTTGGTCATATCCCCGGGGATCAGCACCCCATCCCAATCCGCCCCCAGGGAAAGGGCCCTGCAAAGCAGCCGATCCTGATTGCTCAGGTGCAAATCCGACAACACCAGAAATTTCTGCTCCGGTGTCCGCTCCGCCGGGACTGCAGGCATGGGAATGGGCACCAGCACCTGCTGGCAGCTGTGCATATCGGCGGAAACCGCCTGCATCAGCACATGGGTTGCCTCCGGAGGAATTGCTCTGCCGCCGGTCATGCGGCAGCTTCCTACCCCGTTGGGCCCCACCGGGAAATATGCCAGCGGTGTCCAGTCCGGCAGTGCCCCCTGTTCATTGGCCCACTGAAGGCTAACGCAAATACAGCCCCTTGCCTTTACCCGGTATTCTCCATCGGCACACCCGGAATGCACCTGTCGGATTTCTCCTTCCATATCATCCCAACTCCCTTCCCCGGAATGCATTTCCCAGCAACCTCTCCCACCAACGGGAAACAGATTCCATATATCATCATAGCATGACCGTGGATATTGTCAACAAAATGTCTGATGCTGCCCATCCCCACAAGCTTATATCCTCCGGGGTTTTGCTCAGATTTTTCCACAAAGTCCTCCTGCCCTACTGGAACTTCAGAAAATTATCCTGTATAATGGGGCTGTAACAATTGGGACAAGCATTCTGTTTGTCCCCCGCAGAAGAAAGGGTATGTCATGGGGCTGGTTATTTCAACGATAGAAAACGCCGCATCCGTCAAGAAATATACCGGAAACGAACGGGATGTGGTGATTCCCGAGACGTATAACGGAGTCCCAGTGCTGTGGATCGACAGCTTCGCCTTTGAAGGGAATGTCCATGTTGAGCGTGTATGGATCCCCAAAACCATTCAGGTCATAGACGACTACGCATTTGAGGATTGTGTAAATCTGAAATATGTTGGCTGTACCGAAAGTGCACCGGAATTCTCAGAGGATTCCGCCTCCCTCAAGAATTCCCCCGCCATTGCCCAAGATTCCCATTTCCCCGAATCCCTCCAGACGATTGGAGCCAGAGCTTTCGCCAAAAGCGGTCTTAGCCGGGTTTACGCACACGCCCTCAACCTGGAGATTTCGGACAGTGCCTTTGCCGGCTGTCCCAACCTGGTGGAAGTGAATCTGCTTCCCTGCGAGTCGCTCCTTCTGGGGGAAGGGGTGTTTCAGGACAGTGCCATCCGCTTGTTCTTCGCCCCCAGAATTGCCTTGAACCCGTTGCCTTCCAGTACCTTTGAAAATTGCCCCAACTTGCTGTGCATTGCCGCAGTTATTTTCTCCATAGAAGAACGGGCCTTCTTCGGCTGCAAGGATTTACGAAAATTAAACGTTGCAAAATCCCTGAAATACATCGGAAAAGATGCATTTATAGGCTGCGGCTACCTGGAAAGGCCAAAAAATCCCCCACGTAGACAGAAGCGCAATACATCAGGGAAAGTCACTGTCCTCACAGCAGAGGATTTTGTATCCCATGTCTTGGAAGCTACCCGGAACATACTGGAAGACGATTTCCTCGCCTTGCTCCGGCTGCGCATGACCGCACTGACCAAAAAAGGAAAGGGAGGCAGCAAGAATATGCAAAACCTATCCCCGGCAAGCGCCGACTCGCTCCAGTTGAATGAGCCGTTCCGGCTGAAAGTGGATTATTGCAGCCATTCCCCCGAAACACTCCCCGGAACCCTTGAGGGCTTCTTTGATGCCATGGATGATTTGGTGTTTTTTGAAACGGAAGTCGGCACTGCCCTATCCAAAGTGCGGCTTTGGGAGACGGACAGGCAAAATCTCCGCAGTCTGCTACCGCTGATGCACATACTGAAAGACCGCAGTCTCACGGTAATTCTGGAGGGGCAGCAGCAGGGGGCCACATACTTTGTCCACCGGATTGGCACAACCCACTGCTCCAATCCCCTTAAGGATATCCCCATCGAATTTTTCCAGCAGATATTTCTGCGTCTTTCCAGGCCTCTGCCCAAGGATATAGAACCTGGGGAAATGACTTCGCTTTTTTATATGCATGCCCCGGAGCAGTTTGAAACATTTCTGGAGGCCTGCAAGGAACGCCTTCCGGCATGGGTACTGCGCTGCTACAATAAAAACAGCCTTATCTGTAAGGGTTCCCATAGTTCCACCGATCGCAAGCATGCCCTCCGGGCGCAGGAGCTTGTTCTGAATATTGACTGGCTCCCCCAAGTTCTGCAGATTCCCACCACCACCCAAGTTCAGGAAGTGTTGGACGAAGCCTTCTACGGTCTGGATACCGTGAAGGAGCGGATTCTGGAAATTGTAGCCCAGATTCGCCGCACCGGCTGCCTACCCAAGTGGGGGATTCTGCTATGCGGCCCTGCCGGCACCGGTAAAACCTCCATCGCCAAAGCCATTGCCAAAATCCTTCATATGGAATTGATTCAGATGGATATGTCCTCCCTGGGCAGAGATCCGGATGAAATCAGCGGAACCTCCAGAATTTACAACAACGCCCGCCCCGGAATGCTGCTGGAAAGCATGTACCACCTTCGCTCATCCACCGCAGTCCTGCTGGCCAACGAGGTGGACAAAGCCGGCAGTATGGGAAACCGGTCAAAGGCAGATATTCTCCTGTCCATATTGGACAAAACCGGGTTCTATGAGAATTTTCTGGAGGAGGTGATTCCCACAGATAACCTGTTCTGCATCGGCACCTGCAACAATTTGTCCAATGTCACCAAGCCCTTGCAGGATCGTTTCCTGATTATCCAGGTGCCCGGCTATACCTCTTACGAGAAGTGCCACATCTGGCGCAGCTACATTCTCCCCCGGTGGATGGACAAAACGGGAATCCCTCCCGAGATGATTGCTTTCACGGAAGAAGCTGAAAAACTTCTGATCAGCGACTACGCCATCGAGCCCGGTGTCCGGGATTTGGAACAGTTTGCAGAGCGCTTTATCGGGGATTACTGCCGTCAACTGGAAGACCAGCCTTCTCCCCACACCTACACCGTCCAGGATTTGCGGCAGCTTCTGGGGCCGGGAAAAAACATTGTGCGCAATATCGCTATCCACCCCGGTCAGGTCAACGCCGCCTTCTACTTTAACGGCAGCGCCCATTTCTTCATACTGGAAGCCTGCGTCTTCCCCAACGGAACCGGTAAGTTCGAAGTTCTGGGGCCTGTCGCTCCCATCCAGGAGCAGTACTGCAAGGTTGCCTATCAATGCATCCGCAATACCACCAGATTTGACCTATCCAAGTACGATGTCAGCATATTCATTCCCCAGCCCCTTCCCGACGGCCCGGGTAATCATGTGGGTATGGCCTGCTATGCCGCCATCTGCTCCAAGCTGCTGAAAACCAACCTGTCTTTGAAAGACACCTGCTTCATCGGCGGCGTGAATATGAACGGCTCTCTTTTCTTCGACGAAACCACGCTGGCTCCTCTGATGCGGGCAATGAAAGCCCGGGGCATCACCACCGTATACGCTCCCATGGGCACCAGCCGTTTGGTTGATCCCAGATTCACCAAAGACTGCAACATCCTCATCCTGGAAGCCCCGGATGCCGGCACCCTGCTAAGCATGGCGCTACAATATCCCCCGCCTTCCGAGGATGGGAAATAATCCCATATCATAAGGATGCGGACAAATTCCTGATTTGGAATCTGTCCGCATTCCCTTTTTCCAAGGGAGCCGCGCAACAATCCGCGTTTACACCTGGGGAGCAGGCTCAGCAACTTCCGGGAATCCGTCGCCACTCCCGGTCGCTTCGGGCTGATTTTCCTTTACAGTATATTTAATTTCATTTGCTTCTGCATACTGCATCGCATAAGAATCAGGCATACAACAGATTTGAAGCCGTTCGCAACGCTGGAACGTCTTAGACCCAATCTGCTCCACACTTGCCGGGATGTAAATTTCCGAAAGACTTGTACAGGCAAAAAAAGCATACTGACCGATCTCAATCAATCCATCCGGAATATGGATTTCCGCAAGACTCCTGCAGCCGGAAAATACCCAATCTCCAATCTCAGTCACTCCTGTGGGAACATGGATTTCCGCAAGACTCTTGCAGTCGGAAAATGCCCAATCTCCAATCTCAGTCACTCCCTCTGGAAGGTGAATCTCGGCAAGACTCGTGCAGTCGGAGAATGCCATAGCCCCAATCCGGGTCACGCTCTCCGGAAGGTGAACCTCAACAAGACTGGTACAGACGAAGAATGCCGAATCCCCGATTCGGGTCACTCCCTCCGGAATACAGATTTCTCGAAGACACGTGCAGTTAGAAAACGCCCGATCTCCGATTGCAGTCACCCAATTGGGAAGTGTAATCCGAGTTTTCGTTCCGAAATATCCCCTGACTTCCGTACCTACCGTCATAAGGCCAGAGAAGAAGTGTACTGTCCCTTTGGCAGAGTTTCCAGGAGCGTTCCCATACAATGCAGAATACAGGCTTTGATTCGCAGAAGTGTCTTTTTGCACAAAGGAACACTGACTGGGGCCAGGTTTCAGCGCAAAGGGACGGCGGGCTGCCAATGCCAGGACACACCAGGCAAATACAACATCGGCAGCATCTCCTTCCAAGGCTTCGCTGTAATCGCGGGCAGAATACAAATCGTCCCACAGGATTTTGATTGCCGGATAGAGATAGCCCAGATTCTTGCGCAGTTCATCCAAAGATTGAACATTGGGCAGCGCTTCATCTTCATAAGAAAAGAATACTGCGGTTTTCTCATTCTGGTCAACATCCAACTGACCGTACTGGAGTTTCCATTTATCCTCAGGAGAAACGCCCTGGGGAACATAGAACACATTCATATCTGGGCCGGCGCACAGCCCCCCACAGCGATTGCTGCAATAGTTCAGCCATTCTCTCTTTCGACTTTTGGCAACGCATTCATGCAGCATCTCCAAAGATACATCGCATGGCTCTATCATCTGGCTCTTGCAGTACTCCGTAACTGTCCAACCAAAGGAGCGAAGCGCGTGAAGCAGATACGCCTTCCGCAGGTAGCCTTCCTCAATTTCACATTCCCGGTCATTGTCTGACCGGAATGCCCTCGATTCCACACGGAACAACGGCTGGAGCTCCCGGGCGCAAATTTCCAACTGGGAATCCCCCTGGTCCATGCAGCAAATGTGGAAATACGGCATTGCATCACCATCTTTGGGATAATCAATTTCTACCATACTTTCCAAAGGAACGCAGGCGGTGTCAATGCCTACAGGTTCCGACACTTCCGCGTGCGAACTGTTCAGCTGACTGCCATAATGGGAAAACTGGGATTTTTCCGGATATGTACCCACAATAAGTGTCGCCGGGTCTTGCTCATTCACGCAATACATACAAGCGAACGACCAAAAAAATGTTTCCGCAGTCCATTGGGAAAGGGGCAGCTCATCATCTTTATAACGCATTGCTTTGACCGTGGTAAGCATAAGCGCAAAATAATCCTTTCTGCTATATTTTCCGCATTCATGTTTCTTATACACTGTTGCAAACTGTGCAACTTCTCGGCCTTTCAATCGTACAAGCACGGTTAACGGTGTCAGAGATTCGTCCATTGCCCCAGAACGCCTGACCTCAAACCCGTAGGCGGCAACAGATTGCGGCCAATTCGCTAACGTCAGCCACCTGGTCAGCTTCAGTTCAGCTGCGATGGCTTTCAGAAGCTTTCCCGGGTCGGTATCTCCAAACTGATCGTCAAAATCGTAGTCATGTACATTGAACCTGCAAACAAAGCGGTTCTTACCCAAATCCGGGCCGAGTATTATGTACTGTTCATTCCCGTTTCCATCGATTTGTCGCTGCAGCTCAAAGCCTTTCGGGAAATCAAAATGAATGTCGCTGCTATAAAACGCCTGTGCCATATTTCTTCCTCCTATACTCTCTGTGCTTCTGTTTTCCATTGACCATTTTGAGAATGTGTGCAATCCGCTCTGTTCTGGCCTTTTTCAAATCATTCTCATACGATAAGTATGGCATATTTCTTTGAAATAAGTAACGGTAATTATAAACAACATTATTACCTATATTCCATACCAGTATTGTATAATTTATCAATATGCGCTTTAGAAAAATTGATTTGAGATAATTCTCCCGACGCCAGCCCATATTAGTAAACGAATAAACACCGGTACCTTGCCACAAGCAAAACCAAAGCTCCAAATGAATCCCCGTTGGTCATATTCAAATCTTTTTATAAGCTTTTTCTGACCGTGTCTCCAAGTTGACAAACAGCCGCTCCGGTGAGGCCAGATTCGTATCATCCATATGAAATTTCAAGCACGTATAGACTCTCTGCCCGTGTGCCTTGGCTGCTTCTACCAGGCTGTAGATAACTGCATTGGCTCGGGTCTCAAAAACAGTGTCAATGATATGCCGTGATTTTTCCGGCCCATTTCGTCAACTCGTTCCGTGCTGTAATTTCTCGCAATTCTGAACCCATAAAAATACCCCCATATCTCGGATAGTATACGCGACTCACATACACTACCCGCTACTATACGGAAGTACTATTTCCTGTCGGCAACCTTTCTGCAAGTCGCCGTTAGTTTTGATGCTTATATTGTAGTAGTCCAGCTACGCAATCAGCTCTTGTTTGAAAGTAAGCGTCAAACCTAATCGCAATCGGGTAGGAGGCTACCCATTAGCTGAGTAGCCTCCTCTCACACCACCGTACGTACCGTTCGGTACACGGCGGTTCAATCGCATAAGTGCAGTTTGCGGATTTGCTCGTACTGCGCCGGAAAGTCATAATATCCGGCCAGTGCAAGCTTTTCGTTGGTAATAGAGCAGCTGAGAATTCCACTTCCGGCTACTCTCCAGTAACCCAGGCAGGTATTCCCCTATTGGTAGACCTGCCAGGCAGGGATGCCTAACTTCTGTAGGTTTTGCGCCCTGGTTTTCGGCTTCCTCCATTGCTTCCAGATGTACATGCGGATTCTGCGCCGCAGCCATTCATTCCAGCTCCGCAAAATACGCTTCATATCGGCTATATTGAAGTAACCAATCCATCCTCGGATGAACTCCTTCGCCATAACCATACGCACATTTCTGCCTTGGCTCCTGCCGGGCAGCTCTCTCAGCTTCTGCTTTGCTTCCTGCAGGGCGTTTCTATGAACCCGGATATAGATTCCCCGTCCATCCTTTCCCAGACAGCAGCCCAGAAACTTGAAGTTTCTGGGTGAGAACATAGAAACCGCCTTGCTCTTTTGCAGATTCATGGTCAGTTTCAGCTTCCCTTCCAGAAACTTTTGGCAGGATTCCAACATATGCTCCGCCGCTCGTCTGCTTTTGGGCACCACTATAATGTCATCCGCATAACGAACCATCTTCACGCCCCGTTTGGCCATTTCCTGGTCAAACTCGTTCAGGTAGATGTTTGCTAACAGCGGAGATAGTGGGCCTCCCTGGGGAGAATCTTCTCTTGTTCTGGTTATGATACCTTTCTCCATAACCCCGGCTTTCAGGTACCTCTTAATCAGCCCCGTCACCCGCTTGTCGTGGATGTATTTTCGCAGCAGTTCCATCAGCAGCTCATGGTTCAGGGTGTCAAAATACTTGGACAAGTCCACTTCTACAGCGTAGGTGTAGCCTTGCTCTGCATATTTCTTCACTTGGCGCACCGCCTGCTGTCCGCTTCTTCTCGGAAACAGCGGTTCATAGATTGGCTGTAGCTGTTGGGCAATGGCTTGCTGGACGATACGGTCTACCACCGTTGGGATGCCCAGCTTGCGCACGCCTCCGTCTGGTTTGGGGATTTCCTTTCGCCGCATCCAAACAGATTTCATTTTTCTCAAAGGAAAGAACAATCTCCTACTTGAGCTTTTCCATTTCTCTTGCTATAATATTTTTTATAGGGAACAACTCTCTTTCGGTTTATTTGTAGTTTGCAAGCTTTTTAAGCCACATTTCAGTTGTTCCTTGTGCTTTTTTATTTCTCCTACAATTATTTTACACGAAGATAGAAACATAAATATTTTTGCTTGTTTACTCGTTTTTCGAACTTCCTGCAGTTTTTCAGTAGGCCCTATTTATTCTATAATTTAGGAGGTCTGTTCCAGTGTCCAACTGCCCTGTCTGCAATCAGCCAACCGTCGGGATGCTCTGCCAAGCCTGCAGCTTTGACCGCAGCATGGATTATGAGAATTATTCCACCCTGGCTCCGCTGCCGCAAGGCCTTCCCTCTGTTTCAGGCTGGCTCCACCGGAGCGGTTCAGCTTCCACCAGTCTCTTCTCCTGCCCCAACTGCGGTGGCCGGCAATTTACCATCTCCATTCCCTTCCGGGCCTGTATTTGCACCTGCTGCAATCAGGCGGTCAGTATGGACCAGCCTCTGGAGGAAGCCGACACCTGGAAAAAGCAAATTGCCCGCCTAGCACAGCTTATTCACAGCCGGCGTTCCACCATGGAGCGTCAGGAAACCACGAAGCCGCCACCACTTTCCAAAGGGCAGGCCTATATCCGCCTAGCACAGCTTATTCACAACTTGTCCACCATGATGCGTCAGGAACCCCTGAAGTCGCCACCGCTTTCCAAAGAGCAGTTCTGGTATATCTTGGAGGCCAACGACCTGGCCGACCAGATCATCGAGGCCTGCGAGCAGGCCATCGAGGCCAACCGGCTAGAGCAGGCTGATATCCTCCTGGACTCCCTCTCCAAAATCCTGGCCAACTGGCCAGTGAAGCCCGAAAAATAATATAAATTCAACTCCTCACAAAAGGAGATCTTTCCCGTGTATTATATTCTTTACTATCTGATCCTTGCCAATCTGGCAGGCCTGATACTTATGGGGCTGGACAAGTCTAAGGCCCGCCGCCATCGCTGGCGCATCCCAGAGCGGATGCTGTTCCTCTCCGCCGTCCTGGGCGGCAGTCTGGGCGCCACGGTGGGTATGTGGATTTTCCGCCACAAGACCCAGCACTGGTACTTTGTGGTGGGCATGCCCGCCATCCTGATCCTGCAGGTCGCAGCATATATTCTGCTGCGACCCTGAAACGCCATACAGCCAAAAACGCCTGAAGCCTGGGTATTTTCCCCCGCTTCAGGCGTTTTGCACTTTTCTCAGGCATTGAGGAGCATTGCAGTGCTCTCTTCGCCAAACAGCTGCACGGACAGTTCCCGCACGCTGATTTTTTCCACTTCCTGCCGGCGCTTTTGTACATAATCCGCATCCACCACCGGCGGCTGCATCGCAGGTACAGAAGGATGAACCACCACCCCCTGCTCAGTTCTTACCCCCTGGTCCACTGTGCGGATCAGATCCGGAATCCGTGCGATCAGTTCCCGGACAGTTTCCGTCAGCACTGTCAGCTGCCGTTCCGTCTGTAGAGGCATTTGCTCCACCAGAAATCGGAGGAATTCCTCCTCGGAAAGCTGTTCGTCCCGGCAGTCGACCAGATCGGATACATTTTCCACCAATGCCCGCAGCTGGGCATAGCTAGCCCCTTCCGTTGCTTGGGCAAACTGATCCATGGATACAAAGCTGCAGATGTTGGCAGCGTACTTCGCAAGAAACTGCTTCCGACGAACCAGGTTAGGCAGGCTCATTCGGCACAGCCGCAGTTTATTCCGCAGGATCGGGGGGACAGTCTCCTCCTGCCGGTCCAGCAGCACCAGAAACAGCGCTGGGAAAGCATCCTGGAGATTTCCCGTGCCCCGGCTGTAGTCCCGCAGGGTGCGGCCCAGGAAGGTCAGCAGTTCCTTTCTCCAGGGCAGGTCCTCCAGATTTTCCATCACCAGGCAAAGGCCCTGTACCTGATCGTAAAACTGATCCAGGATTAAATTCAGCCGTTCCTGGAGCCAGGACAAGCTCTGCGCATAAAAATCGGCGCCGTCCAGGAAAACCACACCCAGGCGGCCTCTCTTCACCGCCAGGCGCACCATATGCGCCGCGGCGGTATGCTTGCCGCAGCCATCGGGGCCTGTCAGCAGAATGCCGCCTGCACAGGGCTGGGGCAGTTTATACCACATCAGCTCCAGAATCTCGCCCCAGCCGAAGGTATCGTCCAACTCCTCCAGGAAGATGTCATATTCCAAATCGGCGCTGTCCTGTAAGGTCTTATCCAGCCACTCCTGTAGAATTTCATGTTTCACCGTGTCAGCTCCTTAGTTTTCACCTCCCTGCGGTGGCAGGGAGGTGTGTGTTTATCCGTTGAGTCTGCGGACATTCTCTTCAAATGCCTTCAGTTCCTCCCGAACCTTACTCTTGTCAGAAGGAGGCAGTTCCTTACGGGTCTGGTCGAACAGTTCCCGATCCAGCACGAGTTCCTTGTTCTTAATGGCTTCGCTGACCCGCTTATCAGTTTCAGCCTTGTCCAGTTTGCCCTCCGCGTCCATAACGGCAAACTCCTGGATACCCCTATTTTTGACCTTGACTGCCAGGGCGTCCTTCAACCGGTCCATATCCCGGTAGCTGTAATTATCAGTGACTGCAGCGATATCCTCCACAGTAAAGCCAGGTTCCAGGCCCAGAACACCAAAGGCACGCTCGAAATGGGCCTTTCTGGCATTCTCGGTGGGCAGGGGGACCTTGACCAGCGTGACGCGGTCCAGCATTGCCTCGTCCACCATGCCGGGGTGGTTGGTGGCGCCCATAAAGATCACACGCTTGCCGGAGGACCTCAGCTTGTTGTAAGCCTCCAGGAAGGCCACGGTCAGGCGGTTCTCATGCCCCTGGGTCTGAGAACCGCCGCGGCCGACACAGACATTTTCAATTTCGTCGATGAAGATCAGGCAGGGAGAGTTGTCCATCGCCTCCTGAAAGGCGATCTGGACTGTCTTTTCTGCCACGCCCACCAGGCTGGCATGGATGTCGCCGCCCATGAGTTGGATGAACTTAAAGCCATTCTTCATCAGTTCCGCAGCAAAGGCCTCGATCAGGTAAGTCTTGCCGGTGCCGGGAGGGCCGTAGAAGAAGTAGCTCTGGACGGGGCTGATATTCAGCGCATCGTCAGTTTCGGTCCAGCCGATGCTGGCAGCCTCATCCATCAGCTTCTTCTTCATATCCTCCATGCCACTGACCTTGCTGAAATCGTGCTTGGGGGATTCCTTATACCACTTTTCAATGGTCTCCGCCTTCACATCGGCGCAGGCATTTGAGGTTTTGAAGCCGGAAGAAGTGGTTGACTTCACTGCTGCGCTGCCCTTCGGGGCAGTGCCGTTGCGGACAGGCTCCTTTTCGGGCTCCGGCTGGGGCTTGGGCGCAACGATGTCCGTGATCCGCTTGGCCTGCTCCTCACAGTCCATCACACGCATCTTCCACAGAGAGTAGACGGACCGCTCGGAGAGGTTCATATTCATGATCTCCTCACCAACCTTGGCAGCCTGGAGGTAGAACAAAGCCTCTTCCTTGGAGGGCTTTCCGCCCAGATCATAGTTGATACGCTCCGCTTTACGGACCAGGCCGTTGTATTGAGATTCCTTTTCCTCCATCTTGCGGATGTAGGAGGAACTGCTCAAATCATATTTATATGCCATATCAATACCTCCCCAGACAGATTACACCTTGGGCGGGTGAATATCGCCCATGGCCGAAAAATCCGCATCGGAATAGTCCTCGGGCTTCTGAGAATCCTGGACACCGCTCAGGCGGGACAGCATCTCATCTCTTGCGGAAGAACCGCCCTCTTTGGATTCGGGTACGTTGCCTTCTGCGACAGCGCGGCGGCGCTCTGCCTCCTGATCCGCGGGATTCCGGACAATTTTCATGCATTCCTCGATATCGCCGCTGACCTTCAGCCGGTCAAAGAAGCTCTCCAACAGGGTTTCCTTTTCCTTGACGGCAGCGGCAGAGGTAATGTAGCCATACTCATTGCGGGTCTTTCCAGACTTGATATGAATAAACTTGACCACGGAACCACGCTTGCCGGTGATCTGCTTGGTGGCAGCATCCAGCATATCATAGGCATGGGCAACGCTGTCATAGGAATTGATGGTACGCAGGGCAAACATTGCATCTCGAACCAGCAGATAGCCCATGGCGGCATCCCACAGCATCTGCTCCTGGATCATGGTGTCCGCACCCAGGCGCTGACCGTTGCCGATGTTCCGGCTTTGGGTCCGGATAGTACGCTCGAAGTCCTTCTTGCAAATCTCCAGCTTGCCGCTGCACTTTGCCAGGGAGGCGGTCAGTTCAGCCATCTCCTCCCGGGCCAGATTGGCCTTCTTGAATCGAAGCTTTTTCTTAAAATCCTCCAGATACCGCTTGGCATCTTCCATAGCTTCCATAATCGCCATATTAGCACTCCTTTCAGGCACAGTCCATGCCGTTCAGTCTATCAATTGTACAGCCGTTCCCGGCTCTGTTCCTGCAATTCTTCCAGAATACGCTGCTCCTGCTCCTCAATCTGCCGGTTTCTCTCCTGCAACTGCTCCTCGCTGAGGATACCCAGAGCCTCCCGTATCTCCTTGGCCCGGGCCTTATTCTCACCGGAGCGATCCTGCTGCCGCAGCTTCTCTTCCTTCAGCCACTTTTCTGCTTCTTCCGCAGCGACCTCTCTGGCCCGGGATGCGCCGGGTGCGTAGTTCAGCTGCTCGATACGGGCTTCGATATCATCCATCATCTTCAAAGACTCATCGATCTCGGCATCGCTGGTGGCAAGCTGCTTGAACAGGTTGTCCACGCTCTCACGGAACTTGTTCAGCAGGTTGGGATCTGCCACGATCTCCAAGGAAGCTACGCTGCTGTAGAGCATCTCCACTTGGGCTTCCTTCTTGGACAGATCCATCTCCTTCTGCTGCAACAGCAGGGCATCCAACTCCAGATTCACGCCCTTCATACGGCGCTCGATCATCTTCCGGTGGATATCACGCTGAACGGGAGTCCACTTTGCCCGCTCCTCGGGAGCGTCATGATCCAGGATGAACTGATAAGCGGTGGTGAACTCATTGTTGTTCAGGAATTCATCACGAAGCTCATCGTTGCGCTCCTTGTCCAGGGCCAGAGCTTGGTTGTACTTCTCACGCTGTTTGTCCACATTCTGCTTGGTGCGGTCTGCCACCTGGGCCAGGCTCACCAGGGTAACCCAGCGGTCCAGATATTCCGTGTTGGCTTCCACAAACTGCTTGGCCAGTTCCGGCTGGTTCTGGGGAATGCGGCTGCGGATATCGTTGAAACCCCGAATCAGGGCGCCCTTGGCTGCGTAGGCCGCTCTCTCGTCGCCCTGCTCAATGACCTGCTTGTACAGCAGAATCAGGGTCAGCAGCTTCTGGTCGATCTTGCGGATATCCATCTTGATGGTCTGGGGATTCTTCAGCAGCATATGAACAATGGCCTTGGCGGCATATTCCAGATCGCCGCAGGGCTGGCTCTCTCTGCTTTTGGCATGCAGTACCTCCGCCGGAAGACGGCTGTGGAGGAAATCAATGGAATTCAGCTGGTCAATGATGATTCTCTCGTTTTCCGCGATCTTGTTGGTGATCATGCGGGAAGCCTGATCCTCCGCCTGGTTTTTACGTTCCTTGCGGGCGGCCAACCAACTGGCAAAGGGATTGGCAGAAGTTCTGGCAGCAGAACCCGGTCTGCCCATGTTAGAACCCGGTCTCGGCATATTGTCTCCTTTCCAAGGTGCTCTCGGCACCCTCTGCAGCATTGCTGCGTATTTTATTTTTTCATGGAAGAAATATCTTCCAAAAATCACATTGGGATCATTTTTTCAGTATTGGAGGACGGTAACTGTACATTTCCGATGTAAAAACGAAATCATCGTCAAATACAATTTCTTTTTCCCCCTCGGCTTGCTCGTTCTCTCTGCCGATGACTTCTTCGATTTCTTTCAGCAGATTATCATGATCGACAACATCTCTGGACATAGCGAAATCCATAATGGCCGCATTAGCCAGCTGTTGGTATTGATTGCATTTCTTCTCCTGCAGTTCCAGTTCTTTGCGCATCCGAGCCAGCTTTACTGTCAGCACGGTGCCGGAGGACTGCTCCTCTGCATGCACTGAGAGCATCCGGGCCAACCGGAAACGCCGATCGCTGGCGGAAATGCAGGCATCCAGATAGTTCACGATCTTTAGAAACTCTGCCATTCTTTCGCTGTCCGGTTCCATATGGAGCCATTTTATGCAGAATTCCATGGCTTTCAGCACCAGTGCGAAGGTCTGGATATCCGGATCACAGAAAGCGTCCAGACAGTCCAGATATTTTTCGGTGAGGGCAACGATATCCGGATTTTCCGAGCGGTTCCTGGGACTCGTGACCTCCCGCAGGATCTTCTCCACCATGTCCTCCGCCCAGGAGCCGTGGGTCTCGTTTTCCCGAACCCAGCTGGGCAGGCGAAGCAGGATGCATTTGCCCGCAAAGCTTCTCTTGTCCCGGAGGATCTGCATCTTCGGCTCCTTGGTTTCCAAGGCGGTGCAGGTCTCCTTCAGCCGTAACAGGCCATCCCATACATAGGCATCTTGCAGCTGGGTGTACAGATCCCGATAACGCAGATAGCTAAGGGGGCCCTGAACCTGGGGGAACAGGACATTCTTCTGTAGCCGGGTGTAGTTCAGATAGTTCACCAGGGTCACCGTCAGTGCCTCCAGCTCGGAGCCATGACAGAAGCGATCCGGATTCTCCATCATTAAATGCAGCAGCAATCCGCGTATCCGTTTCCGGGTGAAGGTGTTCAGGAAGACCAGATCGTCCCCTTTCCCGTTTCTCAGCTGGGGGTACAAGGGCCGCAAGGAACCCACCCGGGCATCCGTCACCGCTTTTTCGCCCAGCCAGTCAAATACCGGGCTTTCCAGGAAATATTTGCTGCTTCTTTCCGCGGTTTCCGGAACAGTCAGGACGATCTTTCCCCTTCTCCTGCTGTCTCCAGCGATCTCCCGGAGTATTTTTTCCCAGCCGGGTTTCTCAAGTACTGTACAGAAATCCTCCAGGGGGCACACGATGGCGCAGCGCTGGTCAAGCTCCAGCTGCCGCTGCAGCCAGATACCCTGCTTCTGTACATCTGATTTGCCCCAGAGTTTTACTGAGGTCCTCTTCCATTCCGAATTGCCTTTCCGGTCGCCAAAGGTGCGGATCTGGAACAGCCCGTCTTTTTCCCGCAGGAAATAAACCGTTTCGTATTGTTTATGAAGCTGCATCCACAGATACTGGTTCAGATTCAGCTTCAGAAGATCATCGCCGTAATAAAGATCACTTTCATTCGCAAAGACATAGGAAATCAGTTCTTCGGATGAAAACACTGTCTCCCTCCTTTCCAGTATGACTCCTCGCTGTACAGTTTCTCTCCGGAAATACGGGGATTCCCGCATTCACAGGATGGGCGCTTACCTCCTCAGAACAAGGGGGTGGGGTCGGATTGTACGCACTTCTGGGAGTCGTTGCGCATGAGCAGGGTGATCCGGAAGTTCTGATCCATCTTCGCGCCCAACTGCTGCAGTTCCGGCTTGTTCAAGTTGGGAAGGCGCACTGTCTTTTCCAGCACTTCCTCGCCGGCAGTAATACGGAGCTTCACCGGTACGGAGGCCTCATCCGCAATCCGGGCGAACTTTCCGCGTAGCCATACCTCTCCCCGGGTCAGGTCAGTGCCGGTGCCCAGTGTCAGGGCATCCTTGCGATCCAAAACGATGGTACCGTCCTGATCCTTCCACCGATAGGAGATGACCTCCACCCGGATATTTTCCAGGAAAGCAGCTCTGCTGACATCAATCACCGGCTTCAGGTGAACGATGGCTTTATCTCGATCCATCCCCGGGATTTGAACATCTGGAAATCTACATCTGGGGCAATCGCCCGCTTCATAATTCTTACCGCATACAAGACAGGTAACCATTTACTGCTCCTCCATTTTCAGGCTGTCAGCATAACCGCACAGCGCTTCACAAATCTGATCCGTGCATTTTTTCAGCTCCGCCAGCCCGGTTTTCACCCGGTCATCCAGCTGAGCATCCTCGTCCAGGGGAGAGTAGCCCAGAACATCCTGCATCATGGAAAGTGTTGCGGAGAGCTTTTTCCGGGTCTTTTCCATCTGCTCCAACTGCTGGGCGATCTTTCTGGCATCGCGGACATACTTATCTGTTGCCACCAGATCCAGTTCTCGCAGCATAGTTTCCATGGTCTGCAGGCCCGCCTCATACTTCTTCTTCAGAGCCTCCAGCCGTAGCCGCTTCGCCTCACATTCCTCGGTCTGGCGAACCAAAGCATTGTTGTCTTCCTCTAGCCGGCGGCATTCCTCATACATATCCTGCAGCTGCTGATGGGTGGTCTCCAGCTGCTTGCGGTAGATTTCCAGTTTTTCCTGGTCGGTCTTGTTCCGAAGCTCAGCAATCTGGGCTTCCAGGATCTCCAGCTGCTTGGAGCTGGCTGTATGGGTAGCGGTAAGGGAATCGTACACCGCCTGCTTGTTCTTCACTTTGCTCTGCAGCTCTGGAAGCTGCTCATTGATCTTTTTGTTTTCCTCTTCCAGACGGAGCTTCTCCGCCTTCAGATCCTCCATTTCCCGGGTCAGCGCCTGCATCCGCAAATTCTCCCGGCTCAACAGTCCCTTGGCTTCGGGGATCTCCTTCTGCTCCAGATTTTCCACCAATGCCTGCAGTCTGTTCAGCTCCTTCAAAGCCAATAGCCGCTGGTCATCCAGCTTTTTCTTTTCCGATTCCTTCCGTTGCCAGCGCTCCTGGGTCTCCTGCAGTGCCTTTGTTACGGTTTCGGCTTCGTCTTTCAGTTTGGCAATGCTCTGGGTCAGTTGAATTTTTCGCTCCAGTTTGGTCTGATACTCCCGGTTCATGCGGCCGTATTCCTGATCCAGATCGGCAAGCTCCTGCTCCAGTGCTTTTACATTTCCTTCCGCAGGATCCAGTCCGGTTTGACGAATGCTGTCTATATGTTGCCGGAGTTCTTCGGCCCGGCGCAGAGCTGTAACTCTGGCCTCTTCCACCCGGGCCAGTTCCTCTTCCAACTTCTGATTGGCCTGCTTCTGTTCTTGGAACTGCTTTTTCTCCTCGGCCAGTTGGGATAGCAACTCGTGCAGTCTGCTGCATTCCTCTTCGTAGTGCTGCTTTTTCTCTTCTTCCTGGTTGACCCGATGCTGCAGACCGGCAATCTGGGAGCGGAGCCTCTCCACTTCCATCTCTATAGGAGTCAACTCCCGAATCCTGAATTCCTCCGCAGTGGTTCTCAACTTCTTTGCCTGGGCGGTAGCTTCCTCCTGCCGGGCTTTCAGGCTGAGGATCTCCTGCTCTACCTGAGCCAGATCCACCTGATCCAGTTCCTCGATCTCATGTCGTATCCGGTCAGACTCTTTTAAAAGTGCCTCATAGCGATACTTTTTCTCATTGGCCTGCTGCAGCCGGCTCTCCAGCTTTGCGCAGTCTTTCTGTGCCTGCGCAAGCCGGTCTGCGGTCTCGGCGTGGCCGGCAAGCTCCTTTTCCAGATCCTGCAGCTTGGCCATTGCCGTATCCAGCCTGGCCCGGTTGCGCTGCAGATCCTCACTTTTGTTATTATACACACTGTTCACCAACCGGATCAGCCAGAGCAGCTTGTTGGTCAGACGCTCATCGCCGGCGGGACACTGCTCAAGGGAGCCTCCCCATTCGTCTTCCACATCCGCAAACAGGGACTCCACCATACACAGCGCCATGTAAATGGAAGGCTGCTGGTCCGAATTGTTGGTCACCGAAGCTTTCAGACGGTCAAATTTCACGGGACATTACACCTCTCTTACCGCAGTCAGATCAAACATCTTGGTGTAGCTCTCCAGGGGAATCACAACACCCTTATTGGTTGTGGGCACCCCGGGGACTGGCCGGGGCACGATATGGAAGGAGATGACATCGCTTTCATCCATGGAGAAGCCCAAATACCAGAACCCCTCTTCCGGCAGGCTCTGCATCCGCTCCAGCAGTTCGGGTTTCAGGCGCATAAGACCGCCGTGGTCTCTGCGCTCGGTAAATTCAATGGCAAATTCCTTGATATTGCCGTGGAGGCCGCCGTAGGTGACCCGGTTGTCCGGCTCATCCGGCTTTTCCTCGGACATACAGATAAAATATGGCTTGCCAGGCTCCAGAATCTGATGGTATTTGATGCCGTACCGGGGCCGTCCGGAGGCATAGACACCGATGGAATAGCGGGCTGTCTTCTGTAGCACGATCTTGCCCTCCGCCAGCAGCGCGGCACCCAGGGAGATGGCATGTTCCCGCTTATCCTCGGAGATATTCTTGGTTCTCAGGTCGATGGCCTTGTTAAAATCCAGCTTGTAGATCTCACCGATCTGCTTCTTCACCAGGTAGAAAGAGCCAAAGCCACCCACCAGGGCAATCTTGAAATTGTCCCGGACACCGGCGGCAGGTTCACAGGGGTCATTGTGGATATGATTCATGACCTTCTGATTGATTTCATCGATCTGCCTGCGCAGGACACCTTCGATATTGTCCCGGTAGCTTAAGTACAGATGCTGATAGGTGACAGAGATCTCTTCGCCCTCGTATTCCAGGGATACGAATTCCTCCGGCTCCTCCTCCATAATCTCACTGAATTTATGGTAGGATCCGTAGATATCAAACGCATCTTCAATATCCTGTATCCGCTCTGCGGATTTCATCTGGCTCTCCAGATCTCTCACCGCTGCCACAAAATCCGGCAAGGTATAATCGGGGGCTTCCCCCTCAGCCAGGACGCCTGCCTCCCGGAGGGCCAGCGCCACCACCCCCTGCATGAAGGCAATGCCTGCATTGCCGATCCTACCGCCGTCGGAATCGGGATGATTCTCGCCGGCGCCACCGCCTTCCCGGTAGCCGATCTCCATGGTGCCGCTGCCGTCGGAGAATACCTCCGTCAACGTCAAATCCAAGGTGCCTCCGCCATAGTCGATCAGCAGCAGATGACCGTTGAAGCTGCGCTTAGTCTCCTGCTCATAATTGTAGGCAAAGAAGGCGCTGGCGGCTTCCGGCTCCGTGACCACTCGGACACTGCCGATGGACACATCGATCTCCTTTTGCAGCACATCGCGCAGAATCACCCGGCCGTCCAGGGTATTCAGATTCTTGCCCCAGATTTCCGGAACGCAGATCACAACATTGTCAAATTTCGTGGCCACCTCCCGCTTCAGCACACCTTGAAGCAGAGACTCCAGATACAGCTTGGTGATATTCCGGGGTGTCTGTTCTTCTCCATAGCCTCTGCGGCGGAGCATATCCTCATCGGTCTCCGTCAGCAGCATTTTAAAAGAGTCATAGATTCGGACGGTCTTTTTTCCGATCTGCTCCTTGGCGCCGATGCCGCAGGTGATTTGTCCCTTTTTGGAGATGCTAACCACCGAAGGCTGGCTGGCAGGGGCACCCTCAGCGATGCTGATGGCTTCTGCCTGACAGGTGGTGGTATTGTATTTGGATACCATGGAATAGGTGCTTCCAAAATCAATTCCGATATTCATTACGTTCCTCTCTTTCCCAAATGCCGGATCAGGGGTTCAATTCCCGGTAAAGCTGCCAGAAAGCTTTGTCGTGAATGCGGGCCGGCAGAGCATCATTTAATTTTACCACGCTTTCGTGCTTGTGCAGTCCCCGGATCATAGTGTAATATCGTGCGATCTCCGGGCTTTTGGGCTGAAGCCGGAATATGTGCTCCACATCCTTCTGCTTCAAATCATTCACGTTATGGACCACCCAGGTAAGCACATATCGGGAATAATTGTCGTCTCCGCCCATGAAATGGGACAGGCTCTGGGTAGAAAGAATCATGCCCACACCGAATTCCCGGCCTTCCTTCATAATTTTCCGCAGAGATGGGGATCCTTGAGACATAAATCCATCCGCTTCATCCACCAGAATGAAATTGCGCAACTGGCGATACCTGCCGTCCGTGGCGCTGGAACCGATCTTCTGCATCTGCGCGTAGAATTGATCCAGTGTGATGGCCACGATCAGATTCTGAATATCACTGTCATAACCCGACAGATCGATAACTACCACGCCCCTGAGCAGCCGCTCCAAAGTCATGGCCCGATGTGAGTTGCCTTCAAAGAGGCAGAACTGGTAGATCTTACTCATGGCCGCATTTAAAGAGTCCACCGGTCTTCCCTCTGTTTCTTCTTTGAAGATACTATAGACCTGGTCAAATGTAGGAGCCACCCGACCCCAAGTTCCAGGGTCAGCAGGATCAATACCCTGGCGCTCATATGCCTTCATGATGCAGTTCAACAGCAGCAGCTGCTGTTTCGGTCCCAGATCTTTATATATCTTACAGATAGTATCCTTAAATTCATTGGCGGTATGCAACGGCAGCAGAGGCTTGAATGCCTTAGTCCGGTGCAGAGCCAAAGGGTTGTACGGCAATCTATAGGGTTTCAGAACCCGAGCTTTGGTAGCAGCCACAAAATCCTGCTTGGTTTCATTATAGTCGCCTTTGTAGTCAAAAATCAAGATGCCAATGGGCTCACCACCGTAATTTTTATCCATTTCCCGGAAAAGCTGGGTCACCAGGGACTTGGTAAACTGAGTCTTACCGGTACCCATGGTCCCGATGATGCCCATATTGGTATGCAGTACCTGCTCGGTATCGTTGGGATACCAGCGTATAGGCTCCTCTGTTTCCTGGGTATAGCCAAATAGGACCTCCATACTGACAGGAGCCTGCTTTGATCCCTCCGGTGCTTCCCGGGATTCTTCCGATTCTTCTTTGTGTTCCTGGATAGAAGGAACGATCATTGCCGGCTCATCTTGAGACCAGATCCCTTCCCGTTCCTCAGAAACCGACACAGCCGGTGCAGCAGGAAAAGGTGCAAAAGGTTCCGGTTGGGGCAACAGCTGCATTGGTTCTTCCAAACTGAAATCCATCTCCGCGCCGCATCGCAGGCAGAGAGCCACGCAATGCTCACACAGATTCCGTCTGCTTCTGCTCGGGCTGCAGTCGCAACCAAAACCTACAAGGGCATCTACCCCAGCAGCCACTTTTATCCAGGGATGGTTGACAAACTTGAATTCGTCGATGGCCTTTCCTTGCATATACCAGGTTCCGTCCAGCATATGCATCTGCTCACAGGAAGACATGCCAAACCGCTGATAGAATTCGAATCCCTCAGTCATTGTCTTTTCATCGGCATACTGCTTCAGATCCAGTTTCCAGGCCACGCCCATCCCTACTTTCTCATCTTAAATTCTTTGTCATGGAGTATCGTCATTCTTTTCTCCGTCAGTGGTCTCAGCTTCGTATTGCACTTCACGGACACTTTCCCCGTTCAACTCCCGAATACTATTCGCATTCACTGGGATGCCGTTGCGGTATAACTGGATCTCTTGACAGCAAGCGATGCCCATGCCGTAGAGAACATTCTGTTTTTTCGCAAAGCAAAGAGGCTCCTCGCCGGTGATGCCCTCCAACTTCACCTGCTCGGTGTCCGCATCACTGATAGTTTCAAAGGCAATAGAGAAGGCACAACCCGGTTCGGAGATCACAGCACAGGACAGTTCCCGTTCCTGGCTCAGCAAGATCTCCGCCAGACGAGCCTGGGTATTCAGCTCCAGCAGGCAATCTCCGCCGACAAAGTTCAGGGCAAGCTCTGAATTATCCGGCTCGTCATTACGTACCAGATACTGTCCCTCAGGAACCTGAAGCAGCATCCAGGCATCCTCAGGCTCATCGGTTAGGGGAATCTGGAAAATATCCGCCTGCAAGGATCTTACACCTGATTTCGTGACCCAGGCCAGCATATTGCCATTGAGATCCATGACCGTCAGATCCTGATTGACGGTCATCATGCCCGAAACCGATTCAGAACCCCGGTTGTCCCACACTTTTTTGAAGTGTTCATATTCTGTCATACTGATCGCACCCTTTTCGCCGCAATATTCTTCCGTCCCTGCCATGGGAAACCTCCAGTTCACATACCGGCCTTCCTCATTCTTCTCCAGATAGGCATACCGCGTCTGCATGGGCCAGTTGGGGTCGTAGATATGCAGAAGGTCAGAGTCCCCTTCCCGGCGCTCAAACTTGTAAGGAAACACCGAATGACCGCCCCGGAACGCCTTGTCAGCATAAATTGACATCCCCACAGGCTTTTCTCCCATAGTTTGGAACGAGGACACTCGTTCCACCAGGGTCTCCAGGATTTGCGGATGGTTCATCCATTTGTTTTGGGGTATATAAAAAGTAGGACTGTATTGCGCCAGCTGCGCCATCTCCACAAATTCGTGCAGCGTCATGGACAGTTTTTCTGCAACATCACTCAGTTGCAATTGGGAGGGGATCTCCGCCTTGGAGGAGAAGTCCGTGATCGCAACACCACTGTCCGAAACAAACAGCATAGCAGATGTAAAGGTAATACCGGAACAGCTGCCGCCCCATGATTTGTTGCGCCGATAGAGCGTCAGGCTATAGGGGCATCGACCAAACATTCTTTGATAACTCTTCAAAGGGATTCGGGGATTACTCTGCCCCGGATACAAATGTTCTGCGCAGTTACAGAACCAATAGCTTAAACCCTCTACCGAGGTCAGACCCAGACCTTCTGGCCCAAGTGCTTCTACCGGCCATTCCTGAAGCGCCTGTTTCTTCTCTTCCTCTATGGGAAACAGATCAAAGAGGCTGACGGGTCCGCGAGCAGCTTGCTCTTCCTGGAGAAATTCCAGAGCCAGGGCAGCGCAGTGCTCACAAAATGCGCGTTTTTGACATAGTCCGGGCAAGTACAGCGGAACTCCCGAACTTGGGTACCCGCAGCATTGACTATTAGCATCGGATGATCCACAAACTGAAAGGTATCATAGGTTTTGGCAGTAAGCTGAACACTGCCGTCCAGCTGTTTATACTCACTGGGATTTCGAAGCATATTTCCGCTTCGCAATTCCTGTCCTTCACGCTCGACCCGACGAGTACAGAGTATCGATAGATTAATCTTTAATTTGATACGCATATCTCCAATCACCTTATGCCTTTCATTATTAAAGTGCACAAGCCCTTCTCTGCACAATGAATATATATTTATATATTTTATAACATTTCACTTGGAAACGCAACCTTTTCCGCCTACAATTTTACCAAAAACAGGCATCTCCCGTCCGAATTCCAGACAGTGGATGTTTGCCCATTATCTTATCAAGAGAGTTTGGAGTGGATTAAATAGATGACCGAGGTTTTTGTAGTCAAATCCGCAGATGGGACATCTGGCCGTGGGCAGCTGAGTGCCGCATCTGGCGTAGCAGAGAGACAGTCCTTCCCGGGTTTCCCCGAAATCCCCCCCTCTTCCGGTGGATTTCTTTACCAGCTCCGATTCATCTTTGTACGTTTGTATTGGATCTCGGGCTTTTCTACTGTGCGGATATAGCCGATTCCTTCTTCTGTGTGGTCTCGGAATCTTGCTTGTGCGCTGTGCCTTTGGGCGCTGCCGTCGGTGTAGGGCTATGTTGTACATTACCATTTTTTAGCGTCCGCATCTGTTTTTCCCTATGTTCCGCTTCGGTAGATTGAACAGCAGCCATTTAAGTCCCCAGAGGACTCATGTGACTACAGACGCGTTCATCAGCACAATTATGACTTCCAATATCTGCAATCTCTCTTCTTATTTCAGTTTCAAATCCACTTTTACCTTTTCCGTGTGGAAATGTACCGGGTCACCCAGAAACACCACCAGGCACAGGTTTGAATCGATACACAGTCCTATTTGCCAGAAATCATTGCCTGGCACAGCAGGGATCTCCAGTTCCACCTGGCGTTTTACCCCCTGGTAGCGATAGGAAAGGGAAATGGGTACCGGATCCCCATCTTGGGGCAGCTGACCAAACATGGGTTCAGACCAGAATACATTCTGACAGTCCACGCCATCCGCCATCCGGATGTGTTTTTCCCCGGCGCAGGCCGTTTTCCCGGCCTTCTCATTCCACTGATAGCAGTGGACGATTACGTAAAAATCTGTCAGTTCTTCAATGATCTTCTGCCTGTGCTTCATCGCCAGATCGCGGATCAGTCCCGCGTGCTCTGGAGAATCGTCCCGGATGGCAATGAAATTACAGTGGGGGCAATTTGTTCCGAAGAAATTTCTGCCACAGCACCAGCATTCCAGCCCTTCATTCTCAGGTTTTTCCCTGCGCTCCTTCGCTGGAATTCTTTCAACAGCAAGTTTCCCCATGTCTCCAGCGGTCAAGCGATAGATGCTCCGGGCAGCCTCCCATTTCCGTTTCGCCACTGTCAGGGAATCCATTCCCATCGCTATCAGACCAAATGTGGGAAAGATTCCATAATTGCAACTTTCATCATAGCCACATTCATCGCACACTGTAACACTGATCATCTTCCCGCACAAAGCACATTTTCTCATGTCTGCCTCCTGATCTCTTCCGATGCCCATTTTTTAATTGCAGTATAGCACAGTTTTCTATCTAAAAGCAAGTCCTAAAGACTCTCAAATTCCCGATGTTCTCAAACTTTTTTGTATTATATTTTTTGTTTTTCACCCTTGTTTTCAGGTGTTCTTGCAGACATAAATAGCAAATTAGAATTGGCCGCGGTGTTAGTAACACCATGCATTTCGCCCGAAAATATTAAGGAACCTCTGAATAAATCGTATTCATTCTGCCCCCATCCGAGTTACTCACCACTTTTTCGCTTTGTTAAGGCAATTTCCGTGAAAAATGGCTACTATTGGCTTACTTTTCCGCTCCATTTCCCGAAAAAGGGCAGACTTTCCCTATGTCGGGCTGTGGCGAGTTTTCGCCCGGCGATTGCAGGGGCGTATAAATCAGCACAGGCAAACATGGCGTACAGTCGATTCTCGTTTTTCTTCAGTCCGCGATATACCGTTTTCTTATAACCAAACTGACACTTGATAATCCGAAATGCGCGCTCCACCTTACAGCGGACTGAGGATCTGCGGTTCTCAATATATCATTCCCAGTCAATTGCATTGTCAGAAACATGTGGCAGCTTTCCGGGACGGCGGTTTATGCGGTAGTCGATGCCGGACAAATGGGTATCGCTGGTGCCGCCGCTGCCGTCGTTACCAGAACGATCGTCCTTATCGTCGTCTTTCTGGTTCTCTTTTTTCCGACGATTCTTCGCATCCTGCAGGATCATTTCGTTGATCTCGCCTAGAATTGCAGGCGTTAGACGCTTGCGGAAGTACACCACGAGGGAGGGGTCAAAGGGCAGTTTCTTATCGTTATAGCCGGGGTAGCCGCAAAAGAACTGCAGATAGGGATTCTCCTGGATCTGCAGAGCGGTTTCTACATCGGAGAAACCGTATTCTGCCTGAATGATGTAGGCAGAATACGCAAGAAGCAGCGATTGTCCTCTTTCAAATGCATGCCCACTGGCTGCTGAAAATCCGATAAACTGATCTGTCCATTGCACGTGTTGTCCCCTCCAAGTGCAAGGTTTTTGCCGGCTTAGCGCCGTTTCTCCTGAACCTATTATACCATAAATGGGCAATTTTGTATTGTGCCACAAGGACTTTTTGCTTGTTCAGTTGACATTATATAGCGAATTCGAACGTTCAGCCAGCTTATCCGAAAAGGCATTTGCATATCTATCGAACACCTTGCTGTAGGATAATTTCATCTTACACACTCCTTTCACATGTGTATTGTGGAATATCGCAGTATCCCCATATTCTGCAAAAGATTTAGCGGCAAGAAGAAATCAATCTCCCTGCCGCCTTAAAATTTATCAGCTATCCAAAGTTTTATACTCTGTGACAGTTTTCAAACGGGTTTTGGGATTGCCGTTCAAAATAAGTTCTGCATACTCCAACGGAGCATTATAGATAAGGTAGTCAAGCTCTGACCGCTGATTCATATTGTTAGCAACCTCGTTTTCTACAGCGATAGTGTCAATCGCAATCATACTGCCATCGGTAAATTTCAGTTCAACACAAGCAGTATCCATGTTAAATTCACAAGAAATCAAATGCGTCATATCCGCCCTCCTTAGAAATCAAATGCGGCAGCGATGCGAGGTCCGATGAACAGAGAAAAAAGGGGACATTTATTGTACCTAATCTCTGCTATAACTAAACTGCTAAATTGACAGGAAGCTTGAAAATTTGACGATTTAGTGTATAATAAACTTGAGATTTTATACAATCCATCCAATGATCAGGGAGGGCAATATGAGAGTAAAAGATACACCACCCTTTGCACCAGTTTTGATGGAGTCGACTCGTGCAATGGGTTATAGCCTTGAAGCGGCTGTGGCCGACATCATTGACAACAGTATTGCAGCAAGTGCTGGCGAAGTTGATGTCTATTTTTCTCCCTATGATGCTGTTCCGTACGTAGCCATCCTTGATGATGGATCAGGTATGAGTTCTGATCAGATTGATGATGCGATGAGATATGGCAGCCAGAGCTCTTTGAACATCCGTGGAGAGCAAGATTTGGGTCGTTTTGGCTTGGGTTTAAAAACAGCATCATTGTCGCAATGCCGTTGCTTGACGGTGATTTCGAAACAGGGCAGAAAAGTTGTTGCCCGCAGATGGGATCTGGACGAGATTTATAGAAGAAGCTCTTGGGCTTTGATTTCTTTGGATCGTGAAGATCTTGAAGGAATTCCGCAGTATGTGAATTTGCTGAAGCCGATGAAACAGGGCACTCTTGTCATCTGGGAAAGCTTAGACCGTATGCTGGGGGGAACTACGAATCCAGAGAAGCTTATGAATAAGCAAATGGACTATGTTCGCGAACATTTGGCGCTGGTGTTCCATCGGTATTTGGCAGGGGAAAGCGGCATAAAAAGGTTGGTTATTAAAATCAACGGATTGCCAGTCGAGCCCAAAGATCCATTTCTGATTGGTAAAAGTACATCTTTTCAGGATGACGAGAAATTCCTCATCGAAGGACATCCTGTATATGTATCGGCATATCTCCTCCCACATATCAGCAAGTTAACACAAGCCGAGAAGAACGCAGTTGGAGGATCTGAGGGACTTACCAAGAATCAAGGGTTTTATATTTACCGCAACAAGCGTCTGCTGGTGTGGGGAACCTGGTTCAGAATGCGAAGAAAGGACGAGCTGTCCAAACTTGCAAGAATTCGCGTGGATATTCCTAACGCATTGGACCACTTGTGGACCTTGGATATCCGTAAGTCTTCTGCTGTTCCACCGGACGTGATTAAGAATAATCTGATGCGCATAGTGGGACGAGTTTCGGATGGAAGCAAACGTGCATGGACATTCCGTGGCAAAAAAGAAATTGGCGACAATGGTGATCATCTGTGGACAAAGATGAAGGTTCGTGATGGTGTTGTCTACAATCTGAACAGAGACCATGTGTTCCTGGATATGCTGCTGAAAACCCTGACGCCGGAGCAGAAGAAACTGCTGGAAAGTTACCTGAAGCTGGCTGAGGAAAATCTGCCGCTGAACCAGCTTTACGTTGATTTGAACAATGAAGAACGAATCAATGTAAAGAAAGAGAAGGAAGCAGAAAAAGAAGCAATGGCTTTGGTGCAGATGCTTCTGGCAAATATTGCGGATGCTCCAGATAGAGAAGATCACATTACATTGCTCATGAAAACCGATCCGTTTTGTAATTACAAGAGTATCATGAAACTGTTGCAAAAGGAGTTGGATAGGATCAATGGCTGATATTACATTGTTTGAAAAACTGGTTCGCACATGTGTTGGCGATAAAGTGAAGGATAGAGCACCGACAGAAGAAGAGCTTCTGGAAGCCTGTGCCTTGGTTCGCAGAATGCTTCCGGTCAGCGATGAGGAAGCAGAGCTGGTTGTTAAAAAGCTGCAGGCGGCGCTTGATGTGGCAATGGACACAGGTATTGTCATTGCAAAAGAGTATGAACCTTGGCTGAAAGCGAGAAAAGACCAAATTGATCTCTATTATTGGGATCGCTATGTCCTGTACTTAGAGGAAGATCTTCAAAGACCTGCCTCCATTATCTCCAAGATCGACGAAGTGTCCGACAGAATTGTAGATTTGGCGGGTGATCCCAAATCTAAAGGTGGTCTGAAAAGACGGGGCCTGGTTATTGGTGATGTACAGTCCGGTAAAACGGCAAATTATATTGCTGTTATGAATAAGGCAGCCGATGTAGGCTTTAAGGTCATTATTCTGCTCACGGGCACAGTTGAAAGTCTGCGACGTCAGACCCAGGAACGTGTTGACGAAGGTTTCATCGGTAGAAGCAGTAAGGAATATCTGCGTCGTAATGGTAAAACCGTGCAAAAAGGTGTTGGCCGTAAGAATGCATCTCGTTTTGCAACTGGCTTTACAACAGAAGCAAGCGATTTTAAGACGGCTACGGTCAGAAGCATGAATGCCAGCCTTAAAAACATGAGTGAGCCGGTTGTGTTTGTGCTGAAGAAGAACGCAAGAACCCTTCAAAACCTGATTGACTGGCTTAAGGATTACAATGCGAACAGCAACGGCGTTATTGATCTGCCTTTGCTTCTTATTGATGATGAGGCCGATAATGCGTCCATCAACACACGTGCAGATAATGATCCTACTACGATCAACAAGAGCATCAGAAAACTCCTGAATCTCTTCAGTGATTGGTCTTATATTGGCGTTACTGCGACACCGTTTGCTAATATTTTTATCCTTCCGGAAAAGAATGAGGAAATGGAGAATGAGGATCTGTTTCCCTCGGACTATATTTATGCACTTGATGCGCCGACCAATTATATTGGCGGAAATGAACTCTTTGGAGATAAAGCTCCATATGAGAAATCGCTGATTACAATCAACGATGCTGCAGGCTTTTTCCCGTATGGTCACAAACAGGATATCTTCATTCCTGACCTTCCTGATAGCCTTTATGATGCGCTGCGTTATTTCTTGCTGGCAAACGTTGTCAGGGATATTAAGGGCGATGAGACCACCCACAGATCTATGCTTGTTAATGTCAGCAGATTTGTGAAGGTACAGGATAGGATTTCTACCCTGATCTTGGAGTGGCTGTATGAAGCAGTTAGGGATATCAAGAGCTACTGCCAGCTGGATGAAGAACAAGCATGCAAGAACGAGATTATGCGCCAGCTTCGTGATGATTGGTATGAAGCGAGTTATCCGTTCTTCAATGAGTTGGGGCTGCCTTGGGAGACAGTTCAGAAGCAATGGCTTCTGAAAGCCGTAAGCGCAATCGAAGTGAGAACTATCAACCAAAAGAGCAGTACGAAAATGCTGGACTATGGCATGTATTCTGAAAATGGTCTGCGGGTTATTGCTGTTGGCGGTCTTAGCTTGTCCAGAGGTCTTACATTGGAAGGCTTAATGGTAAGCTATTTCCATCGAAATTCCCAAATGTACGATACTTTGATGCAGATGGGGCGTTGGTTTGGTTATCGTTCCGGATACGAAAAACTATTCCGTGTTTGGATGCCGGATGATGCTATTGGTTGGTATGCCCATATTACACAGGCATCCAATGAACTGCGGGAAGAAATTGCCAAGATGAATCGCTTGGGTGCAATTCCTCGCGACTTCGGTCTGAAGGTACGAGCACATCCAACAACCTTGATCATTACGGCTCGCAATAAAATGAAGCATTCTGATCGGGTGGAGCGCTGGATTACTCTGGATGGTAAATTCTTTGAGACACCGCGCTTCAGGCATGAGATCGAAGTCATTCGGGCGAATAAGCAGCGGACAGATGAGTTGATTGGTGCAATTTTTGATACCTGCGGAACACCCGAGGGCTCTCATAAGCAGCCTCTGTTTTGGGCTAAAGTTCCGAGAAGCATTATTTGTGAGTATTTAAGAAAATACGAGAATCATCCGTTGAACATGGAAGCCGATGGGCAGGCACTTGAAAGGTATATAAAGAATAACAGCAAGTTTGAAACATGGGATGTTCTTGTAACAAGCAGCGATGCATCTCCTGCGCTGTTTATTAAGGGATTACCAATTCGCCCGGCAGTTCGGCCCCTGTCTAGAGCGTCTGGCGCATTGAGTTCCTATGGAACAAAGATGAGAATTGGCACGATGGGGCTTACTAAGCATGGCCTTACTGAAAAGCAAATCAGACAGGCCAAAGCTAAGTTCAAGGAAGATAAGCGGGCTGAGTATGAAACAAAGTATGGGGCTCGTGCTGAAGAAAAATTGGAAGCAATGAGTACTCCGGATAGAGCGTACTTGATTCAGGACAGAGATCCAATCCTCATTATCCATTACATGAAACCTGAATTCCAGAATGAAAATGACATTCCCAAGGGAATGGATATCAAAAAGGATTTGATGGTTGGTTATGGTATTGGTTTCCCCATGCTTGCAGATTCCGAACCGGTTTATGCGGTTTACTACATTAACATGGTAGAACAGCAGCAGTACATGACAGATGAGATAGAGGAGGACCAGCTCGATGATATCGATGGCGACGATTGATAGTAAGTGGGCAGCAATTACACCGCAGAAGGGAAAAACTGTCGTTCGTCGAGTAGATCCTGCGCATCCGGTAGACTTCTTTATCGGTTATGATGAAACTTGTGCTATGCAATTGGTTTTGCTGGCGGATGAACAGCCAGAGCTGCCTCCTTCGAGTCAGCAAGTGCTTGTTAGGTCTAATCCTCGGAAAGATGGTAAGTATGCAGTTTGCTTCAGCCTGGTTAACCAGTCGCTGAAAGATACCTTCATTTCGTTGTGCTGGGATATTGTTGCAAGTACATATGGTGCAGAAACACAGAAGGCAGGTATTGAGTCCGCGGTGAATCGGTTTGGCAAGTGGCTGATTCTGATGGCAAAAGGTCGTGATTCGAAACTTTCAGACGCCGTAGTTCGTGGTATGGTTGGTGAATTGGCTGTGCTTCGGGATATCTGTATTCCGAAGTATGGCAGCCCCCATTCAATCACTGGATGGATAGGCTCACTTCATGCAGATCGGGATTTTGAATACGAAGATAACTGGTTTGAAGTGAAAACGGCATCTCTCAGCCGTGATATGGTGTCTATTTCTTCCTTTGATCAGCTGGATATTGAGCGGCCAGGAACACTGGTTCTTGCAAGAATCGAGAAAACTCCTGACACTGATGCAGAAGCGATTTCTTTGAATAGTTTGGTTCGAGATGTTGAGGAACTGCTGGGAGAAGATCAGGATGCACTGTCAACATTCAGGGTCCGCCTTGTGCTGAATGGATACGACGAATCTGATGAAAAAGCGGATGAGTTATTCCACTTGCATGGATATGAAAAATACCGCGTATATGATGATTTTCCGAGAATTAGAAAGAGTAAACTGACCAGCGAGATCAATAACGGCGAATACACACTGTCGATTGCGGCGCTGGCACCCTGGCAGATATAAGCAGGAGGTTTCTATGCAGAGCTTTGAAGATTACAGAAAAGAATTCCTGGAGGATACCAGAGCAACTGAAGAAAGCGAAGCGAATGGTACGGTTGCCAGCTTTGTAAAGCTCTGTGCACTGAAACTATTTGAAGGCGATGTTCTGCCGGAATATACGCCTTGCTACTTCCAAGGCGCAGGATATCGAAATGCAAGTCTGCGTGTAGATGGTTACGCCTATGATGATAGGGATGGCACATTTTACATGTTGGTAGCATCCTATTCGGGAGCGCCTGAGTGCGAGATCCTTCAGGGCAGTGATGCAAAGAGCTGCCTTGATCGCTGTCGTGCGTTCGCTTCTAATTCTGTTGAGCATGATCTTGCTGAGAGAATCGAAATCAGCACCGAAGCATATGATTTAGCTTCCTATATTGAGGATCAGGCAAAGTATATTTCTAAGTTTGTCATTATCCTGCTGACGGATATGGAACTCAGCGACCGTGCAGTCTTAACAGATGCGCCGAAGAAAGGACGCGGAAAAACAGCAAAGAAACGTACCAACGTGCTTTCTGCCGAAGATATTCTCGGAATTGAAGTCGAATACCGAATTTGGGACATGCAGCGATTCTATCGCTTGTTTGCTGCAGGTGATGGCAGAGAAGCTATTGAGATCGACTTCCTTGAGTATATGGATGGTGGTGTACCGTGCCTTTCTGCCAATGATACTGGTGATGAGACCGGCTGCAAGAGTTATTTATGTACTGTTCCCGGCAATGTGATTGCGGATTTGTACGACAGGTATGGAAGCCGAATCTTGGAAGGCAATGTCAGATCCTTCTTGGGGCGTAAAGGCAGCAAGAAAAGTGTTAATAATCAGATTCGCAATACTGTGCTCAATGAACCTGATCGCTTTTTTGTGTATAATAACGGCTTGGCTACTACCGCAATTGATGCTATAGTAAGTAACGGTCGACTGCTGTATGCAAAAGATTTGCAGATCGTTAATGGCGGTCAAACCACAGCATCTTTAGCTGCAGCTCGCAAGCTGGATGGCGCAGATTTGTCGAAGATCTATGTGCTTATGAAGCTGACTCAGGTTCCGTCTGAAGCGGCTGCGGAGATTGTTCCGTTAATCTCCCGCAGCGCAAACAGCCAGAACAAGATCAATCCTGCTGACTTCTTCTCGACCCACGAGTACCATGTGCGGATGGAGCAGATATCCAGACGCAAGTTTGCTCCGGCCAGAGATGGTGCACAGCATGAGACTCATTGGTTCTATGAGCGTGCGAGGGGACAGTATATTCAAGCAACAATGAACCTGACTAAGGCCCAAGAAAAGAAGTTTATGACGCAGAATCCAAAGGATCAGGTTGTAACCAAAACGGATCTTGCAAAGGTATTAAGTGCATGGGATCAATTCCCCCACATTGTTAGTAAGGGTGCTGAATCCAATTTTGACGATTTTGCAAAACGGACCGAGGAACAATGGGAGAAGAAAAAGGACGACTTTAACGATAATTACTTTCAGGAAGCAATGGCGTTGGTGATTCTTTACCGCACCGTTGACAAGATGATCCCGAAGCAGCCGTGGTACGAGGGCGGCTATAAAGCTAATATTGTTGCCTACTCTGTTGCATTGCTTCGCCATCTAATGAAGGGATGGTATCCGGATTCTGGACTGGATCTGCAAAAAATCTGGAACAAGCAGAAATGCTCGGATGTGCTTGTCTTACAAATGTCTAAGATAGCTGAAGCCGTTTACAGAACGATTACTTCGGAGACAAGGCCTGTGGAAAATGTAACCCAGTGGTGTAAGCAGGCTGCGTGTTGGGAAGAAGTCAAGAAGATTAAGTTACTCCCAGTTACCGGTTTCTATACAGTTCTGATCGGCAAAACGGAACAGACTGCGGTGAAGAGAGAAGCTCGTGATCTGCGAAAAATTGACAACAGCATAGATGCACAGACACTGGTTTTAGAGTTGGGCGACGCTTACTGGAAGAAACTTGATGAGTGGCTGAAAAAACATCGCTTGGCAACCGATGCTGAGCTTCGCGCATTGAAAGTTGCGGTCAAGATATCCATGGGATATTTTCCGGATGAGAGACAGTGCAAGAGCTTAATCAATTTGCGGTCCAAGGCAATTCGGGAAGGATTTCCAGAAAAACTGAAATAAAAGTATAGGCAGGAAAGAGATATGAACAAATACAAGGTGGTTGATTTGTTTGCCGGAGCAGGCGGATTGAGCCTTGGGTTTATGCAGACTCGGAAGTATGATATAAAAGTTGCTTTTGAGAACAGCCCATATATGCAGGAAACATACCGTAAAAACCATCCAGGGGTTGAACTCCTTGGAGATGTGTGTACTGCTGATTACGATGATATTAAAAAGAGATATGGTGATATTGATGTGGTAATTGGAGGCCCACCCTGCCAGGGTTTCTCTAATGCAAACCGCCAAAAGAACCATGCAATAAGCCAAAACAATATGTTGGTAAAGCAGTATCTGCGTGCAATTCTAGAACTGCAGCCGAAAGCGTTTGTTATGGAAAATGTCAGTATGCTTCGTTCTGAAGTACATCGCTTCTATATGGAAAGAAGAGATGTAGATGTTGTGAAGAAGTGCAGTATCCCGGTAAAAACTACACCCCTTCAGTTGCTGGATGCAGAATTTGTATTTGACGGAGCTATGGGAATTATCCAGAGCCGCGAAGAAATAGAAAAGTATCTCTGGACTGAAGATGACTATGCACTGCTCAATGTGATTTACAAGGCATCAAAAAATACGGCGAAGCTTATCAAGGCTCTTACTAAGCATAGGCGAGATTTCGAGCGGATAGCCGATGCATATATTGCAAGGGATTCTCAACACTACATTTTGAGGCAAGCAAAGATAGCCTTTGCAGCTGTTCTGGAATACTATGCAGGACAAAAGAAGGCAGAGGAACTTAAGTCAATAATTGAACCCTCAATCATGATACAAAGAATGCTGAGCAAAGCATTGGAAGTATATGAAAACGATATAGTTGTTGATGCATATAAACAGGAAAATGGAATTACAGCAGAGATCCGATCCTTTGCAGTATATGATTATCTGAAAGGAATTCTGGAGTCTCCAGAGAATGGTTATGTTATCAAGAGCGATGTGCTTTGTGCTGCAGACTATGGTGCTCCGCAAAAACGAATGCGATTTGTGGTCATTGGCATAAAGCGAGAGATATCGTCCAAGATTGCATTACCCAAAGGCAGTTATGACGAGGACCAATATCGGACAGTCCGCGATGCTATTGCAGATTTGGAAGATGTCACGCCCGTATACTCACTGGAAGAAGATGTGGGTACTCCGTTAAAACAAAAGACTGGTTTGAATAAGCTTGCCGCAGCATTAAGAGATACCGATGTTCTGAAGAATCACATTATTACAAGAACGACAGATACGGCGATGGAAAGATTTAAGGCGCTTAAACAGGGAGAGAATTTCCACGCTCTTGACGATGCGATGAAGAAAAATACATACACAGATGCATCGCGCACGCAGAATACAATCTACTTAAGACTGGATTATGATGAACCCAGCGGAACGGTTGTAAATGTTCGTAAATCAATGTGGATTCACCCTACGCTGGATCGTGCGATCAGTGTGAGAGAAGCCGCTCGCTTACAGACTTTCCCTGATAGCTTTGAATTCTGCGGAACCAAGGATAAGCAATACCAGCAGGTAGGAAATGCGGTACCTCCCATCATGGCAAAGTCAATCGCAAAGAAGCTTGCAAGTATTCTGACTGCAAATATTGGAGCAGGTGTTCAAAGTGGCGGATAATCATTCAAAAGAAGTTCGCAGTATGAATATGTCCCACATTCGAAGCAAGAATTCAAAACCTGAAGAAAAAGGGTTCTATAATAAATGTTGGGGTCAGGCGAATGAGCCTGACCCCAAAGTTATAATAATAGGTTGAACATAGAGACCAAAAACCTTACAATACAAG